>Ga0105238_10001839_pt1 | contig 21271 bp, 17 predicted proteins | sample KBSC34metaG_FD_81526 | JGI IMG/M metagenome (GOLD analysis project Ga0105238, IMG submission 81526) | Corn rhizosphere microbial communities from Kellogg Biological Station, Michigan, USA - KBS C3-4 metaG | ecosystem: Host-associated > Plants > Roots > Rhizosphere > Soil | place: Michigan, USA...
CAGCCGCCTCGAGGCGATCCTCCACCCGCTGATCGGCGCCGAGGCCGAGCGACAGGCGAACGCCGCTTCCGCCGACGCGCCGGCGCTCGTCTTCGACGTCCCTCTCCTCATCGAGTCGGGTCGCTGGCGCAGTCGTGTCGACGCGGTCTGGGTCGTCGACTGCGACGAGGCGCTGCAGGTCGCGCGTGTCGCCGCACGGCCGGGCTGGAGCGAGGACGCCGCGCGCGCCGTCATCGCGCAGCAGGCGACGCGAAGCGAGCGACGCGCCGGCGCCGACGCGGTGATCCACAACGTCGGCATCTCGCTGGTCGATCTCGCCGACGAGGTCCACCGGCTCTGGTCGATCGCGGTCGCCGGAGGGGCTTGAGGGCAGAGCGCCCGGCGGGTCGTTTCGCTATGAAACAATCCGCGCCGCGACCGCTCCCACGACGACGCTGCCTCTCCGCGGCGCCGAGCCCTCCTCCCCTTGATCGTCTACGAGTACCCGTTCAACGAGAGCATCCGCACGATGCTCCGCCTCGAGCATCTGTTCGACCGGCTCGGCCAGCTGATCGAGCGCGACGCCGCGGTCGACCACCACCACGCGCTGGCGACGATCTTCGAGATCATGGATGTCGGCTCGCGGGCCGACCTCAAGTCCGACCTGCTGAAGGAGCTCGAGAAGCACCGCCAGCAGTTCCTCGCCTACCGCGGCAACCCGTCGATCTCGCAGGCGACGCTCGAGGGCGTCCTCGATCGCATCGACAAGGCGTTCGCCCACCTCAACCAGGTCGCCGGCAAGGCCGGCGCGACGCTGACCGCCAACGAGTGGCTGATGGGGATCCGCAGCCGGATCAGCATCCCGGGCGGCACCTGCGAGTTCGACCTGCCGGCCTACTACGCCTGGCAGCAGCTCGACGCGCGCCGCCGCCGCGCCGACCTCCATCAGTGGGTGAGCTCGCTGTTGCCGCTCGCCGAAGCGTTGCAGGTGCTGCTCGGCGTGCTGCGCGACTCCGGAGCGCCGCAGCTGGTCGTTGCTCACGGCGGCCAGTATTCGCAGAGCCTGCCCGCGGGGCGACTTTATCGCCTGATCCGCGTCCGCCTCGAAAAGGCGCTCGAGCTCGTCCCTGAGATCAGCGGCCATCGTTTGATGGTCCTGGTCCGCCTCATGCGCCAGGAGCCCGACGGGCGGCTGCGCGCGAGCGAGGAGGACAGCAGCTTCGAGCTGACGCTGTGCGCATGACCGAAGCGCCGCTGCGGCCGCGCATCGTGCGCTGCCCGGCGTGCGGCGGCGACGCGGTCTACGCGGCGTCGAACCCGAATCGGCCGTTCTGCAGCCCGCGCTGCAAGGAGAGCGATCTCGGCGCCTGGGCGACCGAGGCGTACGGCATCGAAGCGAAGCCGCGCGACGACGACGAGCCCGACCCCGACCCGATTACCTAAGTCACGCCGTCCGCGCAGGGCGGCTCGCTATCCTCGTCGGCCAGTGACGGGAGGCGCGCGCGTGGACATCTTCGGCCGGCACCTCGCAGCGATGCTCGCGGCGGCGGCGCTCCTCGGCGCTTGCGCGAGCAAGCCACCGCCGCCGGCGTCGGTCACCGGCACGGTCGTCGCTTCGCCGCAGGTCAACCCGAGCGCGAGCCGGCGTCCGTCGCCGATCCTCGTTCGCGTCTACGAGCTGAAGTCGGCGGCGGCGTTCAACGGCGCCGACTTCATGTCGCTCTACCAGCGCGATCAGGCGTCGCTCGCCGCCGACATGCTCGCCAAGGAGGAGTTCACGCTCTCGCCTGGCGAATCGAAGGCGTTCGCGAAGACGCTCGCGCCCGACACGCGCTTTCTCGGCGTCGTCGGCGCCTATCGCGACCTCGAGCACGCCAAGTGGCGCAGCGTCGTGCCGATCACGCCCAACCAGCCGCAGAAGGTGACCATCACCGCCGGCGAGCTCGCCATCGAGGCATCGGTCAGCAAGTGAGCCTGCACAGCAAGGTCGTCTGGTCGCAGGGCATGTTCCTGCTGCCGCATCACTTTCAGCAGGAAGCCCGCCACGTCGAATACGCGCTCGACATGCGGCTGCGCGGCACCGGCGCGCACGCGTGGGGATTTTTCGAGCTCGCGCTCGACCAGGGGATGCTCGCGATCGGCAGGATCGGGATCACGCGCGCGAGCGGGATCCTGCCCGACGGCACGCCGTTCTCGATCCCGACGCACGATGCGCAACCGATGGCGTTCGAGGTCCCCGCCGACATGCGCGGCGAGCTCGCATGCCTGGCCGTCCCGCTCGCGCGCGAAGGCGTGACGCAGGTCGGCTTCGGCGACGACGAGGCGCATGAGCTGCGCCGCTGGCGCGCCGGCAGCGAGGAGCTGCGCGACCACACCAACGCCGCCGACGAGCCCGAGACGGTGCAGACCGGAGCGCTCGACCTGCGCATCGTGCGCGCCAAGGACGCCGGCGACGGGTATGCATTGCTCGGCCTCGCGCGCGTCAGCGAGCGGCGCAGCGACAACCAGGTCGTGCTCGACGCGCTCTACATCGCGCCGCAGACGCGGATCGACGCGAGCCAGCAGCTCTCGGCGCACGCGACGCTGCTGCACGGGCTGATTCACCAGCGCACGCGCGCGTTCGCGGCGCGCATGGGCCAGTTGAGCCACGGCATCTCGGAAATGGCCGACTTCCTGATGTTGCAGTCGCTCAACCGCGCCGAGCCGATCTTTCGCCAGCACGCGCTGGTGCCGAGCTCGCATCCGCGCGAGCTCTACTTCGATTGCCTGCAGCTCGCCGGCGACCTCGCGACGTTCACGAGCGACGCGCGCGTCGCGAACGAATATCCGCCGTACCGCCACGACGAGCTGCACGCGACCTTCGTTCCCGTGATCACCGACCTGCGGCGGATGCTCTCGACCGTGCTCGAGCGCAATGCGCTGCAGATCGAGCTCGTCGACCGCAGCCACGGCGTGCGGACGGCGGTCTTCCCGGACCCCGAGCTCGCGCGCAGCGCCAACTTCGTCCTCGCGGTCAACGCGCAGATGCCCGCCGAGCAGCTGCGCATGCGCTTTCCGGCGCAGTCGAAGCTCGGCCCGTCCGACCGGCTGCGCGACCTCGTCAACCTGCAGCTGCCGGGTGTCGCGCTCCGCTCGCTGCCGACCGCACCGCGGCAGCTTCCGTTCCACGCGGGCTTTCACTACTTCGAGCTCGACCGCGGCGGCGAGCTCTGGAAGCAGCTCGAGAAGAACGGCAGCCTGGCGCTGCACGTCGCCGGCGACTTCCCCGGGCTCGAGCTCGAGCTGTGGGCGATCCGGCAGTGAGTCGGATGGAGGCGGCGCTTGGACCCCTCGGCCATTAATGATCCGTTCGCCGACCGCGACGACCAGACCCGCACGTTTCTCAAGCCCGACCCGCGCGGCCGCGGCGCCGCGCGCAGCGCCGAGACGACCAACGTCGATGCCGCCGCGCCGGACGCGGCGATCGCCGACGTCGGCCTGAATCCGCTCGTCGCGCTCGCCAATCCGCTGCTGCTGCTCGTCCCGCAACTGCGTGCGACGCGCCAGGTCGCCGATCCCGGTGCGCTGCGCACGTCGCTTGCGCAGGGCATCCGCGACTTCGCCGCGCGCGCCGCTGCGCGCGGCATCGCACCCGAGCGCGTGATGGCGGCGCGCTACGTGCTCTGCACGATGATCGACGAGGCCGCCGCCGACACGCCGTGGGGCGGCTCGGGCGTCTGGGCGCGGCACAGCCTGCTCGCGATGTTCCACAACGAGACCGAAGGCGGCGAGAAGGTCTTCCAGCTGATGGCGCGACTCGCGGAGAAGCCGGCCGAGAACCGCGATCTCCTCGAGCTGATCTACGCCGCCATCACGCTCGGCTTCGAAGGCCGCTATCGCGTCATCGCCAACGGCCGCGCACAGCTCGACGCGGTGCGCGATCGCCTCGCGCAGATCGTCCGCAAGGAGCGCGGCGACCATCCGCAGGCGCTCGCCGAGCATTGGCAAGGTCATCCGGTGCGCCGGTCGAAGCCGATGGGCTGGCTGCCGCTGGCCGCGACGGCGTGCGTCGCTGCGCTGCTGATGGGCGGCACGTATCTGGTGCTGCGCTCGTCGCTGGCGTCGCGTTCCGATCCGGTGTTCGGCGCGATCCAGGGCTTGCGGCTGACACCGCCGGTGACGCCGACGCTGCAGCCGGCCCCCAAGCCTCGCCTCGCGCAGTACCTGCAGCCCGACATCAAGGCCAACCTCGTGCGCGTCAGCGACGAGGTCGACCGCAGCGTCGTCACGATCCGTGGCGACGGCCTGTTCGCGACCGGCAGCGCGACGCTCGTCCCCGAACGCGAAGCGCTGATGGTGAGGATCGCGGAGGCGCTCGCGCTCGTTCCCGGCAACGTCCTCGTCACCGGCCACACCGACAATCAGCCGATCGCGCGCAGCGCCCGCTTCCCGTCGAACTGGCACCTCTCGGAAGAGCGCGCGAAGAACGTCCGCGACCTGCTCGTCGCGAACAAGGTCGCGCCCGACCGTATCCGCGCCGAAGGACGCGCCGACGCCGAGCCGGTCGTTGCGAACGACACGGCGACGAATCGCGCGCTCAACCGCCGCGTCGAGGTCACGCTCTTCGTCGCGCGCAGCGCCGACGCCAGCGCCAGCCGGCCGCAAGGCAAATGATCAAGAGCGTGCTCGGCCTCGTCTTCAACCGCTGGGTGCTGGCAGCGGTGCTGCTGCTCGCGATCTCGCTCGTCGTCTGGTGGCTCGGGCCGCTGATCGGCTTTACGATGCGCTCGACCGGAGCGACATGGGCGCCGCTCGAATCCGAGCGCGCACGCTGGATCACGATCGGCGCGATCGTCGCCGTGTTCGCGATCGTGATTGCGTGGCGCGCGTGGCGGGCGCGGCGCGGCAATGCCGCCGTCGTCCAGCAGCTGATGGCGACTCCCGCGGGCGAAAAGGAGCGCGAGAGCGCCGACATGGTCGCGGTGCGGCAGCGCTTCGAGCGCGCGCTCCTCACCCTCAAGCGCGCCCGCTTCGGCCCGAGCGGCGTCGTTGCCGGCTGGAAGGCCAAGCTCAACGGCCGCTATCTCTACGAGCTGCCGTGGTACCTGATCATCGGCGCACCGGGCTCCGGCAAGACGACGGCGCTGCGTCACTCCGGGCTCAAGTTCCCGCTCGCCGACGCCGGCGACGACGCGTCGATCCGCGGCGTCGGCGGCACGCGCAACTGCGACTGGTGGTTCACCGACCAGGCAGTGCTGATCGACACCGCCGGCCGCTTCACCACGCAGGACAGCGACCGCGAGAACGACCGCGCGACGTGGAACGGCTTTCTCGCGATGCTCAAGCGCACGCGGCCGCGGCAGCCGCTGAACGGCGTCCTCGTCACGGTGTCGGTGCCCGACCTGCTGACGCGAACGCTCGCCGAGCGTCGCCAGTACGCGGCGACGGTGCGGCAGCGCCTGCAGGAGCTCCACGAAGGCCTCGGCATCCGCTTCCCGATCTACCTTCTGGTGACCAAGACCGACCTCGTCGCCGGCTTCACCGACACCTTCACGACGATCGACAAGGACCAGCGCGCGACGCCGTGGGGCGCGACGTTCCCGCTCGAGGGCAGCGCGGCGCAGAACCTGCAACGCTTCGGCCACGAGTTCGATCTCCTCGTCAAGCGCCTCGAGGACGGCCTCGTCGAGCGCCTGCAGACCGAGCGCGACGTCGGCCGACGCTCGCGCATCTACGGCTTTGCGGGGCAGTTCGCGAGCCTGCGCGGCGTGCTGAGCGAGTTCCTCGACGTCACGTTCTCCTCGTCGCCCTACGAGGCCGATGCGCTGCTGCGCGGCGTCTACTTCGTGAGCGGCACGCAGGAAGGAACGCCGATCGACCGCGTCCTCGGCGCGATCTCGCGCAGCTACCGGCTCGAGCGCGCGATCCTCGCGCCCAACCAGGCGAGCGGCCGCAGCTTCTTCCTCTCGCGGCTGCTCGGCGAGGTGGTCTTCGCCGAGCGCGGGCTCGCCAACACCGACCTCAAGGTCGAGCGCCGGCGCGGCGCTCTGATGATCGGCGCCTACGCGGCGATCGCCGTCGTGACGGTCGGCGCGATCGCGGCGTGGCTGGTGAGCTACGCCAACAACCGGAAGTACGTCGACGAGGTCGCGCAGCGCGTGCAGCAGGTGCGCGAGCGCGTGCAGACGACGCCGAACCGCGCCTCGCCCGACCTGCTGCCGATCCTGCCGGCGCTGGCGGCGACGCGCGGCCTCGCGGGGACGACCGACACGGTCCCATGGAGCCTGGGCGCCGGCCTCTACCAGGGCAGGAAGCTCGACAGCGCGGCGCGCGGCAGCTACGAGCGGATGCTCGTCGACGCGATGCTGCCGCGGATCGGCTTTCGCGTCGAGGAGCAGCTGCGCCAGGCGAGCAACGCCAGCGAGACGCAGTACGAGGCGCTCAAGGTCTACCTGATGCTGCACGACGTGCAGCACTTCGATCCCGAAGCGCTCAAGCGGTACCTCGCCAACGACTGGAACGTGCTGTTCGGTCGCTCGCTCACCGAGGAGGAGCGCGCGCAGCTCGACAACCACCTGACGACGCTGCTCGCCCAAGGCCCGGTGATCTCGCCCGTGCCCGAGAACAAGGAGCTGGTCGACTTCCACCGCACGCGGCTCGCGGCCACCTCGCTGCCGCAGCGCATCTACGACCGGATGCTGCAGGGCGGCGTCGGCAAGGACATTGCCGAGTTCTCGGTCGCGCGCGTGGCCGGCAACAACGCGGCGATCGTCTTCACGCGCCCGAGCGGGCAACCGCTCAACAAGGGAGTGCCCGGCCTCTTCACGTACGACGGCTATCACAACGGATTTCAAAAGGCGCTGAAACCGACCGCCGACCAGCTCGCCGAAGAGCAGGCCTGGGTGCTCGGCGTCAAGGAGCCGCCGAAGGACGCCGCGACGCTCGTGCGCGGCGGCGAGCCCCTGCTCGACCAGGTGCGCCGCCTCTATCTCAACGAGTACGCGCAGCGCTGGGACCAGTTCATCGCCGACATTCGCCTCGTGCCGATGAGCGGCGGAATCACCCAGCTCATCCAGACCGCTCGCCTGCTCTCGTCCGCCGAGAGCCCGTTGCCGCCGCTGATGAAGGGGCTCTCACGCGAGACGACGCTGCTGTCGTCGAGCAACAAGGGCCTCATCGACAAGGGGGTCGACAAGGGAACCGGACTCCTCAAGGACGCGCGAGACGCGGTCATCGGCAAGGTCGCGCCGGGCGCCGCCGCGACTGGTGAGCCGATCGAGCTGATCGTCGACAACCGCTTCCGCAGCCTTCGCCAGTACGTCGCCACTCCGGAGGGCGGCGGCAAGGCGCCGCTCGACGACACGATCGCGCTGATCGGTGAAGTGCAGATGATGCTCAACGCCGCCGACGCGGCGATCAAGAGCGGTGCACCCGCGCCGCCGTCGCCGGTGGCCAACAAGGTAAAGACCGAGGCGCAGCGCCTGCCCGAGCCGGCGCGCTCGATGATGGACACGATCGGCGACAGCAGCTCGCGCATCTCCCAGCTCATGGTCCGCCAGAACCTCGGCGGCGAGGTGCGCTCGCAGGTCGGCGAGTTCTGCCAGCAGGCGGTCGGCGGCAAGTACCCGATCGACCGCAACGCGACCCGCGACGCGACGCCGCAGGACTTCGCGACCGTCTTCGGCCCCGGCGGCAAGATGGACGCGCTGTTCCAGCAAAAGCTCGCGCCCTTCGTCGACACGACCAAGCGACCATGGCACTTCCGACCGGTCGAAGGCGGCGCGCCGCTCGGCACCGACGTCGGCACGCTGCCGCAGTTCCAGCGCGCCCAGGCGATCCGGGAGACGTTCTTTCAGGGTGGCGCCGGGCCGAAGCTCTCGCTGTCGATCAAGCCGATCGACATGGACAACTCGCTGAAGGTCGTCATCATCGACATCGACGGCCAGATCGTCCGCTACGACCACGGCCCGCAGATCCCGACCCAGATCGTGTGGCCGGGCCCGCGCGGCACGTCGCAGGTTCGCGTTCAGGTCGACCCACCGGGGTCGGGGACGACGTTCGGCTCGCTCTTCGAAGGGCCGTGGGCGCTGCTGAGGCTGTTCGACAAGATCAGCTTCGAGCCGATCAACAACTCGCAGATCACCTACAAGGCGGTGCTCGACGTCGGCGGCCGCAAGGCAATCTTCGAGGTGACCGCGAGCAGCGTGCGCAACCCGTTCCAGCTCCCCGAGCTGCACGACTTCCAGTGCCCGATGTCGCTCTGAGCGCGCGACTGCACCGAACTCCGTGGACAAGACGCTCGCCGCCGACGACCTGAGCGACGTCGCCGCCTGGTACGGCAAGGTCGCCTCGCTCGGCGACTTCGTGCAGCGCCGCGTCCCGCCAGAGTGCCTGCAGGCGCTCGACGCGTGGCTGTCGACCGTGATGCGCGACGCGCGCGAGCAGCTCGGCGAACGCTGGCTCGACGTCTATCTCACCGCGCCGCTGCTGCGCTTCGCCTGGGCGCCGGGCGTCATCGACGGCCGCTGGTGGTTCGGCCTCTTGATGCCGAGCTGCGACAGCGTCGGCCGCTACTTCCCGCTCGTCATCGTCCAGCCGCGGGCGCGCGCGCCCGAGGACCGGATCGCGCTCGACCACCTCGAGCTCTGGTACGAGCATCTGGCGCACGCCGCGATGCAGACGCTGAGCGAAGGTTCCGACGCGCTCGAGACGCTCGAGACCGCGCTGCAAGATGCGCCGCCGTGGCCGACGCCCGGTCGCGCGCCGGCGGTCACGAAGCGAGACACGCTGCACGGCGACCATCTCGGCCTCGCCCCCGCTGCGACGCTGCAGCAATGGCTGCACGGGCTCGCGACGCAGGACCTGCAGCGGCGCTTCGCCGGCTGCACGATCTGGTGGCGCGTCACCGAGGCCCCGAGCGGTGACTCGGTCGACATCGTGCACGGGCTGCCCGACGGCGCGGGCTTCGCCGCGCTGCTTGCCGGCAGTTGAAGCGGCGAAGCGGCGCGGATCGACGCGCTCAGTCGATCGCCATCGGCCGCGTCGCGTCGCTCTCGCGCAGCCACAGGGCGACAGCGCTGAAGTTGTCCTGGCGCGGTGCGCCGCGCGACTCGATGCGCTGCTGCATCGCGTCGAGCCAGTCGTCGGGGCTGTCGCCGCGGACGAGATCTTCGGCGATCGACTGCGCGTCGAGTGCGTCCCACCAGCCGTCGCTGCAGAGGAGGAACGCGTCGCCGTCGCGGAGCGCTGCCGACGCCGTGTGCGGCTCGACGTCGTCCTCGATGCCGAGCGCGGCGAGCAGCTGGTTCTTCTGCGGGTGCACAACCGCCTGCTCCGTGCTCATCAGCCCGGCGTCGACCATGCGCTGGACGACGCTGTCGTCGGACGTGAGCAGCACGGCAACGCCGTCGCGGACGCGGTAGAGCCGAGAGTCGCCGACATGCGACCACAGCGCGCTCGCGCTCTGCAGGTCGATCCAGAGGACGACGACGGTCGAATGCATGCGCGCCGCGCCGTGCACGTTGCGCTGCGCCGCGGCGAAGACGTCGGCGTGCGCAGCGAGCACGCCGGCGGTGAGCGCATCGGCGTCGAAGTGGGTGCCGTCGGCGCAAAGCGCGGCCTCGAGCGCATCGACGGCGCGTCGCGACGCTTCGGCACCGCCGCGGTGGCCGCCGGCGCCGTCGGCGACGATCGCGACCCAGCGATCGCCGGCGCGGCAGATGCGCACGTTGTCCTCGTTGCTGCGCCGCTGGCCGAGCTCGCTGCGCGAGGCGACCGCGACGTCGAGCGGCGTCGGCGACGAGGTCACTTCGGTGCCGCCGACGCTGCCGCCTTCTCGCGGCGCAGCCGCTCGAGCTGCTGCTCGTACGCGGCGAGGAACGCGCGACCGAACAGCGTGTGGAAGTCTTCCTGCGCCTCGTCGCGGATCGACCCGTAGTGCTGCAGGTAGAGCTCCCAGAGCTTCGCCTTGCGGTTCATCGGCAGCACGCTGTCGAGCACCGACTTCGACGCGAGCTTGGCCTCGAGCTCCTGCGGCCCGAAGCGCTTGAGGACGCCTTCGAGCGCAGCGCGCGTCCCGGCCATGGTGCCGATCGCGTGGCCGAGCAGGTCGTGCATCGCATCGGTCATCGCCGCGGGCCCGGGCAGGAAGCCGCGCACCGCGGGCTGAAGCATCTGCTCCATCGCCGACTGGCCGTCCGGGGCGAACTTGAGCGGGTTGTTGTTCTTCGGCCGGATGACGGTGACCTGCGCCTGCAGCTCCTGCCGCGTCGCCTGCCGCATCGCCATCTGCTGCACCGTGCCCTCGATCGCGGCGCGCAGCATCATGCCGACGACGCGCATGAACGCGGGACCGGTGTTGGGCGGCGGATCGAGACGGACGCCGGCGCCTTCGCAGAGGTAGTGCCAGACGGCGAGGGATTCTTCGGACCAGCCGGTGGTTGCGGGTGGATTGGTCGACTCGTCGTCGCGTGCCATGGGCTTCGTCGGGCGCGGGGCGGCGGCCGCCGCTTGCGCCACGCTTTGCGCCGCGGCGGCGCGGGCTGCGAGCGGCGACGCAGGACGAGGTTCGGCCTTCGCAGCGGCGACGGGAGGCGATGGTCCCGGCGACGGGCTCGCTGGGGCGACGCGAGGCGCAGGCGGCGGCACCGGCTTCGGCGGCGCGTACCCGGCGCGAAGCTCGGGCGTGTGGTCGGGAACGCTGGCCGAAGCGGGTGCGATCGGCTCGCGCGCGTTGGCGAACATCGCGAGCGGATCAGTCGACGCGGCGTTGGCGGCGCCTTTCGCGGAAGCATCGCTGACCGCGGGAGCACCGGCCATGAACGCGGCGAGCGGATCGCTCTCGCCGCTCGAAGGCGTCAGGCCGAACAACGAGTCGATGGACCCCCGCTCGGCGGTCGGGACAAGGTCGTCGAAAGCGCCGCCGCTGCTCGCGCGAGGCTGGGCTGGCGAACTCGCTGGCGAAGGTGCGGGCGGCGCGAAAGGATCGAAGTCGTCGGGCAAACGCGCTGAACCGGATGACGAGCTCGAAGCCGCACGTGCAATGCCCGGATCGCCAAGCAACTCGGGAAACGGGTTGCCCGCCGAAACCGGAGCCGCGAGGTCGGCGAACGGCGAGGAGGGAGGAAACGCCGGTGCTCGTGCCATTGCGTCCGACTTCGCCGGCGTGGGTGCGAGGCCTGCGAACGGATCGGCCGTCGGTTTGCCTGGATCGATTGCGGTACGGTCGTCGCCAGCAACGGCATCGACCGAAAGGAGATAACCGCCGATGCGCACTTGGTCACCCGACTTGAGCGGCGCGGATTCCCCCAGCGCAAGCGAAAGGTCGCAAACGATGATCGGATTGGCGCTGCCGACGTTCCTGATGACGTAACCGCTGCCTTCTGCGCTGACCTCAGCCTGCCGGCGGGAGATGCGGCGCTCGGGGTCCGGGAGCGCGAGCGTGTTGCTGTCCGCACGTCCGATCGACCCGCCTTCCGGGCCGAAGCGGGCGGAGATCGGCTGAGTGATCGGCAGCTCATTGAGCGAGACCGCGCGCAAGATCAAAGGCATGGTCGGTCGACGATGCGAGGGAGAGGCGTCCAGCAGGCCTGCTCAGATCGTCTTGCGTCGAGCGCAGGGCTTCAATGAACGAAAGTCACTGAGCAGCTGGTTCGGACGCACCGCCGTACGAGTCGTCAGCGGGCCTCACGCCGCGACGCCGGCGAGCAACCGTTGCTGGCGCCAGGATGGCGCGGCGACGTTGAAAAGCGTCGTTCCCGGTGTGAGCAGGGTTCGGTACTCCGCCGCTGCGATGCGCTGCCGCTGAAACCCAGACTTCAGCACCTCGAGGCACTTCGCCGGGGTGGGCTCCGCGCCGACGAAATATCGGTTTCCCGGCTTGAAGCGCGCGCCGTTTGATTTCCACCACGCGCGGAGCTTTGCCACATCGGGCCACGGCAAGCTCTCGTCCTCGTCCAAAGCGACGTTCTCGTCATTCGGATCGTCATTGGGGCCGGACTCCGTTGCGTTCAGTGGCCTGCGGTCCAGGTCCAAATAGGCGAGGTCGAGGCCGGTGATGAAGCCAAATGCCTCGCCTGCCAAACGAGCGAGCTTCGGATCCTCCATCTGCGCCATCAGCCAAGGCACGTGATGCGGATCACCGGCGGCCGCGATGCCGCGAATCAGCGTGCGGATCTGCGCAGGATCTCTCGCCACCGCCGCAAGCGCGGCTCGCGCGCGCTCTGCTGAAACCACCTTGAGGACGAGTAGGAAGGCCGCCAGCTTCGACGGGCCGAGGTCGCCCCTCCCGATTGCGAGTGCTTCGAGCGACGTCACCGACTCCGTGCGATCACCGAGCAGCAACGCGGACCGCGCAGCCTCGAACGCACAGCGCTGGTCATTGTCAGAGATCGCTCGAAGGCAACCGTCGATGAGATCGCGTCGCGCGCATCGTCCCGCGACGCTCAACGCGCGCGCGCGCAGATTCGGATCATCGTCGCGGAGTGCGCGGGGGAGCGCCACGCCTGGGTCGACCGCATGCATTGCGCAGGCGGCGAGCGCCACTTGGCGGCGCCACGGCTGGATCGCTTCCAGCAGCGGCTTCGCAATGCCCCGCAAAGCCGCCGCGCTCATCCAACCGAAGGCTGAGATCAGCCCTGCCTCGCTCGATGGCGTTGCCTCCGCGACCGCAAGCAGCTTGTCGAGGCGCTCAGCGTCATGATCTTCGATCGCACGCACGCAGGCGACGAAGACCTCGCCCGCGCCGGGACGTTCGAGTGCCCGATGCGCCAAGCCACTGCCGTATTCGCCCGCGACCGCGATGCCGTCAAGATGCGCCGCAAGGCGTTCATCGAGCCGCAAGAGATGCAGCAGTCGCACATGCGGCGCGCGCACGAGCACCGAACGCACCTGGCGCAGGTGCGCAGCTTCCTCGACGTGCTGTATGACGACGACCGGGACGGCCGGTCGCTCCAGGCGATGCGGTGGCGGGCGCGTCGTCGGCAGATTCAAGGCGCGGCGCGTTGGCTGCGACAGAAAGCCGGGTTTGCCATCGCGAGCGTTGTGCAAACGCGGCATGGCCGGATCAACATGTGAAGGCCACCTCTCCGATGCCCCATTCAAGGATCTCGAAAGTTTCTCCGTCGATCTTCAACCCTCTGCCATGTTCGACATCGGCGTCGATCCTGTACTCCAATCCGAACACCATCGAATCGGCATCCTGCTCCGAAAGAAGAATATCTGCAACAGCCGCGTCTTGCCAGGATCGGGTGTTTCTTCTTTGATCTTCTCGATTGCCAGCGGATACCAAGATGCTGACGAGTCGACGAACTTGGCAATCTTGTCTTTGTACGGCCGCCGCAGCTTCTCTTCGGCCGCATCGAGCGAATCAGAGATCTCGAGCAGCACCGGTTTTTGCTCTTGAGCTATCTTGACCGGCATCTGCAGTTTCGCATTGAACTTGATATCGGCACCATCCATTTCTCGGCTCCAGTCGTATTCAACTCATTTGCAAGGGGCTTTTTTCTTCTTCTTGGCCGGACATGTCTTGTTCAGCTTCTCGCACTCGTCGACGGCGTCCGGTCCGTACTCTACGCCGTGCTCGCTCTCGAAGTCACTCACTGATCCGGCGTGCGGATACTTGGCTTCGTGGTCGGCCGTCGAAACGAGCTCCATCACGGCTGTATTGGTCTTGGGGTTATACGTGGCGTGGTGCCAGGTGACGTCGCCGTAGCGGTCTCGGTGAGCGTTCTGAGTCGGCTTTCCTGACTTCCCACATAGATTGGCAAGCCGGTTCGCCTCTTTGAAGTCCTTGCCTCGGCTCCCTTGCATCTTGATCGTCACTTGCCTGATGACTTTCGACTTTGGGAACCTCACGTGCGCGAGGGCCAAGCCGAGCGGATCTATCCATGTGATCGGGTTGGGAGCGTACTGAAATAGGTTGATCCCTCCGTCCAGGCCGATGGGATCTTCGCTGATGAACCTTCCAGGCCCAGGGTCGTAGTACCTGTAGCGGTTGTAGTGAAGCCCTGTCTCCGAGTCGAAATACTGCCCTTGAAACCTGAGCCTTTGCTGGATTCCGGTGATCTCCTCCGTGACGACGCTCCCCCACGTCCGATAGGACACTTGCCACGTGATCTCGCCTGCGTCGTTGCTGGCTTCGAGTGGCGTACCGAGATGATCCGTGTGCAGATGGTGGACGGCGCTGTCGTGAATCTGCGCCAGCGGCACAAAGGACCCGGGGTCATAGACATGGCCGGTTTCGCGGTCGCCGCTTTGCTCCAACGCCAGGCGTTCGTCGTCCCAGGCGAAAAAAGTCGAGCTGACGCCGTCGGTCTTTGCGATGCGACGGCCGAGGGCGTCGTAGAAGTATTGGAAGGATCGAGTGCGCGCGGCTTCGTCCGGGCCACGGGCCACGACGACGCGAACAAGCTGGTGGGCAGCATCCCAAGTGAACTGCGTGCGGGTCTGGGCCGGGCTGGCGCGCTTGCCCTGCAGCCGTTCGATGAGGTTGCCGTGCTCGTCATAAGAGTAGCGGACGTCTTGCCAGACCATGAGGCGGTTGCCGGGGACGAAGATGCCATCTCCTGGAACGGCCTCGACGGACAACGGGTTGCTCGCAGCGTCCCAAAAGAACTGCTCGTTGGCCGCCATCGGCCCGGTCGTGTTGCCAGCATCGGCAAGCACGCCGGAAGTACCCAAGTTCTTGAGCACGCCGATCTGCGAACGAGTGATTCGGCCGACCGCGTCATAGCGGTAGCGGGTCATGCCTCGATGGCGGTCGATCCACTGGACGAGCTGGCCGCTGGCGTCGTATTGATAGTGCCGCTCGATCAGGCCTTCGAGTCGCCCGGGGATGGCGCTCAAGCTGTTCGGGGCGCCGACCGTCGGGAACGCCGGGCTGACGAGGCCCGTTGTCTGCGGGCTTTTCGTTGCGACTGGGGCGGGCAGGACCTGTTGCGCACTGAGTCGACCGGCGCGGTCGTACGCAAACTTGCTCCGCAATTGGCCCTGGCTGCGACGCACCTCACGGTACAGCGCATCGCGCTCGAAGTCGCTGATGACCTGACCATCGAGATTGATCTGGTGCAGGTGGCCCGCGCCGTGAAACAAGTAATTGAGATTGCGTCCTCCCGGGACGGTGGTCCGGGTTCGATTGCCGAGCGGGTCGTACTCATGTTTGAACTCGAACATCCGGGCACCGACCGGCGCCCGCAGTGTCTGCGTCTCGGCCAGCAGTTGACCCACCGGGTCGTACGCGAAGTGCACGTCGGAGACCGCGTTGCTCGCGTCGGTCATTCGACCGAGAGCGTCATAGGCGAACCAACTGCTCGCTGGTTGTTCGGACGACTCACCGAGATGGCGCCTGGCCGTGACCTGGCCGAGTGCGTCACGCTCGAAGCGGGTGACCTTGCCCGGCCCGAGGTCCGAGCCGCCGCGCTCGATCCAATGGGTCAAGTCGCCTGCGGTGTCGTAGGCGTAGCGCTGGTGGCGATCGTCGAAGCCGACTTCGTCGGTCAGACGGTCGAGGAGGTCGTAGCGGAACTCGGTGACGTCGCCGATCTCATTGGTGACCGCGGTCATGCGACCGGCATGGTCGTATTGATAGCGCTGCGTGTTGCCCAGCGCATCGACTCTGAGGGTCGGTTGTCCGGCTCCGTTGCGTTGCCATGTCGTGGTCCGTCCCAGCGGGTCGACATAGCGGATGAGATGGCCCTCCCCGTCCCACGTGTAGAGGTGTCGCGCGCCGTCGGGATGGATTTCCTGCTGCAGTTGGCCCGCAGCGTCAAAGACGTAGTCGGTGGTCTGGCCGAGGGCGTCCGTGCTGCTCAGCAAGTGGCCCAACGCGTCGTACGTATTGCGGCTCGTGTACCCCGAGCAATCGGTTTCGGCCACGAGGTTGCCGGCGTCGTCCCATTGCAGCGACCTGCGCTTGTCCAGCGCGTCGATGACCGCGGTCACGTAGCCCCGGGCGTCCACCTCGTACAACGTGGTGTGGCCCAGCGGGTCGGTGCTCGCAATGAGGTTGCCGCGCTCGTCGTATTGCCGCAGCCACTCGCCCCCCATTGCGTCGCTTACCTTGATCGGCAGATCCAAGGCGTTGTATTCGACCTTCGTGGCGTTGCCCGCCGCGTCCACGATCATCGTCAGGTTGCCGCGGTAGTCGAAGGCAGTGGTGCTGGTGCGACCCATGGCATCAGTGCTGCCTTCGGGGCGGCCCTGGTCGTCATACGCGTAGCGTGTGACGTTCCCCTGCGCGTCGTGCACGGCAATGATGTCCTGCCTCGCGTTGTGCACGTACGCGGTCTCGCGACCCAGCCTGTCGCGCACGCGCGTCACCCGGCCGTTGTAGTCGAACCAGTCGCCTGAGCCGTCGTCCAGCGCCAACGACTCTGTCACACGTCCGGCCGGCGTCAGCCGGTCGTATCGGTTGCTGAATCGTTGACCGGTGGCGAGCGTGTAGCCCACCAGCAGATGCTGGTCCCAAGCGAACGTCCGGGTGTGGCCGGTGGCGTCGGTGTGGCTGAGCAAGTCTGGCGAGTCTGTGCTTGCGGCCGCAGAGCTCCCATAGACGTAGCTGGCCAGGACCACGCGCACGTCGCCGGACTGAAAGATCACTTCGCCGAGTTGACCGTGATCAGTCCACACCAGCTGCAATGTTCGCCCGGCGCTGTCGATCAGTCGCTGCGGCCTGGGCGGCGTGGCTTGTCCATCGAAGCCGTCACCGAAATCACCGTCGCTGAACTGCAGCACGACACGCCGGAGATTGCGGTCTTGCACGACCTCCAACGGAAGGCGCGATTGGCTGGGATGGCGTCGTCGAAAGTGATGCGTCAGCCCCGACTTGTAGCGCAACGCCCAATGGTTGGCGGCGGGCCGCATCAGCGTGAATTGTTCGTATGCTTGGAAGTGCTCCTGCCCGATCGCGATGGTCGGCAGAACCACTTCACGGCCCTGGTCGTCCAGGTAGCGGACTAGGTCATCGTGGATCCACAGCTCGGTGGCCCACGCGTGAGCCCAGCCTTGACCGAACCAGCCCTCGCTGCGGGCATCACCGCTGCGATAGCGACGGCGCCAGGCCAGCTCGATCGGCCCAGGCAGCTCGAAGTCCAGCTGGTCGAGCGACTTTTCGCCCGTGGCGATGACCACCGGGTGGCGTGACCTGGCCGGGGCCGCGTTCATTTCGTTGCCGCGCAAGCAGTGCAGGGGGCGACATCGGGTGGTGCGATCGCGTCGGTATACGGCCAGGGCGGCGTGTTGCCAGGCATCGATGCGTGGTTGTGAGTCGTCAGGTCCATCATGCGGACGACGTTCTCGCCTTCCACCTTCACATCCATCGACCACATCGTGAAGAACACCTTGCCGGTGTTCTTGTGCGTGACCACTCCCTTCAACGGCGCAGCACCCGCCTCGTCGCCGGTGCTCTTCTTGAAGCTGCTCTTGTTCTTGAGCATGACTTCCTCACCGGAGATCTTCACAGTGGTCGAACCATCCGTGGTGTCCGAAGCCATGCCGGTGTTCGGGTAGGGAATGGGAACGCCCGGAGGCGTCGCGGGCGTTTGCGGCGGGGTCATGCAGACGTCGGGGAACGCGCAGATCGACTTGCCCGCCGCTTGCTTGCACGACACCTCCCGGGTGTTCGCGTAGACCTCGTTGCTCACGCTGCTTCCCGGTATTCGAGTGTCACCGCGGCCCGTTCTCCGGCATCGTTGGACCAGTGGTTGAGGATGTGTCGACCCGGTGCGTACCCCTTGAGGCACGCGTCGCGCGCGGTCGCGATCACGGTCACGCCCGACACCGCGCCCACTTCGCCAGTGCACTCGGCGGGATGCCAGATGTCGAAGGATTCCTTGCGCTGCCGCAGCGTCCGGGAAAGCGCCAACGAGGCCTCCTTGAAGTAGTAGTGCTCCCCCGAGTTGTCGGTGATCCGGAAGTCCAGGTGGGCCAACTCGCAACCGGCGTCCGCAAGACTGCGCCTGATCGCTTCGGTCAGCCCGTCAGCGCGCAGAGGACTGCCGCTGTCGATCGCCGCCGGCTCGCGACCGAAACCGATGCCGCTGCAAAGCAGTTGCTTGGATCGCGTCTCAACGCCCGCAACCCACAGGGCGCCGGCACCCTCGCCGGGCATGAAGCCGTTGGCGTTCGATTCGGTCAGCAGGCGTTCCTCGCGCTCGTAGTGGCTCAACGTGGGCCACGAGAGCAGGCTGTCGGCAGCGACGATCAGCACACCCGGGACATCGCTCGAACGCAGCATCGTCCTCGCCTGCGAGAGCGCCACCGCGACGGCGACGCGTCCGTGAGGCACCGTCGCCGATCCACGCGCGAACGATGCGCCAAGCTCGCTTTCGATCTGCGTCAGCAGCTGATCGTCCACGCGGGCGAGACGGCCGGGCCGTTCGGCCTCGGCAACGCACAGCAACAACGGCAAGCGGTGCCACTGGTCTTTCTCGAGGTTTTGCAAGGCCTCCTCGATCGCCAGCGCAGCCATCTTCGCCAGCTTGACCATTCCGGCGCACGGAGGGTCGAGGCCGACTTGATGGGCCATGATCCAGGCGCCACTCGAATCGATGAAGCGGGTTTCGAACGGGTTCGAGATCTTCGCGCGAAAGGCGCAGCAGGAGGCCGCCGCCGTCAGGCCCACCGACGTGACGAGACCGGTTCCCACGATCGCGACCGGCGTCGAGCTCATGGCGCGGGCGCCGGGGCCGCCATCGCGTGCTGCGGTGCAGCCGTCGACGTGGGGGCGACGATCGCGATGTGCTCGCGCTGCTGCCACCACTCGCGTCCCTTCGTGCCGACCACCACTTGTGCAATCTCGTGCAACCCCTTTTGCAGAGGCCTTGCCAGACGCCAAGCCACCGTGAAGCGCGCGACATCCGGCTCGACCACGATCGTGTCCAACGTCGCGACACACGCCTCGCGCTCACCACGCCTCGGGAACACGTGCACCGGCAGATCCAGGTAGGGAAGCATGAAGTGCCGCGTGGCGTCTGTCGTGAAGCCGGTGAGCAACAGCTCCATCGGGCGCTTGGGCAGCGGCAGCTGCTGGTCTTCGGGGGCTGCCTGGTAATAGCGCTCGTCGAAGTCTTTGGGCAGGAAAGGGAACACGTCATCCAGCCACTCTTGGTCGTAGGTGCCGGCATACCGTGCCCGTTGCGGCCAGCCCCGCCCGAGCGGACCGAGGGACATCGGCCGATATTTGCCATCCGGCGACGTGACCGCGTTTCCGGGCTCCTCCGTATTCGGCAGCGGACGGCCATCGACCCAGGCGCTCTTCAAGTGCTTGTGCCAGCCACGGCCCACGGGGTTGAGCGAATAGGCATCGTGATCGGCGACGTCGTGGCTGCTGCGGTCGGCGCCGCCGAACGCCACGTCGTAGGAGATCGGCATGTCCGTGAACGGCTGCGGCGCCGAGGCTTTGATTCCGGCCACGCCCGCCTGCCAGACCCGATGTCCGACGACATCGAATACTTTTTCCACCGGACCGACGCGCAACCCGGCCCGCAGGCGTGTCACTTGATGAGCCGCCGGCGCTCGGGCGCTGCCCACGAGCAGCACGTCGCAGAATTGCTTGCGGGGTGCGAAGTCGATTTCGTGCACCGGCGCAGTGAACCCCGGCTCGCCGGTGAACGTTTCGCAGAGGATGAGCGGCTGTTGCTCATCGTGGAGGCGCACCGACTCGCCCGGCTTGGGCAGCACGAACGTGCCCTTGACGACGACGACGAGCAGCTCCCGACCGCTGGGCTCCAGGCCCATGTTGTAGCCCGCAGTCATGCGAGTGGCGTTGATCAGCTCCATTGCGGGGGCGGGCGAAACGCCTCATCAGTTGAGCTGAACCGAGCCGCCCTTGATGCGGTTGACGCCCGTCGAGCGGCTCAGCACGTACGACCCTTCGATCAGCACCTTCCCGGCCTTGGTGAGTGTGATGCTCGCCTTGCCGCAGCGCAGGATCAGTTGCTCGCGCGCGTTCACGATCAGGCGCTGGCCGTCGGCGTCGACTTCGACCTGGGCAGGCTTTCCCTCGAGCGGCCAACCAGCGATGCCGCGCAGAACGCCGATAACCACCGGACGAAGCGGATCGCCGTGCTCGAACAGCAGCACGACCGAGCTTCCGATGTGCGGACCGTGCAAGTCGACGCTGCTGCGCGCTCGCACGGCGGCGCTGCCGGCTTGGCCCGGGTACCGGACGAGCGCCGTCACGCCCTCGTCGGCCAACGCGAGCAGCTCGCCGATGACGACGCCTTTGATCTTCGCTTCATCGCCGTTGTCGCGCGGTGGGGAAATCGGCCCTTGCAACAACGGCGCGAGGAGATCAGCGTCGCTGCATTCGGCCGGATTCGCGGCGATCGTGGAATCGATTGGCAAGTCGTTGGGGTTCACGACGACGGCTCCTGCGCTTGAGTGGCTGGCGGATCAGTTCTGAAGAACCTTCGATCCCTTCACCACGACGTCGCTCGAAGCCTTGACGTTGATCTTGCCCGACCCGTCGATCGTGATGTCCTTGCCCTTGATCGTGATCGTGCCGTCCTTCTTCATCGTGATGCTGGCGCTGCCCGTGGTGATGGAGACCGAGTCGGCCGCACTGATGACCAGGTTCTTGCCGACGCTCAACTTGTCGTCCTCGCCGACCGACGTCGAGCGCGCCTTGCCCACGCTGGTGTCCTGTGCGCCGCCGACGCTGAGCTTGCGATCGGCGCCGATCGAGTTGGTCTGGTTCGAAGACACCGAGGTCGTCTGGTTGGCGCCGATCGTGTTGGACTGATCCGCCCCGACGTTCGTGCTCTGGTTGGCGCCGACGGTGATGCTCTGCATGGCCCCGATCGCCACTTCCTGCGCCGCACCGATCGTGATCGTCTCGTTGATCCCGACCGCGTGCGTCCGCTGCATCGCCACCGTCGCGGTCTCGCTCGCCCCCACCGTGATCGACCGATTCGAGCCGATCGAGATCGTCTCGTTCGACCCCACGCTCTCCGTCCGATTCACCCCGATCGTGATCTTCTCGTTCAGATCCACCGTCTCCGTCCGGTTCTTATGGATCGTGATCGTCTCGTCCTTATCGACCGTCTCCGTCCGGTTGCCGTGGATCGTGATCGTCTCGTTGTTGTCGACCGTCTCGGTCCGGTCGTGCTTGACGTGCGTCGTCTCGTCGTGGTCGATCGTCTTCGTGCGGTCGTGCCCCACCCAATGCGTCTCGTCGTTCTCGACCTCGATGTCCTGGTTCTTCTCGGCGTGGATCCAGAGCTGCTCGGAACCCTTCTTGTCCTCGAAGCGGATCGCATTGGCGTTGCCGTAGGCCCCGCCCTTGCTGGAGCGCGTCAGGATGCCGGACTGCGTC
>Ga0105238_10001843_pt1 | contig 21253 bp, 16 predicted proteins | sample KBSC34metaG_FD_81526 | JGI IMG/M metagenome (GOLD analysis project Ga0105238, IMG submission 81526) | Corn rhizosphere microbial communities from Kellogg Biological Station, Michigan, USA - KBS C3-4 metaG | ecosystem: Host-associated > Plants > Roots > Rhizosphere > Soil | place: Michigan, USA...
CCGCGCGTTGGCAGCGATATCCCCAAGCCCCGCCGCCTCGCCGGAGCCGGTCGCCTGCACCAGGCGCCGGCCCCGATACGTGTCGACGCGCTCTCCTTGGAGACTGACACGCACGAACGGGATCGTGGCGCTCACGTCGAGGCGATCGGTTATGCCGTAGGTCGCGGTGAACGACGCCGTGTCGCTGCGCACGCTCAGCGCCAGCGTCTCGACGTCGAACGGCTGGCTCTCCCCGCGAAGCGTGCTGGCGGTAGACACGAGCGTGCCGTCGCGCAGATTCCGTCCGTCGATGCGGTCGAAGCTCGAACGATGCGCCCCAAACACGAACGACAGCCGTCCGGCACCGCCCGTCAGCGACCGCGCCGTGAAGAAGGGCCCGAAACTGTCGCTCGCGCGGACCGCCATGCCCAAGGTGGGATCGAGGCGGTAGGCGAATCCTCCAGCTGACGGCGTCGTGGGCACCGTGCCAAGTTCGAGCGTCAGGAAGCGGCCGATCGTGTCGCGGGTCGCGGCGGCGGCTTCCGCGTCTCCGGCAAAGTCCTCCGTCGGAATGGAGCGGTTCGTCACGAGGAACGTGAGCACATTGCTCAAGGACTGCTGCGCGGCCGATTCCGAGGCGGCCAGCCCGAGCAGCGCGCCTGCCGCGAGCACGATGACCATCGCGCGCCGGCTCACTGCTCGTCCTGCTCGTTCTGCGACACGGTCACCGACTGCCCCGCGACGGTGACGGATCCCTGCCGCGGCTTGCCGTTGCTCTTCTCGATCGACACGCTCACCGAACCGTTGCCCGACCCGCTGGAACCGGAGTCGATTGAGATCCAATCCGAGTTGCTCGACGCGGACCAGCTGCACGACGACGCAGCGGTCACGCCGATCGTCACGCCCTTGCTCCCCTTCTTGCCCACGGACAGGCTCTTTGGACTGACGACGAACGTACACGACGGCGTCGACGGCGGTGGTTGCGACGGCGGTGGTTGCGACGGCGGCGGCTGCGATGGTGGCGGCGGTTGTGATGGCGGCGGCACAGACGCCCCCGCCTGCTGGGTGACCGTGAACGTCTGCCCCGCAATGGACAGCGTTGCGGTTCGCGCGGCACCGCTGTTGGCGCTCACGGTGAACCCGACCGACCCGTTGCCGGTTCCGCTCGCACCAGACGTGATCGACACCCATCCCGTGCTCGTCGCGGTCCAGGCACAGCCGGCGCCGGCGGTCACCGCGACCGACCCTCCTCCACCCGCTGCGGCGAAGGACTGGCTGCCTGGGGAAATCCCGTACGAGCAGGATGTCGTAGGCGGCTTCGGCGGTGTCGGATTCGACGGCGGCGGCGGTGATGGCGGCGAGGGTGGCGTTGGCGGCGGTGGCGGTGGAGCTGGACGCGCCGCCTGAAGGACGCTGACGCGAGTGCCGTTCACGACGAGGGCCGCCTGGCGACCAGATGTCTGGGTGTTGGCCGCGACGCTGAAGGTGACCGAGCCGCTTCCCTGTCCGGACGTGGGCGATACCTGCGAAATCCACGGCGCCTCCGCGGCGGACGCGGTCCACGTACAGTCCGGCGTGGTGGTGACAGCGATGCTGGCCGAGCCGCCTGACGAGTCCATCGAAATCGGGGTCGACGACAGCGACACCTCGCACTTCACCGGAGTCGGACCCGACGCCACCTGGGACGACTCGCAACCAAGCAGGGCACAACCGAACGTGATCGAAGCGATGAACGAGGAGGAATAGAAGGAACGCATACAGGTCGAGCCCCCGCCTCAGCGGTGTGCGCCAACTCCTGCGTTGCATCGACCGCGCCAAGATTCGGAGTGGGCGCGGTCCACGCTTCACGCACAATTCGGGTCGAAGTCAGAACCGCATCTGTAAAACTTGCGCTGTCCGCTCCCGTAAGATTCCGAAGCGGTGGGCGACTCCATGGAATCGGGATCGGAGCGTAGTCTGGTTATACGCGCTGCCCGTGTTGCTATTGAAGAGGTTGCGGAGATCAATCGCAACGCCGCCTCCTGTCTACGTCACGCAAGGACGATCGGTTACGGGTGCGCGCGTAGGCTACGGCAAGCCGAGTTGCCGATCAAGGTGCCGAGGGAGCCTTGGACCCCGCGCGGTGTCTGATGCGACAGGGCCGCCGATCTCGTGAGCGACTTTCGCTACGCGCTTCGGCAGATCAGGCGAGCGCCACGGTTCGCGGCGCTGGCGATCGTGTGCCTCGGCGTCGCGATCGGCGCCAACACGTCGATCTTCAGCGCCTTGAACAGCGTCCTCTTTCGTCCGCTGCCAGGGGCGAATGCGGCCGGGCTCGTCTCGCTCGAGCGCGGCGGCACGGCAAGCTTCTCGTACCCCGACTTCCGGGATCTGCAGGCGCGCGCGCGCCGGCTCTCAGGCCTGACAGCCTCGTTCCCCATGGAGTCGGATATCGAAGTGGACGGCGTCAGCGAGTTCATCGCGGCCGAGGTCGTGGCCGGCAACTACGGCGCGGTGCTCGGCGTGGCGCCGGTCCTGGGACGCTGGTTCACGAGCGACACGGAGCGGGTGGCCGTGATCAGCCACGCGGTGTGGCAGAAGCAGTTTGGCGGACGTCTCGACGTGATCGGGCGGCGCGTCGGTTCGGAAGCACAGTCATACACCATCGTCGGCGTCGCGCCGCGCGACTACACCGGCACGTTCGCCCCGTATCGCACTGGTCTCTGGGTGCCGATGCGCACGCGTCCGCGGTTGGTCGCAATGCTCGAGGACCGGTCGCGGCGCCTCGTCATGCTGTTCGGCCGGCTGCGCGACAACACGACGCCACAGCAGGCATCCCTCGAGCTGAACGGCATCGACGCCCAGCTCGTGGCCGAACACGGCGCACCGAAAGAGCCGCTGTGGCCGATCGCGGCCGACCCGGCCCGCGGCATCCCGAATCCTGGTGGCCGGCGCGTCGTCGGGATCATCGCCTCGATGCTCATGATCGTCGTCAGCGTCGTTCTGCTGATTGCGTGCATGAACGTAGGCAATCTGCTGCTGGTGCGGGGGGCCCTCCGCAGACGGGAGCTGGCGGTCCGCCAGGCCCTCGGCGCCACGACGTCCCGGCTGATGCGCCAGCTGCTCACGGAAAGCTTCGTCCTTGCGATCGCGGCCGGCGCCACCGGTCTTCTCCTGGCCGTGTGGACGACGCACCTGCTCGAACAGCTGGTGCCGTCGCTGCCGTCGACGTTCCCGCTCGACTTGAATCTGGCGATCGACTGGCGCGTGATCGCGTTCGCGACAGGCCTGTCGCTCGTGACGACGCTCGTGTGCGGGTTGGTACCCGCGTGGCGCGGGTCGCGACGCGGCGTGCTCACCGGGCTGAAGGGCGAGAGCGCGGGCGCCGTCACGTGGCGGCGGCCCACCGGGCTGGTCGCGCAGGTGGTGCTGTCGTTCGTGCTGCTGCTGATCGCCGCCACCGTCGTGGACACGCTGCGGCGTCTACAGGTAACCGACCCCGGGTTCGCCGTCAGCGGGCGGCTGTACGCGTACATTTACTTTCCCTCGGCGCCTACGCCAGAAGCGGGCCGGCAACTGTACGCGCAGACACTCGAACGTCTGCGTGCACTGCCGGGCGTGATGAGCGCATCCCAGACCTCGGCGCTCCCGTTGATGCCCTCCGGCACCGACTGCGTCACGGCGACCGCCAGCGCGCGCCTGCAAGTGTCGACCAGCGCGGTCGAGCCCGGATACTTCCGCACGATGGGGATCGCCATGATGGCGGGGCGCGACTTCACGGTGCTCGATCAGCGGCGCGACGCCTCGACCATCGTCGTCACCGACAGCCTCGCCAGGCGCCTGTGGCCCGGCCGTTCTCCGATTGGTGAACGGGTGATGGTCGGGTGTCAGTCGCTGCGGGCATCGGAAGTCATCGGCCTCGTACGCGACTCCGCGGTGCGTGATGTCGGAGAACCGCCGCAACCGCGCATCTATCGACCGTTCGCACGCGACTACAACGGCGGTCTCGCGGCTGTCCTGATCGAGACGGGCAGCGATCCCGGTGCCATGGTCGCGCCCGTTCGCCAAACGCTGCTCGGAATGGGGCAGAACATCCGCGTGTATGCGGTGCAGCCGCTCAGCACCTACATCGATCAATCGTTCACGGGCGTTCGCTGGGTGGCCATGGTGCTCTCCGGCTTCGGCCTGCTTGCGTTGGGGCTCGCCGCCCTCGGCCTCTACGGCGTCATCGCATATCGCGTGAGCCTGCGCACCCAGGAGATCGGCGTGCGGATGGCGCTCGGCGCCGGCCGTGCCGTCATCTTCCGTGACGTGCTCTCGGGCGGCGTGATGATCGCCGTCGCGGGCGTGGTCATCGGCGAAGCACTCGCCATCCCGGCACTCCGCGCGCTGGGCACCGTGCAGGCGGGCATTCGCCCGGCAGCGGTGTCCGCGCACATGACGGCGGCGGTCATCTGGGTGGCCGTGGCGCTGCTCGCCTGCTACTTGCCCGCGAGCCGCGCGGCCAGCGTCGATCCCGTCGAGGCGCTGCGTAGAGACTAGAGCGCTCCCCTGATCGCTGGAGCGCTCAGTCCTTGGCCGAGGAGCAAGGACGGACCAGGACTCAGGCGCAGCGGAGAAACGGCGACCGCCCGCGGCGCACGAGCCGCCAGGCCAGCAGGATGCTCGAGAGCCCCAGCGCGAGACCCGCGAGCATGTCGGGAATCCAGTGCACGCCGAGCACGAACGTCGAGAGGACGATGGTTGCGCCAAGTGCCAGCGCCGACACCCGCATCGGCACACGGAACAGGAAGCAGCTCGCCACGACCACCGCCGTCAACGACACGTGAAAGCTCGGAAACGAGTTGTCGAGGCCGCTGATCGGCCGAATGAACTCGATCAGCCGGTCGCTCACGGTGTCGGACAAAAGCATCGCGTCGGTCGACGGCAGCGACCACCGCTCGGGGACCGGAAAGAAGAGAAAGAACGGCAGGCTGACCGCGTAGTCGATCGCCACCGCCAGGCTCACGGCTTGATACGGCCGCGGGTCGCGCTTCCTCGCCAGGGCCCAAGCGGCATAGAGGCAGAGCAGCGGGAAGATCACGAAGTACGAGGCGGAATACCCGTACGACGCGATGGGGCTCGTCGTGTCGTGCAGCTCGAAGCTGAGATACCGCTCGAACCAGCGGAAGGCGTCGGTGATCGGATAGCCCGCGACGGCGCCGAGACTCGCCGGCGTGAGCACACGGTCAAAGCTGGTTTCGGCGAAGTTGATCACGAACACGAACAGCAGGAGCGCCGTGGGTTCGACCCACGAGTGGCGCCGGGCAAACCGCACCACGACCGGCTCTGTCGCAGGCTCGTCGCGAGGCTCCGTGACCGGCACTACCGGCGCCGGTGGCGCCGCCTGCGGCGGCGGCGCCGGGCGGCCGACATCGATGGCGATGAGCGCCTGCAGCCGGCGCGTCAGGAGCTGGAATTCGCGGTGCTCGAGATCTCCCGTCCAGTCCACGAGGGTCGCTGCCTGCAGCTGCCGGAACCCCAGCGGCATCTCGACGTCGTCGATCCGCACCGACACGAGATGACCTTTCTGTTTGCCCGCCTCGGCCTCGTCGATCACCCACTCGCTCTCGATCGACGTCTGCGACCACAGCACGATGACGCAGCTGGCCTCTTTGAGCTCGTGCTCGATGGCACGCCGGTATCCCTCCCCCGGCAGCAGCTCGCGATCCCAGAAGACGCTCCATCCAGACTGCGTGAGCGCCTGCTCGATGGTGCGTGCCCTGGGCAGGTCGGTACGGGAGTAACTCAGAAAGATGTCAGCCATGATGGCTCGCCGTGGTGAAGGCGACGTCGACCGTCGCGTGAGCTGGCACGCTCACCCTTGTTGCCGGCGAGGCGCCGTCGCGGCCGGCGCGCACGAGATGACGCCGGCGCCAGCGCCAGGCATCCCACAACAGCGCCACCGCGCTGAGCGCCAGCAGCAGGACAAACGCGACCGTAAGCACGCGAAACAGCGTCCGTTCGGGCGTCACCCGCATGAGCAGTACACGGTAGGCCTGCCGCCCCATCGGCTCGAAGTCGAGGCTCCGGTTGTCCGGCCGGCGCGGGAACGCGGCGGCGGCCAGCTGGATCTCGAACGTCGCCGCCTTCTCGACGCTGGCGACGCGCGACGCGCCTTCCAGGCGGTAGTCGTTGCGCTCGGGCTCATTCCACTGGATTTCCTGAAACGGCAATCGCGCGGCGATGTCGAAGTCCACGTCTCGCAGCACCGTCGGCGCCGCGTCGTTGAAGAGCCATACGGGCCGAATCCGGTGCAGCCTCGAGTGAACCAGCGACACGAGGCGGCGCGTGAGGTCCGCGGCCCCTTGGAAGCTGACCTCGAACTGCTGCGTGACCTCCGCGTCGTCGAGACGGAAATTTTCGTACCGCACCGTGAGCTGCACGGCGCCGTCGTGCATGCTCTTGAGCTCCCATCGGATGTCGCTCTTCTTGTAGTAGTCGAAGTCCGTGCTTCGATCCACAAGCTCGGTGCCCGCCAGACGAATCGCGAGCCGCGCCGCGTCGAGCAGTTCGTCGTTGACCGGGACCATCTGGTCGGCCTGCACGTCGACCACGACCGGCAGCGTCGATGCGGCGGCCTGCTGGCGAAGGCTGGAAAGCGCGCGGCGGGCGCCTTCCGCTTCCACGTTCGCCCACGGTACCCACGAGGCAACGTCCGAGCCCGTCGACTGACCGCCGTCGTGCTCCTGTAATCGGGCCCCGATCGCGTCCTTCGTGCGGCGATCGACCTTACGGGTCGCCACGAGCAGATCGCACGGCATATCGTCGGGCAGCGGAACGAAGTACACCCGCTTGCCGTCGTCCGCGTATCGACCGTTCGACTCTGCGAAGGCGGCCTTCGGGCCGTTCCATACCGACGCGATCGTCTCCCGATCGCCGGCTTGCGACGACACGGCCCGGATCAGGTCGGAACTGCTCGGCGAATCGTTGCGCTCCACCGCAATCATCGTCACGCCGGCCGGATTGGACGCCTGGTCGTGTCCGAAGAAGATACGGCGCTTGCGAAAGAGGAGCGACGGAACGAAGTAGCTCGAGGTGCTGTACTTGTTGTGATAGATGAAGCGCGCCTGGTGATCGGCATCGCTGAGCGTCTTGAGATGACTCAGGACCTGATCGAGCGTGGGCGGCGCCGCGCCTGGAAACGCCGACCGCGGCACCACCATGAACGCGTTCGTGCTCGTTGTGCTGGTGCTCTTGCTGACGCACGTGGCCAGCAGCTCCACCTTGGCGCCCCGCAGCTCCGCCACGACGAACGCATACGGCGTGACCCGCGCCACCACGCCGCCGGACCGCGCTCCCGGCTTGTCCGGACGCGCGTCATCGAGCAGCGCATCGATCACCGCGTCGTAGGACAGCTGTTCCGGGCTTCCGATGAGTGACGAGCCCAACCGATGCGCCAGCGCCTCGTCGGACTTGAGCTCCTCGGCTCCCTGGTCCACAGTGACGAAGCGCGCAGGCAGCGCCTGTCCGCCTGCGGCAGGGCTCAATAGTGCGATGGCGATGGACGCCGCGACGGCGATGAACGCGAATCGACCGGCCATTGTGCGTGCCCTTTCATCGAGCAGCCTCGCGATCTGCTCTGTAGGGTCAACGCTCTAAACCAGCGATCCGCACAGCGGCTATTTACTGCCAGCCTTCTCCGCGGCGCGCGACGCGCTCAGCATGTTGCGCATCGCGTAGTTCCCCTCGTGGCAGGCGTACTCGAACATCCCGTAGACCGGCTCACGCTTCCACGGGAACGACAGCGTCCACGGGCGCGTCCACGTGCCCGGGTCGTCGATGGTGGCGGTGTACTGCAGCGTGTCCTTATCGAGCTGGGTGAAGCGCTCGGTGATCGCCAGCCGCGGGCTGGTGCGGCCGCCGCCGTTGCCGCCGACGCCGGTCATTCCATTCAGGTTCGTCGTCACGACGACGAGCGTGTTGCCTTCCCAATGTCCGCGCGAGTCGCCCATGTACGACGTGATGCCCGCGGACAGACGCGCCCGGCCGTCCAGGGGCACTACGCGCGCTTCGTGAATCATCTCGTTGCGGATCACGACGAAGCCAGGCCCTTGCACGATCTCGTTGCCGTTGTTGTAGATCGTCGGCAGCAGCGATCCCATCACGCCGCGTGTGATGCAGCGATCGTAAAGGCTGCGATCGAGATAGCTGTCGGCTTCGCGGCCCTGCAGGCGGGCGGCCCGCGCCTTGGCGTCGGCCTGCTGCTGCGCCTGTCGCGCCAGGCCTTCGGCAGAGAGCGGCGGCTGCCGGCCGTCGAGCGGATCGACGATGAGCGAGGCCTGGTGCGACGGCTTCCCGGTCTCCTGCCAATGCGGCGTCGGCGACGTCGGGCAGCGGATGGCACACGGCGTGGCCACGTCGGCCGTGAACACGTCGATGTCCGCCAGGAGCGAGTCTTCTTCGGACTTGATGTCCTGCCCGCGCTTCGCGAACTCCTCCTCGGTCAGCACGTTCCGGGTGCCGAACTTCGCCGGCCGCTGCAGCGGCACGCCCACCATCTCGACGCCGGGCCAGAACCCCTGGATGTCCGGGTCACCCCACGGCGTCTTGGGCTGCACGAAGCCGGGCGCCGGTTGAGGAATAGGCGGTTCCTGGGCCTGCGCGGCCACCGGCGCCAGCGCCAATCCGAGCAAGAGAGCGAAGCATGGTCTCGTCATGATTTATACGCGCGGATCATAGCGCGGAGCCGCCATTGTCGCGATGACAATTGCTAACAATTCCGCCTTTGCTTCGCTTTGCGGGGGCTCCCCATAATCATCCCGTGATGAAGGGCTCGCGCGTCAGGGTGATGTGTGTGGACGGTCACAATCTCGTTCGCGAGTGCGTGGTCGCCGTCATCGAACGGGAGCCGGGCATGCGGGTGGTCGCCGAGGCGCGCACCGTCAAAGGCGCCGTCGAGCGGTACACCGACACGACGCCGGATCTCGTACTCGTCAGTCTGCAGCCGCGCGGCCTCGACGGCCTCGACGTGGTCCGTGCCATCCGCCGCGCCGACCCGCATGCGCGCATCGTCGTCTACGTGAAGGACGAAACCGAGGCGGTGTACACGGCGCTCGACGCGGGAGCGGCGGCCTTCGTGCTCGAGAGCGCCGCGTCGTGCGAGCTCGCGCGCGTGATGGCGGACATTCACGGACGTCACGGGGTGCCGCTGGACGTCAGACGCAAGCTCGAAGCGCGCGGCGGCCTGCCGACGCTGACCAGCCGCGAAATCGAAATCCTCGAGATGCTCACGCAGGGCCATCGCATCCGGGCCATCTCGACCAACCTCCGCATCAGCGACCACACCGTCAAGGTGTACGTGAAGAGCGCCTACTCGAAGCTGGGCGTGCATGGCCGCGCCGCCGCCGTGGCGGAGGCGCTGCGCCGCGGCTTCGTGCGGCTGGCCGCCGAGCGGCCTGCGCCGAACGTCGCCGTCCCCGAAGAACGCCGCATCGCTTGATGCGCAGGGGCCGCCTTCAGGCGGCCTCTTCGTCGTAGGGGCCGCCTTCAGGCAGCCCGCACGCGGTAGGTTTAGAATCTGCCGCATGGCGCTCAAACTCAACCTCTCGATCGCAGCCGCGGCCGGCGTCGTGGCGACGCTCGCCCTCACCTCCGTCGATCGCCTCGACGCGCAGAACAAGCAAGCACCGATCTTCGAGGTCGATCCCTTCTGGCCGCAGCCGCTCCCGAATCACTGGGTGACCGGTTCGACGATCGGCCTGTCGGTGGACGCGCAGGACAACGTCTGGACCATCCACCGGCCCAACACGGTCGAGGACAACTTCAAGGCCGCCGACCTCATGGTCGGCGACGCGCGAGGGCGCGACGACGAAGCGCGCCCAGGTGCGGCGTCCGCCGGTCCGAGCGCACCCACGCCGATCGGCGCGTGCTGCAAGGTGGCACCGCCGGTGCTGGTCTACAACCAGGCGGGCGCGCTGATCAAGAATTGGGGCGGCCCCGGCGCCGGCTACGACTGGCCGGACAGCAATCACGGTATCACCGTCGATCACCAGGGCAACGTCTGGCTGGCCGGCAACGGCAACAAGGATACGCAGATCCTGAAGTTCGACGGTGCCGGCAAGTTCCTCTTCCAGATCGGCAAGCACGGCGTGCACAACGGCAGCAACGACGTGGAGAACTTCTGGCAGCCCACGAAGATCTGGGAGGACGCGTCGGCCAACGAGATGTACATCGGCGACGGCTACGGCAATCGCCGCGTGATCGTGCTCGACGTCGCGACCGGCAAGTACAAGCGGCACTGGGGCGCCTACGGCAACAAGCCGAGCGACGAGCCGGTGCCCGCCTACAACCCGAAGTCGGCGCCGTCGAAGCAGTTCAACACGGTGCACTGCGCCATCGTGTCGAACGACGGCGTCGTCTACGTGTGTGACCGCGTCAACGATCGCATTCAGGTGTTTCGCAAGGACGGGACGTTCGTGAAGGAAGCGTTCATCGACCGCGACACCTATCGATCCGGATCAGTGTGGGACATGACGTTCTCGCGCGATCCGCAGCAGACGTACATCTACGCGGCCAACGGCGTGAACGAGAAGATCAATATCCTCCTGCGCAGCACACTCGAGGTGTTGACGTCGTTCGGCGACGGCGGACGCGGCCCCGGCCAGTTCTTCGGCGTGCACAATCTGGCCACTGACTCGAAAGGCAATCTCTACGCGACCGAAACCTACACCGGTGCGCGTGTCCAGCGCTTTCTCTACAAAGGCGTGGGTCCGGTGACGAAAGCGGATCAAGGAGTGCCGCGGCCGAACGGCCGCTGATCCGCCCGTCCTCCTTCAGCCGCGGCGGCCAGGCCCTTCGTCGGCAATGTCGCCGACGCCATCGGCGTCGAGCTCGTCCGAGTGGCCGAGCTGTACATCGCCCGCCTGCGCGAGGAACCCGCGTTCCTGCGAGTCCTCGGTTTGCGGCCCCGGCGCGTCCTGCTCGTGCCACCCGAACTCGGTGCCCCAGCCGAACTCCGTTCGCCAACGCGATCGCATAGGCAGCCCCTTTGGAGAGAACGGCTGCATTCTACCGCCCTCGATGTAGATCGAACTGCTGAAAGATCACACCTCGATCGTCGGCGGTGCCCTTCTTCTCGAGGATCAGGTCGCCGTCGATCGCGGCCGGCGGCAGCGGCGTGCCGGTCTGGCCGCCCTCATGCGCAGCTGTCGTCACGTAGGTGTCGTCCACCAACTGCCGCGCCAGAAGCGCGGCCGCGAGCGTCCGGCCACCGATGCACGAGATGCGGCGCAGGCCCATGACACGCAGCTGCACGAATGCCTGCGAGAGATCCGTCGCACCATTCAGCACGACGGTGCGAATCCACGGGCGTGTTGCCAGTTCGGCCGCCATTGCCTTCACACCCTCGGCCTGACTCAGAAGAATCACGGGGACGTCGGGCACGTTGAAGATCAAGCCTCGGCTCAGGTTCAGCCCGCGCTGCGTGGCCACGATCTGCGCGGGATGGCGCGGCAGCCCGGCGGCGCGGCGACACTCCACCATCTCCGGATGCCACACCGAGAAGACCTGGCTGCCCGAGTTCACCGTTCGCGCCCCTGCCAGTACGCCATCGGCGAGCACACGCGACAGCCCTTCGTAGACGACGTGGAAATCGGTGGCGCCTCCGCCGAGCGTCGCCGGGTCGTCGGCGCCGGTGTTGCCGTCGGCCGATCGAACGAACACCAGCGAGCAGGAGGGGAACCGTGGGCCGGGCTGTCGCACGTAGAACGCGCCGTCGAACGCCGCGCGCGACCACGGCGTAACGATCGGCTGCAGATGATCGAGGTGATGCTCGAGAACCGTGGTGAAGGGCGACGGCCGGGCTCCGGCCGCGGCGTCACTCTTCTTCGCAACGAACGAGCTGAACCGGTCGCTCCACGACGTCGCGCCCATCCGTCATAGATACCACGCGCCTGTAGACAATTCTGGGGCGCGATCTCGACGAACCCACACAAACGTTGTAATGGCTGTGATCGCGACGGCCGCGTCATGGACGCCGGCATTGGCGTTTTTCCGAACAATTCGCGCGGAACCGAACCCAATCGACGCATGCGCTCCGCAACGGCGCGGGTCTTGCTCTCGGATGGAGCAGCCACCCGCCGGAAGCGCCGCGACGCGCCTCCACCACACGGACGTGTCAAACGCACGCCACGTGTTCGCAACGTTTGCGAGTTCATTCGTTCAACCGGGCGAGATCGAACCGACACGCACGGTCGCTACCGTGTACGGGGAGACCCCCATATACGTGAATGCGCAGACAAGGATGGAAGCAATGACGCGAACGATTCCACACCGTCGATGGCACGACCTCTACCGCGCGCGGGCAAGCGCGATCGACCCCGCGAGCGCCACGGCACTGGACATGTTCCGCGCCACCGTGACACGGCGGCGCGAGTCCGCTCTGGTGCACTACTTCGACTGGTCGCTCACCGCTGGCGAGGTCGACGACATGTCCAACGCCCTGGCGGTGGCGCTGCAACAGCACGGCACAGAGCCGGGCGATCGCATCGCACTCTATCTGCAGAACATCCCGCAAGTCGTGATCGCGGTGCTCGCCGCGTGGAAGTGCGGCGCCGCGGTGGTGCCGTGCAATCCGATGTGGCGCGAGCGCGAGCTGACGAAGATCCTGAGCGACTCGGGCGCGCGGGTGCTGATCTGCCAGGACGATCTCTACCGCGACGTCGCCCGCGCGGTGGTGCCGAACACGGCGGTCTGCTACACGATGACGACGTCGGCACTCGACTTCGTACCGATCGACGCGGACAAGCCGCGCATGCTCGAGGACCGGACCCGCGAGCCGATGGTGGATGCGATGGATCTCCTGCAGGCGATGGCGCCGTACGCCGGCCGGAGGCCCGTCGAGATCGAAATCGCGGGCCACGACGTCGCGTTCATGGTGTACACGTCCGGCACGACCGGCGAACCGAAGGCGGCGCTCAACACCCATCGCAACGTGGTGTTCGCCACCACCGTCTACGAGCGCTGGATCGGCTTCACCGGCAGCGACGCCATCCTCGGGCTGGCGCCGCTCTTCCACGTCACCGGCCTCATCGGCCATGTCACGCTGTCGCTGCTGACGGGCAGCCCGCTCGTGCTCTTCTACCGTTTCGACGCCGAAGAGGCGTGCCGCCTCACCGAACGCTATCGCACCACCTTCACCGTGTCGTCGGTGACGGCGTTCATTGCGCTCCTCAACAGCGACGCGATGCCCCGCTTCGACCTGTCGTCACTGACGAAGGTGTACACGGGCGGCGCACCCACGCCGCCTGGCGTGCTGACGGACTGGCACCGGCGCACCGGCAGCCGCATCCAGCCGATGTACGGGCTGACGGAAGCCACGTCGCCGACGCATATGACGCCACACGGCAGCGTCCCGCCGGTGGATCCGCGGACAGGGGTCATGTCGATCGGGGTACCGGTCTTCAACACGGACGTCCGCATCGTGACCGAGCGCGGCACCGACGCGGCGCCCGGCGAAATTGGCGAACTCGTGATCAGCGGACCGCAGATCGTCCCGCGCTACTGGCGGCGCCCGACGGAATCGGCGGCAGCGCTCCGCAACCGCGAGCTGCGCACCGGCGACGTCGGCTTCATGGACGAAGCAGGCTGGTTCTATCTCGTCGATCGCGCCAAGGACATGATCATCGCCTCGGGCTTCAAAGTGTGGCCGCGCGAAGTCGAGGAGGTGCTCTACCTGCATCCGGCGGTGCGCGAAGCGGCGGTCGTGGGAATCCCAGACAGCTATCGGGGCGAGACGATCAAGGCGGTCGTCAGTCTGAAGGCGGGACAGACGGCCACCGCGGAGGAGATTCAGCAGTTCGCGCGCGGGCAGCTCGCCGCCTACAAGTATCCGCGCGTGGTCGAAGTGGTAGACGAACTGCCGAAGACGACGAGCGGCAAGATCATGCGGCGCATGCTCAAGCCGGAAGCAAATCCGGCGGTGACGGCCGCCGCCTGACGATCAGCGCCGCTGCAGGACGTCGCGAAGCGTTCGCGCGACCTGCAACCCGTCGATCGGCTTGGCGCAATACTCGGAGTATCCGCTCGCGATGGCGCGCTGGCGATCGTCGGGGCGGGCAAATGCCGTCACGGCAATCGCCGGGACCGCGCTGCCCCTCGCGCGGAGCCGCCGAATCAACTCGTAGCCGTCGACGTCGGGCATGGCGATGTCGGCCACGAGCACGTCGAACCGCCGTTCATGCAGCAGCAACAGCGCCGATTCGGCATCGGCGCCCTGCTCCACGCGTGCGCCTCGACACTCCAGCACGGTCGCCAGCATCTGGCGGGAGTCTGGTTCGTCGTCGACGACCAGCACCGACACGTCATCGAGCCGGACGTCGTCCACCGCCGATGGCCAGTGCCGCGGTGCGTCAATCGGCGCCGCCGCGGCGGGCAGACGGATCGACATCGTCGTTCCGGTGCCGGGCCCGTCGCTCTCCGCCCGGATCTCGCCGCCGTGGCGCTCTACCAGGTGGCGAGCAATCGCCAGCCCCAGACCGAGGCCGCCATGCCTCCGGCTGGCGCGGCTGTCGGCCTGCCGGAAACGATCGAAGACGAACGGCAGGAACTCACGTGGAATGCCGATGCCCGAATCACCGACGACGACCTCGAGGTACTCGCCCGTCATCCGGCAGGTCACCTCGATGGTTCCGCCGCTGGGGGTGAACTTCACGGCGTTGGCGAGCAGATTACTGAACACCTGGTGCAGGCGTTTCGAATCCCCCTCGATGGGAGGCACTTCCGGTGCGATGTTGCATCGGATTGCTATCTGCTTCGCGACGGCGGCCGGTGACGCTCCCGCCACGACGGTCTGCAGGAGCTGAGGCACCGACACCGGGCCCGGCTCGATCTCGAGCTTGCCGCTGATGATGCGGGACACGTCGAGGATGTCCTCGATCAGCTGCGCCTGGAGCCGCGCATTTCGGCCGATGACGTCGACCGCCTGCCGTGCCGCTTCGGGCGTGAGCTGCCGCGTCTCGAGCATCTGCGCCCACCCGAGAATGGCATTCAACGGCGTCCGCAGTTCGTGAGACAACGTCGCGAGGAACTCGTCTTTCTGGCGGCTGGCTTCCTCGGCCGCCGCCAGGCGCGCGAGTTCGGCTTCCTTGCGGCGCGTGACGATCATGCACACGCCGCTCATGTGGACGGCGCGGCCGTCCCGGTGTTCGACGCGGCCTTTACCCTCGCACCAGCGGACCGTGCCATCGGTGCCGACGATGCGGTACTCCACGTCGTGGGGCACGCCGTCGACGACCGCGCGGCGCGCGGAGTCGAGCACTCGCTCGCGATCGTCGGGATGAATCTCGCGCTCGTAGCTGGCGAACGTGCCGTCGAAGGCTCCCGGTGGCAGGCCGTGCAGAATCGGGAGGTTGTCGGACCACTGCACGACGTTCGTCGTGAGATCCCAGTCCCAGGTGCCCATCGATGCCGCATCGAGCGCAAACCGCAAACGCTCTTCGCTCCGGCGTGCCTGCGCCAGGGCGCGCGTCCGCTCGATGGCAAACGCGACCTGAGCCGCGATGACGCGTGCCACTTCGAGATGCTCCTCTGCGGGAGCCGTGGGCACGCTGTAATACAGCATGAACTTACCGATGACCCGGTCGAGGCTCGTCAGCGGTATGAACGCCAACGCCGCGATGTTCTCCCGGGTAAACACCGGCAAGTAGGAAACGAGCGACGCATCGGCCGCCACGTCGGTGACGACGATCGGCTCCGGATCGACGCTGTCCGGCCGCCACGGCGTATGCCCCTCCACTGCCTGCCGATAGGCGTCGGACAGCCCGCGATACGCCTTGAAACGCATGACGCCGTCGGCGTCGAACAGCAGAATCGAGGAGCGTTCCACGCCCAGCGCCATTCCGAGCGCGTCGAGGCCGGCCGCATAAATATCCTCGACGGACCGGCTCGTGCTGATCGCCCGAGTGAGCGAGAGCAGGAGACTGGCGGACGACGTCGTAGTCAGCATCGCGGGGCGGCTCTCACACGATACCGCAGAGGCGTCCAGCAGGCGGTCCGAAGCTCTACCCAGCTCGTCGTTAGCGCGCCCCGCGTTCGACGAGCTCGAGCAGCATGTTGTTCGGGTCCTTCACGATCAGGATCCTGAGCACCGGCGACACCTGCACCGGTTCACCCCCCGTCGTCACGATCGACACGCCGCCGGCCTTGAGCTTCTTCGTCAACGCAGCCAGATCTTTCACGACGAGCTGCAGCACCGTGGTCCCTGGATCCTGCGTGCGGCCCGACAGCTCCTTGCGCTCGATGTTCTTGAACTCGATCAGCGTGAACGGCACCGCCGTGCCCGGAATGTTGATCCGGCTTTGACGGAAGCTGGCGCCCGGCGCTCCGGCCGTCGCCGCCATCTGCTGGTTGTCGTTGTAGGTGGCGCCCGTCGGAAACGCGACGCCAAAGTGCTGGTTGTAGAACCGCGCGGTCTCGTCCAGGTTGCGCACGGTCGCTTCGAACGCCGAACCACTCAGCACCGGGCCGGCGCCCCCATCCGTTGGTGCATTCGCGGCATCGATCATTTCCACCACGAAGCCGTCGGGATCCTGCACGAACATCGCGTGCAGCGTGCCGTTCGGCGTGGTCAGCGTGACGGGTTTGCCGCCAGCGCTGATCACCTTCACGCCGGGATACGCTGCCACCTTCGGAAAGAGCGCGTCGAGATTGCGGACACGCATCGCCATGTTCGCCGCGCCCGGATCGTAGAAGCGCGGCGCCTGCACCTTGCTCCCGATGTCCTTGTACTGGATCAGCTCGATGCCCATCGCCAGTCCGGGCACTTTCACCACGGCGAGACGCGACTGGCCGCCCTCGGTGTGGCCAAACGTCTCCACCGCCTCGTTCTTGGCGTACGGAGCCGTGACCGTCACCGTCAGGCCGAGCACATCGCGGTAGAACCCGAGCGACTTGTCGAGGTCCGCCACGATGTGAGCGAAGTTTCCGACGCCGATGATGTCGCCCGGCGGCGCCACCTGTGGCGCCTGCTGGGCGCGCGCGCCCGTCGCAACCGCGAACGTGATGGCAATGCACAGCAGCGCGGCCGCAGGCCGCACTCCAATCCTCATGGCGCCAGTCCCTCCGTCAACTCGATGCGTGTTCGCGGCGCGGTGAGAACGGCCGTCACCCGAGTGCGACCGGCAAGTCTCACTATCGTCTCCGGGCCGCCTGTAGACGGCCCCTACATGTGCTATCGGGACTTTCCGAAGAGCGGTCCACCATCGATGACCGTCGCCTTGGTCGGGCCGTAGCCGCTGATCGCCACCCAGGTGTCTTCGTCGATGGCGCCGTCGTAGTGCGGGCCTCCCTTGGGGTGCCGCATGAAATCTCCCGGCTTGAGCGGCACGGTCTGCGGCGGACGGAATACCTCGCCCTCGTCGGTGTACCAGGTGCCGCGGAGCACGATAACGTAGCGCTCGTCCGGGTGGTAGTGAGGGCGGCTCATGACGCCCTTCGGAAAGTGATTGATCGTCAAGTAGTAGCCCGGCTTCGACGGGTCGCCTTCCACGACGGCGGTCTCGACGCCGAGCGTGTTGCCTTCAGTCGGCCGCCATGTCAGCTTGTCGAACTCCACGCGGACGAAGGGCCGGTCCGGATAGCCGGTCGGCAGCGTCACCGCCGGCGCCTCCGGCGCTTTGGGCGCCGGCTTTTCAGCCGGCACGGCGCATGCCGTGAACATCAGCGAGGCCAGCCAGAGAGCTTTTGCGTGAGCCTTGAGCCCTGAGCCCGGAGCCTCTTTCATCAATCCGCCTCGAACATGTGCGCCTGGTACGGGAAGCCGTTCATCGCGAGCCGGCAGGACCGCAGCCCTTCCTGACCGCCGAAGCTCGCGAGGTGCCAGGTCTGACGCGGCACGTAGACGACGTCGCCTTCGTCGGCTTCGAACTGTTCGAGCCCTTCGATCTTGTAACGGATCTTGCCGAGCATCACGAGCCAGAACTCGCCGCCCTCTTCGTGATAGTGCCCCTTGTTGCCGGGCTGCGGCTTTTGATAGTTGCCCATGATGATGTTGGCGAAGCTGCGGTCGTCGTTCACGAACGCGCCGGCGCGGTCCTGCCCCGCCACCACCTTGTTGAAATCGACCACCGGACGGTTCTGCGGGTCGAGCACGCCCTTCCCACCATCCACGCGCGTCTTGACGAACTCGAAGCCGGCGACCGGCACCGGCGTCTCGTCCACGGGATACATCTTGCGGGCGCGCGTGACATTCACCTCGAAGCGCAGCGCCGGCTCGGTCCCCACGTTTTCGATCTGATACAGCGTGCGATACGGCACCTGCACCATCACACCCTTCGTGGCAACGACCGGCTCGCGCCCCTCGACCGTGAAGCGCAGTGAGCCCGATTGGACGATCCACCACTCGCGGGTGTCGCCATTCATGCGCCGAGGCGTCTTCTGGCCTGGCCCCATCGAGATCCACTGCGCGAACAGGCTCTCGTCGTCGACGATGGTTTCAGCCCATTCCGCGGCGCCATGGTGACGCGCCAGCACCTCGGTGAGTTTCGTGTGTGGGCGATGCACGCCGGTCCACCCTGCCGACTTCGCCTTGGGCGTGAGCATCATCAGCGGCGCCTCTTGGCGGGCGGGCGGCCGCTGCGACGCGCCTGTCGGCGTCTGACCGGTGGACTGGGCCACGGCGCCGGTTACGAGCACGGCCACGCCCGCGGCCCAGGGCCACCACCGGCCGTGTGTCTGATGCGATGGATTCATGTCGCCTCCGCGCCCAGCATTCTACCCGCGGCTCACTCGTAGTTGCAGGTCTGCAGGCCTGCCCGGATTCGGTGCAGACCTAAAGGTCTGCAGCTACGGGAGCGTTTGTACTTGCAGGCTTCCAAGCCTGCCCCGGCTCACGGTACGCGGAAGTTGCCGACGGCCGGTGGCACGACGGCGCGCTCCGTGGGGCGCGGGATCTGCTTCAGCCAGTCGTAGGGGATGCGGTAGCCACGGTAGACGCCGTTCGTCTGGTTTGCCCCGCCGAAGACCGGGTAGATGTATTCCCACACGATCTTGCGATCGTTGGTCACCTCGAGCAGCCGGCCCGGTGCGCCTTCGGTGATCATCGTGTTCCCGTTCGGCAGGCGCTGCGCGCCGCTGATGTTGGTGCTGAAGAGCCGCGGCCCGGTATAGGACCAGACGAGCTCCAGCGTGGTCGGGTTGATTTCCAGCACTCGCGAGCCCGCGCGCTGATAAACCGAGCCGCCGTCGGGCGACACCGGCGTGGGTGCACCGTAGCCGCTCGCGCCGCCGTTGTCGAACACCAGCAGGTTGCCGGCGCCCGGCAGCCCTTTCGGAATCAGATGCGGGTTGTGCTGCCCGATGATCTGGCGCAGCGTACGCAGTTCGTTCGACTCGAGGAAGTCGGGTCCGATCCGCCACACGATCTTGCCGTCGCGGCCGACGATGACGATGAAGCTCGATTGCCGGCTGCTGATGATGATGTTGTTCGGGGCAAAGCGTCGATCGCCGGCGTCGAACCACCGGTTCGGCCCGACGTAGGTGGCCGCGTTGACGTGGAGCCAGTCGAAGCTGCGGCGTTCTGCATTCGCGCCACCACCCGCACCGCCTGCCCGTCCAACCGGTGCGGCCGCCGCTGTTTTGATCGCCGCGCGCGCCGCCGGCGAGAAGCCGAACTCGTCGAGATGATCGCTCGCCACCCACTGCCACACGATCTCACCGGCGGGCGACACTTCGATCAACCGATCGTCTTCGAGCGTGGCGTCGGCAATGGCCGGCTTCGCGTGATTGACGTGCGTGAGGATGAGCGTGTTGCCGCCCTGAATCGACGGCCGGGCCTCCGGTGAGTAGTAGCCCGCCGGATAGTCTTCGCGCTGCCAGTCGTGGTGCTGCCGCGCCGACCAGATCATCTTGCCGTCGCGCGTCTGGATCTGCTCGTTGCGATCGAACCGCCACAGGATCTTGCCGCTGAAATCGCGTGCCACCAGTTCCAGCGACTCCTGCCGTGGCGGATTGGTGCCGTTGGCGGCGATCACGCCGCCGTCGGGATATACGCGAACAGGACCTCCCGCCGAATTGACGAAGCCGTCCCACTGCTTGACGACGGTCCCGTTCATGTCGATGACGATCGCCGCCTGCGTGTTGAGCGGCGACAGCACGGTGTAGCCGCTCCAGGTACGCGCCGGGTCGTAGATGGTGGTGCCGGTGGGATAGACGCTCTGTGCCGCGAGCTTGATCGCGGCGGCGCAAAAGAGAACGGCCCAGACCGCCTTGAGCCTTCGAGCCTTGAGCCGGCCTGAGCCGTGAGCCATGAGCCGTGAGCCTTCAGAAATCGAATTGGACGTTGAACCTCGTGGCACGCGGCGTCAGCACCGCGGTCGGCTGCATCCACCGGGCGCCGGATGTCGCCACGTCGAACACGGTTTCATACGTCGTGGCCGTATTCGCGTTGAACAGATTGTAGAGATCCACGCCAATGTTCAGCCGCTTACCGCCGAATCGTAGCACCTTGGCCACACGTAGATCGGTGTTGTTGATGCGGTCGCCGTACACGGCACCGGGCAGCAGCAGGTCCACGCTCTGCGTCGCCAGCCCGGCCCGCAGCGGCACGCCGGTCGCGGCCAGGAACTGCGCGGGCGTCATCTGGTAGTTGGCCGTGCGGGACGCACCGTTCGTTCCGACGGTCAGGTTCCCCGGCTGCGCGTTCGGCTGCGAGCGGAAGATGCCGCTGACGAGCACGTCGGCCTTCGGAACCGTGTAGCTGACGATGGCGCGCGCCTGTGTGAGCCACGGCTCGGCGTAGTCGCAACTCGGCTTCCCGTCGATGATGCCCTGGGCGATGACGATGCCCGCCGAAGGTGACATCGACCGCCCGAACCGGCCCTGCCACACGTCGCAGCTGTCGTTCACGCCGCGGCCCGTGCTGGTGCCCGCCTGCACGAAGAGCCCGCCGCGCAGTCTCGAACTCACGGTCAGGTCCACGCCGTGCCAGTAATGCACTTCGTCTCCGAAGTCGCTGCTGCTGGTGTAGTAGGGATCGCTCGCCCCGACCGTGGGGGTGTGATTGTTGCGCACGAGGAACGTCACTGGGTAGCCGCCGCCGCCCGGCAGCCGCGGATTCTGCGGTGCCGTGAGTTTCACCTCGTCGAAGTCCGCCGCCGTCAGCGCGGCGTTGTGTGTGACGAAGAAGTTGTCCCACCAGCGCCGGTTGTAGCTGACGTCGATCGACGTCCGCGGCAGGATTTCGTGCTGGATGCCGACGCCGAACTGCCAGTCGTTGTTCCGTGTGCCCCAGCCCTCGAGCACATCGGGGTTCACGCGC
>Ga0105238_10001844_pt1 | contig 21247 bp, 23 predicted proteins | sample KBSC34metaG_FD_81526 | JGI IMG/M metagenome (GOLD analysis project Ga0105238, IMG submission 81526) | Corn rhizosphere microbial communities from Kellogg Biological Station, Michigan, USA - KBS C3-4 metaG | ecosystem: Host-associated > Plants > Roots > Rhizosphere > Soil | place: Michigan, USA...
CATTGTGGTTACTTGTACCGGCATCCTCACTTCGCAACGCTCCAGGATGGGTCACCCCTTACCCTTCATCGCAGATGCGAACGCTCTCCTACCGCGTACACCGTACGAATACGATGTACACCCGCAGTTTCGGCACGATGCTTAATCCCGATCATCTTCGGCGCAAGGACCCTCGATGAGTGAGCTGTTACGCTTTCTTTAAATGGTGGCTGCTTCTAAGCCAACATCCTCATTGTCAAAGGATCCTCACTTCCTTCTGGATATACTGAGCATCGATTTTGGGGCCTTAACTTGCGATCAGGGCTCTTCCCCTTTCGATCCGTGGAGCTTCGCCCCCACGTTCTAACTGCCGCGCTCTTGGCTTCCGGTATTCGGAGGTTGATAGGGTTCACGAGATTTCTCCCTGTTGAACCCTTCCAGTGCTCTACCCCCGGAAGGAACACGCGACGCCAGCCCAAAAGCTGTTTCGGAGAGAACCAGCTATTACTAGATTCGATTAGCTTTTCACTCCTTGCCACAGGTCATCCCAAAGTGTTGCACAACTTACGGGTTCGGCCCTCCATTCCTCTTTCGAGAAACTTCAGCCTGCCCATGGCAAGCTCATCTAGCTTCGGGTCGTATGTATGCCACTATCGCGCTATTCACGCTCGGTTTCCCTACAGCTGCATCCGATCAAGGACTTAGCTACGCGACATACACACACTCGCCGGCTCATTCTTCAATAGGCACGCGGTCAAGGTGCCGCATTGCTGCGACCCTCTCCCACCCTTTGTAAGTACACGGTTTCAGTACTATTTCACTCCCCTCTCGGGGTGCTTTTCACCTTTCCCTCACGGTACTAGTTCACTATCGGTGTGAGAATATATTTAGCCTTACCGGTTAGTTCCGGCAGATTCACTCGAGCTATTCGTGTCTCGAGATACTCAGGAACAGAACGAGAGTCGTCATACATTTCGCGTACGGGGCCATTACCCTCTGGGGCCTTGCTTCCCAGCAAGTTCTGCTATGTAGACAATTGGTAACTCTCTGCCTTGCGGCCGTCCTGCCCTACAACCCCAGTGATCGAAACCACTGGTTTGGGCTCTTCCGATTTCGCTCGCCGCTACTGACGGAATCGCGAGAGACGTGTTCCATTCACACAAACATAATGCGTGAACGGAACACGGCTCGCTCTTGTTTTCTTTTCCTCTCGGTACTGAGATGTTTCACTTCCCGAGGTTCGCACCTGAAGACATTACTCAACAGGTATCTCTATACAGAGATAGGTTTCCCCATTCGGATACCTCCGGATCGATGGCTGCAAATCGCCTCCCCGAAGTTTTCGCTGACTAGCTGCGTCCTTCATCGCTATTCTCACCCTAGGCATCCACCGTGCACCCTTCTTATCTCCTGTGCGGAGACTTGAACACCACAATTAACTTCTTGAACATGCACTTTCTCCCCACCCGCTTTGGGGCGAGTGGGTCGAATTACCTTTGCGTATTCGATTGTCAACGAACCCGTGAATGACATTTCCTCCCATGAAAAAACCGCCGTGAGGCGGTTTCTTCACGCGCCGAAGGTCGGCGCGGACTAACCGCTTCGTTTCGAATGGTTTGTCTTGGTGGTATTCACGTCTCAGTAAGATACTCCCTCCCCCAAATACTGTCAAATAGCCCCCCTGCCCCTAGGGACACCCGCCAAACCGTCCCGTACCTAGGGCCTGCTTTGACTTGACAAACACATCTTATTTTGTATTATAGACCACTGAAACAGTGGAGGACCGACCTAAGAAATCGGTTACTGAAATGAAGGGATTTATTCGTGGCGCCGAGATCATCGGCACTGCAGTGGCCGGCATAATTGTTGGATTCGTGACCCTGCAGCACATGCACGGCGGTGGTCTTATGTCGGATATTTCAATTCCGGCAGCGGTACCGCTCTCGGCTGCTGCAATACTCTTCTTCGGCGCATGCTGGAGAGCACTCGACTAAAACGGGACCAACGACTGATGCGCGGGAGGGAACAATTCGGTTCCCTTCCCCGCCATCGGTTTTTTTATTTTCTATACAAAAGCAAACGGGCACCCGGTAAGGGCGCCCGTTTTTGTCTTGCTCACGTCGCAGCGCTCGCCTTCTTGTCAGCGAGAGCGCGGATGCGCAGCAGCAGTGCTTTGAGCACGGTCTCGACCTCCGGAGGGAAAGCCGGGTTCTTCCGGCTGCTCCCGCCCACTCGAGTGAACTCTATGCACTGCTCGTTCGCGAATGTGGCCATGAAGCCGAACTCGCGGCGGCGATAGACGTCGATCGTCTCCACTAACCGGTCTTCGGTCTTGGGCGCGTTGTAGTAGGTAGAGCGGCTCGACCGATAGTACTTCACGCTCTCGCGCTCCGTCTGCAGCATGATGCCGAAGTCGGCGCTATTCCCCGCGCCCGGAGTGGACATCATTCGTACCCGGACGATGTCATCCTCATTGCGGAAAAGCGTCGCGAGCGTCTGCCAATCGAGCTTCGTGGTTTTCGGCTGGAACCGCCAAGAGAGAAAAGCGACAACGGCACCGAGTACAAGCAGTACCGGCAAGGTAAGCAGATTATGGAACATGAAAGACCTCCTTACTGTTCGATGCAGTAATACGCGCAGGAGGAGTAGTTGTCAAAAGCAAAGCGCCCGCGGGAGCGGGCGCTTTGCGAGAACCGAACGAGAGCGTTAGTCCTTCACCTGCTCGCGGATCTTCTCGATGTAGCGCGCAGCAGCCACCTGGCCGCCGAGGCCGAACGAGAGACCGATCGCAAGAGCAACCGCCACGATGACACCCGTGAAGAGCGTCTGGACGAATGCCGGTGCGACTTCGAGCTGGTCGAGCGCAGCGAGGATCGCGAACACCCAGATAGCCCACTTCGCCACCGAACCCAAGAGGTTCGCCGACGTGAGGTGCGCTGCGCGAGCGGATCCTGCGACGACGCGCTCTGCTGCCTGCGCGATCACTGCCGCGACAAGAAGTATGAGCACCGCCGCAATGACCTGCGGGAGGTAGCCGAGCACCACCGTCGTGAGGAACGACGTGACCACGGTGAGGTGGAGCACATCGAGCGCTGCGACGAGGAAGACGACGATAAAGAACCACTTCACGAGGAAGCCGAGGAATGCACCCGAGTTGAGGGTGAATCCTGCGCGCTCGACGACACGGTCGACACCCGCGGAGCGGAGTGCCTGGTCAATCTTGAGTGCGGTGACTACCTGCGCGACGACGCGGCCGATACCGACCCCGATGAGCCAGCCGATCACGAAGATGATGATCGCGACGACCAGGTTCGGGATGAAGTTCACGAGTCCGAACAGGAGGCTTTCGAATGAAGCCTGGAGCACTTGTGCCCACGTAGTAAGAAACATAGGTTTGCGTAACGTAACGGTTAATCGGTAATAGTTCCCGCAGGGGTTGTAGGCCTGCTACCCCCAGTGTAGCAAGGGCAGACCCCCTCGGGAGGGGGTCTGTGGATACCCTACTGGAACACAGTTCTAGAGCCCGATCTTGTCTAATATGGTGCGGTGCGGGTAGTCCATCACGTCGCGGATGAGGCGATCGTAGACGCCGAGACGGTAGCGGAAGTCGGGCGTCGAGAATGCGGCGTAGCGCAGTTCCCTGCCGAGCTCTGCTTCGATGGTCTGTATCGCAGCCTTGATCTTGCGCTCCTCGAGGCGGTCGCCCACGATGAGCACGTCGATCTTCGGCTCTATCGAACCGGTGAAGATGCCGGAGAGCACGATGGCGCGCGTGGCACCCGCTTTCTTGAAGAGGTTCACTACGTCTGTGTCCTTGATAGAGGTGGTCGTGCGCAGGAACACGACGAGCGGCTGGTAGTGCTCGAAGCGCGGATTCGCGGTGTACCCTCCCGAGCGGCGCTTCAGGAGTCCCGCGGATACGAGCATGCCGATCTCCCGGCGCGCAGCAGTCGCAGGGACCTTCGCGCGCTCAGCGGCGTCGGCGCTTGTGAACACGGAGTCGTCATTGAATAGGAAGAGCCGCAGGAGCTTTATGCGCGCTGCCGAACCGAAGAGCTTTCCGAGCGGATCCATAAGGTAGGGGCATTGTACCTACCGGCCTTCCGCTTGCGCAACCCGCAGATATGATACGAAAAACGCCCGCATTTGCGGGCGTTTTTCTGAGTAGAATGGCCGCTTATTTCAAAGTTGCCTTTCCGCCCGCTTCCGTAATCTTCTTTGCGAGCTCGTCTGCGTCCTCCTTCTTCATGCCCTGCTTGAGCATGGTCGGAGCGCCGTCCACCATGTCCTTCGCCTCCTTGAGGCCGAGCGCGAGCGCCTCCTTCACCACCTTGATGACGGAGATCTTGTTTGCGCCTGCGTCGGTGAGCTCGACGTCGAAGGTCGACTTCGCGTCCTCGCCAGCTGCAGCACCCGCTGCCGGAGCAGCTGCGACTGCCGTCGCCGAGACCCCCCACTTCTCCTCGATCGCCTTCACGAGCGTGTTGAGCTCGAGTACGGTCATCTTCTCGACTGCGTCGATGATCTGATCCTGGTTCATAAATTATTTGAGTTTAGCTACCTCACCGAGCGCAAGCGCGAAGCGCTGGCGCGGAGAGTTGATAATGTTCACGAACATGCCACGGAGCACTTGTACCGACGGGATGGTGGCGATTGCCGTCATCTTTGCCGCGTCTGCGTAGGCTCCCTCGAATACGCCGCCCATGATAGAGAGCGAATCCTTGTGCTTCTTGCCGTGTTCCCAGATACCGCGCGCCGGCGCCGTAGCGTCGTCTGCGCTCCAGGCGATGGCGATCTCTCCCGGAAGTTCGGGGATCTCCCCCTCGAAACCGCGAGTCGCGAGCGCGCGACGGATGAGCGTCTTTTTCGCCACCACGTACTGCGTGCCGCCCTCCTTGAGAGACTTCCTCATCGCGCTCGTATCTGCCACCGAGAGCTTGCCGAACTTCACGAACACCACCGCAGTGGCCTTCGAGAATGCGTCCGTAAGCTTGGCGACGATGTCTGCCTTCTTTGCTTTGGTAATTGCCATAGCGTTTTTGTTAATGCACGTACGACTGAAATAGGAGAGGTTCGACCTTTAGGTCTTCCTAGGCAGGTCCGCCACCTGACGGATTATCCCTTTCGGGGCCTGCTGTCTTCGGTTCGTACCAGAGGACAATACCAGAACGAAGCGGGCTCTGCAATCACCCGGCCGACACCACGCGCAGCACGAGGAGCGCGCCGCCCAGAATGAGGGCGAACCCGGAGGTGAACTTGAGGAAATGGAGAAAGTACGGCACGAGGGAAATGATAGCACGCACAAAACACCGGCCGCCCCTACGGGCGGCCGGTGTTTTCTCGCACTTCCCTCTTACTTAGTTGTCGAAGCGGATCTGCACCGTATCGGAGTCGTCGCCCGTCGAATGGTTGCGGCCCGTACTGTCCTCCGCCGTAAGACCCTTGTTCGGCACGAACATATCGAAGCGCTGGTCGATATCGTCGTTGTTGATGCTGTTGTCGGCCGAGATGAGTATCTCGAGGTGCGCGCTGTCGTCCTCGCGGATGATGTCGTTCAGGTGCTTGAAGTCGATCTCGTAGGTCGGCGTGTTGCCTCCCTCGACCTTATCCCAGTCGCTCGAGTTGCCCACGCTCTCGGTATCGAGCTTCTCGTCGTTGTCGGTGTCGAAGATAATGATCGAATCGAAGTAGTCCCACGGCTGCACGGAGAGGTCGCTGTCATTCGCCTGGAACTGGAGCGCGATCGTGTCTACCTGTACATCGCCGCCATTCGGGCGGAAGCGGATGTTCGCGATATCGCGATTGCTCTCGCCTTCGCGGAGCGTCTCTTCGTCGCTCACGAGGTTGTAGTCGTCGAGCGAAGCCTGACCGCCGTGGAGATGGCCGTCGTTGTTGTTCCCGCCGCCGTTCCCGTTTCCGCCGTTATCGCCATTGCCGCCGGAGACGAGCGTCTGGTATTCGCTGCGGCTGGTAGCGCTGAAGTAGCCGTTGGCCGGCTGGATGCCGTGCGCTGCCTGCCAGATAGCGACCGCAGTCTGCGTCTGACTGAAGAAGCTGCCGGTCGGTCCTGCCGGAATAGAGTACCCGCTCGTGATGAGGTAGTTCTGGAGGCACGCCACGTCCGAACCGCTCATGCCGAAGCCGAGGTCGCGCGTGAACGAGCATCCGACGCCCGAAGTACCTCCGCCCTGCCCGAGTTCGGCCTGGAGTTGCGCGACGAGCGCAAGCAGCTGCTGGATCTGAGCCTCGAGGTCAGAGTTCGTACTAGCGTGGGCAAGCGGTGCGAACCCGACGCCAGCACCCGCGAGCGTCAGCACCATCACGGCGGTGGCAGCGCGGTTCTTAACATGCGAAAGGAATTGCTTCATGCGAGTTGATTAGATTAGGTAACGGAGACACTATACCACTGTTACGCTTTATAGCAACTATACGAAACGGCGCCCTCCGGGCGCCGTTTCTCTCCCTTCCCTTCTACTCCTTTAGTTAGGGATGTAGAGCGGATCGGTGTGGTACTGGCTGTTGTTCTGGTCGACGTTGAGCTCGGTCAGCTGGCCGTTCAGTCGCAGCGAGAACTGGAGCGCCGAGAGGCCGACCTGGTAGTACCCCGCTGAGGACGGGTCTATCGTGATGGTCGCCGTAAAGTGCTCGGTGTCGCCTTCGTGTATGACGTACGAACCGCTGTCGGTGTCTGCGCTCGACGTGAGCGAAGCAGACACGTCGCCTGTCGCCGAGTCATCCATATCCGGATCGTAGATGACGCCTGCAGAAGAGCCCGGATCGGTGCTTATCGAGTGCGGGACATAGACATCGCTGCCGTTCGCGGTTATGTCGAACTTGAGCGTGAAGGTGCCGTAGCTATGCGACGTATTGCTCTCATCGTACTGGAGTACCGCCGTGTCGCCGGTACCCTTTGCATTCACGCCGCCGTTCCCTCCGTTTACATGGAACGACACCGTGTCGCGGTCGTCGCCGGCGCGTAGCTGGGTATTCCTCGAGTCGGTCGCGTGGATTCCCTGGTCCGGCACGTCGACAGTGAATTCCTGACCATTGTTGCCGTTGTCTATCGAGTTGAGCGTATTGAGCTGCACACTGAGTGCCGCGCTCCTGCCACCCGTGATGGTATCGTTTACGTCCACCGAGATGAGGTAGGTCGGACGGCTACCCGTACCGCCGTTCTTGGTCCAGTCGCTCTCGTCGCTCGCCGTCACGCTGCCGATGCGGTTGCTGCCGTCATAGATGGCGACGCTTCTGAAGTAATCCCACGGCTGCACGCTTTCACTGGTATCGCCGGCCTGGAACTCGAGGTCCACTCGGCTCACCGATACGTTCCCGCCGTTCACGGTGAACTGGGCACGCGCGATTTCGTCGTTCGTTTCGTTCTCTTTCACGTTACTGTCCTCGCTCACGAGGTTGAAATTGGAGAGCGTGGCCGCACCGCTGCCGCCTCCGCCATTCCCTCCCCCGCTTCCGCCCGCGACGAGCGTTGCGTACTCAGCGCGCGAGATAGGACCGAAGTAGCCGGCCGGCGGAGTGACGCCGTGCGCTGCCTGCCATGCTGCGGTCGCACCCTGCGTCTGCGAACCGAAGTACCCGGTAGCTCCGGCCGGGATAGAGAATCCGCTCGTAATAAGGTACGTCTGGAGACAGACCACATCGCTCCCTGTTACCCCGACGGTGAGGTCGCGATAGAAGGTGCACACCGGTGCCGCAGCAGACACTGGCGGGACAAACCCAGCAAAAAGCGCGACGCCAGCGATAATCGCTGCGCTGCGTGTTCCGAACTTAGTAATCATAGTCATGCGTATACGAGAGTAAGGGCGAGTAATACCTACACAGTATACCCGGCTTCATGAGGATTCGGTGGGGCCTGTGGGTAACGCAAAACCCCGCTTGCGCGGGGCTTTGCTTATACGGACTAGGATTCTAAGAATGCGCAGCGAGGTACGCGCGCGTCTTCGCGCCGAAGTATCCGGCAGCCGGGCTGATGCCGACCGATGCCTGGAACTTAGCGAGAGCCGCCTTCGTAAGGCCGCCGAACGTGGTGGTCTCATTCCCCATGGATCCTGCGCCCGATGCCGAGACGGTGAAGCCGTGGCTATTGAGCCAGACCTGGAGCGCCTTCACATCTAGGCTGTTTGATCCGATCGTGAGGTCGCTCGAGAACGCCGCAGAGACGGGGGCTCCGCCGGTGCCAAGCTGTGCCTGGAGCGCCTTCACCTTCGCGAGTGCAGCGTTGATCTGATCCTGCACGCTTGAATTGGAAGTCGTGGTTACGGTCGTCGTAGTGTGCGTGCTGCCGCCACCGCCACCGCCGGAATTTCCGGAAGAGTGGATGAGCGATACGCCCGCAGCTGCGGTGAACGACGTGCCCTGCACCGAAGAAGAGCAGAGTACTGCCGAGCCGGTGTTCGAGCACGAGACCGCGCTGCTTGCGTTGACGGCGCTCAGGAGATTCGCAAGAAGGTCCGAGAGCGAGCCGGCGTTCGCGCTGTAGCTCGTGCCGTTGATGGTGATGAGATAATTGTGGTGGGTATCGACATCGGTATTCGGCGTGAACGTCGCCTGTTCGGTGATGCCGGGGTAGTTGGTCGTACCCGAAGTCTGGGTGAATCCGGTGCCTGCGGTCTTTGCCGTGAACACGACCGTGTTCGTGCTCGTCGCCGCGGTGAACGCCTGGCTGCCGTATCCGGCAGACGCAAGGATTGCGGTGCGCAGCCCGTTAGCGATCTTCGACGTCGTGTTGTCAGAAGAGATCACCGTGTAGCTCGCATCTACCGGACCCGGGAGGTGGACCGTGTAGGTGTCTCCCGTTTCCACGGTGCCGCCGATGGTGACCGTGTTGATCTGCGCGACCGGGATAACGCCGGTCGTGTTAACCGTGGTGAGGGTAAAGTCGCTGCCGGTCGAAAGCGTCGCCGTAATCGGCGTCGCGGAAGTTTCCGTGCCGGTCGTCGTGAAGCTTGCCGTGGAACCGCTGCCGCCGATGGTGAGCGCGCCGTGGCCGGTGTCGGAGAGTCCGGTGAACGTGCGGATGCGTGCCGCGATAGCAGCCGCGGTCGTATCGGTCGAGGTAGCGATGGTCGCGTTGTTGTTGCTGCAGTCCGCGTCGGCCGCAGGGGCAGAACTTACCGTGATAACACAGGTGCCGATAGTAAGGGTCACCGGAACCGTCGGGACAGAGTTCACCGTGATGGTGCGCGTCGCCTTTGTTTCGGCAACGTTCGCCTGGGTAGGCGTCGTAGCGTCGGTCTGGTCGTTTACGCCCGGGGCCGTGTTCCCCACCGTTACCGCTGCAGTAAATGTTGCGTCTGCGTACACAAGTGCCGGCGCTGCGGCGAATACCGCGAACGCAGCGAGTACGAGCGTAGCGCCTATGCGAGTCTTGTTCATAAAGTGATGGCCGAAATAAGTAAGTAAGGAGAGCGGTCTTAATCAGACGCCTCGCTAGTAAGTATAGACTTCTCGGGCTCTCCCCTCTTACGGCAGGTGTGGACAAGAAAACGCAAAACCCCCGCTTGCGCGGGGGTTTTGCTGAACCACCTTGGTCCTACACTTCCCTAGCTAACCCGGATTGAGGTTGCCCTCAAAGCCAGATTAGGAGTTCGGGATGTGGAGCGGATCAGTGTGGAACTGGCTGTCGGTCTGATCAACATCCAGGGTCTGGAGGTTGTTCAGGTTGCCGTCAACCGTGCTGAAGCGGACTGCGTCAACACCGACCTCGAAGTCACCCGTAGCGGTCGGATCGATCGTCACCGTAGCGGTGAAGGTCTCCGTGTCGCCAGCGTGGATAACGTAGAAGTTGGAGTTGTCAGAGTCAGCCGTCGAGGTGAGGGAGGCCGTCACGGTGCTCGACGTAGTCGATGCATCCATGTCGGTCTGTACGATCACGCCGTCGTAAGTGGTCGATGCCTGGTTGTTGGTGAAGAGTCCTCCGCCGACAGCATTGGTCGTACCAATGCCCTTCGGAACGTAGACGTCATCGCCAACTGCCGTGACATCGAACTTGAGCGTGAAGGTTCCGTAGCTCGAAGCCGGGGTCTGGCTGTTGTAGGTAAGGTCGGTCGACATGTCGTTGCCGGCAACGGTGATACCACCATTGAGAGCGATCGACTGCTTGTTGCCCGAAGCCGTACCAGAGACCGTCGTGCTCTGACCATTCTGCTCGCCCTCGGCCGTGACCTGGGACGAACCGTTGATCGAGAACGTGAGGGACTCACCCGTTGCCGAGTAGTGACCAGACTGCGACGCGAGGTCGACAGTGATCGTACCCGTCATCGAATCATTACCGTTCACAACCACGTTGTCATTGTTGAGATTGAACGTGATGGTGTTGTTGGTGTTGATGTCGCCGTCGTAGTCGTGGCCATCGAGGGTGAGGGTAGCGCGGCGGAGAATATCAGTGATATCAGATGCCGGGCTGCCTGCTGCCGTCGTAGTAGCTACGCTTGCGACGATGCTGTCGATGAGCGAGCTGCCGTCCTGGGTGTTCTTGATGTCGAACTTGAAGACCGTGAGGTCGTTAGTCGACTGGTTGTCGTCAGCGACGAGCACGCCTGCATCCGGATCATCCGAATCCTCGGAGACCGTAAGCTTGCCTGCGGTGTTGCCGTTGAAGTCAACCGATACCGTGTCGCCCGTATCACCCTCGTACTCCTGGATACCTGCAGCATCAACTGCGCGGATACCCTGGTCAGGGATGTCGAGCTTGAACACCTGGCTCTCATTCTGAGTGTCGATGGTGTTCTGAGCGTCGGCCTTGATCGTGAGCATAGCGGTGTCGCCTTCCTTCACGACGTCGCTGGTCGGGACGTCTACCGAGTAGACGTCGCCGGAACCAGCATGGTCGCCGTCGTCAGAGTTGTCATCCCACGCATCGCGGGAGCTTACATCAACGGAGCCGACCTTGGTCGTGCCGTCGTAGACGTAGAGCTTGTCGAAGTAGAGCCAAGGATCATTGCTTGCGCTGTTGGTCGAGGACTCCTGGACTTCGACACGGACACGGCCGACATTGATGTCGCCGCCCTTAACATCGAACTTCGCGGTTGCGAGTTCGACGCCCGTGTCACCCTCGGAGACAGTGTCACCCGTGGTGAGCTGGTAGTTCGAGAGAGTTGCCTCGCCGCCCGAAAGCGTCGAGCCGCCCGTCGTACCGCCACCCGTGGTGGTGCCGCCAGCCGAAAGCATAGCGTTCACCTTTGCGCGGGTGATAGGACCGAAGTAACCAGCTGCTGGCGTGATGCCGTTTGCTGCCTGGAAGGCTGCAACTGCTGCCTGCGTCTGGACACCGAAGTATCCAGTTGCGCCTGCCGGGATCGAGTAACCCTTGCTGATGAGCCAGGTCTGGAGCTCGGTAACGTCAGCACCGGTAGAACCGATGGTGAGGTCGCGAGTGAACTGGGCCATAGCGGAGCTCGAACCGCCGAGCTGTCCCTGAAGCGATGCAATCTGTGCGAGGAGCGCGTTGATCTGGGCCTGGAGGTCGCTCGTCGTGTCTGCCTGTGCCGGAGCAACGAAAGCAAACGACGAGAGAACGAGTCCTGCGCCAGCAACTGCTGCTGCAACCTTTGCAACCGCGTTGTTGTTCGTAATACTCATAGATTTAATTAATGTGTGATTGAAGAGGCGTAAGGAGCAGGAGAAAACTAATAAAGGGTCTCCCGTTCCCTACGCCCTTTTTGTAATTTTGAGTTCGCACTTTCACACTACCCGACAGGTCGCTGTATCGACTCGCGACCCATCGGCTAGCTGGCAAATATAAATCATTTCCGTGGAGCTTCCATGAAGGGAGGATCATCCGTTTCTTTCATCCGTCACTATTCGCAGACGGTTATGCGCGCGGCATATTACAGCCGCGAGAAAACATGATCGGTATGCTGTTTTCAATGACCCCCGCAGGAGAAAAACTCCCCCTGCGGTATGCCCTAGAGTATACCGGCCATATAGGCCATTATCCCCCAGATTTCATGTGGATAACGTTAAAGGCAGGAACCAAAGTCGGGCCGCCCGCCATATGGCGGATCGGCCCTTTTATAGTTCCTGCCTGCTCTTCGTTCCCACCTCTGCACCCTACCCTATATAGTGCCTCCGGTCAATTAGGAATTTACTGAGTATTTTGTCCATCGGCGCTCACCTTCGCGCTTCACGCTTCCCTCCCCAACCAGGGCCTGGAGTTCACGCTGGATGGTCTTCTCGCTCACGCCCCGGATGACGCTCGAGATGTCCTTTATATAGGACGGGCCCTTAGTCTTAAGGACATCAAGCACCGCTTCCTTCCTCGAGGAGCGCGGGAGATTGTCCGATACATGTCCTTTATCTTGCACTGCCGGTGCCGCGATGGCTTTGCGCTCGGGAACGCGCGCTGGTTCTCGGCGCGCTGCGTGTATTTCTTCCCGCGGCGTCGCCTTAGAAATCTCCGCGAGAGAGGGCGTGTCGCCGAGCGATACCCGAGGCTCTTCGTAGCTCGCCACTTCCTCGAGGAGTAGGTGCACTTCGCGGCCGATGACATCGGCATTCATGCTAGAGAGCGTACCGCCCGTGCGCGCGAGAGAAAGGAGGCTCGAGAGCGCGAGAAGTTCACGTGAGAGCGCCTCCCTTGCTTCCCGCGGCGGGAGCACTGCCGCATCCACAAGTGCCACGGCGACGAGATCAGCACGATCGCGCAGCGCACCACGGTGTCCGAATGCCGGTCCCACCATATGCATCGCTCGGGCCAGGCGCTCTACCTTCTTATAGATGTATACGCGCCGTATGTCTTTATCAAATACGTTAGAAAATATGCTTTTTTCTAGGACAAACCCGCCAAAATCTACCTCTTTTGAGAGGGATTTATTCTTTGCAGCATGTCCTTTATCTTCCATAATATTGTCCGATTTGTCTTAGAAGATGAGTCTGTAGCTCCAAGTATATGTCCTTTACTCTGGTGTGCAAGATTGACTTTTACCAGTCGCGATTTGCCTCGCGCGCGCCATGATAAAATAGTGAATAAATGGCTAAAGAAAAGAACGAGAGGAAACGCAAGAAGGACAAAGAGCCGGAGAAATACCGAGCCGCGATCAAATGGACCGGCTCCATAGTCCTGATCGCCTTCGGCCTCATCCTCCTTATCTCGCTCCAGCCACTTACCTTGGGCGGCCCAATCGGATTCGTCTTGTTCTCGTACGCCTTCGGGTTCCTCGGCGCGGCGGCGTACCTCCTGCCGGTCGTAGTCATCGCCATCGGCCTGATGCTGATGCTCGACCGCGCGTTCGTCGAGTGGATGGCGGCGTCGGGCCTCCTCCTCATGCTCATATCGTTTCTCGGACTTCTCGGACTCGCGACGAGCCAGTGGGGTGGCACCGCGGGAATGTATGTCGGCAGTCTCGCCTCATCTGCATTCGGCGTATGGGGCGCGATCATCATACTCATGGCCGTAGCCGCAGTCGGTCTCGTGCTCTCGGCTGACGTGACGCGCATCGCGCTTCTTCTACAGGAAGCGCTGCGCCGTACCAAGGATGCCGCAGCAGAGAATATCGATCTCTCGGGTCTCACCATTCGCGGCGCATCGGCAGGAGAAGACGCCGGAGCTGTGGCAACGGTACCAGCCGCTGCACCCGAGCCCGACGCAGAGCCCGTGCGCGAGCGCGACTCAGAGCCCGTGGTGAACATGTTCAACCGCCCGCTCGGCGCTGCGGCTGCTGCACCCGTCATCCAGAACTTCGACGGCGAATACGACCCTCCTCCCCTCTCCATCTTGGGCGAGGATAAGGGTAAGCCGGGTACGGGCGACATCAAGGCGAACGCCAACATCATCAAGCGCACCTTCCAGAACTTCGGGATCAATGTGGAGATGGATGAGGTCTCGGTGGGCCCGACGGTGACCCGCTACGCAGTGAAGCCGGCCGAGGGCGTCCGCCTTTCTAAGATCGTGAGCCTCCAGGGGAACCTCGAGCTCGCACTCGCCGCGCATCCGGTGCGCATCGAAGCGCCTATCCCGGGCAAGTCGCTCGTGGGTATCGAGGTGCCGAACACCACCAAGGCGATGGTCGGTCTTGGCGGCGTCCTCTCTGCCCCGGAGTGGAGCGAGAGCAAGAAGCCGCTTCTGGCTGCACTCGGTCGCGATATCACCGGCACCCCGCACTACGTGAACATCGCCAAGATGCCGCACGGGCTCGTGGCCGGCGCGACGGGCTCTGGTAAATCGGTGGCCATCCACGCGCTCATCACGTCGCTGCTCTACCGCAACGGCCCGAACCAGCTGCGCTTTATCATGATCGATCCGAAGCGCGTGGAGCTCACGCTCTATAACGGTATCCCCCACCTCCTGACCCCGGTCATCACGGACCCGAAGAAGGCCATCCTCTCACTCAAGTGGGCCGCAAAGGAGATGGAGCGCCGCTATAATATCCTCGAGACAGAAGCCGTGCGCGATATCGAGTCGTATCACTCCACGGTGGTCGAGCCGGCGAAAAAGCGCAAAGGCAGCGACGAAAGCATGCCGGAGACGATGCCCTACATCATCGTGGTCATCGACGAGCTCGCTGACATCATGCAGACCTACCCGCGCGAGCTTGAAGCATCTATCGTGCGCCTCGCCCAGATGAGCCGCGCGGTCGGCATCCACCTCGTGCTCTCTACCCAGCGCCCGTCGGTGAACGTCATCACGGGCCTCATCAAGGCGAACGTGCCGACTCGTCTCGCGCTCCAGGTCGCGTCGCAAATCGACTCGCGCACCATCCTCGACCAGGGCGGCGCGGAGACCCTGCTCGGCGCGGGCGACATGCTGTACCTGAGTAGCGACATGCAGAAACCGGTGCGCATCCAGACCGCATACATCAGCGAGGGCGAGGTGAAGAAGGTCGCACACTATATAAAGAGTCACAACGCGGGCGAAATTCCTTCCCTGGAACTCGGCGGCAACATGGGCGGGGAATCGGGCGCGGCACCGAACGACGCCATCATGCTCTCGGGCAACATCGGCGACGATGAGGTAGACGACGACCTCTACGACCAGGCGCGCGTCGCCGTGGAAGAAGCAGGCCGCGCATCGACGTCGTACCTGCAGCGCAAACTGCGCATCGGCTACAGCCGTGCAGCACGTCTTATGGATATCCTCCAGGAGCGCGGCGTCATCGGCGAAGCTGATGGCTCTAAGCCCCGCGAGGTGCTCTCCCGCGGTGGCGGTGGCGCTGCGCCAGCCCCAGAAGGCGAGCCGACCGAGTTCTAGCCCATGTTCACCCGCATCGCCATCGCGCTCGTCCTCCTGGTCCTTGTGGGCTACGGGGTGCTCGAAGCGCTGCCCTTGGTAGAGGGCCCTTCCCTCACGGTAGCGGTGGCCCCTGACGCTTCGAGCACACCCGGGATAGTCACCCTTACGGGTACGGCGAGGCGCGTGAGCGAGCTCGCACTCGACGGTTCCCCTATCCTCACGGACGAGAACGGGGGCTTCTCGCGCATCATCGTACTTCCACGGGGGACGAGTATAATGAACCTTACGGCTACGGACCGGTTCGGGAGAAGCATTACGAGAGAGCAGACCGTGTACGTGCCTTAATTAATTTTTTGTATGGCAAAGAAACCCGCGAAAGCAAAGACCGAATCCCGCTCGCACGCGGAGGATGAGGCAGAGGTAAAGGACACCGGGAAGAAGATGGAGGCGGCCCAGGAGGGGCCGCGCGATAAGGCGTCGAAACAGCGCTCTATCGAACTCGCCATAAAGCAGATACAGACCAAGTTCGGCGACGAGGCCATCATGACCTACGGCACCGGCAAGGTCGCTGCGATCCCTTCTATCTCGACCGGATCGATCGGGCTCGATGCCGCGCTCGGCATCGGAGGACTCCCGAAGGGCCGCATCGTAGAAGTCTTCGGACCGGAATCATCCGGTAAGACCACGCTCGCGCTCCATGCTATCGCCGAAGCGCAGAAAGCGGGCGGCATCGCTGCATTCGTCGACGCAGAGCACGCGCTCGACCCGGAGTACGCACGCAAGCTCGGCGTGAAATTGGACGAGCTCCTTATCTCGCAGCCCGATACCGGCGAGCAGGCGCTTGAAATAGTGGAGTCGCTCGTGCGCAGCAACAACGTGGACATCATCGTCGTCGACTCGGTCGCCGCGCTTACCCCGAAGGATGAGATCGAGGGCGACATGGGCCAGGCGCAGATGGGTAAGCAGGCGCGCCTCATGAGCCAGGCACTGCGCAAACTGACTGCAATCACGAGCAAGTCGAAGACGATCATCATCTTCATCAACCAGATCCGCATGCAGCTCGGTGTGATGTTCGGGAACCCGGAGACTACGACCGGCGGCAAGGCGCTCAAGTTCTACACTTCGGTGCGCCTCGATATCCGCCGCATCGCATCTATTAAGAAAGGCGAGGAGGTCGTGGGCGGCCGCGCGCGCGTGAAGGTGGTGAAGAACAAGGTCGCGGCTCCCTTCAAGACGACCGAGTTCGACATCATCTACGGCGAAGGCATCAGCCGCGAGGGAGAATTGCTCGCGCTCGGTGAGAAGTACGACCTCGTGCAGAAGTCGGGCTCGAGCTACAAGATGGGCGACGTTTCGCTCGGCCGCGGCTACGACGCGTCCCGGACCTTCCTGCGCGAGAACAAGTCGGTCGCGAACGACCTCCTGAAGCAGATTAAAGCGAAGCTCGCAGAGGCCTAATAACGAAAGGGCCCGGAACAATTCCAGGCCCTCGCTTCGTTCACATAGCCATCAGTACAAAAGACCCATACCCCAAGGTGTCATCGGTGAGGTGTTTGCGCTCACCCATCGCCGGATACCCCAGACCACTAGGCCAATGGCACCGAAGGCGACTGCAGGCGCGTAACTGCCAGTCGCGAGATACGCACCACCACCGAACAAGACCGGCCAGAGCATTTCTGCCTCCTTATGTTAAGGCCTCAGAAAGACTCTATAGTGACAGGCTTACGCGGTCAATCGCGCCATCGAGAACGCTGACACACTTCGTACCAAATCGCGGATGAGCCAGAGGAAGGCGAAGAGGACTGCGAGGCAGAGCGCCTGGACGATGAGGCGCGTGTCGACGAACGCGGTCACGAAGAACTGGATGTCGGCGAGGAAGTTCCCGTGGGGCGCATTCTGGAACACACGCGCGACCCACACTTCCCTGCCCACGCCGTAGAGTGCGAGTACGAAAAGCACGAGCGCGAGCGCCGCATTGGAAAGCAGCGGGCGGACCATGCGGGCCACGTATACGCGGCGCATGACGGACTGTTCGATATTAGAAATGTTATTCATATTTTTGTGAGTCGTATATCTTCTTGAAATCCTTCTTTGCGCGGTGGACGCGGGTCTTCACGGCAGATACCGAGGAGCCTTCGATGGCGGCGATTTCTTCCTGGCTCTTCCCCTCGATAAATTGTAACCACAGTACGCGCGCCGCGGTTTCAGGCAGCTTCGCGAGCGCGACCACTACTTCGTTCCGTATCGAGAGATCCTCGAGGAAGTCCGCCGTGTCGGGGATGCGTTCGTAGGTCTCGGTCTCGAGCGGTGCCATCCTCTTGCGCCCTTGCGAGAGCTTCTTGTAGCGGGTGAATGCGAGCCGGGTGAGGATGGCGTAGCCCCAGGAAGAGAAGCTCGCGCCCGCCTGGGGCTCGTAGCGGTCCGCGTATATATAGATGCGGGTGAAGGTGTCCTGGACCACCTCTTCAGCGTCCTCCTCGCTATAGAGGATGGACTTGGCCTTCCTCATGAAGGGCGCCTCATAGCGGCGCACCAGGATACGGAAATAGTCGGGTTCCTTCTGGGCCGCCCGAAGGACCTCCTCGTCCGAGGCGGTCTCAAGTTCCTGCCATTTGTTTACATGGTCCCCCACGTCCTGTATCATACTCCGGTCAGCGCGATATCGCCTTACGGCGTATTTTTTATAACTCTCGCGCCTAATCAAAGGTTCCCTATGGCCGTACTTGCTTACAACGAAATCGTCCCGAAGACTGTGATCGAATATGAGAACGCCCCGTACGAGGTGCTCTCTTCGCATGTGTTCCGCATGCAGATGAGGAAGCCGGTGAACCAGACCAAGCTCCGCAATGTGATCACCGGGCGCGTGATCGAGATCTCCTTCCACCAGAGCGAGACGGTGCAGGAGGCGGACCTCACCGACATGGATGCGAACTACCTCTACACCAACCGCGGCGAGTCGTGGTTCGCCGAGGAAGGCAATCCCAAGAATCGCTTCTCCTTCCCCGAGGAAGCCGTGCACGACAAGGTGCAGTGGCTCGTGCAGAACGATTCCGTCGAAGTGATGGTGTACAAGGACAAGCCGGTATCGGTGAAGATCCCTATCAAGGTGGAGCTCAAGGTGAAAGAAGCAGCTCCGGCCGTGAAGGGCGATACCGTGTCCGGCGGCAGCAAGCAGGTGGTCCTCGAGTCGGGCGCGACCATCAACACGCCGCTCTTCATCAACCAGGGCGACGTCCTGCGCGTGAACACGGAAGAAGGCGTCTACGTCGAGCGCGTCAGCAAAGCGTAAGCACGGTAAAAAGAAAAGCCCCGCATGGCGCGGGGCTTTTCTTTTTCTCCTGGCTTACGCCGTGAGGTATGGGAGGAGCGCCATGTAGCGCGCGCGCTTAATGGCGAGTGCGATCTCGCGCTGGCGGTCGAGCGATACGCCGGTGCGCTTCTTGGAGAGCATCTTTGCGTGCGGGTCCGTGAAAAGCTTCAGGTACGCAATGTCCTTGTAGTCTACGTACTTCTTGTGCTCGATTTCTTCGCGTTCTGCCTGGTATGCCATAGTCGCTTACTTATACACTAATCTGTACTAAAAAGGAATATCCTCCGGATTGATCTCCTCGTCCGGGTACTGGATGCTCTCGCCGCCAGCCGGCGCGCCGCCGAAGTCGTCTGCCGGCGCCGCGGACTCGCGCGGAGCCCGGCTTGCGCCACCACCCTCCCCTCCGCGGCCGCCGTCAGCGCCGAACTGGAAGTTCTCTACGATCACCTCCGTGCGGTAGTTCTTCTTGCCCTCTGCTTCCCACGAGCGGGTCTGCAGGCGGCCCTCGATGAAGAGCGGGCGGCCCTTCTTCACGTACTGGCCGATGACTTCCGCCGTGCGGCCGAACGCGACCACGTTGTGGTACTCGGTCTGCTCCTGCTTCTGGCCGTTCTTGTCCTTGTACGTGCGGTTGGTCGCGATAGCGAAGTTCGCCACCTGCTGGCCGGACGGCAGCGCCTTCACCTCCGGGTCGCGGGTGAGGTTGCCGTAGAGGGTTACTTTGTTGAGATACATGTCTCTAGGGTAGCACGAGTGTCCGCATTAGGCGGAAGCTCCTTCAAGCGCTGCGTCGAGCTCGGAATCAGAGACCTGGTCGCCCGTGGACTTCTCCGGTGCCTGCTCGCGGAGTTCGCGCATCTCAGCCGAGTACTTAGCGAGCTCCTTGGTGGTCTTGATGTCGAGGAAGCGGATGATGCGCTTCTCTTCCTTAGCAGCCTCGGTAACCGCGTCGTGGCCCTTGCCGTCTGCCTCGTAGGCGATCCAGGCGAAGTAGGAAGTATCGAAGTCGCGGCGGCCGGTGGTCTCCGTGCGGGAGATGGTGTAGGCGAGCTGGAACTTCTCCGGCTCCCCGGTGGCGATGATAGAGCCTCCCTTCTCTGCTACTTCCTTGAGGGCCTCGTACGCGCGCTTAGCCTCGCTCTCGGAGAGCTCCGGGTCGAGGTGGAACGAGAGCTCGTAGACGCGCGCCTCGGCAGAATCGCCTTCAGCGTCGTCGATAAGCACCTCTTCCGAGTCGTTTTTCCTTGCCATAGTAGGGGCATCCTACCACGCAGTTTCACCGAGTGCAAAGAGCCGCTCAGCGTTCTCGAGGGTGGCTTTCCGGACCGTTTCCGGGTCCTCGCCCCGTATCTGGGCCATTTTCTGGACAATCTCCGGAATGGACATGGGGTCGTTCCTCTGGCCGCGCCGGGAGGCGGGCGCCACATAGGGGCTGTCGGTCTCGGTGAGGAGCCGGTCGAGCGGAGCCCGGCGGATAACCTCGTCGTAGTCGTGGGTGAAGGTCAGTACCGCGGTATAGGAAATGGTGAAGTCGAGCACGAACGCGCGCTCGGCCGTGGGCGTGTCCCCCACGAAAAAGTGCAGGTCGCCTGTAAGCGTCGGGAACTCCTTCTTCGCCTCCTCCACGATGTCGAGTGCGTCTTTGTATGCGTCGGTCGTGCCCTTACTCGGCCGAGCATGCACGATAAGCGGCCGCTTGGTACTACCGGCGAGGTTCACGTGCTTGCGAAAAAGTTCCTTCTGCTTCTCTTTCACTTCATCGGTGACTTCTACCGGACGGAAGTAGTCGAGCCCGCACTCGCCCACCGCCACGACTTTCGGATACATCATTAAATTGCGGTAGAGGTGCTCATCGAATTCTTCCGCGTGGTTGTCGTTCGGGTGCTGCCCGACAGCGGCCCAGAATCCTTCGCGGTTCTGCACGAACTCTGCGGCGGCTTTGCTCGAAGCGGCGTCGCAGCCCACCACGAGCCCGCCTATTTCAGCGGCCTGCATACCAGCCGCTATCTCTTCCCGGTCCGCATCAAATGCATCGAACTGCACATGACAGTGCGCGTCGAAATACTTCATAGCTATGCGGCTTTCTTGTCTTCTCCCGACTTATCCATGCGCGCGTAGAGTGCCGCGAGTGTTTCTTTGACCTGCGCGAGCTTGCGTTCGTCGTCGAGGGTGCCGTTCCCCGATTCCTGGTGCGCCCTGATTTCCTGGTGTAGAAGCTCTAGTTCTTCCGCTTGCTCGCGCGGGTCGGCCTCCTTATGCTGCGCCCTCCTGCCGAAAAGTGAGTCGAGTCCTCCCATGTCCCCATTCTACCCCAGCCGCGGGAAAAGGTTCGTGGGCTTTGTGTTCGTGGCCACAGCGGCGAGTATGGCAGCCGAGGTCGCGGGCATGAAGGGGCCGAGCATGCGCCCGATCCAGAAGATCTGCCGCACGAGTTCGGCGATCATGTCCTTCCCCTGGTCCGGGTTGCTCTTGATGACCTTGAACGGCTCCTTTTCCGTAATCTCCTTATCCACGTCCTGGATGCGGGTCCAGATGATGTCGAGCGCCCGACTGAACTCGAAGCTCGCAACAGGACCCCAGGCGAATTCCTGAGGGAAATCGGCCACGTTAATTTCCACCGCGGAAATATTCTTCTCGGCAAGCTGCATCACGCGTGCGACCAAGTTGCCGAGCCCGTTCACGAGGTTCGCAGTGTACCACTCATCGAGACGCTCCCACGTGATGTCGGAGTCTTCGAACGGATGCACGTGGCGCAGAATCACGTAGCGCGTCGC
>Ga0105238_10001845_pt1 | contig 21244 bp, 16 predicted proteins | sample KBSC34metaG_FD_81526 | JGI IMG/M metagenome (GOLD analysis project Ga0105238, IMG submission 81526) | Corn rhizosphere microbial communities from Kellogg Biological Station, Michigan, USA - KBS C3-4 metaG | ecosystem: Host-associated > Plants > Roots > Rhizosphere > Soil | place: Michigan, USA...
CTTGGGAACTTCCGCCGCCTCCTACTGCTCCCAAACCGCTGCCCGAAGGCACGAAGCCGGAATTCGAGGTCACGTCTATCAAGCCGACCGGGCAACAGGGCGGCCTCGGTTTGAATGTAACCGCAAGCGAATTGCGCGCTCAGAGCATCAGCCTCGCGGGCCTCATTACCTTCACCTTCGAACTCCACCGGACGCAGGTCTCGGGGCTGCCGGGTTGGGCCGAAACGGAGGGGTATGAAATTGTCGCCAAGCTTCCTCAGGGAGGCGACCCGAGCGATGTCCAGATCCGAACGATGCTAAAGAATCTGATGCAGAGCCGATTCGGCCTCTCCTTCCATACGGAGAAACTGGAACTGTCCGTGTACACCATCAGCATCGGAAAGAATGGACCGGCCGGCATCAAGATGGTGAAGAATACCACCAACGGACAGAGGGTCGGCGCGCAAGGTTTGGGAAGAACGCTTTTCAGTGGCATCAGCATGGCCGACTTTGCAGCCCAATTGCAACTGCGCGTGCTCGACCGCCCCGTCATCGATCGAACCGGTCTAACGGACCGCTACGATTTCACGCTCAACTGGAGGCCCGACGAGTTCCAGTTTCCGCGTGCTTCCGCGGCCCAGCGCGCGGCTGCTGTCACGAACGGCGCGGACGCCCTGCCGGATCTGTTCACCGCAGTCCAGGAACAACTCGGCCTGAAGTTGGACGCGACGAAGGCTCTCGTGGATGTGTTGGTGATCGACAAGGTGTCGAAGCCGTCGGAGAACTAATGTCGAAGAGCCGGATTCCGACATGGGTTTCGCTGATCCTCTTGGGTGTAGGACTGCTTGTGGTGGGGATTCCGGGACTGTTCGTTTACATGAGGGTCACCGCGACGAAAGTTCACCGCGATTCCCAGAACATTCCGTCCGTGATGGAATCCCCGCCTTTAGCAAAGTGGGCCGGAGCGGCAGAGCAGTCACGCCAGATCTTGCGCGCGAGCATGTCCGAGAACAACCTGGCCGGGCTCTCTGTTGCCGTCGGTATCGATGGCGAGATCGTGTGGGCGGAGGGCCTTGGGTTTGCAGACATCGAGAGCCGCTTTCCGGTTACGCCCCATCACCGGTTCCGCACTGGAACCGCTTCCATCGTATTCACCTCGGCCTCTATCGGCTTGCTCTTGGACGAAGGCCGGTTGAAGTTGGATGACGAGATTCAGAAGTATGTTCCGGATTTTCCGGACAAGCACTGGCCTGTGACCATCCGTCAAGTGATGGGACATGTGGCGGGCTTCAAGACGGAGGACCCCGACAATGGCGTTCTGACTTCCAGCCACTGCGAGCGCCCGGCGGACGCGGTAGCGCTCTTTGCGAAAGAACCCCTGCTGTTCCAGCCCGGAACCCAATATCGCGATTCGACGTTTGGCTGGGTGCTTCTGAGCGCCGTCGTGGAGGCTGCCGCAGACACGCCGTTTGTCACGTTTCTCAACGAGAGAATACTTCGTCCGCTCGGCATGCTGGACACATTCAAGGAATCGGTGACGAACCCGCCGCCTGACGCGGCGACCTCGTACAATCCGAGATTCGCGGCGAATCCTACCTATGGCCTGACCCCATTGCCCAAATTCGATTATTCCTGCCACGCGGGATCCAACGGGTTCCTATCCACACCGTCGGACCTGGTGCGTTTCGGGATGGCGATCAACCGTGGCAAGCTGCTGCGTCCCCAGACGGTTCAGACGTTGCAAACACGCCAGCGATTGGCTTCGGGCCAGCAGACGAGCTACGGGCTAGGCTGGGATCTCAAGACCGTGACACTGGCGGGTCACCAAGTCCAGGCCGCTGGCTACGATGGCCATTTTTGGGTTGACGAAGTGGCGTCCTTGCTCACGTTCCCGGAACGCGGGCTGGCGGTGGCAGTCATGTCGAACGTCTCCTTCGCGGGCACACCTGCGCTAGCAGAAAGAATCGCGGAGGCGTTCGCGGAACAGGGAAAAAGTCCAACAAGTAAGTGATGTGCCGAATTCCAACAACAACTCGCTTGAAATTGAACGCGACCTCGGAGAATTGAATCCGATACCCCCGAGTGCGCTACATTAGTCCGACAGGTGAAGGCGCCACGCGGCTGCCTCCAATCGCTGGTTGTTCGGTGGCCTGCTACCGCCATCACTTCGCGACCGCCGCCGAGATTTATATTTCCGAGGAGACATCATTATATGAACGCTGCGAACAGAACCTGGAATAGAGCGCTTTCCGCTATCGGTCCCCGCAAGAAAGCCCTTTCCCAGGTCGCTTTCTGTGTGTTGGGAGGATTGCTGCTGACCTCCTTGCAAGCGGCGTCAGTCACGGTGAACCTTGGCCAAACCGCACAGAACTTGACGCTCGCCGGGCTCGGGGCAAACGCGAGCGGCCTCGGCCGGTACACCGTTACTTTGGGCGCCTGCACACCCGCCGGAGGCAATACAACCTGCATACTTTCCGGCTCTTTTACCGGTGCTACTTCGGGACTTACCAACGGCACCTATAGTCTGGCCACTACCTATGTCGGGACCGGCGCTACCCCGTTGCAAGGAGTCCAGCAATCCGCGGGTTCCGACCTGTTTACTTTTTCCGCGATCCCCTCAAGCACAACGATGACATTGACGTTGGTTTCTTCCTCTGGAACTGTCGTGGTGCCAATCTTCACGGGAGGCCAGTTCGTCTCCGGCGCTACGTTCGGCTTCACCTATAGCGCTGGCGCCGCAACATGCACGGGCGCGTCAGTGTCCACTTGTTCGGTGGGACCCGTGGGTCTGGTGGCCGGAGCCGTTATCTCGGGACAAGCGACAGGCAGCGCCTCATTTATTCTGGGCAATACTTATTATCTTTCCCAACTCGCGTTCAGCGGCGGCTGGCAATCGACTCTTACCTTTGTGAACTACTCCCCGCAGCAGGTGACCTGCACCACCAATTTCTATTCCGATTCCGGAAGCCCCCTGCCCATCCCGTTCAGCCAAGGAACCATCTCGACGCGCACGGATACGCTGCCGCCGGGGGGATCGGTTCACGACCAGACCACCGCGAATCCCGCGGTGACTGTGGCTCAAGGGTGGGCTCAAGCTTCCTGCACTGGCCCGGTCCAGGCCAGCGTGCTCTATCGGTTTTACAACAGCTCCGGAGTACCCACCGGCGAGGCCAGCGTGAATGCGGAGACAGTGCCCACCACCGTATTCGCTACTTTCGCTGAGACGCGCACGGGTGTCGCTTATGCGAATCCCTCCACCACCCAGTCGGCCAACGTAACAATTACGGTGTACAGTTCAACGGGAGCGCAGCGGGGCAGCACGATCATAACTCTTGGTCCGTTAGCACACGGGGCGGACACCCTCGGACATCTTCTCGGATTGTCGGGCTTCACAGGATTCGTCAAGATCACCTCGACAATCCCCATCATCAGCCTGTCGCTCAATGCCGAGGCGTCCCCAGTGTTTTCTTCTTTGCCTCCGGGAGACCTGCCCGGCTCTACAGCACTGGTGCCATAGACTTAAGCCGCGTCTTGGGGACGTAGCCTGCCGCCACGTCCTCGAGCACAATACAAAGATAGATGGATCACTTTTGCATTGGCCCTTTGGAAGTCTCGCGAGTCGAGGAGACGCGAACGCAGTTTGATGCCGGGATGTTTTATCCCGAGTTGGCGCGCGACACACCGGCGCGTTATGCCTCGTGGCTGGCGCCGTACTTCGATATCGGCGCACATAGTTTTCCGTGCGTATTTCAATCCTTCGTGGTCCATCACCACAAGACTACGATCCTGATTGACACCTGTATCGGAAACGATAAGGAGCGGCCCGATTTTCTGCTCGCTCACCGCTTGAACAATCCCTATCTCGATCGCCTCCGTGCCGCGAACTGCAGGCCCGAGGATGTAGACATTGTGCTCTGCACGCACTTTCACGTGGATCACGTCGGCTGGAATACCAGGCTCGACAACGGACGGTGGGTCCCGACGTTCCCCCACGCCCGCTACATTTTTTCACGCGAGGAATACTCACGCTTTGCGCCGGAGAATCGCACTGGCGATCCTCCTCCCTTCCTCGACATTTTCGAGGACAGCGTCCTCCCGGTCATTCAGAGCGGACAGGCCGAGTTCGTCTCCGGCGAGCAAGCCGTTCATGAATTGCTCACGGTCTTTCCAGCGCCGGGCCATACACCGGGTCACATCGCGATCCGCGCGGGTCGAGGCAAGGATACGGGCATCTTCCTGGGCGACGTGATTCATAACCCCATCCAAATCGCCGAGCCGGACTTGAACAGCTCCTTCTGTGAGGATGGTCCACGGGCCCGGGCTTCGCGCCGCAAACTGTTGGACCAGGCGGCGGAACACAATCAACTGCTGGTCCCCGGACACTTCTGCGCTCCCCATGTGGGAAGGGTCAAGGCGGCAGGGAACGGATTCGTGTTTCGCGGAGGGTTAGAGTGACCTGCGCGCGATGAAATTTCGTTGAAGCTACTTTACTGCGGGAAGCTCGGGCTTACCTTCAGCAGAGTGCTCATCGACGGCGATGGCAAAAAAGCCGCTCACTGCGTAAGTGTTCATGGCGGCCACCATGTCCATGGTGCCGCGCTTGCCCCACAACTCGACGGCCTTGGCGAAGGTGGCGGAATCGACCTTCTTGTCAGTGAGCATCTGGCGGCCGAGACGAATGACGGTGGCATCCTTTTCATTCAAACCAGTGAGCGGGCCGCGCTTCCGAACCACGTCGATCAGCTTAGCGTCGATTCCGGCCTTTAGACCGCTGGCCTCGTGCCCGTTCCACTCCAGGTTGTAGTTGGTTTCGCGGCAGGCGACCAGAATTGCGAGTTCACGGGTGTACGCATCGAGCGTTCCGCCCGTAATGGCCGCGTCATGGAGATCCAGCAAGGCTTGTCCCACGGCCGGGTTATAGGTGGCGAAGGCCAGCGGTCCGCTCACCGTTCCGCCCTTGCCGAAGATGTCGACGACTTTCTTTCCCTTGGCGTCCACCTCGGAACTCTTCAGATATGGCATGCGGGCGCGCGATTGGGGATCCAGATCGGCAGGAAGCTTGGATTGAGCATACGCGAGGAAGGCCGCCGAGGCTGCGAGCAGAATCCCGGCGCAGCCGCGCGAGAAGGGGGAAAGAGTCATTGGTATTTTCTCCTCCGTTAATTCTACTTCCTGGGAGGGCAAACAGGGCGTGCCGTGGGGAACGGCGAATTTGATGCGGTTCTAAAGGGGCGCGGAGGTGAACTCCGCGCCCCTTCAGACTTCAATCGGATTAGAACGAAATGCGACCAACCAATGTGCCGGCGCGCATACCGATGGTTCCTGCTTCCGGAACGATGGTGCCGAAGCCGCCGCTGTACAAACCCTTGTTGGGGCCGGAGGTGAACGTGGTGGGATTGGTCGTGAAGTTCCCCAGGTTAATCGCCGAGGTCAGGCCCAGCGGGAACGGGTATTGCATTCGGTTGAAGATATTCGTGAACTCCGCGCGAATTTGGAAAGTGACATGTTCTTTGATGCGGAAGGTGCGGCTGAAGTTGGCATTCTCCGCAGGGTAGCGCATGCCCCGGAAGGAGCGAATCGAGGCTTCGTTGTTCGCGAACTGCCCGTTGGGAACGTTCGTGAATGCCGCCGGGTTCAGCACCTGGGTCTTGGTCACGTCAAAGCAGTGGCAGTTGATATTGAGCGGGTCGGTGTGATGGGTGCCACTGTTGTCGGTCCAATCCACCGACCAGGGACTCATGCCGGGAATCAACTGCGCCGGGCCCGGTCCGTAGCCCAGGAAGTTGCTGATGGGCGAGCTGCCGGAACTGGTGGGAAGGCCCACCAAAGCTGCGCTCTGGTAATTTAGATACCAGCCCGTGCCCCAGCCGGACACAATGTAGCTAAGAATTTTGTTACTCATGATACCGGAGTGAAAACGAGGCACCTCGTACTGGGCGCTAATCCGGAGCTGGTGGGGAGTGTCATAGAGGCTCAGGTTCTTGCCGAGATCCCGGTTGAACGGATCAGGGCTGCTGGTCAGAGCCAGCGTCTTCGAAAAGGTGTAATTCGCATTCGCTGTCAGACCGTGGCTGAAGCGCTTGGTAAACGTGGTCTGAAGCCCGTCGTACCAATTCTTCCCGAGGGGGGCGCCCAAGGGGTTCATGGCCCCGGAGTATTGAGGGAATGGCACCAGCGACTGGCGTACCGTCTGATTCTGCGGGAAGTTACTATAGGGGAGGAACTGCGTGAGGCCTACGGCCGCGAGTGCTTGCTTCTGAGCCGCGGTAAGGGCCGATATAGTGGTATTGAAAGCAGTTGAGAGCGTCGGATTGCTCAAGTCCGAGCTATGGACTCCAAGCGCTGCCAGAGTTGTTTGACTCAATTGGTTTTCCGGAGCCAGGGCGTTGCCGGCCACCTCCCAAACACCGCGATTGCCGACATACCCGGCCTCAACAAACAGGTTGCGGCCGATTTCGCGCTGCACATTGACGTTCCATTGCAGCAGGCGCATGGGGCGGCCCGTGTTCGGATCGAGGAGGGAAGGCGCGGTGACGACAGCTCCAGGAGCCTGACCCGCGGCCGGATTATTAAGGGTCGGCCATGCGGCTTGTACGCTGGAGGGTATGCCGTTCTGCAGCAGTCCGGCTATCTGCCCGAACGCGGGCGTCGAAGCGCTGGCGGAATTTGACGCATAACCGGTAGCGGCGGAAGAGTCGAGAGAGCCGTAAACCAGGCCAATACCCCCGCGAATGACGGTGTTGCGATCAATCTGGTAGGCGCCGCCTAAACGCGGCCCAATGGCATACGGATAGTTGTGGGCGAATTGGCAATTGCAGTTCGCCTCATAAATCAGGGCGCCAGGCCGTCCGGAAGCCGAGGGATTCGGGAGGGTGGGTGAGAAGTCTCCATAGCGCCCGAACTGCTCTTTCTGGTAGGTTCCGTAGTCCCAGCGCACGCCGTAGTCCAGAGTCAGCTTGCGACTGACTTTCCAGCTGTCTTGCAGATACACGGCGGACTGGTAGTTCTCCGTCATGAGGTTGATGGGCGCGTTTACGGAGATTGCCTGCGCACCGCCGAGCAGAAACGAAGCTAACCCGAATCCGGCGAAGCCGTTGGACACGGTTGTACCGTTCAGCGAGGTCTGTGTGGTGTAGTTCGAAACATTCCCAACGGTGGCGCTGGCAAGCCCGTTAAGGGTATTGAAGGTGTATGTGCCGGCGGTGTTCGTGAAATTGAAATTCGGATACTTCATTTGCCGGATTTCAGCGCCGACCTTGTAGGTATGCGCGCCACGCACGTACGAGGCGGAAGTAACGAACGAGGGACGGCGCTCCCAGAAATGCTGGTCGAATTGTGGGCCTAAATTGTTCATGCCGCCCAACCCGGTATTGCTTGAGACACCGCTAAAAAGCTGCGGGAGACCGCGGCCAGGAGAGATTGCGCCCGATAAGCCGAGTGTATCCTGGATGTTGATGAAAGCTTCGGGCCCCAACAAGAAGTCAGAGTCGTTCCAACCCAACGTGAAGTGAAGCAGGATCCTTGGTGTCGCCGTGTAGTCCAAGTTGAGGCGGTATGTCCTGGCGGCATTACCGGAAGTTCCAGAGACGGTGACATTATCCGGCAGGTCATCGGCCCCCGTGCCGGTCCGGGGTGTAGAGGTGCTGGTCTTCTGGAAGTAGAACGCTGCGTGCAACTTAGAGCCTAGATTTTGATCGACTTTGATGGAAGGGATGTAGGATCGGCGGCTTCCGTTGTACGACGCCAGATAGTTGGATCCCACCTGCGCGGCAGTCGCACCCTGCGGCTGCGGAACCATCGCCAGGATTTTGGCGGCCACCGGGTCATAACTGGTTACCGGAATCTTGTTGTTTGGGAAAGGATTGCGAACGAGTTGGCCCCCACTTGTGAATGTAGAGGTCGGGTCAAAGATCGTGCCGCTCTGGATGTTCCGGCCGAGCGGGTCCGCGTAGGGGCCGGCTGCAGTGGTCACCAAGCGATTTTCCGTCGTGATGAGGCTGGAAAAATCTCCGTTGCGGTAGGCGGCAGTGGGTACCGTGCCCGGCGTGGTGGTATTGATCAGATTCTGCAAGAACTCTTCGAAGCTGACGAAGAAGAATGTCTTGTTCGTGCCGTTGTAAAGTTTGGGGACCCAGACGGGACCTCCAACTGTGAATCCGAAGTCGTTCTGGTGAATCGCGTTCTTCAGCCCTGTGTAGGGCTGAGCGGCGTTCAGCGCTCTATTGACCAGATAGTCATAGCCGGTGCCGTGCAAAGCGTTGGTGCCGCTCTTGGTGATCACGTTCACCACTGCTCCACCGCCGGCCCCGTACTCCGGGGCGAAACTGCTGGTCAGGATGGCGACTTCCTGAACTGCCTCCGTAGATGACTGCGTCTCCATGGTGGCGCCCCCAAGGCGGGAGCTGGTGGGGTTCATGGTCGCGCCATCCAGTCGAGTCGTAAGTGAATTGTTCGGAGTTCCGTTGATGACGGTGACTGTGATTGCGTTGCCGCTACCGCCTGTGGGGCAAGTAGGGCCATCGCAATACTGCACTCCAGGCAGCAGCCGCGAAGCGGAAAAATAATCGCGGACGCCGTCATTCGTCGCGCCCACCGTGAGAAGCGGCAGGTCGTCCAGCTGCTTCAGCGTGAAGTTGCCAGCCAGCTCGCTGGTTTCGGTCTGCAGGAGGGAAGACTCCGCCGAAACAGTGACAGATTCAGTGGTCTGGCCAACCTGGAGCGCTATGTCCTCGCGCATGGTCTGTTCCGCCGCCAAATGAAATTTGGTGTGCGTGTAGGTCTTGAACCCGGAAACCTTGACGGTCAGATCATAGTCGCCGATCGGCAGCTGCGACACGGTGAAGTTTCCTGTTTCAGAACTGGCCGCCGCATAGACTTGCCCATTGTCCAGATTCTTGAGCGAGACGGGGGCATTTGCGACCACGGCTCCCGTCGCGTCCGAAATGGTTCCAGTGATCGTGGCCAATGCGGTTTGGCCAAAGCCGACTGAAGCAGTAAAAATGCAAAGAAGTGCAGCTAGTGAGATTCGCCTCATGAAAATTCCCCTTATTAAAAGCAGTCCAACTTCAACCAAGGCCCACGTGGGACCTACCGAACGGCCAAGCGAGTATCACCATATCGTTACATTCTCAGCGTTGTAGTCAATCAATTTTTGTTGATGTCAGCGATCAACAAAATTGATGCGGAATCATTGACCCGTTAACGCTTCCCGATTCAATCGCATACAAATTCCCATAGACGCCAATATCGGGTCAGACTATTCCTATTGGCATAGGCGGCATCGGTGGATGCAGAGTGCCCACTGCCAGGCGTGCAAACGAAACGACGCCTTCAGCTCTCAATTTCGGCTCTCAAAAGGCCCGAGGTGGAACCTCGGCGGTATCATAATCGTAATCATCACGTAATCTCCGAGGAGGATTTAAGAATGCTTCGTTTTCTGGCAGTGGCCGTCCTTTTGGCAACCCCGATTGTCGCGGCCGATATCGACGGAAAGTGGACGGGATCCATTGATGCGGGCGGCGGCCCCATGCCGTTGGTCTATAACTTCAAGGCCGATGGCGCGAATCTGACCGGTTCCACGACCGGGCCAGACGGCATGGAAGTTAAACTCTCCGATGGAAAAATCTCCGGCAATAACATCTCTTTCAACTTGACTCTGGATTTCGGCGGGCAATCCTTGACGATGGCAGGCAAAGGAGTGCTCTCCGGGTCCGAACTCAAGATATCGCTAGATTTTATGGGCATGCCCTTCGAGTTCGTGCTCAAGAAAAGTTGAACGCGTCAGTGGAGGGCTTTCGTCACCCGCGAATCCGGTACTCCCCACCACCTGAGAACTACTAGTACTTAAGCACCGGGTGAGCCTCGCCGGCCCGGAGCGTAGCATTCCTTAGCGGACGTCCCCAAGTGAATGGACAACGCATTTTAGGAATTCGAGGAAAATCCCTCTATGTCGAGGCTCGATCCGGCTTTCTACTGCCGAAGCCACCAGCACGATACGGTTCTCCGGGACCTGACGTCCGCTGTGCGGGAGCGGACGGGACTCTCAACTCTAACCGGGCAAGAAGGTACTGGCAAGACCGCGCTTCTGGAGCGGCTGCGGGATACCCTCGAATCCGCGCAGATTCGTTGTGGGTTCTTGCGCGACTCCCGCATCTCCACCAACCGGTTCTTCGAGATGATCGCTTTGGAGCTGGATTTGCGATGTCCAGGAACGTCCCCCTTCGAGGTTTTTTCGGCGCTGCAACAGTTCACTCTCGAGCAAACCCGAGAAGGGCACACTGTGGCTTTGATCGTAGATAACGCACACCACCTCCCGGCGGATGTTCTGAATGAGATTCTTCATCTCGCAAGCCTGCGCGACGATAACCAAAGGCTGCTCCAGATAGTCTTAACCGGCCGGCCCGAGTTGAGTTCCATCCTGGACGTGCTGCAGCTCGAGCGGCTGCAGCAGAAAGCCATCCTCAGCTGTCATCTCAAGCCATCCACGCTTCCCAAGGCCATGGACAAGCTTGCCCGTCTACCCTATACGGTTAACCCGACCGCTGGAATCTTTGGACCTGTAAACGCTCCAGCTCGCGCGGTTGCCCTTCCGTCGTCGCGTGGACCGATTCATCCCACGCTCTTGACCGGCGCAACGAGCGTTGCACCACGCGCCGGGAGTACCCTCATTCCATTGGTCTGCTCCATGGCGTTGACGCCACAGGAGCCCGCCAGGAATTTCCTGAACCTTCTACAATCGCTTCGGCCGTGTGGGCCAGTGTCAAAACTGAAGGTCCTTCATTCTCGACCCTCCTTGCTGCAGCTTCCGAACTGGCGTCCGGCCCAACCGGACCGCGTTGTGGCGAACACCATCGCCGAGAGTCCCCGCCTTAAGCTCGAAACTGCTCTTGCGGAAATCAGGAAAGCGGTCAACTTCAGCCAGCAGCAGTTTCTCACCACGGCAATCGCGATTCTCTCCGTCATCGCGCTGTATGGCTTGGCACTGCACATGTCGCCTGCGGCCGAGGTAATACACCAAGGCTGGCAGCAGGCGTACCAGGCGATATTAGACCGCGGGGCCGTGGCATTCGATGAAGATTTTCGGGCCGGCTTGGACGATTGGACGGATCGCCAGAACTCTCGTCCTACCTGGAGGTCCGATGCAGCAGGGTTCGTACATCCGGCCGCGCTCGCTCTGTACCGCCCTTCACTCGGTTTGACCGATTACCATTTGCAATTTGTCGGGACCATCGACCATACGGCTCTAAGCTGGGTGGTACGCGCCGCTGATTTCGACAACTACTACGCCGTCCGGATTGCCGTGCTGAAGCCCGGGCCGGTACCGGAGATCGGCGTCACTCGCTATGCCGTGATTAACGGCAAAACTCAAAATCAAGTGACCACGCCTATGTGGATGAGCGCACGGCCCGACACCGTCTATCATGTGAGCCTGGACGTAAAAGGCGATCACTATGCTCTGTCGGTCCAAGACCAGCTGGTCGATTCCTGGTCTGAGCCAAGGCTGCAGCGTGGGGGCATCGGGCTCTTCTCCGACCAAGACGCGGGAAGCCGGGTAGAAGCGGTGCAGGTGAAGGAGCACTATGACATGCTTGGACGGCTCTGCGCGTTCCTGGCGCCCCCAGCCGTGGCTTCCTACCAGGCATCAGTGCGCCATTGAGTAGAGGACGTAATTCACGCCAATGCGGATCCCCAGGGCGGAAAATCGTTCCGGATAAGCAGGTGCGTCCGCGAACTCCCACGAATCTCCTATATCCGAATTGAAAGATACCGTCACCATGAGGCGGCCCTTATCGTCGCGCACTCCCAGCCAATGCGGCGTGATCCCGCCGTCGCGCGGCCCGCGACGCAGGCCCCAATCGCCGAGGATCTGATAGCGGTCGTCCAAGTCGTAGACGATGTGAAACAGAGCCTCTTCGTTGGTCAGCTCAACGATATCGCGGTTGGGGAAAATCTTCTTCATGCCCACTTCGAACCCGCGCCACTCGTCAGGTCCCCAAAAGTCGTCGGCGTAAAAGAAGCCGCCGCGCAGCAGGTATTCGCGGATTTTCGCGGCCTGCTCATCGGTCAGATCCCAGTTGCCGGTCAGACCCGAGTAGAGCCAGGGCCAGTTATAGATGTCATCCACGTCGTCCGGATTCACCGGCTGCTCCAGACTGCGCGCGTCCACGCGGCTCAAGCGCCGCAGTGCGGTCAGGAAATGCCGGTCGGCGCGTGGATAGTCTTCGGTCCAGCTGGTGCCGCCCTCACGCCAATCCCGGCGTCCGCGAAACTCGAACTTCGCGTAGGGCAGCGACGGATACATCAGCCGGGCGAATACGAATTCCGCCGGATCCTGCCCGTCTTTCGGCAGGGGGATGTCATCATACGCTTCGAGACTCTCAAATAGCCGCCAAGGTCGCTGATACGCGTAGAGGCAGCCGCTCAAGGCCATGACGCCCAGGCTCAGCCAGCACGCGTTTTTCAGCTTGATCACACGCTTATTACGCCGGGTACGCTTAGGCCGGCATCAGATCCTGATTCACCCACAGCAGATTCCACGGGCGGATGGTCCAGGATACAAACACGCCGCCTTGTCCGAACGGATCGTCCCGTAACATCCGTTCGACGTCTTCTTTCGACTCCGCCTCGTAGATCAGCAGCCCGCCGCTGTCGTCGGTGAACGGCCCGGCCATGGCTGCTTTACCGGCTTTTCTGAGACCCATCAGGTATTCGCGATGCGGAGGCCGGAACTGAGCGATCTTGCTCTTGTCCGGCGTGTATTCGATGACGGCGGCGAATTTCATAGGATCTTTCAGTGTATCCCCATATTACCGCCGCCCCCGGGGGTCGCCATCCAGCGGCAGCATACACTTGATGTAGTGGTTCCTTCCCGTACCAAGCCCGAAATTAAGAGTCCCGCGGGGCATTGGCCGCAGTTGCACGCCGCCATCGAAGCCGGCGCCGACGCCGTGTACTTCGGGCTAACGCATTTCACCGCGCGCGCGAAGTCCGGATTCAGCATGGCCGAGCTGCCGGAAGCCTTGCGAACCTTGCACGCCCGAGGCGTCAAAGGCTACGTAACGTTCAACACCTTGATCTTCGATAACGAACTACCGGCCGCGGCCAGAGCTCTCGCCGCGATAGCGGAAGCCGGCGCCGACGCGATTCTGGTCCAGGATTGGGCGGCTGTCGCTCTGGCCCGCCGCATCGCGCCGGATCTCGAAATCCATGGCAGCACGCAGATGAGCATCACCAGCGTGGAAGGCGTCAAGCATGCCTTGGGGCTAGGCGTGCGCCGGATGATTCTGGCTCGCGAGCTATCGCTCGACGAAATCCGTGCGATCCGCGGGCAGACCGATGCCGAGCTGGAGCTGTTCGTGCATGGCGCTCTGTGCGTCTCCTATTCCGGGCAATGCTTCTCGTCGGAAGCCTGGGGTGGACGCAGCGCCAATCGCGGGCAATGCGCGCAAGCCTGTCGTCTGCCGTATGAAATGCTGGTCGATGGCGTTGCGCAACCGTTGGGCGACGCGCGCTATCTGCTCTCGCCGGGTGACCTGTATGCGCTCGAACAGGTCCCTGAGATCGTGGACATCGGCATCTCGGCACTCAAGATCGAAGGCCGCTACAAGGACGCGGAGTACGTTGCGCTGACCACGCGGGCATATCGAAAAGCAGTGGATGATGCGTGGGCGGGTCGTGAACAGCCCGTGGAACGCAGCGTTGCCGCGGAGCTGGAACAGGTCTATTCGCGCGGGCTCGGTCCGTTCTTCCTGACCGGGACCAATCATCAACTGGTTGTAAAGGGCCGCGCGCCACGGCATCGGGGCGTCCGCGTTGGTCGTGTCATTCGTGTGTCTCCCACCGATGTGCTGGTCAAACCTGATGTTGTTATCTCCCCCTTGAAACCCGGCGACGGCGTAGTATTCGACGCCGCGGACTGGCGCAGTCCACAGGAAACGGAAGAGGGCGGCCGCATTTATCAGGTACTGACGAGCGCCGGAAATCTGCAACTGGCGTTCGCCAACGGTGCGGTGAACACATCGCGGATTCGCCCTGGCGATTTGGTGTGGCGCACGCATGACCCCGAGATCGATAAGTCCGCGCGGCCATACATTGCAGCTGCGTCGCCCCTGAGCAAGCAGAAGGTGAATGTCCGCGTGATCGCGCGTGAGGGCCGACCCCTGGAGCTTGAATGGTCCCTGCCAGCGCACCCCGATATTCGCGTCGGCATCGTGTCTGATGGGCCGCTTGGGGCTGCCCAGAATCGCGGCCTTACTTCCGAGTTCTTGCGCGAACAACTGGGCCGGCTGGGCAACACGCCGTATGAGCTGGGTGAATTGAAACTCACATGCGAAGGATCGCCCTTCGCACCCAGCTCGTTGCTGAATCAGTTGCGAAGGCAAGCTGTCGAGAAGCTGGTAGAACTCCAGTCGAAGCTGCGCACCCTGGACATCCACGATCCTCTGGGCGCGGTCGCGCAGTTGTTGCCCGCGCCGAAACGGGCTGGCGCGCAGGCGACGCAACTCCATCTTCTGGTCCGCACCGCGGAGCAATTGGATGCGGCACTTACACTCGCGCCCGCCAGCATCACGCTCGATTACCTCGACCTGTATGGCTTGCGGCCTTCGCTCGATCGAGTGAAAGCCGCGGGGATCGAGGCGCGAGTCGCCAGCCCGCGCGTCTTGAAACCAGGGGAACAGAGAATTGCCGATTTTCTGCTGCGCTGCGAGACTCCGATCCTGGTGCGCTCCGCCGGACTCCTCGAAACACTGCGCGGAGCAGGCATCCGTTTGGATGGCGACTTCAGCCTGAACGCTGCGAACGCCATCTCGGCTGACCTGCTGCTGGAGATGGGGCTGAGCCGCCTGGCTCCCACGCACGATTTGAACGCCGCGCAGATCGCAGAGCTGGCCCGCGGCGTCGATCCGTCACGCCTCGAAGCCATCGCCTACCATCACCTGCCCGTGTTCCATACCGAGCATTGCGTTTTTTGCCGGTTTCTTTCCACGGGCACCAGTTATCGCGATTGTGGCCGGCCGTGCGAGAAACACCAGGTCGCGCTGCGCGATTCCGGAGGCCGCCCGCATCCGGTGATGGCCGACGTGGGCTGCCGCAACACGGTATTCGGAGCCGAGGCGCAGGAGGCGAGCCTGCATCTGGCCGAATGGCTGGCGGCCGGGATCCGACATTTCCGGCTTGAGTTTGTCCACGAGACGCCGGACCAGGTTACCCGCATCGGCCGTGCGTTCGCCGACTTTTTCGCCGGCCACTCGACGCCAGAGGAACTGCATCGAGTGCTCCAGCGTTGCGCCCCGGAAGGCGTGACCGAAGGCAGCTTCTTTATCCCTTCGAGTGCGCTACTGCCAGTTTTGCAGTAACCCCAGACTTTGATACAGTTTTGGCATGAAACCTCCCGGCACGTTGTTGCTGCTTCTGGTGCTCGCCGTGGGACCGGCGCTGGCGCAAAAGATCGACATCGAGTTTGACGACTCAGCGGTCTTCGAACGCTATAAGACGTTTCACATCGTGGAGGGCCAAATCAACGCTAAGGCGGCCGCACTCAATAGCGATCTAACCCGGCGCAAGATCGAAAACGAAATCCGCAAGCGGCTTACCGAGAAGGGGCTGATGGAAGTGGAGAGCAAGCCCGATCTGAACGTCCGCTTTACGCTAGGACAAGCCCGTAAAACGGAGGTGGAAGCTTATCCGGCAGGCTGGCGCGGGCTGGGCACGCGGCGCGTGCGCGTCGCCTACACCCAGGGGACATTGGTCATCAACCTGCGCGATACGAATCGCAAGGAACTCGTCTGGCGATCGGTTGCGGAGGAAGAGAAGAACGACCCCATGCAGATCGCCCAGCACCTGGATGACATGGTCCGGAAATCGATCGACAAGTATCCGCCGAAACAGAAATAGCCGCTAGTGATCGTGCCCGGAATCGGGTCCAAAAGCCGACCGGTGATACGGCGTCGCCGGTGTCGACATTTTCTGGTGCTCGGGACCAGTCGCCGGGCGCGGACCCGGATACTTGATCAAGTCCCACCCGGCGAAGTTCTTATTCCCGCCATAGTATGGATCGCCGAACATGCCTTCGAGCGTCAACCTGCGCGCGCGATTGAAGAATGCCCGGCCCGAGGTTAGTCCCTCGGCGCGATTGGCTTCGATAGCAGTGAGCACCGCGTCCCGCTGTTCGTCAACAAGCTCGGCCAGCGGGGCGCCGTGCGCCTGGCGAGCATACGCATCCACCGCTTCCAGGCCCGCGATGAACGTGTCCTTTTCGTCCTTGAGATATCCGGCCAGTTGACGATCGATGTAATTCTGCGCCCCCGCGTCCACCGCGCCGGGACCGTTTTCATCGCGCGGAATCAGCCGGTCGATGAACGCTTCGAGGGTACGAAGCTGCGCCGGCGTCAGGGCGTGCTCTGATGGCTGTCCAGAGGACTTCAGCGCGGCGACAGGGACAAGCGCCGCGCTAGCGATCAGAGTACGCCGGGAAAACGCCATGGATCCTACTGTTGCCCGAACATGCCGATATACACGCCCTTCGACAGGACCTTGCCGTTCATGGCATTCATCAGATCCGGGCGCGAGGTGCTGGCAGGCAGGCCGAGCTTCGCACTCAGAGCATAGATTTCGAACGTATAGTGATGATCGCCGTGGCCGGCCGGAGGGCACGGACCGAAATACCCGGGTTGTCCCGCGATGTTGTTGGGCTGCTTGGCGCCACTCGGCAGGTCTGCTTGATTCGGCACACCCGCCGGCAGACTGGTGGCATCGCCCGGAATGTCAAAGATGGCCCAATGCAGGACGTCGTTGGTCGCGGAGCCGGCAATCACGGGATCGGGATCGTGCAGGATCAGAGCATAACTCATGGTTCCGGCGGGACCGGCGGTCCAGCTAATGGCGGGAGAAGGAACTCCCTGGCCTGCGGCGCACGTATTCGCGGCGGGAATCTTGCCGCCGTCGGCGAAGCCTGCGATGGTCATCTTGACCATCGGGGGAAGGTTGGGACCCTTTCCCTTTCCACCGCCTTTGCCGCCACCGCCCTTGCCCCCTTTGTCCTGGGCGATCATGGCGCCCGCGCCGGCCGCTACGACCAGCGCCAGAGCCATCAGAAACCGAGTTACTCGCATTGTATTTGTATTCTCCTAGTCGTTTGAACGCTACACAACCAAACCAATTCTAGCTACTTTTGACCGCCGCCCGCGTGATGTCCTTGATGGTCGGAGTTCCGCACTGTTGCATGGTCCGCCGCAATTCGGCGACCAGGATATCGAGCACGCGTTCCACGCCTTCTTGACCGAACGCCGTCAATCCGTAGATGTACGGCCGGCCGACGCCCACTGCTCGCGCGCCCAGCGCCAGCGCCTTATAGATATCCGTGCCGCGCCGGAAGCCGCCATCCACCAGCACCGGAAGCCGGCCGCCCACCGCGTCCACCACTTCCGTAAGGCTTTCGATCGTGCTGCGCAGCGTCTCTGTCGCGCGTCCGCCGTGATTTGAGACTACAACTGCATCGGCACCATGTTCCAGGCACAAGCGCGCATCCTCGGCGGTGTCGATGCCTTTGATGATCAGCTTCATCCTGGTGAGCTTGCGTAGGCGGTCGAGATACGCCCAGTTGGCCGCCGCCGGGTTGATGGCCCCTTCGATGCCATCGAGCATCGGCCGTCCTTTGAGTGATCCGACCCCATTGGTGTGGCAGGACAGACAATTCCGCGTATCGGTGCGACGCAGGCGCTCGGCTGTTTCCGTATTGCGGCCGCCCAGGAGATCCACAGTCCATACCAGCACGGGACATCCCGCCGCCTCCACCCGACGAACCATTTTCTCGGTGCCTTCCCAACTGGCGGGCATATAGAGCTGATACCAGGGCGGGGTGCCCAGAGCCCGCGCGACTTCTTCCACTGGCGACGACGAAACGGTGGAGAGAATCTGCGCGGCTTTCTTAGCCTTGGCCGCCCTCGCGACTGCGACTTCGCCCTCCGGGTTGAACATCTTCTGCCCGCCCACAGGGCACAGAAAAATGGGCGTTTCCCAGGGAACGCCGAACACTTGTGTGCGGAGATCGGGTTTGGACACGTCGACTAGCCGCCGCGCACGCAACTGGAAGTGCTGGAATCCCTCGCGATTCAGTCTCAATGTGGCGTCGTCATCCACGCCGCTGATGAGGTATCCCAAATGCGCGGGCGGCAGCATTCCACGGGTGATCGATTCGAAATCGCTCACGCTCAGAGCATCGGCCGCGCGATTTATCGCCGCCGGATTTTGCTGGGCCCAGGCCTGGGCGACCAGCGGGCTGGCTGCGAGAAAACGTAAAAACTCGCGGCGCATGGGGGATCCCTGGGAAGTCATCGCCGCTGATTTTATCACTGTGGTAAGATTCCGTACATTGTGCCAACAGGAGCTAACACAGCCCCGGAATTTTCTTCCCAGACCGGGCGCACCGTCCTGAACCTGCGTGAGATGCTGTTGCGCGGGGATTTTCAACCGGGAGAGCGCCTATCGGAGCTTCCTCTGGTCGCGCGGCTGGGCGTTTCGCGGACCCCTATCCGGCTGGCCCTCGATCGTCTGGCGAACGAGGGTCTGCTCGAAATTGTCCCCACCGGCGGCTTCGTCGTGCGCGCCTTCACGTTGACCGACGTATACGACACCATCGAGATGCGCGGCGTTCTGGAAGGCGCGGCAGCCAGGCTGGCGGCGGAACGGTTGCAGGACCGGCGGGAACTTGCCGGCCTTCACAACCTTCAAAAGGAACTGGAGCTGGTGATGCCGCTCGCCCCTGAGCTGGTTCCCACCATCGATTCGTTCGCAACGTATTTGGATTTGAATGAGGCCTTCCATTCAACTTTGGTAGACCTGGCGAAAAGCCCCATGCTGCGCAGGACGCTGGATCGCTTGCTCTCTCTTCCCTTTGCGTCGCCCAGCGCCACGGTGTTCGCGCGGCTCAAACTGCCTAAGGCCAAAGAGCTGCTTACCGTAGCTCACGATCATCACCACGCGATCATGGAAGCGATTGAGAAACGCCAGGGAAGCCGCGCGGAAGCTCTGGCCCGCGAACATGCTTGCTTGGCATTGCGAAATCTGGAAGCAGTCATGGCCGATAAGAACGTCTCGAGTTCCGTGCCGGGCGCCTCGCTGATCCGCATGCCGGGCGTGGCCTGAAAGTCGGGTCGGGCATGCCCGACCCCTACTAGTGGGTCAAAGCGTACATCACGTAGTTGACCCCGATATTGATGGCCAGATGTGAGTATCGCTCCGGATAGCCGGGATCGTCAGCGTATTCCCAGGCGTCACCCAAATCCGAGTTGGGCGTGATCGCTGCCTGGATGCGGCCCTTATCGTCGTAGATGGCTCGCCAATAAGGAGTGTCGCCGCCGTTCTGCGCGCCACGGCCATAGAGACCCCAAGCGCCCAGAATCTGGAAACGATTGTTCAGATCGTAGAGGATGTGAAACGCGGTGTCGTCTTCGGCAATATCCACGGGAGTCTTCCCGGGCAGGACTCGGCCCATGCTCTGCATGAAGACGTCCCACTCAAACGGTCCCCAAAAATCATCGCACCAGAAGAAGCCTCCGCGAGCCAGGTAATCGCGCATCTTGGCGGCTTGCTTGTCGGTCAGATCCCACTCACCGGGCCGGACCGCGTAGAGCATGGGCCAATTGTAGACGTCATCTTCGTCGTCCAGGTTCACGGCTTGCTCCACGGGACGTGCGTCGATGCGCGTGAGACGCATGACGGCGGTCAGGAAATGACGATCCGCGCGAGGGTAATCCTGCGTCCAGCTGGACATGCCGTTGGCCCACCCGCGGCGGCCGGAACGATCGAAACGCGCGGTGGGCGCCGGCGGATACATCAGCCTTGCAAACACCCATTCCGCCGGTCGCTGAGCGCCCTCGGGCAGCGGAAAATTGTTGTACTCAATGGCTGGATACTCGCGAAATTCGCGCTGCCACGCGCACAGCGAACCGACAAAGAGTGCGGCGACTGCCAGAAGGAACAGGATGTGTCGACGGCTCATGGAGCGATCAAATCCCTACAGAGGATAACACCCTACTGGAACGTAGTTTTTCAAACGTCGTTTCTCATATGATGGGAGGCATGCCCGCAGAGAACTCCGCCGCGAAGCCGGTTTCCCAGTTGACGCTGGTCACCTCCACGGAAGGCGACGCTACGTTCGTGCGATGTTCCGGCAAGCTGGTCGCCAGCTCGACGGGGATCCTGCAAACCGAAGTTCGGGGACGGCTTCCGGGCGCGAAGAGAATCGTCCTGGACTTGACGGATCTCGGCTACATGGACAGTAGCGGGCTCGGCTCGATTATCGGATTGTACGTTTCGGTTAAAAGCTCGGGCGGACGGCTGGAGGTGATCAACCTGAGCGCGCGAGTGCGGCAACTGTTCAGCATCACCAATGTTCTGAGCCTGTTCGAAGTATGTGGCGAGCAGAATATCCGGCTTCCATAAGCAGCAAGTTTTTCCGAAAGCGGTCAGGTAAATTCCGCAAGGGCAAGTCACCTTCCCACCAAGATTCAATAATTTGGCGCTGGCATTACAATTGCAATCTCCGACGCGCTGGAGGTGTGAGCGATGGAACCTGTCGATCGACCTGTGAATGTTTCGACCCGCCCAAATCGGCCGGTCTACATATTGATGGCCGTACTCGCTGCGTCGGCGCTAATCAGTACCGCGTACCTATATCGGGAAAAACAGCAGACCCAGGAACTTTCCGCGGCCAATCAGACACTCAGCAACTCATTGACGCAGCTTCAGAACCGGATCCAGGATCTGACCCAGCGTGTCGACCAATTCAAGAGTGCACCGGTAGAATCCGCTCCCATCGCACGGACTCAGCCGGTGAAATCTCGCCCGTCGAAAGCATCCAAGGTCGCGGCGCCGCGGACTCCGCCTCGCGACGATCCACGCTTCAAGGAGCTGCAGGGTCAATTGTCGGATCAACAAAAGCAGCTGGCGAGCACGAAGGAAGATCTGGATAAGACTCGCGATGATCTCAATGGCGCGCTGAGTAACACTCGTGACGAGCTGTCAGGTTCTATCGCGCGGACGCACGATGAGCTGGTGGCGCTCCAGAAGCGCGGCGAGCGAAATTACTACGAATTTGAGCTGAACAAGTCCAAACAGTTCGAGCGGGTAGGCCCGCTGCGGCTTTCCCTGAGGAAGGCGGATTCCAAGCACAAGCGTTTCGACATGAACATGCTGGTGGACGACAACCAACTCCAGAAAAAGGGCGTCAACCTGTACGAGACGATCTGGATCAACACGGGAGACC
>Ga0105238_10001846_pt1 | contig 21230 bp, 21 predicted proteins | sample KBSC34metaG_FD_81526 | JGI IMG/M metagenome (GOLD analysis project Ga0105238, IMG submission 81526) | Corn rhizosphere microbial communities from Kellogg Biological Station, Michigan, USA - KBS C3-4 metaG | ecosystem: Host-associated > Plants > Roots > Rhizosphere > Soil | place: Michigan, USA...
ATCCTCAGCTTCACGGTGGAGGGCGCCCACGCCCACGACGTGGCCCAGATCCTGGACCGCTACGGCGTCGCCGTCCGGGCCGGGACCCATTGCGCCGAGCCGCTGATGCGGCGTTTCGGCGTCACCTCCAGCGCCCGGGCGTCCTTCGCCCTATATAACACCCACGAGGAAGCCGACGCCTTCGTGGACGCATTGACCAAGACTCAGGCTTTCTTTGCTTAAGCAGTGGGATTGATGGACGACGCCGCGAACATCGAGACGAAGCCCGCCACGCCGCTCAGCCAGGCGGAGCTCGATCGGCTGACCGACATGCTGATCGAGAAGCTGAAGACCGTCTACGACCCGGAGATCCCGGTCGACATCTACGAGCTGGGCCTGATCTACAAGGTCGACGTCTCCGACGAGAAGGACGTGGTCATCGACATGACCCTGACGGCGCCCGGCTGCCCGGTGGCCGGCGACATGCCCGGCTGGGTCGAGGAGGCGATCGAGGAGATCCCCGAGGTGAAGTCCTGCCGCGTCGAGCTGGTGTTCGACCCGCCCTGGGACCCGTCGCGGATGAGCGACGAGGCCAAACTCCAGCTGAACATGTTCTGATGAACGACGTCACCGTCACCCCCCGGGCCCGCCGTCCCCGCCCGAAGGTCGTCACCCTGACCGAGCGGGCGGCCGAGCGCGTCCTCGAGATCATGGGCAAGGCGCAGAAGCCCTACGCCGGCCTGCGCGTCGGCGTGAAGAACGGCGGCTGTGCGGGGCAGGAATACGTCCTGGAGTACGCCGAGACCGCCAATCCGCTGGACGAGGTGGTGGAGGACAAGGGCGTCACCATCCTGGTCGACCCCAAGGCGGTGCTGTTCCTGATCGGCTCGGAGATCGACTACGAGGTCTCGAAACTGGCCGCCAAGTTCGTGTTCCACAACCCGAACGAGACCGACGCCTGCGGCTGCGGCGAGAGCGTCACGATCGAGCCCGCCAAGCTGGACTGAGCCGGCGCCTGCGGCATCGCGCCCCACGGCCGGCAGGGCGAAGTTAACCCCTCAGCCTTAACCGTAGCGTGGGCGAACGCTGGATTCGCCGGGGGACGAGGCGCATCCGGGTGCCCGACACGAACGCACAGCACGGCGCGGAGGAGGTGACGCCTTTCGGCATGGACCTTTCGCGCGCCGTCTTCGACCGCGCGACGCTGGTGGCGCGGGGCCTGTTCCCCGGCTCCGACAGCCTCGTCATCCTGGTCAAGGACGGCGTCGCCTGGCGCAGCCGCGGCCGCCCCGACTGGTCGACGCGCGACGACGTCGCCGAGATCGTCATCTCGAGCGGCCAGATGCTGTGGATCGAGGACGCCACGCTCGACCCGCGGGTGGCTGAGGAAAGCCTCGTCACCGGGCCGCCCTACCTGCGCTCCTACATCGGCGTGCCGATCCGCCTCGCCGACGGATCGACGCCCGGCGTGCTGGCCGTCGTCAGCACCGCCACGACGCCGAAGGACTCCACGAAGGCCGCCCAGCTGCAGGCGCTGGCCGACTTCATCGCCGACGAATGGGTCCGCGCCGAGATCGCCGCCGCGCACGCCCGCTCCCAGGAGCGGCTGGACTACTACACCGCGACACGCGGTGCGCTGCTCGGCCTGATCCCGATGTCGCTGGTGATCCTCGACACCGAGATGCGCGTGGTGGCCGCGAGCCGGATCTGGGAGCGGCACATCCAGGTCGAGGGGAAGGACTACGTCGGCCGCAGCGTCTACGAGCTCTCCGCGCAGGTCTACGAGCCGTTCCGCAAGTCGTTCGACTACGCGCTCCGCGGCAACCACGTCTCCGGCCGGCGCGTCCGGGTGGCCCGGCACGGTCTGGAGGGGCACCTCTGGATGCAGACCGAGCTGGTGCCGTGGCGCCATCCGTCCGGCGAAATCGGCGGGCTGATGATCCTGGCCGACGATATCACCGAGATGGTCGAGGCCCTGGAGACGGCCGGGCGGACCGAGCAGCGGCTGAACCTCGCCCTCGAGCTCTCCCAGATGCACGTCTGGGAGCTGGACTACGTCAACCGCAAGCTGTTCACCGCCGGCGCCGAGGACAGCTTCTTCGAGCGGCCGCAGACCTACGGCGACCTCTACAAGGACATCTTCGCCACCATCGACCCGCGCGACCAGGCTGCGGTGCGCGAAGCCTGGCGCAAGCACGTGGAGGAGGGCGCGCCGTACCGGCCACAGTACCGCGTCGCCCGCTCCGACGGCGTCGAGGTCTGGGCAGAGGGCGTGGTCAGCTTCCACACCGACGAGCAGGGCCGCCCGCAGCGGCTGGTGGGCGCGATCCAGAACGTCACCGAGCGCAAGAAGGCGCAGGACGCGCTGGTGGCCGCCAAGGAGGAGGCCGAAAGCGCCACCAAGGCCAAGAGCGCCTTCCTGGCCACCATGAGCCACGAGATCCGCACCCCGCTGAACGGGGTGCTGGGCATGGCCCAGGCCATGGCGGGCGACGACCTGACGCCCACCCAGCGCGAGCGCCTGACGGTGATCCGCCAGTCCGGCGAGACCTTGCTGGCGATCCTCAACGACGTCCTGGACCTCTCCAAGATCGAGGCCGGCAAGCTGGAGCTCGACGAGACCGAGTTCGACGTCCAGGAGCTGGCGCGCGGCGCGTACGCCGCCTTCACCGCCATCGCCGCCAAGAAGGGCGTCGACTTCGAGCTCACCATCGACAAGGCCGCCCACGGCGTCTTCCGCGGCGATTCCACGCGCGTGCGCCAGGTGCTCTACAACCTGGTCTCCAACGCCATCAAGTTCACCGAGCACGGCGGGGTGCGCGTCCGTGTCGGCCGCCGCGCCGGCCAGCTCGTGCTGAGCGTCAGGGACAGCGGGATCGGCATCGCCCCCGATGCGCTGAAGCGGCTGTTCTCGAAGTTCGAGCAGGCGGATTCGACCACCACCCGCCGCTACGGCGGCACCGGCCTGGGCCTGGCGATCTGCCGCGAGCTCGCCGAGCTGATGGGCGGCTCGATCGAGGCGCAGAGCACGCCGGGCGAGGGCTCCACCTTCACGGTGCGCCTGCCGCTGGAGCGCGTCGGCGCGGCGCGTCCGGCGGCGCCGGCGCCGCCGACCCCGGCCGAGACCTCCGATGCGCTGCAGCTGAAGGTGCTGGCGGCGGAGGACAACGAGGTCAACCGCCTGGTCCTGCAGACCCTGCTGCAGCAGGTCGGCCTGGAGCCCACCATCGTGGCCGACGGCGCCCAGGCGCTGGAGGCCTGGGAGCGCGAGGACTGGGACCTGATCCTGATGGACGTGCAGATGCCGGTGATGGACGGCCCCACGGCGACCCGGGCGATCCGCGCGGCCGAGGTCGCGAACGGCCGGGCGCGCACGCCGATCATCGCGCTCACCGCCAACGCCATGGCCCACCAGGTGGCCGAGTACCGGGCCGCCGGCATGGACGGCTTCGTGCCCAAGCCCATCGAGATCGGCGTGCTGTTCGCCGCGATGAACGAGGCGCTGGCCGAGCCGGGAACGCCGTCCGTCGCCGCCGCCGGCTGAGCCGGTCGCCAGCCGCCGCCGCGCGGTCTATGGTCGGCCCCTCCGTCGAGGGGCCCGCGATGAGCGATGAAACCGAACTGAGGCGACAGGCCGAACGCCGGGCCGACATGAAGCTGGGCTTCCGCGCCCACCTGTTCGCTTACGTACTGGTCAACGCCGGCCTCGTGGCGATGAACCTGATCCAGACCCCGAACGGGTATTTCTGGGCGATCTGGCCGATCCTCGGATGGGGCCTGGGGCTGGCGGCGCACTACGTGGCGGTGTTCCACTTCGCCAGCAACATGCGGGAGCGGGCGGTTGAGGCCGAACTGCAGCGCCTTCGCGAGGGCCGCTAGCGCCCGCGGTGGCGCAGGGAATCGGCGGCCAGCGCCAGGAAGGCGATGACCAGCGGCAGCAGGTAGAACGCCAGGCGGTAGCCCAGGAAGGCGGCCGCCAGGGCCGCCGCGTCCACGCTGGGCAGCAGCGCCGCCATGGCGCTCTCGAACACGCCGGCCCCGCCGGGCACGGATGACACCAGCCCCACGATGCAGGCGACGGCGTAGGCCCCCACGAACGTCGTGTAGCCCACGGCGCCGTCCGGCAGCAGGATCCACAGGATCGCCGCGGCGATGCCGTTGTCGACCAGGCCCAGGGCCAGCTGCACCAGGGCCGAGCGCGCGGAGGGCAGGGTGATGCTGCGCTTGCCGATGCGGATCGGTTTGCGCATCAGCGCACAGAGCAGGACGTAGCCCAGGGACCCGGCGACAAGGGCCGATCCCAGCGCGCGGGCCACCAGCGGGGTGATGGCCGTGGCGTCGAGCTCGCGGCCGGAGGCCAGCAGCAGGCCGCCGCCGGAGAGCGCCGCCAGGCCCACGCCGAACGAGGCGGCGGCGAACACCGTCGCGGCCGCCACCTGGGTCAGGGTCGCGCCGTGGCGGTCATAGGTGCGCGCGCGGATGGCGCCCGAGACGATCAGGTTCGCCCCGATGGCGTGGGCGATGGCGTTGGCCAGGAACGAGCCCAGCGCCACGGTGCGCAGCGGGACCCGGGCTCCGGCCCAGCGCAGGCCCGCCCATTCGATCACCGCCATCAGCACGAAGCTCGCGGCCGAGAGCAGCAGGGCCAAGACGATGGCGGCCAGCCCCCAGCCGGCGATCGCGTGGACGACCGCGTCCCACGACAGCTTGTGGAACTCGCGCCACAGCACCCAGGCGGCGACGATCAGCAGGAGGACCGGGACGATGCGCAGCGCCAGGCGGATCCAGCGCGCCGGTCCCGTGGCCGGGATCACGGCGTCGGCGGCCCCCGCGGTCAGGGCCTCGGGGCTGGGGGTCTCGTCGGCGGGGGACACGGCGGATGAGGTTCCCTTGAGTCGCTGCGGCGAGACAGGCCGCCGCGGCGCTGCAGGTTCCCTGCCCAAGGCGGGAACCGAAGTCCACGGCGTAGGTTGTGCGCGATGACCCCACGAGCAAGGAGGCGACCATGGCGCGTGAAGACTGGCGGGACCGCGACGACATGCGCCGGCGCGAACGCACCCGCGACGATTTCGGCCTGGCCGACTATTCGGAGGGCTATGGCTACGACCCGCAGCGGCGCGCGGGCTACCGCGCCGAGGAGGCGTACCGCTCGGCGTTCGACGACTACGGCCAGGCGGACTACTCGCGCGACTACGCCTACGACCCCGACGACCGCCAGGCCCATCGCCGCGGGGCGGAAGAGGCCGACCGCGACTACGGGCGGCGCATGGACGAGGGTGACTATCGCGGCGAGCCCCGCTCCTGGCTGGACCGGGCCGAGGCCTTCTTCACCGGCCATCCGCACCGTGACCGCTACGATGACCGCGTCCGCGAGGAGGAGCGGCGCGAGGACCGCCGGGAGGTCCGAACACGCCGCCGCCGCGGCCCCTCGGATCGCGTGCTCTGGGCGGTGATCATGGAGCGGCTGGATGACGCCCATGTGGATGCGCGCGACGTCGACGTGATCGTCGAGAACGCCGAGGTGACCCTCAACGGCAGCGTGCGGCGCAAGGTCGACAAGCGGCGGATCGAGGACATCGCCGACATCGACGGCGTCGATCACGTGCAGAACAACCTGCGCGTCCGCGACCGCGGCCACTGGGCCTTCATCTAGGCGATGGATTGCCCCGCCCGCGGCAAGAAGCGCCTGCGGAATCGCTCGAACACGACCGGTGCGCAGGCGGCCGCCAGGCCGCCGAGGTCGGCCACCCAGTTCTGCAGCACCGGCAGGCCGGGCGCGCCGGCGATCAGGTGCGTCGGCTCCAGCACGCTGGCGAAAGCGATGTAGCCGATGGCGATGTGGCGGATTCGGCGGTCGGGCAGGGCGGCCAGCCCGAAGAGCGCGGCGACGTAGTAGGCCGCGAAGTGCTCGAGATAGCGCGAGCGGGCGAAATGCGGGGTGATGTCCGGCGGCAGGATCACGGCGGCCACGATCGCCAGCGCGCAGACGAGGAACCCCACCCGCGCGATCACCGCCAGCGGGCCGGTCTGCGGGTAGTGGCCCTCGCCCAGGAGCGACCGGTCTTCGTCCATCGCGGCCCAAACGCTCGAAGCCGCGATTCGGCGCCTATGGCCTAGCCGGCGTCGCGCCGCGCCAGGCCCGCCTTCCAGTCGAACAGCTCCTGCAGCACCCTCAGCGCCTGCCCGCGCGGACCGGCGAGGTCGGGGTCCCGCGCCACGATCAGCCGCGCGTCGTCGCCGGCCGCGGCGATCAGGTCGCGGTGCGCGAACGGATCGGCGAAGACGTAGTCGGGGAACCCCGACTGGCGCAGGCCCAGCGCGTCGCCGCCGCCGCGCAGCTCCAGGTCGGTCTCGGCGATGACGAAGCCGTCGTCGGTGCGCCGCAGGATGTCGAGGCGCTTTTCGGCGGTCTCGCTGAGCGGCGGGTCGTAGAGCAGCAGGCACGCGCTCTCGCGCCGCCCGCGGCCCACCCGGCCGCGTAGCTGGTGCAGCTGGGCCAGTCCGAAGCGTTCGGCCTGCTCGATCACCATGATGGTGGCGTTGGGCACGTTGACGCCGACTTCGACCACGGTCGTGGCCACCAGCACCGACAGCCGCCCGTCGGCGAACTCGGCCATCACCTGGTCCTTCTGGGCGACCGGCATCTTGCCGTGCACCAGGCCCACCTTCGCCCCCAGGATCGCCTTCAGCTCGGTAGCGCGGGTCTCGGCGGCCTTCAGGTCGATCAGCTCCGACTCCGAGACCAGCGGGCAGATCCAGAAGGCCTGGGCGCCGGCCAGCGCCGCGTCGCGCAGGCGGGCCTCGACTTCGCCGATCCGGCCCATCGGCACGGCGCGGGTGGCCACCGGCGTGCGGCCCGGCGGCTTCTCGTCGATGCGGCTGACGTCCAGGTCGCCGTAGAGCGTCAGCTCCAGGGTCCGCGGAATGGGTGTGGCCGACATCGCCAGCACATGGGCGCCGAAGCCCTTGTCCAGCAGCCGCTGGCGCTCGGCGACGCCGAACCGGTGCTGCTCGTCGATGACCGCCAGCTCCAGCTTGTGGAACGCCACCTCGTCCTGGAAGAGGGCATGGGTGCCCACGGCCACCTGCGCCGCGCCCGACCCCAGCGCCCGCAGCTTCTCGGCGCGGCCCGCGCCCTTGTCGCGGCCGGTGAGCAGGATCACGCCCACGCCGTGCGCCGCCAGCGGCGCCTCGATGGTCTCGAAGTGCTGCCGGGCCAGGATCTCCGTCGGCGCCATCAGCGCGCTCTGGCCGCCGCCGGCGGCCACGTCGGCCAGGGCGCACATGGCCACCACCGTCTTGCCCGAACCGACATCGCCCTGGATCAGCCGGCTCATCCGCTCGCCGGCGGCGAGGTCGGCGCGGATCTCGGCCAGGGCGCGGTCCTGGGCGCCGGTGAAGGCGAAGGGCAGGTCGGCCTGGATCTTCCCGGCAAGGGCGCTAGCGGCCACCTTCGCCGCCGGCTCGCGCCGCCGCTCGGCCTTGCGCTGGGCCATCGCCAGCTGCTGGGCCAGCAGCTCGTCGTAGGCCAGCCTGCGCCGGTGCGGCGCATCCGGCGACAGGTCCGCCTCGACGTCCGGATGATGCACGCGGGTGACCGCCTCCAGCCAGGAGGGGAACCCCTCGCGCTTCAGCCAGGCGGCGTCCTGCCACTCCGGCAGGTCCGGCGTCCGCTCCAGCGCCTCCAGCGCGAAGGTGCGCACCCGGCGCGGCGGCAGGCCCTCGGTCGCCGGGTAGATCGCCTCCAACTCAGGGATCTCGTCGGCCTTGTCAGGGCTCAGCAGATAGTCCGGATGCACCATCTGGCGGCCGAACTTCTCGTCGTCGACCTTGCCGGAGACGATCCGCTTGGCGCCCACCGGATGGCGCTGGGCGATCTGGTCGCCGTAGCGGCCGAAGAACACCAGGGTCATGAATCCCGTCGGATCGCTGACCCGCATGCGCAGCGGCTGCTGGTGCGACCGCGGCTTCTGCACCTCCTCGACGGTGACCTCGAAGGTCATCACCTCGCCGTCGGCGGCCTGGGAGAGCCTCGCGGGGGTGCGGCGCACCAGCGAGTGGGGCTTCAGGAACAGCACGTCGCGCACGAGCGGACCCGCCACCTTGCGCAACAGCGGCTCAAGGCGGGGCCCCACGCCTTTCAGCGCGGTCACCGGGGCGAACAGCGGGTACAGAATCTGCGGCCGCATGAAACCGAGCATAGCCGACTGGCGCTCGCGCCACGCGGGCTCTATATCCGGCCCCTCCTTCGAATGACGAGTAATGACGACGCCCGGCTGAAGAAGCTGAAGTTCCGCGCGTGGCGGCGGGGCTTCCGGGAAGCGGACCTCATCCTGGGGCCGTTCGCGGACAAGCACGTCCCGAGCATGGCCCCGGCCGAGCTCGACGCCTTCGAAGTGCTGCTGGATCAGCCCGACCAGGATCTCTACGCCTGGATCGTCGGCACGCTGCCGACGCCGGCCGCGTTCGATGGCGAGTTGATGAACCGCCTCAAGGCGTTCCGGCTGGAAGCTCATCCCAGGGGAGGTGACGCCCGTGGCGGATGACGCCGGCGCGCGCCCGATCACCGCGGCCGAGATGCGCCGCGTGGCCGAAGATCCCGGCCGGCTCGACCTCGTGGGCGCGCCGGAGGGCTTCGACGCGCTGGTCATGGGCGACATCGTGCGGGCCCGCAAAGGGCTCAGCGTCTTCGTCGCCCGCGACGGCTCGCGGCTTTCGGCCTTCGCCGACGCCTTCCGCTTCTTCGCCTCGCAGGTCGAGGTCCTGACGTTCCCCGCCTGGGATTGCCTGCCTTACGACCGCATCGGCCCCTCGGCAGGCGTCGCGGCCCAGCGGATGACGACCCTGGCGCGCCTGGCCGCCGGCCTGGACGACAAGCTACGCCTGCTGGTGACCTCCGCGCCGGCGCTGATGCAGCGGGTCCCGCCGCTGGCGTCCATCAAGCGCGCCAGCTGGTCGGCGCGCGTGGGCAATAGCGTCGAGATCGGCGAGCTCGAAGCCTACTTCGCCGTCAACGGCTACCAGCGCGCCTCCACGGTCTCCGAGCGCGGCGAGTTCGCGATCCGCGGCGGCGTGATCGACGTCTTCCCGCCGGGCGCCGAGGAACCCGTCCGCCTGGACCTGTTCGGCGACACCCTGGAATCCATCCGCGCCTTCGATCCCGAGACACAGCGTTCGACGAAGCAACTGAAGGACGTGGACCTCCTGCCGGTCAGCGAGGCGCTGCTGGACAAGGAGAGCATCTCCCGCTTCCGCGCCCGCTACCTCGAGGCGTTCGGCGCGCCCGGCGACGACCCGCTCTACGCCACCGTCTCCGAAGGCGGACGCCGGGCGGGCATGGAGCACTGGCTGCCGCTCTTCTACGAGGACCTGGCGACCGTCTTCGACTACCTGCCGGCCGACACCCTGGTGGCCCTCGACCACCTCGCCCGCGAGGCGCGCGAGGAGCGCATGGCGATGATCGCCGACGCGCACGAGGCGCGCGCCAACACCGAGCGGCGGATGCACTACCACCCGCTGCCGCCGGAGCGCCTCTACCTGACCGACGCGGAGTGGACCCACCGCATCGCCGCGCGCCCGAACCGGCGGTTCTCCTCATTCCAGGAGGCCGAGGGCGACCTGGTCATCGACATGGGCGCGCGGCCCGGCCGCAGCTTCGCGCCGGAGCGCCACCGCGACAGCGTGAACCTCTTCGAGGCCACCGCCGACCACGCCAGGGCGCTGGCGAGCGCCGGCAAGCGCGTGCTGTTCGCCTCCTGGTCCGACGGCTCGTCCGATCGCCTGGGCGCCATGCTGGCCGACCACGGGCTGAAGGACGTCCCGTTCGCCAGCTACTGGGACGCGGCCAAGGCCGCCAACCCGAAGGTCCCGCAGCGGGTCGTCCTGCCGCTCGACGCCGGCTTCGAGACCGATGCGCTGGCGGTCATCTCCGAGACCGACATCCTGGGCGATCGCCTGGCGCGCCCGCGCCGCCGCCGGCGCGCCGCCAATTTCCTGGCCGAGGCCTCGGCGCTGACCCAGGGCGACCTGGTGGTGCACATCGACCACGGCATCGGCCGCTACGAGGGCCTGAAGACCCTCGACGTCCAGGGCGCGCCGCACGACACGCTGGAGATCCACTACGGCGGCGAGGCCAAGCTCTACCTGCCGGTCGAGAACATCGACCTGCTGACCCGCTACGGCGCCGACTCGGAGGGCGTGGTCCTCGACCGTCTGGGCGGCGCGGCCTGGCAGGCGCGCAAGGCCCGGGCGAAGGAACGCCTGCGCGAGATGGCCGAGGGCCTGATCCGCATCGCCGCCGAGCGCGCCACGCGCCACACCGACCCGATGGCGCCGCCGCACGGCGTCTTCGACGAGTTCTGCGCCCGCTTCCCCTACGAGGAAACCGAGGACCAGCTGGTCGCCATCGGCGACGTTCTGGAAGACCTGACCGCGGGCAAGCCGATGGACCGGCTGATCTGCGGCGACGTGGGCTTCGGCAAGACCGAGGTGGCGCTGCGGGCCGCCTTCGTCGTGGCGATGAGCGGCCAGCAGGTGGCGGTGGTGGCCCCCACCACGCTGCTCGCGCGCCAGCACTACAAGACCTTCACCGAGCGCTTCGACGGGTGGCCGGTGCGCGTGCGCCGCCTGTCCCGCATGGTGCCGGCCAAGGAAGCCGCCGAGACCCGCGAGGGCCTGGCCGAGGGTGAGGTCGAGATCGTCATCGGCACCCACGCGGTGCTGTCCAAGCAGGTGTCGTTCAAGAACCTCGGCCTGGTGATCGTCGACGAGGAGCAGCACTTCGGCGTCAAGCACAAGGAGAAGCTCAAGGAGCTCCGCGCCGAGGTGCACATGCTGACGCTGACCGCGACGCCGATCCCGCGGACGCTGCAGATGTCGCTGAGCGGCATCCGGGAGATGTCGATCATCGCCACCCCGCCGGTCGACCGCCTGGCGGTGCGCACCTACGTCACGCCGTGGGACCCGGTCGTCATCCGCGAGGCGCTGCTGCGCGAGAAGTACCGCGGCGGCCAGGCCTACTACGTCGCCCCGCGCATCGCCGACCTGCCCGAGCTGGAGCGGTTCCTGCGCGAGCAGGCGCCGGAGGTGAAGTTCCTGGTCGGCCACGGCCAGATGGCGCCGACCCAGCTCGAGGAGGTTATGAGCGCCTTCTACGACGGCCAGTACGACGTCCTGCTGTCGACGACGATCGTCGAGAGCGGCCTCGACATCCCGACCGCCAACACCCTGGTGATCCACCGCGCCGACATGTTCGGCCTGGCCCAGCTCTACCAGCTGCGCGGCCGCGTGGGCCGCTCCAAGGCCCGCGCCTATGCCTACCTGACCACGCCGGCGGAGAAGCAGATCACCCTGTCGGCCGAGAAGCGGCTGAAGGTGCTGCAGTCGCTGGACAGCCTGGGCGCGGGCTTCCAGCTGGCCAGCCACGACCTGGACATCCGCGGCGGCGGCAACCTCCTGGGCGAGGAGCAGTCCGGCCACATCAAGGAGATCGGCGTCGAGCTCTACCAGCAGATGCTCGAGGACGCCGTGAACGAGCTCAAGACCCGCGCCGGGACCGAGGGCGCCGAAACGCTGGACCGGGGCTGGTCGCCGCAGATCAACACCGGCGCGGCCGTGCTGATCCCCGAGGACTACATCCCCGACCTCAACGTGCGCCTGTCGCTCTATCGCCGCCTCAGCGACGCCGAGAAGGCGCAGGACCGCGAGGCCCTGGCCGCCGAGCTCATCGACCGCTTCGGCCCGCTGCCGCCGGAGGCCGGCCAGCTGCTGAAGGTGGTGGCCATCAAGGGCCTCTGCCGCGAGGCCAACGTGGCCAAGATCGACGTGGGCCCCAAGGGCGCCGTCGTCAGCTTCCGCGACGACCGGTTCAAGGGCGACCCGATGGCGCTCGTCCAGTTCGTGCAGTCGAACCAGGTCGCCTGGCGCATCCGCCCCGACCACAAGATCGTCGTCAGGGGCGAATGGGAGACCCCCGAGCAGCGCCTGAACGCCGCCGAGCGCGTGCTGAGCGCCCTGGCCAAGCTGGCGGCCTGAGCCCGAGGTCCGCCGCTGGCGGCCGACGACCCGCCGAAGTGCTGAGGTCGGCTAGCCCGGCCCGCTGGAGCTGGTCCGGTGCTCGGCCAGCAGGCGGCTGGCGCGGGTGAAGATCTCCAGCCGCTGGGCGCAGACCAGGCCCACGGACATCACCAGCAGCGCGTCGGCGAGCGGCGGGCCCCACTGGCCCAGCGCTCCGGCGTTCTCGGCGGTGTAGGTGCGGATCCCCGTGCGCAGCACCAGGATCCCCAGGATCACCACCATGCCGATCGGCGAGGCGCGGCTGGTCAGCTCGTGGGTGGCGGGATCGATCGTGATGTTCGTGAAGCGCGCGCGCCACCAGCCCAGGAGCGCGCCGATCGCCAGGGCGGCGACATCGAGCGCGACGCCGACCGGGGTCAGGGCCAATCCGCCCTGCAGCGATTCCGCATAGAGCGCAAAGCCGATCACCGCGACGATGATCACCGGCATGACCCACATCGCCTCGATCCGCAGCCGCCGGGCGCGGGAATTGCGCAGGATGATGACGCCCGCGCCGATGACGATGGGGAGCAGGAGGCCCCACGGCGATCCGTTGGCCGCTTGTGGATGCATTCGAACTAACTCGCTTTGCGGGCGTGGGCCCTTTCGGCGGCCTCTTCCAGCGCGCGTCCGGCCTGATCGGCCGACGTGACCGGCGCCACCCCGAGGTCGAATTCAACCACGAACGGCGTGTTGCCGTCACCTGCCTCGAAGGCCGTGCAGCCGATCACCGCGGCGATCCGCTCCCCAGCCAGGCGGCCGTTGGCGGCGTGGGTGTTGGGGAGCGCCAGGGCGAACACCTCCGGCGCGAGCCGGGCGGCGGTGTCTTCCACCCGCACCAGGCGGCCGATCATCGAGCCGATCTGCGGGATCGCCCGGTCGACCCAGCCGCCGGCCCGCGGCGTCTTCAGCTCCGGCTTGTCGGCCAGCTTCAGCACGCAGACGCTGAGCGCGCGGTTGCGCTCCTTGGCGGCGGCCGCCAGCCGGCCCAGGTGGGCGGCGAAGAGGTCGCGGGTGAAGAGCCCGGTCGCCGCGTCCATCAGCCCCGAGCCGCGGGCCTTCTCCAGCGCGGCGCGCACGTTCATCTGCCGACGGTAGCTGCGCGCCAGCTCGATCACCCGGCGCGCGGTTTCCGACTCCGGGGTTTCCGGCGAGGCCACATCCGACAGCCCGCGATGGAAGGCCTCCGTCGTCGTGACGTAGGTCTCCTTGCGCATGTAGAGCAGCGCGGGCGTGTGGTAGAGGCGGGTGTTGCGCCGCAGGCCGGCCGCGATCGACAGCGCCTCCTGCGGATTGTCGCCGGCCCACAGCACGACGGCGTCGAAGATCCGCTCATGCAGATAGTCGAAGGCGGTGTAGGCGGTGAACGCGCCGACCACGTCGGCGCCGTGGCGCAGGAGCGCGTTGGAGAGCGCCAGGAACTGCGGCGCGGGCTCGCCGATCGCCAGCACCCGGAACGGGCTGATGTCGGTCTCCGGCGCGTCCAGCTTGCGGCCGAACTCGGCGAACGTATCGGTGCGGAGGTCGAACTCCTCCTCGGCCACCGCCGTGCGCACCAGGGTCTCCAGCCGCATGGCCGCCTGGGCCGGATGCAGCGGCGCGGCCAGGGTGACGTCGAAGCTGTAGGTCTCCAGGATCGGGTCCGGGTCGCCGATGGCGATCACCGGCAGCTTGCGCGGCGCGCAGGCGGCCTTCAGCCGCCGGGCCAGGTGCAGCGCCTCTTCGCCCACGCCCTTCAGGTCGATGATCGCGCCTTCGATCTGCAGGTCCTGGATGGCCGTGATCGCCGCCTGGCGGCTGCGCGCGGTGATCGTGCGCCAGCCCAAGCGGTCCAGCCCCTCGGCCAGGGGACCGGCCAGGGTGTCGTCTTTCGCGACGATCAGAACACGCGCTTGCAGGCCCGCCGCCATCAATCCCCTTCCTTCACGCCCGGCTTATCGTGAAAACATGAATCGGGCGGCGCCAAAATAGTCGCAGCCATAAGTTGTGAACTCGTTTCAACGCGCCGGAGGTGACTATGGGGGAAAGTCTTAAAGGCCAGGTTGCCATCGTGACCGGCGCGTCGGGCGGCCTGGGCGCCCATTTCGCGAAGGTGCTGGCGCGGGAAGGCGCGGCCGTGGCGCTCACCGCGCGTCGCCTGGACAAGGTCGAGGAGATCGCCGCCGAGTTGAACGGCGCCGGCCTGAAAGCCATGGCCCTGCGGCTCGATGTCGCCGACGCCCACGCCATCGCTCCGGCTTTCGACGCCATCCAGGCGGCGCTGGGCCCGGTCTCCATCCTGATCAACAACGCCGGCGTCAGCGGCGAGGGCGCGGCGCTGGACCTCTCGATCGAGGACTTCGACAACGCCTTCGACGTCAACGTCCGCGGCGTCTTCTTCGCCGCCCAGGCTGCGGCGCGGCTGATGCTGGCCTCCGGCGTGGCCGAGCGCGGCGACGCGCGCATCCTGAACATCGCCTCGGTGAACGGGACGGTCAGCGTGCCGGGCCTGGCGGCCTACTGCGGCTCGAAGGCGGCCGTGGCGATGATGACCCGGGTGATGGCCCGCGAATGGGCCAGGCGGGGCATTTCGGTCAATGCGCTGGGCCCCGGCTACATCCGCTCCGGCGTCAATTCGGCCTGGTTCGACAGCGAGGGCGGCCAGGCCCAGCTGAAGCGCTTCCCCAAGCGGCGGCTGATGCAGGAGGAGGACCTGGACGCGGCGCTGCTGATGCTCACCGGCCCGGCGGCCCGCGCCATCACCGGCAGCCTGTTCATCATCGACGACGGCCAGATGCTGCCGGGCGGCGGGTGATATCCCCCACGGCTGTCATCCCGGTCTTCGGCTTCGCCGAAACCGCGATGACACGGAGATGATTGGCAAAGTTGTTGGCTGACCGAAGGGCAGTGGCGTTTACTCGGCGCGCCAACGAGCAGGAGCAGATGCATGCGCCAGGGACCGCTGACCGGACTGAAGATCGTCGAGTTCGCCGGCATCGGGCCGGGGCCGTTCTGCGGCATGCTGCTCTCCGACCTGGGCGCCGACGTGGTGCGGATCGACCGCAAGGGGCCTGGCCGCGGCTCGCCCACCGACGTCACCGGCCGCGGCCGCCGCTCGGTGGCCCTGGACCTGAAGGACCCGGCCGCCATCGAAGCCTGCCTGAAGCTGGCCGAGAAGGCCGACGTGCTGTTCGAGGGTTTCCGGCCCGGCGTCATGGAGCGGCTGGGCCTGGGCCCTGACGTGGCCCTGAAGCGCAATCCCAAGCTCGTCTATGGCCGCATGACCGGCTGGGGCCAGACCGGGCCCCTGAGCCAGGCCGCCGGCCACGACATGAACTACATCGCCATCACCGGCGCGCTGCACGCCATCGGCACCGAGGACAAGCCCGTCCCGCCGCTCAATCTGGTGGGCGACTTCGGGGGCGGGGCCCTCTACCTCGCGTTCGGCCTCCTGGCCGGGGTCATCCAGGCGCGCGAGACCGGCAAGGGCCAGGTCGTCGACTGCGCCATGAGCGACGGCGCCGCCTCGCTGATGGCCATGTTCTACGGCATGAAGGCGGCCGGCGGGATGAAGGACGAGCGCCGCGCCAACCTGCTGGACGGCGGCGCCCACTTCTACGACACCTACCAGTGCTCCGACGGCAAGTGGATCTCGGTCGGCTCCATCGAGCCGCAGTTCTACGCGCTGCTGCTGGAGAAGACCGGGATCAAGGACCCGGAGTTCGCCAGGCAGATGGACCGCACCGCCTGGCCGGACCTGCGCGCCAAGCTGGCCGCCGTCATCGCCACCAAGACCCGCGACGAGTGGACCGCGATCATGGGCGGCACCGACGTCTGCTTCGCCCCCGTGCTCACGCTGGAGGAGGCGCCGAAGCACCCGCACAACGCCGCGCGCCAGACCTTCGTCGAGGTCGCCGGGGTCACCCAGCCCGCGCCGGCGCCGCGGTTCTCCGCCACGCCGGGGGCCATCCAGGGCCCGCCGCCGGCCATCGGCGCCCACAGCGAGGAGGCCTTGGCCGACTGGGGCCTCTCCAAGGCCGAGATCGAGCGGCTCACCGCGCCGGCGGCGGCGGCGGTTTCCTGACGAGCCCGTTCAGGTTGGGTTCAGCCGCGGAAGCGGAAAGTGCGCTCGGGTTGATCGTCGCGCTCTCCCGTCCCTCGAAGCGGCGGCCGACCTGATGGAACGACACGCCCATCGCGGCGCGCCACCCGAATGGGTGGCGCGCCGTTTCCATGCCGAGGGGGTTCACCCTTCAGGCGACCGCCTTGGGCGCGTGCTTGGCCTGCTCGGTCCGCCAGTCCTTCTCCTGCTCGATGATCTCGTCGGAGGCGACGCCGGCGAAGTCCTCGGGCTCGAAGAACGGGCGCAGCTCCAGGTCGAAGGGGCGGTCACCCTCGGTCGGCGCCTTGCTCGCCCAGTCCTTGGCCTCCTGCAGGTCCTTCACCTGCCAGATCCAGTAGCCGCCGATCAGCTCCTTGGTCTCGGCGAAGGGGCCGTCGATCATGGTCACGTCGTCGCGCACCTTGCGCATCCGCGCGCCGTGGCGGCTGGCCTTCAGGCCGCCGCCGTCCAGCATCACGCCGGCGGCGATCAGCGCGTTGTTGTAGGCGCCCATCCGCTCGATCAGGTCGGGCGAGGGCAGGGCGCCGGCTTCCGACTCGGCGTTGGCCTTCACGATCACCAGAACACGCATGACTTGCTCCATCTGCTGCGGGACGGGCTCGCGGCCCGTCTTCGCGCCCTAGGACGAGCCAGCCACGCCGGCGCCGACAGTTGAAGCGAGAATCTTGCTAAGCCAAGCGGCGCCTTGCGCGCGACATCGTTCGTCCGCACCTTCCGAGCGCACATGGCTTCCCCCGGCGTCTTCGAACGTTTCCGCACCGTGGACCTCGACCCGCTGCACTGGCTCCGCGTGGGGCTGAAGACGTTCGGCAAGGCGCTGGGCCGGCTGTGGGGCCGCGACGTCATGCTCTACACGGGCGGCGTGTCGTTCTTCGCCCTGCTGGCGATCTTCCCGGCGCTGGCGATCCTGATCACCGTCAACTCCCTGCTGACCGATCCGGTGAGCGCGGCCAAGGAGGGCGAGTTCCTGGCCGCGGTGATCCCGGCCGGGGCGCGGGAGATCGTCACCCAGGAACTGGTGCGCCTGGCCCACGCCCCGCACGTGGCGCTCTCGGCCCAGGGCGGCTTCGCCGCGATCGTCGGCCTCTACGCGGCCCACCGCGGCTTCAAGGCCATGCTGGCCGGCCTGTCGTTCATCCACGACGAGGACAAGCCGCGCGGCTTCGTCGGCTTCAACGTCATGGCGCTGGTCGTGCTGGTGGCGACGCTGGGGCTCCTGATCGTGCTCTCCGGCGTCTTCCTCAGCCTGCGGGTGATGGGCACGATCTTCGACCTGCGCCCCCTGCGCGGGGTCTCCTGGCTGGCCAGCGAGTGGACCTGGGCCAGCATCGGCATGACGCTGGGCATGAGCCTCGTCTACCGCTGGGCGATGTCCAGCGTGCCGGTCAAGTGGATGGCCTCGATCCTGGGTGGCGCGGTGGCCGCCATCCTCTGCCTCTTCGCCTCCTGGGCCTCGGCCTTCTACGTGCAGCAGATCGCCCATCTGGGGGCCACCTACGGCTCGATCGCCACCGTCGTGGTGTTCCTGATCTGGCTGTCGTGGAACGTGAACGCGATCTTCTTCGGAGGGGCGCTGGCGACCGAGGTCGAACTCGCCATCGACCTGCACGGCCACCCGACCATGATCACCGAGCTGCGCGGCGCCTAGGCGCTCAGGCCGGCTTTGCGACCAGGAAGCTGAAGCCGCCTTCCACATCGTCGCGCGCAAGGATCTCGGCCCCCACCTCGGCGGCGAAGTGCGGCACGTCGATCCGCGCCATCGGGTCGTCGGCCAGCAGGCGCACGCGCGCGCCCAAAGGCGCCTCCGCCAGCGCCCGGCGCAGGCGCAGGGTGGGCACCGGGCAGCGGTGCCCGCGGGCGTCGACGACGATCTCACCTGAGCTCATAGCGCCCCGTTAGCCGACGCGGCGGCGGAACCCAAGCTTGGCCTTCCTGCGTTTTGACTGGCGGACGACGATCCGGGGAGGGCGCATGGCGACGACGGCGGAGGTGTTCACGACCGACGTGCCCGCCCGGCTGGATCGCCTGCCGTGGAGCCGGTTCCACACGCTGGTGGTGGCGGCGCTGGGGATCACCTGGATCCTGGACGGGCTGGAGGTGACGCTGGTCGGCTCGCTGTCGCCCGCCATCGCCGCGAAGGGCGCCCTCGACCTCACCGCCCAGCAGGTGGGCCTCTCCGGCAGCGCCTACATCCTGGGCGCGGTGCTGGGCGCGCTGGTGTTCGGCCGCCTCACCGACAGCCTGGGCCGGCGCAGGCTCTTCACGATCACCGTCGGCGTCTACCTCCTGGCCACCATCGCGACCGGCCTGTCCTGGAACTTCGCCTCGTTCCTGGCCTTCCGTTTCCTCACCGGCGCCGGCATCGGCGGCGAGTACGGCGCGGTGAATTCGGCGATCCAGGAACTGATCCCCGCGCGACGGCGCGGCCACACCGACCTGGCCGTCAACGGCAGCTTCTGGGTGGGCGCGGCGCTGGGCGCGCTGGGCAGCCTGGTGGTGCTGAACCCCGCCCTCGTCCCCCAGGCCTGGGGCTGGCGCCTCGCCTTCGTCATCGGCGGCCTCTTGGCCGGCGTGATCGTCTTCGTGCGCCGCTTCATCCCGGAGAGCCCGCGCTGGCTGATGACCCATGGCCGTCCCGAGGAGGCGCAGGTGGTGATCCGCGACATCGAACGCCGCGTGGAGCGCCACCGCGGCCTGCCGCCGCTGATCGAGGCGATCCCCAGCCTGCGGTTCGTGCGCCGCGACCGCACCAGCTGGTTCGAGATCGGCGCGACGCTCGTGCGCCGCCATCCCAAGCGCACGCTCCTGGGCCTGGTGCTGATGGCCACGCAGGCCTTCTGCTACAACGCGATCTTCTTCACCTATGCCCAGGTGCTCACGAAGTTCTTCGGCATTCCGGCCGCCGCGATCGGTTGGTTCATGCTGCCCTTCGCGCTCGGCAACTTCACCGGGCCGCTGATCCTGGGCCCGCTGTTCGACAGCCTGGGACGCAAGACCATGATCGCGGCCACCTACGCGCTCGCCGGCGGCCTGCTGTGCCTCACCGGCTGGCTGTTCGCCCAGGGCCTGCTGACCGCGGAGACCCAGACCGTCGCCTGGATGGTGATCTTCTTCTTCGCCTCGGCCGCCGCCAGCGCGGCCTACCTGACCGTCGGCGAGCTCTTCCCGCTGGAGATCCGGGCCGTGACCATCTCGCTGTTCTACGCCTTCGGCACCCTGCTGGGCGGCGTGGCCGGGCCGGCGGTGTTCGGGGCGCTGATCGACACCGGCGAGCCGGTGAAGATCATGCAGGGCGACCTGCTGGGCGGGGCGCTGATGCTGCTGGCCGCCGTCACGGCCTTGACGCTGGGGGTGCGCGCCGAGCGCAAGCCGCTGGAAGAGGTGGCGCCGCCGCTGTCGCTGGCCGACTAGCGGGGCGCGCCCGCCGCCACGCTGCCGGGGGCCGTGGCCGCGCCGGGCGCCGTGGCGACGCCTGGGCCTGCCGGCGCCGTCGTCGTCCCGGCCGGACCCGCCACGCCCGTGCCGACCGCGCCGGCGGCCGCCGTCGGCGCGGGCGAGCCGCTGACGCCGGCCGGACCGCGGGCGCCGCCGACCACGGGGATGCCGCTCGCGCCTCGGGCGGCGGGATTGACGGCGGCCGAACCCGCCACGGCCGCGCCCGTCGTGGCGCTGGCCGCGACGCCGGCGCCTGGGCCGCCGGCGTAGGCCGCCGCCGGCGGGCTCACGGCCAGGCCGCCGGAGGCCGTGGCCGGCGGCGAGACCGCCGCGGTCTGGCCGATCGGGGCGTTGGACACCGGTCCGCCGAGCGACGGCGGCACGACCGTCCCGGCGCCGCCGGGCGCGACGGTGATCGCCCCGCCCATGGTGGTCGCGGGCTGGGTGGCGGCGGCCTGCGACGTGGGCGTCATGGCCGGCCCGGTGTCGTCGCTCTTGCGGTGGCAGCCGGCGAGCGCCAGCGCGCACGCGCTCAGGGTCAAGGCGGTCAGCCTGACGTGCATCTCAAGCGCTCCTCAGCCGGCCCGGCGCAGGGGCGCGCGCTGCCGCTCGGCCTTCAGCACGGCCCAGCCCTCGCGGGTCAGCACGAAGGCGTGCGGCGAGCCGCGCCAGCCGTTGGCGCAGGCGATGCCGCCGGCGCGCTGCAGCAGCCGCCGGCCGCAGAGCCGCAGGCACAGGTGCATCACGATGGGCCGCCGGTCGATGACCGGCGCATCCAGGGCCGAGCGGAGCAGCGAGAGCTCGTCGGGCGAGAGTTCGATGGCGTCACTCATGAAAAGCTCTAACGCCGCGGGCCGCCGACTGTTGCGAAGGCTAGGAGGAGAGGCTGATCTCGGCGCCTTCGCTGTTCCTGATCCGAGCCAGCATCGCGCCCTGCTGGGGCCGCGGCGCGGCGCTGAATTCCAGGCCGTTGTCGCCGCGCGCCTCATAGAGCTGGGTCAGGTCGTCCACCGCAAAGCCCAGCTGAACCGTGCCCGCCGGATTGTCCTCGCTGGCCGGATGCAGGGCCAGGGTCACGTCGCCGGTGTCGAACTCGCTCCAGTGCGGGGAGGTGAAGCGCGGCGTCAGCCCCAGCACGTCGGTGTGGAAGGCGATCGCCTTCTCCATGTCGGCCACGAAGGTGATGGCGTAGCTGAAGCGGGCTTTCATGGCGGCTCTCCCAGTCCGACGAACAAGGATATCCCAGCCGCGTCGGAAACGCGAAAGTTCGCGCTTGAGAACCGGCCGGGCCTGCGAAATGGTCGCGGGCTTGGAAATCGGGAGCGGGCGGGATGAAGACGCGGGCTGCGGTGGCGTTCGAGGCGAAGAAGCCGCTGGAGATCGTCGAGGTCGACCTCGAGGGGCCGAAGGCCGGCGAGGTGCTGGTCGAGATCAAGGCCACCGGCATCTGCCACACCGACGCCTACACGCTGGACGGCCTCGACTCCGAGGGCGTCTTCCCCTCGATCCTGGGCCACGAGGGCGCGGGCGTGGTGGTCGAGGTCGGGGCCGGCGTCACGACCGTGAAGCCCGGCGACCACGTGATCCCGCTCTACACGCCCGAATGCCGGCAGTGCAAAAGCTGCCTCTCGCGCAAGACCAACCTCTGCACGGCGATCCG
>Ga0105238_10001847_pt1 | contig 21225 bp, 16 predicted proteins | sample KBSC34metaG_FD_81526 | JGI IMG/M metagenome (GOLD analysis project Ga0105238, IMG submission 81526) | Corn rhizosphere microbial communities from Kellogg Biological Station, Michigan, USA - KBS C3-4 metaG | ecosystem: Host-associated > Plants > Roots > Rhizosphere > Soil | place: Michigan, USA...
GCAAACGTTCGGGCGCCTACTCGCAGGACGTGTTCGGCGTGCACCCGTACATGCTGATCAACTACAACGGGCAGTACAGCGACGTCAGCACGCTGGCGCACGAGCTCGGACACACGATGCAGAGCTATCTGTCAGACAAGACGCAGCCGTATCCGACCGCGGACTATCCGATCTTCGTCGCCGAGGTCGCATCCACCTTCAACGAGTCGCTGCTGAACGACTACCTGTTGAAGCAGATCAAGGACGACGATGCGCGCCTGTCGATCCTCGGCGGCTATCTCGAGAACATCAAGGGCACGGTGTTCCGGCAGACGCAGTTCGCGGAGTTCGAGCTGCGGCTCCATCAGATGGCGCAGAGCGGGCAACCGATCACCGGCGACGCGCTGGCGAAGTTGTATCTCGACATCACGCGCCGCTATTACGGGCACGACAAGGGCGTCACGATTGTGGACGACTACATCGCGCACGAGTGGAGCACGGTGCCGCACTTCTACCGCGACTTCTACGTGTTTCAGTACGCCACGTCGTTCACCGCGTCCGAGGCGCTGGCGGCCAAAGTGAAGACGGGCGACGCCGCGGCGACGCAGCGCTACCTCGCGTTCCTCAGCGCCGGCGGCTCGAAGTATCCGATCGATCTGCTCAAGGACGCGGGCGTGGACATGACCACCGACGAGCCGCTCAATCTGACGATCGCGTCTATGAACCGCGTGATGGACGAAATGGAGAGGATCCTCACCGCGAAAGGCCGCTGACGATCGCGTCGCCGTCGGCGAGGACCTTGACAGCCGCCACGCCGGGCGCGAGGATCCGCAACGTATTGTCAGTCGTATCTCGCCGATAGCCCTTCGCCGAAGCTCAACCAGCGCGACTGGCGCACGCGCGTCTAGCGTCGTAGGCTGGAAGGTACGCGTATGAAACGCCTTCGTCTGCTCCTCGCAGAGGATCACGCAACGGTCAGAGACGCGTTGCGCCTGCTGCTCGAAACCAAGGGCAACCTGGACATCGTGGCCGACGTGCCGGACGGAGCCGCAGCGGTGGATGCGGCGAGCGCGCTCGAGCCCGACGTGGCGGTACTCGACGTCGCGATGCCGAAGATGAACGGCCTGGCCGCGACGCGCGCGATCAAGCAGCAGACGCCGCAGGTCGCCGTCGTGGCGCTGACGCGCCATTCCGAACCGGTCTACGTGCAGGAGCTGCTCGCCGCCGGTGCGTCCGGCTACGTCCTGAAGCAAAGCTCGTTCGACGTGCTCCTTACCGCTATCGCCGCCGCGGGAGCCGGGAAGCGATTCGTCGATCCCGCCATCGGCCAATACGATCGAGTTCCTTCCCCCCGCTCGACGGGGCTCGCGGCCGTCAGCAACCGTGAGATTGCGGTGCTGCGCCTCGCCGCCACCGGCAAGTCGAACAAGGACATCGCCCAGGCGCTGAACATCGCGGTAAAGACCGTGGAGGTCCACAAGGCCAACGCGATGCGCAAACTGCAGCTCCCGGATCGCGAGCACCTGATTCAGTTCGCCGTGATGAGCGGCTGGATGCACGACACCTAAGGTCCCCTCGTAGGGGTTTTCGGCAATTGCCCCGGCGCTGCAGCCACGCAATTGTGTGATCGTCCTCCGCCCACTTGCGACGGTCACCATGAGTTGCGAACCGACTCCGCCTCTCTCGTTCGACGACGTCGTTCCACTCGAACAAATCCTCTGCACCGACCTCCTGTTCGAGCGCCAATCGCGGCTACCGGATCATGAGCTGGAAAATCTCGGGCTGCGCGCGCTGATGCACACGCTTGCGACGGCGCCGCGTGCCGTTCCCCACGCGCTTTCGAACACACTCGTGGATCTGCTCGACGTGGGGTCCGCCGGGATCCAACTGCAGGCCGACGCCCGCTGCGACGCAGCACCCTGGTCGGCGGTCGCCGGCTTGTGGTCGTCGCATCTCGGCGCGGTGCGCGATTTCGCGCCGGGCCTCGATGCCGTCAGCCGAGAAACGCCGCTGCTGCTGCGGCGCCCGGACCGCCACTATCCGTCGCTGCAGCATCTGACCCCCTGTGCCGAGGAGTGTCTCGTCGTACCCGTCTACGTCGGTGCGTCGCCGATCGGCAGCCTCTGGGCTGCGGTGCACGACCAAGGCGGTCGCTTCGACGTGGAAGACCTGCGGCTGATGCAGAGCCTCGCGACGTTCGCAGCGGCCGCGTGTCAGACGATGGGGAGGCTGACGGCATTGGAACAGCGCGAAATGGGCTTGCGAGAGAACCAGGCGCAGCTCGAAGAAGAGGATCGCGCGCTGCGCCACCTCCAGCGGCAGAAGGACATCTTCATCGCCACGCTGGCCCACGAGCTGCGTCAACCGGTAGGAGCAATGGTGTCGGCAGTGGCGGTCCTTTCCCAGCGCATGGGCGAGCATGCCGAGCGCCAGGCCCGTCTGGTGCTCGAGCGGCAGGTCACGCATCTCCGTCATCTGCTCGATGATCTGCACGACCTCTCGAGCATCTCGGAGGGCAAAATCGCGCTGGCGCAGGAGCCGCTCGATGCGCGCGAGGTGATCAGCGACGCCGTCGCGGCCGTCGCGCCGCTGCTCCAGGCGCAACGGCACACGCTCGACGTGTCGCTGCCCGACGCCGACATTCCGCTCGTGGCCGACCGCACCCGTCTGCAGCAGGTGCTCACGAACCTGCTGACGAACGCGGCCAAGTACACGCCGAGCGGCGGCCGCATCGCGCTGCGGGCCGCGCGCGACGGAGCCAGAGCCGTCATCGAAGTGGCCGACAACGGGCGCGGGATTGCCGCCGCCGTACTGCCCCTTATCTTCGATGTGTTCGTGCAGGAAGCCGGCCCGAGAAGGCCGGGCCTCGGCATCGGCCTCCACGTGGTGCGCCGGCTGGTCGAACTGCACGGAGGGTCCGTGGTAGCGCAAAGCGCCGGGCCCGGCCACGGCAGCACGTTCACCGTGACGCTGCCGGTATCCAGCTAGTACATCTCGTCGCTGAGCCCGTGGGGCCCTTTGGCGCGGATCGTTTGTTCGATGTTGCGGATGCGCCATTCCGCCAGCGTCACGGTGGCCGACACGCTGAGCGCGACGTCGCTCCACGTGTCCACGTCGCCGCGCAGGGTCCATCGCGCCGCGTCGTCCAGATCGTCGATCGCGCGCAGGATGTGCAGCTTGGTAGCCGGGTTGGTCGCGACGCGCGACAGGTGCCGGATGCGTGCCCGGGTTGCGGCGATGCGCTGCGTGAGAAGTCGGCTCGCGAGTTCAGCCACTTGCCAGCATCTTGTGATCCCGGCGCGGCGGTCGTCCATCAGGGAGGTCCCCTATCCCGTCTGAACTTGGAACGCGCGCGGCGCGCGTAGACTGAAATCGATGCTACCGCTGCAGCCGCATGCCTTCTCGTGACGTCGTCGTCGGTGGATCCGCTGGCGCCCTCGAGGGCCTCTCCGCGATCATCGGAGGGCTTCCGGCCTCGATCCCGGCGTGCGTGCTGGTGGTCGTTCATTCGGCTCCGCACGGCGGCTCACTGTTGCCAGACATCCTGCAGCGCGTGAGCAAGCTGACGGTCGCCGCGGCCCGCGATGGCGACGCCGTACGTCCCGGCCGCGTGTATCTCGCGCCGCCCGACCATCACTTGCTGATCGAGAGTGGCAAGCTCCTGCTCGGGCGGGCCCGCGCGAGAACGGCTTCCGGCCGGCGATCGATCCGCTGTTCCGCACAGCCGCGCGCGAGTTCGGATCTCGTGTGATCGGCGTCCTGTTGTCGGGAGCTCTCAGCGACGGCACTTACGGGCTGAGCGTCGTCAAGGCGGCGGGCGGCGTGGCGATCGTGCAGGATCCTCGGGAAGCGCGCGTCGCCACGATGCCGCTCAACGCCATCAGCGAGGTCGACGTTGACCACATGCTGCCGGCCGCCGAGATCGCCAAAGTGATCATGCGACTGGTGCGAGCGAATCGTGGCCACGGAGGATCGCCGATGCCCGCCAGGACGCAGGATCCGGAGCCGCAATTGGCCTCGCAACCGACGGACGTCGCCGACATGAACGGCCGTTTCGGCCCGCCGTCTGGTCTGACCTGTCCCGACTGCGGCGGCGCATTGTGGGAGATCGATGACGGACGGGTGGTGCGCTACGCGTGCCACGTCGGCCACCAATACGCCGGTGAAAGCCTGGATGCCGGGCAGCGCGACGCAATCGACGGTGCGTTGTGGACGGCGGTGCGCGTGCTCGAGGAGCACGCCGATCTCAAGGCACGGCTGGCCCGGCGCGCCGCGGATCGTGGCATGGCTGTCATCTCGGCCAGCTTCGCTCAGGGCTCCATCGACGCGCGGTCGCAGGCCGAGCGGATCCGGTCCATCATGGTGCGGCCAGTCGCGGCGCGACGCCCGCAGGCTATCGCGCGCGGTCGCAAACGGCGACAATCGTGAGCGCGATGGCGAAGAAGGCGAAGGCGGCCCGACCCACTCCGACACGCTCAGCAAAGAAAGCGAAACCAGCGAGAGCGCGGCGGCCGGCGGCCGCGACGTCCGCGTCCATTCCGGTGGAGGCCTCCGAGGGCGCCGACCTCTACGACGCTTCCGACGTGACCGTCGTCGGCGTCGGCGCATCGGCTGGCGGCCTCGACGCCTTTGGTGCCCTGGTGCGCGGGCTGCCGCCGAATCCACACCTGGCCATCGTCTTCGTGCAGCATCTGGCGCCGCAGCATGAGAGCGCGCTCGTCACGTTGCTGTCGTCGCAGAGCCGATTGCCGGTCAGGGAGGCGCGCGAGGGAACGCGCGTCGAAGCCAATCACATCTACGTGATCCCGCCCAACGCTCAGCTCGTCATCTCCAGCCGCGATCTGCACATCACACCACGGCCGGGCGATCGCTCGCAGTACACGCCGATCGACGCCTTCCTGAGCTCGTTGGCCGCGGCTGCTGGTCCGCGCGCCGTCGGCGTCGTCCTGTCGGGCACCGGGTCGGACGGCGCGCAGGGTTTGCGCGAAATCAAGAGCGCCGGCGGCCTCACGCTGGTGCAGACGCCGGAAACCGCGAAGTACGACGGCATGCCGCGCGCGGCTGTCGCGACCGGCATGATCGACTTCGTGCTGCCGCCCGAGCGCATCGGCGCCGAGCTGGCGGCCATCGCGCGCGCCCAGGAAACCAACCCGCTGCCACCGGCGCCCGACGCCGCGGTCAGCGAGCACCAGCTGAACGACATCTTCGACCTGCTGCGCCCGGCGAGCGGGGTGGACTTCCGTCACTACAAGCTGCCCACCATCAAGCGCCGCCTGTTTCGGCGGATGACTCTGCACCGGCTCACCGCCGTGGACGACTACGTGCGGCTGCTGGCGTCGAACCCGACCGAGGTGCTGAACCTCTATCGCGATCTGCTGATTCACGTGACGAGGTTCTTCCGCGAACCGGAGTCGTTCGACGCGCTGGCGCGCACGGTGTTTCCAGCCCTGCTCGAAGACCGCGGCGCCGACCAGCCGATTCGCGCCTGGGTGTCGGGGTGCGCCAGCGGAGAAGAAGCCTACTCGCTCGCCATCGCGCTGGTCGAGTTCCTGGCGCGGCAGAAGGCCACCGCGCGCGTCCAGATCTTCGCGACCGATGTCAGCGAAAGCGCGGTCGAGCAGGCGCGCGCCGGCGTCTATCCGATGAGCATCGAGGCCGACGTGAGCCCCGACCGCCTGCGACGGTTCTTCACCCGGACCGACGGCTCCTACCGCGTCTCGAAGATGATCCGCGACATGTGCGTGTTCGCGCGCCAGGATCTCACCAAGGATCCCCCGTTCTCGCGACTCGATCTCATTCTGTGCCGCAACGTGCTGATCTACATGGACCTGCCGCTGCAGCGGAAGCTGCTCTCGGTGTTCCATTACGCGCTCAACTCGAACGGCTTCCTCGTGCTGGGGCAGGCCGAAACGGTGGGGGCGCAGGCTACGCTGTTCTCGCTCGTCGACAAGAAGTTCCGCGTCCACCGCAAGCGCGCCACCAGCGGGGCGCCGCCGCGCGCGGTGGCTCCCGAGTACCCCGCGGCGGTACCGGCGGCCAAGACGATCCAGTCCGAAATGCCGCCACCGGAGAAGGTGCTGCAGGCCGAGGTGAACCGGATCATCAACGACCGGTTCGCGCCGCCGGGCGTGGTGGTGGATAGCGACCTGCAGATCGTGCAGTTCCGCGGGCAGACCGGCATGTTTCTCGAGCCGGCCCCGGGCGAGGCGAGCCTCAGCTTGTTGAAGATGGCGCGTGAGGGGCTGCTGCACGGAATGCGCGCGGCTCTCAACGCCGCGCGCAAAGCGCGCGGCCCGGCCCGCAAGACCGGACTGCAGGTGCGCACCGGCCGCAACTGGGTGAAGGTCGATCTGGAAGTGATCCCGTTGGCCGCCTCGGGCCGGGTGCACTATCTGGTGCTGTTCGACGAACAGGGGCGACGCACACCGTCGGGCCGCGACGCGACGAAAGCGGAGACCGCGTCGATCGAGCGGCCGGGTGGGCGCTCGCAGGTGTCGTTCCTGCGGCGCGAGCTCGCCGCCAGCCGTGAATACCTCCAGTCGATCATCCAGGAGCTGGAAGCGGCGAATGAAGAGCTGCAGTCGGCAAACGAAGAGATCCTGTCGAGCAACGAGGAGCTGCAGAGCACGAACGAGGAGCTCGACACGGCGAAGGAAGAACTGCAGTCCACCAACGAGGAGCTCAATACGCTGAACGAGGAGCTCCATGCGCGCAACGAAGAACTGAGCCGGGTGAACAGCGACCTCGTGAACCTGCTCGCCAGCGTCCAGATTTCGATCGTCATCGTCGGCGCCGATCTGCGGATCCGCCGGTTCACGCCGATGGCCGAAAAGGTGCTGAACCTGATTCCGGCCGATATCGACCGCTCGATCGCGCACATCAACCCCAACATCCATGGCGCGAGCCTCGAGAACCTGATCGCGGAGTGCATCGATACGATCGCGCCGGTCGAACGCGAGGTGCAGGATCGGCAGGGGCGCTGGTACGCGCTGCGGGTCCGGCCGTATCGCACCGTGGAGAACAAGATCGACGGCGCGGTGCTCGCGCTGTTCGACATCGACGCGCCGAAACGGCACGAGGGGTCGGTGCGCTCGGCGACCGAGCTTGCCGAGGCGTTGATGCTGGCGTCGCCCACGCCGATGGCGCTGCTCGATTCGAAGGCGCGGTTCCACTCCGCGAACCGCGCCTTCGTCGATCTGTTCCAGCTGCCGGCCGACGGCTATCGCGGCCGCTCGCTGCAGGAGCTCCTTCCCACGGGACCGGATTTCGCACGCCTGTTCGACGCCAGCGGGCCGCCGAATCCTGCCGTCGCCATTCCCGTCCAGGTGCGCCCCATGCACCTGGCGAACCCCGTCACGCTGACCGGGCGCGCATTCCCGACCTATGAAGGCAATGCCGGCCGCCTGGCGGTGCTGGCCGTCCACGGAGAGCCGCCGGAGGTGCCGTGAGGACCCGGAACGGAGGACGCGGTCCGGGCAACCGGACGCCGGAGCAGGTACAAGCCGCGCTCGAACGCCTCCAGAAGAAGGCGCACGACCTGCGGGCAGCCGAGCCGCGCGCCACCAACTCGGTTCGACACGAAATCTCGGTTTACCAGGAAGAGCTGCTCATTCAGAACGAGGCGCTGATCAGCGCGCAGGCGCAACTCGAGGAGACACGCGATCGCTTCATCGAGCTGTACGACTTCGCGCCGACAGGGTATCTCACGCTCGATCAGAACGGGGTCGTACGCGAATGCAATCTCACCGCGGCCGCGATGATCGGCAAGTCGAAAACGGCGCTGACGGGCACCTCCCTGCTCGGACTCGTGCACGCCGACTACCGGCCCGCACTGATGCGCTTCCTGAAACACTGCCGCTCCGGCGCCCACACACAAGTCGAAGAGGTGTTTCTGATCCAGACGACGGACGAACCACGTTACGTCCAGTTCCTGTGCCGAGTGCGCGGCACGCCGGCCACGCGGCACGAGCTGTTTGCCGCGATGATCGACGTGACCGACCGCCGGCGGCTGGAACACGAGCGGGCGCAACTCGCCGAGGAGCGCGCGGCGCTGGCAAGCCGCCTGCTGTCGGCGCAAGAGGACGAGCGCCGCGAGATTGCCAGGAACCTGCATGACGATGTCGGCCAGCAGGTCACCGCGCTGCGCCTCACGTTCGAGCCGCTGCTGGCGGATCCCGCGGCAACTGACATTCGTCCGCGGCTGGTACACATGCAGGAGCGGCTTGCGCAGCTCGACGCGAGCCTTCACCTGATCTCCGCCGGGCTGCGCCCTTCCGCATTGGATCTGGGCATGGCGCCAGCCCTCCGGCAGCTCGTCAACGACTGGGCCACCGCCTCCGGTATCGCCGCGTCGCTCGAGGCCGACGATTTCGGACTAGGCTGGATGGCGCCGGACGTCGAGACGCAGATTTACCGCATCCTGCAGGAGGCGCTCACGAACGTTGCCAAGCACGCTGGCGCCAGCCGCGTGCGCGTGGTCCTGAAACGCCTGACGACCGCGGCGTCGCTCGTCATCGAGGACGATGGCCACGGCTTCGACCCGCAGACCGTCCGGGCCGCGAAGCACGGGCTGGGGTTGATCGGCATGCGCGAGCGAGTGCAGCTCGTCGGCGGCAAGCTCGAGGTGACGAGCACGGCTCGGGGGACGACCGTGTCGGTGAAGATTCCGCGCAGAGCCCCTCCCCCGCCCAGGTGAGGTAAAAGTCGTCAACGTGCCGCTGCCGACCGGAACCCGTCTCGGACCGTACGAGGTCGTCGCGCCGCTCGGCGCCGGCGGCATGGGCGAGGTGTACCGCGCGCGCGACGCCAAGCTCGATCGGTTCGTCGCGATCAAGGTGCTGCCGCCGCACCTCGGCGCCGATCCCGTGGCCATGGCGCGGTTCGATCGCGAAGCCAAGGCCGTAGCGGCACTTTCGCATCCGAACATCCTGTCGATCTTCGACTTCGGCCAGCAGGGCCCCACAGCCTACGCGGTCATGGAGCTGCTCGAAGGCGACACGATGCGCGAGAAGCTCCTGGCCCCGGTGTCCATCCGCAAGGCCATCGACTACGGCGTGCAGATCGCTCGCGGCCTGGCGGCGGCACACGCCAAGGGGATCGCGCATCGCGACCTCAAGCCCGAGAATGTGTTCGTCACCACCGACGGGCGCGTGAAGATTCTCGACTTCGGGCTCGCCCGTCACACGGTGGCCTTCGCCCGCAGCGCGGATGTCACCACGGTGCCGGGCGTGACGCGGCCCACGGATCCCGGGACGGTGCTCGGCACAGTCGGCTACATGTCGCCCGAGCAGGCGCGCGGCGAGCCGGGCGACCAGCGGTCCGACATCTTCTCGCTCGGCGTGCTGCTCTACGAGCTGGTGTCGGGCCGTCGCGCGTTTCATCGCGACACCGCCGCCGAAACGATGACGGCGATCCTTCGCGAGGAACCGCCGCCCCTGACGGAGTCCGCATCCTCGGCGGTGCCGCCGGGGCTCGCGCGCGTCATCGATCATTGCCTGGAGAAGAACCCCGCCGAACGTTTCCAGAGCGCGAGCGACGTCGCGTTCGCGCTCGAGAATCTGTCGGGCACGTCGAGCTCGGGCCCGCATGCGGCGACGACGCGCGGCGGGCGAGGGTCCGCCTGGCTGCCGTGGGGCATCGCAGCGGTTCTCGCCGTGGCGCTGATCGCGCTCGGTGTCAGCTACGCCCGACGCCCGGCCGCAACGATTCCGACGACTCGGCTGGCAGTAACCCTGCCGGACAACCTCCCCATCGCGCGCTTCGGCAGTCCGAACACCGCATTGACGATCTCGCCCGACGGAACACGCCTCGTGTTCACCGGCGTCCCGGGGCCGGGGCGTCTTCTTCAGCTCTATCAACGTCCGCTCGACTCACTGAACATCGAGCCGATCCCCGGCACCGACGGCGCGCGCCAGCCGTTCTTCTCTCCCGACGGCAAGTGGGTCGCCTTCTTCACGGTCGCAGGCGATCTGAAGAAAGTGCCGCTCGACGGCGGACCGGCGGTCACCATAACCCGCGGCCTGCTGAACGGACAGTTGACGTTCGGTGTGTGGCGGCCGGATGACGTGATCGTGTTTGCCGCGACCGACAATCTCAAACAGGTTCCGGCAGCAGGCGGCTCGCCGTCCGATCTGACCAAGGCCGCAGGGACGAGCGGCCGCGAGTTGCATCACGCACCGCAGGTCGTGCCCGAGACCGGCGACATCCTGTTCACCGTCTACGGCAACGAGACGCCTCGCCTCGACATCCTGCGGTGGGACACGCGGACACGATCGACCGTGCTTCAGAACGTGAAGGACGCCGTGCTCACGCCGTCCGGACATCTGCTGTTCGTCCGCGATGGCACGCTGATGGCGGCGCCGTTCGATGCCAGCGCGCGGAGCGCGGGAACGCCGATGCCGCTGCCGGAATCGGTCGCCATCGACAGCGAGCTGTATGCGACGCCGCAGCTCGCCGTGTCTCGCACCGGAACCCTGGCCTACGTGCCGGCCGGCGCCCGGAACGAACGCCCGGCCGTCGGATGGGTCGATCGCGCAGGCGCGTTTCAGGAAGTGGGGATGCTGCCCCGGCGCGCGCAGGCGGCGGCGCTGTCGCCGGACGGGCAGCGGGCCGCCATCCTCCTGGGCACGCAGCTGCTCCTCTACGATTTACGGCGCGCGGTCGCGACCCCCATCGAGGTGCGGGAGAGCGATCGGGATTCGATCGGGTGGCATCCAGACGGCAAGCGGATCACGCTCGGCGGCGTGGTCCTGTCGTTGTTCGATCCCGACAGCGGCAAGGACGCCCCGCTGACGGCGCTCGGGCGGCTGAAGCGCTATCCGTCCTGGTCGCAGGACGGGCGCACCGTCGCCTACATGACCTACAACCCGACCAGCGACGTCTACGTGCTGACGCCCGGCGAGGGGGCCACACCGCGCGCGCTCGTGGCCACAGACGCAAACGAAGACGCGCCGTCGGTTTCACCCGACGGCCGCTGGCTGGCCTACACCTCTACACAGTCCGTGGACGTGACCGGACGAACCAACGTGTTCGTGGTGCGCTTTCCAGACGGAACCGGGCGGACACAGATCACCGACGAAGGCGCCGGCCGCCCCTTCTGGAGTCACGACAGCCGTGAGCTGTTCTTTCCAGGTCCGCCGGGAGTGTTGAAGAGCGTATCCGTGGGTCCGGGCAGTGCGCTGCAGGTGGGAACCGCGCGCACGCTCTTTCCGTTGAACAACTTGCGATTCGTCGGCGCGGCGCCCGACGGCCGTCTGCTCGCCTTCCGGGAATCACCGCCGAAGCTGCCCACCGAAATCGTCGTTGTGCAGAACTGGCTCGAGGAGCTGACCCGGCTTGTGCCGCAGCCCTAATTTCGGTGTGCGGCGCGCCACCCGCGGCGTGGCATCCTCGGCGGTCAGGAAAGGCAGCTCGTGGTTGGCCTCGCCCTTCTCCTGCCGACGCCGCACCGAGCCGGCACGTGCGAAAAGCGGCCGAAGCCGCCGGGCCACGGCAAAAAGGCGAGAGAACTGGGGAAACGCTGCGGCCCGCCTAAGCGGGCTGCATGCCGTACCGCGCCGCCACGTCCGCGGCGGCGGGCGACGCCATGAACGCCAGCGCGGCGCGCGCCTCGTCTGGCCTGGCGCAGGTGGCCGACACTCCGCCCGAAAAGACCGTCACCGTCTGAATAGCCGGCGGCAGCGGGCCGACGACGTCCACACCCGCCAGATTCACGAGCTCGCTCAGTTGCTGAAACCCGAGCGCCACGGTACCGTCCGCCACGAGTGAACCGACCGGCGTGCCGGGCGGCGGGACGACGATCCGCGGACGGATGGTGTCGAGCACGCCCCAGCGCGCAAACAGCTGCTCGAGATACACGCCGCTCGGGCCGGTGGAATACCCGAGCGTGCGGGCGGCGAGCACCGCCTGCTTCAGCGATTCCTCGGACGAAATCTCGGGCCGCGCCGCTCCGGCACGAACGGCGATGGCCACGCCGGATCGCAGGAGATCGACGCGGCTGCCCGCCAGGACCTTGCCGTCGGCGATCAGTCCATCGATCGCATTGCTCGCCAGGACGACGATGTCCACCGCCTCGCCGCTCCGCACGCGCTTGGCCACATCCACGCCGCCCGCCGCCGTCCTGGCGATCGTCCGGTTCGCTTCGCGCTCGTAGCGGGCGGCCAGCGCGCTCAGCACGTCCCGGGTGGCCATCGAAGAAATCAGCGTCAGGCGTGAAGACATGCGCTCAGGCCTACGACAACACCTTCAGGAGGCGGGCGTTTTCCTTCTGGCGTTTCGGCGGCAGCGTCCACTCTTCGCGGGTGGCCTTGGCCATCTCGGCGCGGAAGAAGCTGTCCTTCATGCCGCCGTCGATGATGTCCCACGGCAGCACGGCGTCGCTCGACCGGTCGCGAAAGACGAAGAAGTCCGCGTCCACAGCTGCTTCCTTGACCGCGGCGCGCCAGTTGCCGCCGTTGCGTTCGGCGGCTTCGATCGCCGGCGCCACGCGACGGTCGCCGAGCGAGAGCAGCGCCTGATAGAACGAGTGCCGCTCGGACTTGATGTTGAAGTAGACGTTGTCGATGTCGGCCGTCAGACTACGCATCCGCTTGATTTTGCGGTCGATCGATGCGTCGTCTTCCATCGGCAGCCGCTGGTAGGCGGTGCCCGGCTTGGGCACGAGCGGGTTGACGCTGCCGACGATGCGGCCGATCTGGCCGCGGCCGCGCGCGTGCTTCAGCATCACATCGTGCAGCGCAAGCGCCTGATCCCGAATCGCCACCAGGTCGTCGTCAGTCTCGCTCGGAATGCCGATCATGTAATAGAGCTTCAGATTCTCCATCCCCGACGCGAAGATCATCTCGGCGGCGGCGAGGATCTCGTCGTTGGTGACGGTCTTGTTGACGACGCGGCGCAGACGATCCGACCCGGTCTCCGGGGCAATCGTCACGGTGCGCTCGCCGCTCTGGCGCAGCAGACGCAGGATGGTGGGCGTGAGATCGTCGAGCCGCAGCGACGCCGGGCTGATGCTGTAGCCCATCTCGGCGAGGCGCGTGAGGATCTCCTCGATGTCCGGGTGGTCGCACAGCGCAATCGAGACGAGGCCGGCGCGGTTCGAGTACGGTTTCGCCTTTGCGGCGAGATCGAGGATGCGCTCTTTGGGGAACGCGCGCACCGGCAGGTAGTTGTAGCCCGCCCAGCAGAAGCGACAGAGGTTGGCACAGCCGCGCACGACTTCGATCAGGAATCGCGAGCCAAACTCGGTATCGGGTGTGAAGATCGAGGTTACCGGCGGATCGACCGCTTCGGTCGTCTTGAGGGCGGCCTTGCGCACGACCGCGGGCGCGCCGGTGCCCGCCTTTGGCTCGAAGCGCTCGATCGTTCCCGACTGCGTGTAGCGCACGTCGTAGAACGAAGGCACGTAGAACCCGCGCTCGGATGCGAGCCGGTGCAGCAGCTCGTCGCGGTCGCCCGCCTCGCGGAACGCGGTGAGGAGCGGCGGAATCAGCGCTTCACCCTCGCCGGCGGCGATGACGTCCGCGAACGGCGCCAGCGGCTCTGGGTTCACGAACGTCACCGCGCCGCCGATCATGACGAGCGGGTCGTGGTGCGTGCGATCTTTGGCGCGGAGCGGGATGCCGGCGAGCCGCAGCATCGTCAGCACGTTGGTGTAGTCCCACTCGAACGACACGGAGAAAGCGAGGATGTCGAAGTCGCGGACGAGCGTCTGCGACTCGAGCGTCACGAGCGACGCGCTCGACTCCTTGAGCGCCGCCACCTCGCTCTTGGGCGGCAGGAACACGCGCTCGCACACGATGCCGTCCTCGGCGTTGAACAGACGGTAGACCGTCTGGAAGCCGAGGTTGGACATGCCGACGAAGTAGGTGTTGGGGAACGCCAGCGCGACACGCAGACGGCCGGCGTGCTGCTTCCGCACGTAGCCGACCTCCTTGGCCAGGAGGGCCTTGGCCTGTTCACGCTGCTGGAACTGGTTCACCGATCGAGTGTACCCGACCGATGGCCGGGCCGCCTGAAGGCGGCCCCCACGCGGACTGCTACGAACGCCGCAGAAAGGCAGGAACGTCGAAATGCGACGAAAGATCCTGCTGTTCGGCGTCGCCGCTGCCTCCTGCCGCGCTCGCCCGCTTGACGCCCGGGTCCACGCTCCGCAGCGGCACCTCGATCGTCGGCCGGCGCGCGATCGGCTGCGGCACGGTCTGCACGGAATCGACGGGCACGGGATTGCCAGCGGCCTCCGCCACACGTTGCGCGTATTCCTGGTACCGCGTCATGTCCACCGGCGTCTGCGACAGGCCTGTCGCCGCCACGCGGCTCACCTTGCGGTCGAACCCAGTGGCGATCACCGTAATCTTCACCTTGCCCACGAGGTCCGGATCGACCACCGCGCCGAAGATGATGTTCGCGTCCTCGTGCGCCGCCTCCTGGATGATGCACGACGCCTCGTTCACTTCGATGAGCGACAGGTCTGGGCCGCCGGTGACGTTGATGATGACGCCGCGGGCGCCGTTCACCGAGCTGTCCTCGAGCAGCGGGCTGGCGATCGCTTTCTGCGCCGCCTGCATCGCGCGGTTCTCACCTTCCGCCATGCCGGTGCCCATCATCGCCACGCCCATGCCCGACATGATCGTCTTCACGTCGGCGAAGTCGAGGTTGATCATGCCCGGCACGAGGATGAGATCCGAGATGCCCTGAATCGCCTGCCGCAGCACGTCGTCGGCCAGCGTGAAGGCGTCGGTCATCGTGGTGCGGCGGTCGATGATCGACAGCAGCCGCTCGTTCGGAATCGTGATGACGGTGTCCACGCACTCGCGCAGCGCCTCGATCCCCGCCTCGGCCTGCAGCGCGCGCTTCTTGCCCTCGAAGCGGAAGGGCTTGGTGACGACGGCAATCGTCAGCGCGCCGAGCTCGCTCGCGAGGCTCGCGATGACTGGCGCCGCGCCGGTGCCGGTGCCGCCGCCAAGGCCCGTGGTGACGAAGATCATGTCGGCACCCGACAGCGTCTGGATGATGTTGTCGGTGTCCTCGAGCGCCGCCTGTCGTCCGATGTTCGGGTCGGCGCCGGCGCCAAGCCCCTTCGTGAGCTTGTGCCCGATCTGCAGCTTCACTGCCGCCTTGGCGTGATCGAGCGCCTGCAGGTCGGTGTTGGCGACGATGAATTCCACACCGCCGAGCCCCACATCGACCATCCGGTTGACGGCGTTGCTGCCACCGCCGCCCACACCGATTACCTTGATCTTCGCTCCCCGTCGCGCGTCCGGCGCCAGCGTCATGCGTAGATCCGAGGCTTCGCGTTCACGTGCCATACAACCTCCCTAGAAGAACTCTTTGAAAATGCCCCAGATGCGCCCGGTCATCCGGCTGAGCGCTCCCGCGCCGCCCCGGACCTGATCGGGCGGCCGGTTCCGGTGTGCGTACAACGCCAGCCCCACGGGGGTCGCGAACACGGGGCTCGTCACGTGATCGGCCAGCCCGCCGACACCGGCGGGATGACCACGGCGGATCGGCAGGTCGAAGATCTGCTCGGCAATCTCGGGCATGCCTTCCAGAATCGAGGCGCCGCCCGTGAGCACGATGCCGGAGTTCAAGGACTTCTCGTAGCCGGCGCGCCGAATCTCGTCCCACACCAGGTGGAAGATCTCCTCGGCGCGCGGCTGCAAGATCTCCGAGAGAATGCGCCGCGCCATCAGCCGCGGCTTGCGACCGCCGACGCTGGCCACTTCGATCGTGTCCTTCTCGTCCACCATCGCCGACAGCGCACAGCCGCTCTTGCGCTTCAACTTCTCCGCGTCGGGAATCGGCGTGCGCAGGCCGACGGCGATGTCGTTGGTGAAGTGCTCGCCGCCCACCGCGACGACGCCGGTGTGCCAGAGGCTGCCGCGCTCGAAGATCGCGAGGTCGGCGGTACCGCCGCCGATGTCGACCAGCGCGACGCCCAGCTCCTTCTCGTCGGGCGTCAACACCGCTTCGGCCGCCCCGAGCTGCTCGATCACGGTGTCAACCACGGTGACGCCGGCGCGATTCACGCACGACACGATGTTCTGGGTGGACGACGCGGCGCCGGTGACGATGTGCACGTTCACTTCGAGGCGCGTGCCCATCATGCCGATCGGCGCGCCGATGCCGTCCTGCTCGTCCACCACGAAGTCCTGCGGCAGCACGTGCAGGATCTCGCGGCCGTTCGGCAGCGTCACCGCCTTGGCGGCGTCGATCGCGCGGCGCACGTCGTCGCGCGTGATCTCGCGGTTCTTGCCGGCCACGGCAATCACGCCGCGGCTGTTGAACCCCTTGACGTGCGGCCCCGACAAGGCGAGGTGCACGGAGTCGATCTCGACCCCCGCCATCAGCTCGGCCTCTTCGATCGCTTTCTTGATCGAATCGACCGCCGCCTCGAGGTTCACCACCACGCCGCGCTTGATGCCGCGCGACTCGGCGACGCCGATGCCGACGATGTCGCAGCGGCCGTCCTCGAACGTCTCGGCCACCACGCACGTGACCGTCGAGGTCCCGACGTCCAGCCCCACGACGTATCGCTCTTTACGTGCCACTATTCCTCCCCGGTTGTTCCTGCGTGCCGCCCGCGCGGCCGCACGTAGACGCGCTTGTCGAAGCGCAGGTCCACGTAATCGATTCCCTGCACACGTTCGCGCAGCGCCGGCGCCAGCTCGAGGTACGACTGCAGACGCTCGGCAAACTTCTCGTGCCCGACCTTCAGCACGGCGGTGTCGTTCTTGAGCAGCACGGCGGCGTCGCGCACGTCCGTCACGTCGATCTGCGACACCATCTTCGCGAGCCCAGGTTGCTGCTGCAGGCCGGCGATCAGACGGCTGGCCAGGATGGCGCGCTCGCCGTCCACGAGCGTCGGGCCGCCGGCGGCGAGGCCGTCGATGATCGGCAGATCCAGCGTCGCGTAGTTGGGGCCGAACTCGTCGATGATCGTGCCCTCGGGGTCCACGAGCATCAGCCGATCGTTCAGGCGGCCAATCCCCATCGGCTCGCGCTCGTCGATGACCACCATCACGGTGTGCGGAAACACGCGGCGCAGCGTGGCGTCGGCCACCCACGGCGCGCCTCGCAGCTTCTCGCGCCACGGTTCGAGGTCCACGGTGAGCATGTGGGCGCCTTCGAGCCCCTCGAGGTGCGACAGCACCTCGCCGCGCGACATCCGCTGATTGCCGTCGACGGTGATGCGCGTCACCTTCAGCGCGCTCGTCGTGAATACGAACGCCACGGACTCGTAGACCACGAAGACGGCGACGACGACGGCGACCGCGACGCGGATGACGACGGCGAGCGACGGCTTCCAACGCTTGCGCGCGGGCGAGACGTGCGCGCGGCGAAACCGCTTGTCGCTGGGAGCGGCGACGGGTTTCACGGTGCACCCTCCTCTTTTTCTGGCGCGGGCTGCGCCTCGCGGGCGCGCAGCGCGGCAAGCAGCCGCTTCGGCACCGACGCGATCGAGCCGGCGCCCAGCGTGAGCACCGCGTCGCCAGGCCGTGCGGCGGCCGCCAGAGCCGCCGCCAGCTGGTCGAGCGGTTTCACGATGCGCACGGGGCGGCCGCTGGCGCGCGTCACCGACTCGGCGAGGGCTTCGACGGTCACGCCCGCGATCGGTTCCTCGCTGGCCGCATAGATATCGGTCAACACCACCTCGTCGGCGTCGGCGAAGGCCGGCCCGAACTCCTTCATCAACCGCTCGGTGCGCGTGTAGCGGTGCGGCTGGAACGCCACCACCAGCCGGCGCCCGAGCGTCACGCGGGCCGCCGCCAGTACCGCGGCAATCTCGGTGGGATGGTGGCCGTAGTCGTCCACCACCAGCACGCCATTGGCCTCGCCTACGCGCTCGAACCGGCGCTCGGCGCCGTGGAACTCGCGCAGCGTGGCCGCGACGCGCTGGAAGTCGATACCGAGCTCGCTCGCGACCGCCACCGCGGCCAGTGCGTTCTGCAGGTTGTGCCGCCCCGGCACCGCCAGTTCGAGGCGCCCGAGCAGCGTCTCGTCAGCACCCGCGCGGCGATACACCGAGCAGTGGCCACCGAACGCCCCCAGTTCTACGTCGCGCCCGCTGAAGGCGGACGGCTCGTTCCGATCGAGCCCGTAGGTCACCACGCGCCGCGCGATCGACGGCAGCACGGCGCGCACGTGCGGGTCGTCCACGCACGCTACGACCGAGCCGTAGAACGGCACCTTGTTGGCGAAGTCCACGAACGCCCGCTGCAGCTCTTCGAAGCTGCCGTAGGTGTCCATGTGCTCGTGATCGATGTTGGTCATCACCGCAATCGACGGCAGCAGCATGAGAAACGACCGGTCGCTCTCATCGGCTTCCGCCACCATGTAGTTCCCTCGCCCCAGCCGCGCGTTGCTGCCGAAGGCGCTCAACCGCCCGCCGATCACCGCCGTCGGATCGAGCCCTGCCCGTTCGAGCACGAGCGCGATCATCGACGTGGTCGTCGTCTTGCCATGCGAACCGGCCACGGCCACCGAGAACCGCAGCCGCATCAGCTCCGCGAGCATCTCCGCCCGCGGGATCACCGGAATCGCCCGCCGTAGCGCCTCGGCGATCTCCGGGTTCGTCCGCCTCACCGCCGACGAGTAGACGACCACGTCGGCGTCGCCCACGTTCTCCGCGCGATGCCCCTCGAACACCGTGACGCCACACGCCGACTCGAGCCGGTTCGTCACGTCCGACCGCTTCGCGTCCGACCCGCTCACCGCGTAGCCAAGGTTGGCGAGCAGTTCGGCGATGCCGCTCATGCCGATGCCGCCGACCCCGACGAAATGGATCCGGCGCGTTCTACCGAGCATTGCTAACGAGGCTCCGCGACAAAACGAAGCACGTTACGCTCCGCCTCGCTAGCGCAGTGGTCAATTGCCCGCCCTTCGGGCGGGCGGCTGGCCGTGTCCGGCCAGCGCCAACACCTTGTCCACAATCACGCGCGCGGCATCCGGACGCGCCATCCCCTTTGCCGCCGCGGCCATCCGTTCGCGCGCGCCGCCATCGCGCGCCAGCGCCAGCAGTTCCTCCGCGAGCCGCGCGCCGGTCAGCTCCTTTTGGTCGACCATGCGCGCCGCGCCCTGACGCACCAGCGCGTTCGCGTTCTTGCGCTGGTGGTCGTCGGTCGCCGTCGGCAGCGGAATCAGAATCGCGGGGCGTCCCGCCGCCGTCAGCTCCGCCAGCGTCGTCGCGCCGGCGCGACACACGATGACGTCGGCCGCCCGCATCTCGCGATCCATCTCGTAGAGAAACGGCTCGACGCGCGCCACGAGCCCCGCCGCCGTATACGCCTCACGCACCATGGACAGATCCCGTTCGCCGGTCTGATGCGTCACGTCCACCCCAGGCGACATCGCGGCAAGCGCCCGCGCCGCTTCCGCCATCGCCACGTTGATCGCGTGCGCCCCCTGCGACCCGCCGAACACCAGCACTCGCGTGTGGCCGCCAGCCGCCGGCTCCGCACCTCCCGGTGCGAAGAACTCCGGCCGGACGGGATTTCCCGCCACGAACGCCTTGTTCCCGAACGTTGCGATGCTCTCGTCGTAGGTCACCGCCGCGGTGCGCACCATCCGCGACAGGAGCCGGTTCGTCAGACCCGGTGTGGCGTTCTGCTCCATGAGCAGCGTCGGCACGCCGCGCAGCGCGGCCATCGCTACCACCGGCCCCGAGCTGTAGCCGCCGACGCCGATCACCACCGACGGACGCCGCCGCGAGATCACCCGCCACGCATCGAGCGCGCTCAGCGGAATCAGCGACAGGCCGCGTAGCAGTGCAACCGGCGACTTCCCCTTCAAGCCGGCGCTCCGAATCGTCTCGAGCGTCAACCCTTCGCGCGGAATCACTCGGGCTTCGATGCCGGTTGCCGTGCCCACGAACGTGACCATCGCGCCGGGCACGCGCGCCATCAGCTCGCGCGCCACCGCGATGCCCGGAAAGAGATGGCCGCCGGTGCCACCGCCCGCGATGAGCAGGGACACGCTCACTCAACGACGCTCCGCCGCGAATCCATGCAGGCTCCGCCTCGTTGAGACAGTGTCTAATTGCCCGCCCTTTGGGCGGGCGCCTCGTTCGCTCATGGCAACAGCGCTCACTCGGACGCCTCGTGCTGGGAGATGTTGAGCAGGATGCCCATGCCCAGCAGGTTGATGAGCAGCGACGACCCACCGGCGCTCACGAGCGGCAGCGGAATCCCCTTCGTCGGCATCATGCCGAGCACGACGCTCATGTTCACGAGCGCCTGCACGCCGATCATCGTGGTGATGCCGAGCGCCAGGAACGCACCGAAAGCGTCTTGCGCGCGCGACGCGATGCGCAGCCCCCGCCATGCGATCACGAGGAAGCAGATCAGGATGCAGGTGGCGCCGACGAGCCCCAGCTCTTCGCCAATCACCGCGTAGATGAAGTCCGTGTGCGGCTCGGGCAAGTAGTACAGCTTCTGGACGCCCGACATGAGGCCGCGGCCGAACACGCCGCCCGACCCGACGGCCAGCAGCGACTGGATGATCTGGAAGCCGTCGCCCTGCGGGTCGGCCCACGGATCCCAGAACGCCAGAATCCGGCGGCGCCGGTAGTCGGCGCTCATGAGCACCACGTAGATGGCGGGCGCCATCGCCAGCACCGTGCCGACCAGATAGCGGTAGTTGAGCCCGGCGGCAAACACCATCGCCGCGACGATCAGCAGCAGCGACATGGCGGTGCCGAAATCGGGCTGGAGCAGGATCAGCCCGGCCAGCCCACCGACGACGATCCCGATCGGCAGCATCGAGTAGCGCAGGTCGTCGATGCGGTGCATCCGGCGTTCGAGGATGAGCGCGGTGAAGACCACCGCCGTCATCTTGGCCAGCTCCGAGGGCTGGATCCCCAGGCCGCCGACGCCAAACCACCGCCGCGTGCCGTTGACCGGCGCGCTGAAGAGCACGGCGACGAGCATCAGGACCACGAACGCCAGCGCGCTCCAGATAAACGTGTCGTTGCGGTAGGTGCGGTAGTCCACGCGCATGGCCACCGCCAGCACCGCCAGGCCCATCGCGGTCCACAGCGCCTGCTTAGTGAGAAACAGGTTCGGCTGGTCGAAGCGCTGCAGCGCCACGAGCGCCGAGGCGCTGTAGACCATGACGATGCTCACGCACACCAGTAAGAAGGTGGCGGTGAAGAGCACCCGGTCGGATTTGAGTTTTCTCGCCATATTTCTGCCCTAAAGTTCCTGCACGTTCGTACCGAAAGATGCACAGCCGGATCGGATAAGATCCCGATCC
>Ga0105238_10001850_pt1 | contig 21213 bp, 15 predicted proteins | sample KBSC34metaG_FD_81526 | JGI IMG/M metagenome (GOLD analysis project Ga0105238, IMG submission 81526) | Corn rhizosphere microbial communities from Kellogg Biological Station, Michigan, USA - KBS C3-4 metaG | ecosystem: Host-associated > Plants > Roots > Rhizosphere > Soil | place: Michigan, USA...
CGGGTTGTCGTTTGCCCTACTCGTCTGGGAGTTCTGGTTCTGAATCGGGTGGGGGTGTGTGAGCTTCGGATGGGTTGGGTGCGTCCGTTATTTCGGCATAGAAAGTACAAGGCGCCAGCCGACAGCAAGCTGTTAGAAAATTCGCTTTTTAGCCCGATTTTTTACCGCTGGATCGCGGTTGGTGCTCCTGGAAGTGCGTCAGTGTGCTGACTGACGAAGGCATGGTAACAGTATTTTAAATATCGGGCAACAAGTTTTTACACATGTTAAAAATTAGAAAATTCTTAGAAAAAGCTCTGGAAAGTGGGGATGATTGTAGATTTTATAGGGGTGAATCTCAGGGATGGCTGAATGAAGACCTCAAGAACACCCTTCCGAAAGACGACCGCGTGTCCTGCCTCAGCGACACTGGTTTCGTATCGCTGCCAGAACTTACCGGCGGAGATGGCGACGTTAGTTAGCGAGCACCTCAGCGTTTGTGATTTTTGTTGTGCGGAGTTGAGGTTACTGGCGCATCATCAGCCGATCATCACGAAATATCCGACGCCGGAAATCCCGATGAACCTGCGCATTTTGGCGGAGTCTATATTAGCGAAGGGTTAAAAGAAGATTACTCACGCGGCGGCGCAACGGCGCAGCGAAAACGTAGCGCCGTTGCGCCGCTGCGTGAGTAATCTTACTTCAGGAATAAAGCTCCTCGATTAACTCACCATACCGCTCATCAATCACTTTCCGCTTAACTTTCAGCGTTGGGGTGAGTTCGCCGCCGTCGATGCTGAATTCGTTTGGCAAGAGGGCTACGCGGCGGATGCGTTCGTAGTCAACGAGTGAAGAGGTTAGCCTTGAGATGTCCTGCTGGACGATCTTCACGGCGGCCGGAAGCTTGCTTAGCGCGACACGATCTTTCGTGGACTGTTCTCCCGCTTCGGCGAGCGCCTCGTTCAGGTTTTCCCAGTCCGGAACAATCAAGGCCACCGGCTGCTTTCGGCCCGCGCCGACCACCACCACCTGACTCACAAACTCGCTCTCTTTCAACAAACTCTCGATCAACTGCGGCGCGACGTATTTACCGTTCGACAGTTTGAACAGATCTTTCTTCCGATCGGTGATGTAGAGATGCCCGTTTTTCTCCACATGCCCGACGTCGCCCGTGTAGAACCAGCCATCCTTGATCACGGCTGCGGTTGCTTCCGGCTGCCCGTAGTAACCACGCATCACGTTTGGACCACGAACGAGGATCTCGCCGTCTTCCGCGATCTTGATCTCGATGCCGTCGAAAGGTATTCCGACTGACCCGACGTGATTGTTCCCGGGCCGGTTTGCCGACACGATGCACGTCTCCGTCGCGCCATAACCCTGCAGAATCGGAATGCCCGCTGCGAGATAGGAATACGACAACGCCGGCGAGAGTGGCGCGCCACCCGAGACGAAGTATCGCAAGCGCCCGCCAACCCCTTCGCGCCACTTTGAAAACACGAGCTTGTCCGCGACCTTCTGTTTGATCGCGAGGCTCGGAAAGACCCACTTCCGCTTGTCCTTGAGCTCACCGTATTTTTGGCCGGTCGCGAGGGAACTCATGAAAATCGACTTCTTGTAGCCCTTCGCAGACATGCCCTTCTTGATGATGCGGTGATAGACCTTTTCGAATAGTCGCGGCACGGCGGTCATCACAGTCGGCGCAACCTCGCGCAGGTTTTCACCGACCTGATCGAACGACGCGGCGTAGTAAACTGACACGCCGCAATAACAGAAGACATAAAAACCGTCGCGCTCGAAGATGTGCGATAGCGGAAGCACAGAGAGCGCCACGTCCGTGGCGGTGATCGGCAAACCCTTCGAGATCGAAACGACGTTCGACATGAAGTTGTTGTGCGTGAGCATCACGCCTTTCGGCTCACCAGTCGTGCCTGATGTGTAAATGATGGTCGCGAGATCCTCCGGCCTGACGGCTTGCAGGTAGGCATCGAATGCGCCGGGCCGTTGCTGCGCCAGCTCGCGGCCGTTTTGTTCCAGTTGCTCGAGCGAAATGCCGTGCTCGACGTCTTCGGCGACGTCCGATTCGAAAAAGAACACGTGTTCGAGGGGCCGCTTTGCGAGCACAGGCAGGATGTGTTTGTAGAGCCGGCGCGTGGAAACGAAGATCGAGTGTGCGCCCGAGTCGGAAAGGATGTACTCGATCTGTTCGAGCGCCTGCGTCGTGTAAATAGGGACGTTGATCGCGCCGAGACTCAGGATCGCGAGATCGGCGATCGACCACTCAGGACGGTTTTCGGAGAGCAGCGCGATTCGATCGCCCGGTCGCACGCCAAGCCCCGCGAGGCCGAGCGCGACATTCTTGACGCGTTCGACGAATGTTGCCGCCGGAATATTGTGCCACTTGCCTTCAGAACGATGGTTGAGCGCGTCTTGTTTGTTGTGACGCAGGACAGCTTCGAGGATTAAGCCCGGAACGGAAGACAAGCGCAGGATTCTCCTTTAATTGATTTCTCTGTGCAACCTCTGTGTTCTCTGTGTCTCTGTGGTGGTAATCGCGTACAGCAACCACAGAGACACAGAGAACACAGAGGTTGCACAGAGAAGAAATTTTACCCCGAACTGCTGCTCTCACTGCTACTCCGGCGGTGTTTCCGCCGCGGCGCCTCGACACGCCCGTTGAGGGTTGCGAGCGCAGCCATCACGAGAAACAGGAGCGCATTCGAGGTCGTGTGCAGCGTGAAGTCGAAAAAGCTGTGCACCAGCACAGCGAAACATCCACTCAACGCCGCGAGCGCCACGCCGCGCCGGAAATCATCTTTCGAGCGCGCCCGCGAAATCGCCTTCCAAAACAGCAGCGCCACGAAACTGAACGCCAGCACCGCGCCGATGATCCCCGCGTCTGAAAGCACTTGCAGATAATCATTGTGCGCCTGCTCGAGTCGGAATAGACCATTGCGCGAATCGTAGCGCGTGTAGATAACACCGAAAGCGCCCAAACCCGTACCGACATACGGATGCGCTTTGATTATGTCGAGCGTGACTGACCAGAAGTGCGCGCGGCCTGTAGTTGGGTCGTCAGTATTCACGCTATCGATGAAACGGTATATCGAAAACTCGCCGCCCAACAGCAGCACGCTAAAAAACAGACCTACCAGCAATGCCCCAGCCATTCCGGCCCTGACGGCAACGCTCTTCAGCGGGCTTGATTTCGTTTTGCGTCGCTCACTCTTCTGCGTTCTCCAGATCGCAGTTACGATAGCCAGAAACACAACTTCCGCGACCAGACTGATGATTCCGCCGCGAGAAGTGGTCATTACCAGAGCGACGCCCATCAGTCCCGCCACGAACAGGTAGAGCACTCTCTTTTGTTTCTCGACGACGCCGGCGAAGAGCAGTCCCAACGGCAACGCAATCGTCAGCTCCATGTACCCGGCAAAATGGTGTCTATTGATGAAAGGACCGAAAGCCGTGCTCTGGCTGAGCTCGCGAACCCAGTAAACCTTTGTTGGACTCGTGAACGACTGCGTCAGACCAAAGATCGCGAGGACGAAACCAAAGATCATGATCGTTCGCACCATCAAGTGCAGACGATGCGGCGTGTCAATAAACACGAGGGTCGCGGCAAAGTAGATCAGGAGTGTCGCCAGTTGCACCAGCACGAGCCTCGTCGAATAAGGATCTAGTGACAGGGTGCCGGAAAGCGGCAGAAGCTGAATCAGTCCGAGTAGGAGCGCGCCGAGCAAAGGCAGTTGTAACAAGTTGCGGCTGACGCGGAGAGTTCCCAAAGTCCAGGCGTCCAGCATCCACAAAACAAGCACCGTCAACGCACCCAGATTGAACAACGCGAGCGCCCAGTAGTGAACCGTTCCGTACGCGAGCGCCGAAAGCACAATCGCGACGCAGATCACGAGAAAGGCAAAACGGCTGGGCAGTGTATGCCGGATGCGAAAGACGCCATGTTCCGCAGAGCTCGCCCTGCCGAGCGACCGCACGGAGTCTGCAACGGCCAGACTAGTTTCTTCGTGTGATACTGAAGTCGTCATACCAAATCGTTCCAAAAATTGGACAGACCGGCGTCTCCTTATCGACGCACGGGAAACGCACGATCTTGATAATCACTGCTTCCGTCTTCTCGCCGGTTTTGAAGGAGAGACTGACCTTATTCCAGCCGTTAGTGCCAACTGGAGCCTGAGGCGAAGACATCAGCACTGCGGTGTCCGTCGGGTCTACAATATCGATCTGCGGCGCACCGGCGGTTGTGAGCTTGTCAGTGCTCACGTAGGCTTCAAAGTCGTATGCCGTTTGCGGCTGAACGGGCACAAGCTGGTAGACGTTCACGGTTTCAACATTCGCGCGAACATCAAACACGAACCGCAGGCTCTTTGTGCCACCGTGCAGCCTGCCGGCATCGACTCCGATTTGCACCTGGTTCGCGCCTTGTACCTGCCAGCCGAATACGGTTTCCGGACCATACCCGCCGGCCAGTTCGAAACTGCCATCGAAAATGGTGCCCACCTCTGTCCGGAATTTCTCAGTCGCAATATCGTTCCAAACCTTGAGGGCCGCGTGAAACTTGAAGACTTTAAATAGACTCTGGATGATGTTTTCGGCGGTATATCTGTTTGCAATTTTCTCATCAGCACTCAGGCTGTCCCACAAACGCAGGCCCTCTGCAAGATGCTGTTGTGAGATCAGGTAGAGCGCAAACGCGGCGCGCACTTCTGCAGTGGATCCAACTGCATTCTTTAGGCCTTCGGGATCGTCGCTGTAGATCGCCCAGACGAGGTTGAACTGCTGTGACCGGAATTCAGGATCGGCCTGACTGGCAAGTCGGAGCTCAGCAAAAGCCTCGTCGTAACGAGCATTTCTCAATAGCAGGTTGCCGAGATACCAGTGTGGATAAGTGTAGGAAGGCGCGAGCGCAACCGCGCGCTTCAATGCCTGTTCGGCCTTAGTCGCGTCACCCGCTTGCTCATACGCCCTGCCCAACGACATCCAAAGGCGATAGTCATTTGGAGACAGGCTCACCGCCTTTTCGTATTCGGCAATCGCCGCCCCTTGTTGGTCCAAAGTCAGGGTTTTCTCGGCGACCTGGGCCATGCGCCAGTGCGTCAAAGGATCATTCGGCGCCATCCCGACAGCCCGGCGTGCAATATCGACAGTAGTCACACTCGGGTCTGAGTATTCGGCAAAGGTGTTGCCGATATACCAGCTCACGGCGAAGTACGACCAGGCGCCGGCCACGATCAAAAGCAGCAGCAGCAGTATTTTGATCAGCGGATTCCGAACTCTGACCTGGATCAATTCGTGTGGCATTTTGTTTTCTCTCTGCGATCTCTGCGTATCTCTGTGATCTCTGCGTCAACTATTTCTCGCGAATACAGTTAACGCAGAGATCACAGAGATACGCAGAGATCGCAGAGAAGACTAACGCGACGTCAGATCTTCCATTGTGATGCGCATTCGCTTCACCGTGATCTGCTTTTCCGAGCAGCATCGCAATACTTCCTCGATACGCTCCTCGGTCATCTTCAAGCTGGAAATGACCACTTCATCTACTTCATGTTGCATGCAGATCGCACTCAGATCACCATTTCCTCCAAAAACGCGCAATCCGTGAATCACTTTTCCACTCTTCGCCGGATCGTCGTCGAGAAAACCGATCGGCGCGAGGTGTAGCTCGCGGTTGTTCCGCAACTCTCTTAACAAAAGCTCACCACCATCACCGGCGCCGTAGATTAGAACGCGGCGTCCATTTTGTTTACTCACCGCCGGCAGCAGTTGCCGGAACAATCTGAACGCCATGCGACTGCCGGCCAGGAATAAGAACATTATCACCAGGTCGATGATAAATACCTTGCGGGAAAAACCCTCGAACCGGAACGCAAACAATATCAGCAGCAAACACGCCACCGAGCTAAGCACCACCGCTTTTCCGAACACGATCAGATCGCTCATGCTCGTGTATCGCCAAAGCCCGCGGTAAACGCCCATCATCAGAAAAACCAGCATCTTGATGAACACGAGCACCGGCAACGTACGAATAAACAGTTGCCATGCAGGATTCGACGGCGGGAAGTTCAGGGCGTAGGCCGCCCAGTACGACAGGGTTATCAAAACCATGTCGAGAAACACTTCGAAGATGCGTCGCTTGTAAGAAACGTCAACGAGGAAGGCGTAGAGTGGCTTGTCTTTGAGCATCGCCATCTCTTCCTCGCTCTTGTCGTAAACCTTAACTCCGGCGAGATAAACACCGACGAGCGTGAGCACGATCGTGAAGCCTGCGATCGCAGCGAGACTGACGTCCAGTCGCGCTCGCTGGACGAGAATCGCCAGTAGCCCTGAAAGTGCGGCGAAACCGTAAAGCATCCAAACCGCGTGACGTTCCGACATTCCCAAAGCGACGAGTCGATGCGATGTGTGATCGCGTCCGCCTTGCGATGCCGCGCGGCCGGAAAGCTTGCGCAATACCGTGACGAACGTCGTATCGAAGATAGGAATGAAAAGGACGAGAATCGGAACTGCAAGCACAGGCAGAAAGCTTCTCGATCTGCCGCCACTGATGTGAGTCAGCGCCTGGCTCGCCAAAAAGAAACCCACGAACATCGATCCGCAGTCGCCCATGAATATTGACGCCGGGTTCGAGTTGTAAACCAGAAAGCCAAGGAGAGCAGCGGCGAACACGAGCAGTATTCCGGCCTCGATGAACTGGCCGCTGTTCATGAAGCTGAGTGCGAGGAACCCAGCCGCAATGATCGCGATGCCGGAAGCGAGACCATCCATGTTGTCGAGCAGGTTGATGGCGTTCGTGATGCCGATCAGCCAAAAAATCGCGAGCACCATGTTCAGGAGCACTGAACCGGTCCACGGCAAACTGAGGCCGTAGTAAACAACGTAAGCTGAGCCGAGAATTTGCCCGATCAGTTTTTGATAAGGCTTGATGTGGATTAAATCGTCAACGAGGCCGACGAGAAACAGCAGAGTGCTCGCTAATAGAATAAATTTTCCATACGTCGTTTGCAGTGAGAACGCGAGGCAGGTGATGACTACCGAGAGCCAGATTGCCGTGCCGCCGAGCATGGCGGTGGGCTTCTTGTGCCAGCGATCGGTTTTGGGTACGGCAACAAAACCGAAGCGCCGCGCAAACGCGCGCACCAGCGGCGTCAGTATCAGCGCTAAACAAAAAGATGCCGCAACTGCCAGGAGCGTACGAGGATTAAAGGGCATATCGGTTCTTCAGTCTTCTCCGCGATCTCTGCGTATCTCTGCGCCCTCTGCGTTAAATATTTCCGACAGCTACTTTAACGCAGAGGGCGCAGAGATACGCAGAGATCGCGGAGAAGATTGGCAATGACTTTTAATCGCCGGCAGCGCGACGTCGTCCGATCTGGTAATCAATCACTGATTCCAAAATGCCATTGAGACTCATTTCAGGTCGAAAACCAACTAATTCGCTGACCTTCGAAATATCGGGAATGCGCCGCGGCATGTCTTCAAACCCCTCTTCGTAGGCCTGGTCGTATGGCACATACACGATCTCTGAGTCTGACTGCGTGATCTCCTTCACGCGTTCAGCAAGTGCTCGTATCGAGATCTCCTCATTCGATCCGATATTGAAGACCTGCCCAACCGCCTCGCTGCTATCCATCAACTTCATCAGCGCTCCGACGACGTCGCCAACATAACCAAAACACCGGCTCTGTGTTCCATCGCCATAAACCGTAATGGGCCTGCCCGCCAGCGCCTGTTTCACGAACGTGGGAATGACCATCCCGTACTGACCGGTCTGCCGTGGGCCAACTGTATTGAAGAGTCGCACGACAATGGTGGGCAATTTCTTTTCGCGCCAGTAAGCGAGGGCTAAAAACTCGTCGATGGCTTTCGAGCAGGCATAACTCCAACGGCCTTTGGTGGTCGCGCCCATGACCAGGTTCCCGTCTTCGCGAAACGGAACATCGGAGCTCAGACCGTACACTTCGGAAGTCGACGCAACCAGCACCTTCTTCTTTTTCTTGTTGGCCACTGAGAGAACTACCTCGGTGCCGCGCACGTTCGTCTCGATGGTGCGCACCGGGCTCTCGACGATCAGCTTTACTCCGACCGCAGCCGCGAGGTGGAAGATCACGTCGCATTGATCGATCAATTCCGCAGTTACGGGTTGGTTGTGGACCGAATCAATCGTGTAATGAAAACGCGGATGACTTTTGAGGTGCTGAATGTTCTCGATCGAGCCGGTGGATAGATCGTCGATAACATAAACTTCGTCACCGCGCTTGATATAAGCGTCGGATAAATGGGATCCGATGAAACCGGCGCCCCCTGTGATAAGTACTCGCAACCGTTATGCTCCTTAGTGAAATTTTGAATGCGAGTTAGCCCTGAAATCTGCAACGCCAAACTCGCGACCGGCAACTCTGCCCTCGTTCATCAATTCGCTGTATAAAGCCTTAATGTCTTCCAACAACCGTTCCTTCGCATAGTTTACTTCGACAAACTCTAAACCCCGCTCACCTAACTCCTGCTGCAAAGACCGGTCACGGATGATCCGGCTGAGCGCGGATACAAACGCTTCCTCATCACCGGCAGGAACGCTGATTCCGCGACTGCAAACCTGGTATGGGCCATCTTCGATTACGTCACCCAAAAGATCCACGACGCCACCGACATTCGTCGCCACGACTGGGCGTGCATTGGCCATCGCTTCGATCAGCGTGAGCGGCGTGCCCTCATTATGAGACGTCAAGGCGACCACATCGAGCGCCGGATAGAAATACTCGGGATCCTTTCTGCCACCGACAAAGATCACATCATGTTCCAGGCCTAACGACTGGCTTTGATATTCCAATTGCTCACGCAACAAACCGTCGCCAATGACGATGAAACGTACCGCGCCCTGTCTCCGGCAGGCCGGATCGATCTCCTTGAACCGCGCGACGACATTAAGAAACATCTGGTGGTTCTTGATTTCAGTCAAGCGGCCGACGATGCCGACGAGAATCGTGTGGTCAGGGATACAGAACTCATGACGGAATCGCGAGCGTCGCTTTGCATACTCAGCAAAAACGTCGAGATCCAAACCGAGCGGAATCACTTTGATTTGCCCCTGCCGGCCCACGCCAAACTTCTCGCCAATCTCGATGCTCTGTTGTTTGCTGATAACTATCAGCCGGTTGGTAACGATTTTAGCCAACAACCTTTCGACGAAGAGAAACAATCGCGTTCGGCCACGACCATAATAACTATGGAAAACGTGTCCATGATAAGTGTGAACAAACTTGCACTGGCGCGGCTTGCCGATCAAAACGCCGGGAGTGAGCCAACGATATAGAAATCCGGCGGCGCGTCCAACCGTGCCGGCTTTGGCTGTGTGCGTGTGGACGATGTCGGGCCGTTCACGCAGAAACAGACGAAACAGTTTCCAGACGGTAATGGCGTCCTTCGCAGATATCTCGCGGCTCATCTCGGGCAGAAGCAGTGGAAACACTCCTGCTTCCTCCGCGAAATAGCTCATGTCGGCTTCACCCTTAGGGACCGTGCCCGTCACCAGCACGGTATTGAAATCCGCCTCGCGCAAACCAGCCGTCAACCAGACAACGTGCTTTGCTGGTCCACCAACATTCAACCGGGCAATAATCCTGATTACTTTGGGATTGCGAATCCCGGGTTGTGAAGAGCTACTCTGCATCACAATAACTCGAAACCGCTCTTCTCTGTGCAACCTCTGTGTTCTCTGTGTCTCTGTGGTGAGTTATTGCTATGAATTAATTAACCACAGAGACACAGAGAACACAGAGGTTGCACAGAGAAATCATCAGTGGCGCCTACTGTTTATTGGCTCCTGTCTCAGCCACGAGATTCGAGGCGCGCAGGAGACTTTCAAATGTCCCGGCGTCGGTCCACCAGCCCTCGAGTTCGTCCCATGTCATTGCATCGCGCTCGATGTAGGCGTTGTTGACGTCCGTGATCTCGAGCTCGCCGCGGCCGGACGGTTTGAGATCGCGAATAATGTCGTAGACCGTCTCGTCGTACATATAAATGCCGATGACTGCATAGTCCGACTGTGGTTTCGCCGGCTTCTCGTCGATATGAACCACTCGCTTGCCTTCGAGTCGCGGCACGCCGAAACGCTGCGGATCCGGAACCTTCTTCAAAATGATCTTGGCGCCGCCACCCTGCCGATGGTAATCAGCAACCGCCGCACTTATGTTTCTCTCGATGATGTTGTCACCAAGCACAACACAAACGGGTTCGCCAGAGCAAAAGTGTTCCACGAGCGAGAGCGCCTGCGCGATGCCGCCTTCACCTTCCTGGTACGTATAGTTGAGGTGCTTAAGGCCGAATGCTTTGCCGTTCCCCAACAAGCGCAGGAACTCACCGGCGGAATTGCCGCCAGTCACCACCATGATGTCGGTGATACCGGCATTCACGAGTGTTTGGAGCGGATAGTAGATCATCGGCTGGTCGTACACCGGCAGCAGATGTTTGTTTGTTACGGAAGTCAGGGGCCTCAACCTCGTGCCCAGGCCACCAGCTAGCACCACACCTTTCAACGTTTTCCCCCCGTTTCTTCTCTGCGATCTCTGCGTATCTCTGTGATCTCTGCGTTAATATTTTCGAGAGAACATTTAACGCAGAGATCACAGAGATACGCAGAGATCGCAGAGAAGACTTCAATCAATGAATCGGTTGAACCACAATTCGAGCATCAGAAGAGTCCAGAGCTGTTGCGAATAATCGCGTTCGCCGCGTACGTGCAATTCGATTAACTGCCGTACTTCGTCCGGTTGGAACAAACCTCTGCGCAGAGCCTTCTCCGAAAGTAGAACTTCTCGCAGAAACGGCTGCATCTTGCCACGGAACCAGTGCCCGACTGGAACTCCGAAACCCATTTTTCGTCGCTTGAGATTCTCACTTGGCAGTAGCTTGCGCAGCACTTTCTTTAAAAGATACTTGCTGGTCAGTCTTCGCAGTTTAAGGTTTTGCGGCAAGCTCGCTGCAAATTCGATTACATGATGATCGAGAAAAGGCGAACGCGCCTCGAGTGAAACTGCCATCGTCGCAATGTCGACTTTCACGAGCAGATCGTTGGGCAGGTAAGTCATCTGATCCGTGAGCAGCATCGCATCAACGACGCCGATGCCGTTGGCGCGCTTGAACCATTCGGCAAGTATTCCAGTCGCGTCCGCTGCTTGTGTTTGCTCTCGAAAGTGATCCGAATAAAGCGGCTGCTTGGTCTGATCGTTGAAAACGCTTACCCAACGCGCGTAGCGATCGACTCGCGGCAGCGCCACTGCGTCGAGCAAACGCTTCGCGGATTTCACTCTGCTGCGCTTTAGCGGCGAGCTCGGAATCAGATTCACCGTTTCTTTGATCACCGACTCACGCAGGAACGATGGCACGCGGCGGTACTTTTCCGTCAGTCCCATCGCGATGTATCGCTCGTAACCTGCAAACGATTCGTCGCCGCCGTCGCCGTTCAAAGCGACAGTCACGTGCTTGCGAGTTTCTTTCGCGACGTAATACGTGGGCACTGCCGATGAATCGGCGTAAGGCTCGCCGTAGTGTTCGACCAACGTAGGCAACACCTCGAGAGCGTCGGGCCGCACGATAAACTCGTGATGTTCGGCTCCGACGTGCTCGGCGATCCGTTTCGCATGATGCAGCTCGCTGAAGTCCTGTTCGTCAAAACCGATCGAAAACGTTTTGACGCGCTCACTCGACTCCTGGCTCATCAACGCCACGACCGCACTCGAATCGATGCCGCCTGATAGAAACGCGCCGAGCGGCACTTCCGACATCAACCGCACGCGCACAGCGTCGCGTAGGATCTCAACCGTTCGCTCGCCTGCTTCTTCCTCACTGAGATCGACCTTTTTAGTGAAATCCGGTTGCCAGTAACGCTGCAGCTCGATCTCACCTTTGCGCAAGCGCAGCCAGTGTCCGGGCTCGAGCTTCCGGATCGCACGGTAAGCAGTCAGCGGCGCCGGGATGCACATGAACGAAAGATAGTAATCGAGCGCCTCCGGTTGAATGTCTCGACTCACATCCGGATGAAGCAGCAACGCGCTGAACTCCGAGCCGAAGATGAGCTGTCCGTTTACGTGTGCATAAAGGAGCGGCTTTTTACCGACGCGGTCGCGAGCGAGGAATAGTTCCTGGGTTCGTTCATTCCAGATTGCGAAGGCAAACATCCCGCGCAGGTGCCTGGGACAGTCTGCTCCGAATTGATCGTAAGCATGAACGATGGCTTCGGTGTCGCTGTTGGTGTAGAAGGTGTGGCCGAGTTTTTCGAGCTTCTCGCGCAGCTCGAGATAGTTGTAGATCTCGCCGTTGAAGACGATCCATGAGCTGCGGTCCTGGTTATGGATCGGTTGCGCTCCGCCCTTGAGATCGATGATCGCGAGGCGACGCATGCCGAGGCCGACTGATCCATTGACGTAGAAGCCATCGTCATCGGGACCGCGATGACGAATCGCGTTATTCATCCGCGTTAACAGCTCTTCGTCAATCGACTTCCCGTCGTTGCGAACAATACCTACAATTCCACACATCTCGGTCGCGTATATTAGCCCTCTTAACGCGGTTTTCTAAACCGGTCGAGGTTCTCTTTCTTCTCTTTCAACAAGACAAACCCGACCGCTACAAACACAAAATAAAAAACCAGTAACTGCGCGCGCTGGCGATAAGCCGTGCCCACGTTTCCCTGAAACACCGAGTAAGCGATTGAAAGCATCGTGGTGAAAAGCAGAATCGGCGAGATTTGGCGTAAGCGGTATTTAATTGAATACCAAACGCCAAGCACCATTAAGGGAAATGAGAGCCACCAGATAATCATCTCCGGAAGCGTGATGCTCTGTCGCAACGAAGCAAGCTGCCACGGAAACGGCGCGAACAGCAGATAGATCAAACCAATGGGAATTGTTGAAATCGCGCCCTCGGTTGTCGACACGTCCACTTCCCGTCCAAAACCCGATCCGGCGCGCGCTAGATCAGCACGGCTTCGTTGCACTGCCTCCAACGTGCCAAATCGATCGAGTTGCGCATTAGCGTACCGGGTAACGCCAAGGTAAGTGAGAGACACCCCCATTAAGAGGATGACAATAAACTGGCGCGCAAAGTTCGTCGGCGTAATCTTCTGCAAACCGATAAGAAATCCACCGGCGATCGCCACCACAATCATGTAAAAAACGTAGAACCGTAAACTGAGAATGGAAAACAGCGCTCCGATCAGTATGGCCACATGCTTCATTGTGAGTTGTTCACTCAGACGCAGGCTCGCCAGAATCGCCAGTACGAGGAAGAAAACTATCGGCGCATCCTTCAATCCCTGAGCAGACCAAAGGACAAGAGACGGGAAAAACGCGACGTAGATGCCGGCTATCTTGGCTACTCGAACATTCTTGTAAACGTGCTGCGCACAACTGAAGACCAGGACCGCCGTGGCCGCACCGATGATCGAATTAACAAACTGTATCGCCAGGGTGTTGCGTCCGATTATTGAGTACACGATCGCGACCATGTTGATCATGCCCCATGCAGACGCTTGTCCTTCCATGAAATGATTGGTGATAGCTTGATAATAAGTATCTCCTTGCCACGCTTTCATCTGAGCGAAACCGAAAAAGTCATACGTCAGCGCGTCGCCGCCAAAGAACTCCTGCACGTTGAATATGAAGATGCCGGTGGCGACGATCATTCTCATCACCAGGGCCCAGCCAAAGAGTTGCAGCAGGAACGACCGGTGTTCTGTATTCCGATAGACGAAGCCGCCGACGATGATTGCCAGGATCAGGCAGAAGATTACCGCCTGACCGGCGTCATACGTTGAGTAGTCGGAGAAAGGCGCAACTATCGTCGGCACCGCAAACACGATCCCGGCGCAGACGACCAGCAACACAAATAATAAAACAGCCCTCATTCGGAGTTTCTAGCAGTGATGCAGTTTGGACTAACGCCGAAGGCGTTCGCCAATTTCAGCCATGCTGTTTGCGGCAACGCCGAAGGCGTTCGCTAATTTCAGCCCCAGGGTTCGAGGAACGAGAACCCTGGGGACCATCACATCAAAGGCGTTCTAACCCTGAAAGGGTTCGCCAATCGCCTAACCCTTTCAGGGGTTAATATCGGAATTAATTGGCGAACCCAGGGTTCTCGTTCCTCGAACCCTGGGCTGAAATTAGCGAACGCCTTCGGCGTTAATTTCGCACGACGAGGTGATTCTCCAGTACCAACGCGTCGAAACTCGCCTTGCTAAACGTGTTGATGGCGTCCGCCGGGGAGAGAACGATTGGCTCCTGCACGTTGAATGACGTATTCAGCAGAAGCGGCACCCCGGTTAACTTTTCGAACTCGTTAATTAACTGCCAGTATCGTGGATTGATATGCCTGCTCACCGTTTGCGGACGCGCGGTTCCATCCACGTGAACTACCGAAGGTATCTCCGCACGTTTTTCTTCGACGACATTCAGCACCGTAATCATGAAAGGATCGTAATGCGGATGCCCAAACAGCTCGTTGGCGGCTTCTTCTTTCATCGACGGCGCTAACGGTCTGAACCATTCGCGCAGCTTTACCTTTTTATTTAGCAGCTCACGCATGTCGTCGCGGCGCGGGTCAGCAATGAAGCTGCGGTTACCGAGCGCGCGTGGACCAAACTCCATCCGCCCCTGAAACCAGCCGATGATCGCGCCGTCAGCCAACATCGCAGCGACTCGCGGAAGCATTTGTTCGTCCGGCAACGTTTCAAACTTTAATCCGGCGGCACGCAAAGCAGCGACACACTCTTCAGAGCTGAAGCCTGGACCGTAGTAAGCATGTTCCATCCGGAACTTTCGCGGTTGGTTCAATCGACTGTGCCAAACAAGGAGCGCGGCGCCGAGAGAGCAGCCGGCGTCACCAGCAGCCGGCTGAATAAAGAAGCGCTTGAACGGGGTCTCAGTCATGATGCGGCCATTCATGACGGAATTGAAAGCCACGCCACCAGCCATACAGAGGTTTTCACTGCCCGTCCGCTCGTAGAGTCCTGACAGCAAATGGAGCGCGGTATCTTCCAGAACTTTCTGTGCGCTGGAGGCGACGTCCCAATGCTTTTGAGAGAGCTCTTCGCCTTTAGCGCGCGGCGGACCAAGCACGCTGGTCAACGCTTCGCTGAACTGATAGTACTTCGCCAGATGATGGTCTAACACACGAATGTCGACTCGGAAGTCGTGATCGCCATTTACTGAGAGCACCTTCTTCGCGAAGAAATCGTAGTATTCAGGCTTACCGTAGGCAGCGAGTCCCATTACCTTCCACTCGTCACCTTCGAACATGTCAAACCCGAGATAGTTGGTGACAGCCGAATAGAACTGGCCGAGTGAGTGAGGCAGTTTGATCCTCTTGAGCGGGCGGATCTTTCGATCGTCGCCGCGAGAAAACAAGGTCGTGGTGTCTTCACCGGTTCCGTCCCACGTCATGATCGCTGACTCTTCGAAACCGGAAACGAAAAACGCACTCGCAGCGTGACACTGGTGATGTTCCAGGAAGTGAAACTTGAAATTGCTGTCGCCGAAGTGTTCGCGAATCCGGCGCGGGTGCCGCAACATACCGAGATAGCTCTCGCCAACCTGGGTGACGCCCCGATCGACGCGGGCCTTGAACATGTCGCGGGAGATGGCGGCCGACTTCAACGCCTGGACTGCTTTATGACGTAACACCCAGGGCTTCCAGTAAAGTCCGATATGCGCGACGTCGGCGATTCCGATGCCTGCCTGGTCGAGACAGTACTGCATCGCGTTGTAGGGAAAGCCGCTGTGATGCTTGCGGCGCGAGAAGCGCTCTTCCTCAGCCGCAGCAACGATTTCGCCGTCCTTTATCAGGCTCGCGGCGGAATCGCCAAGTGTAGTTAAACCAACGATATACATGTCGACCTGTCAATATACACAAAGTTATCCACAGATTGCACAGATGGACTCACAGAATCCGCGTAATCTGTGGACGATCAACTTGAAGCGGACCTTAGCGCGTCGGCCAGTTTTTGGACGTGGGCTTCGATACTGTAATGCTGTACCGCGTAGCCGCGCCCGGCGTCGCCCATTCGCCGCCTGAGATCTGCATCGCTCAGGAGCCGCGAAAGATGCTCGTACCATTCTTCCTGAGTACGAGCCACGAAATGCGTCCGGTTCGCCTCGGCGATATCGTGGCAAGCTCCCACCGGGCTGACAACAAAAGGAACTCCGACCGCCATATACTGAACCGCTTTAAAACACGACTTACCAACCGACCAGTTATCCTCGACAATCGGATAAATCCCGATGTCGAGTGACTGGAAATCGGCGATCTCCCTCTCCAGCTTCCACGCGAGGTTTTCAACCTCCACACCGGGAATAGCGACGTTATCAGCTCCGGTTCCTACGAGCCGCACGCGAAACACGTAATCCCGCGCGAGCCGCTCAAGCACGGGAAAGATTGTTTTCACATAAGGAAACGTCGAGTGCGTGCCGATCCAGCCGATAACAGGAACATCATTCACAGGGACTAAAGGTCGAAAGCACGTCGTGTCAACCACGGTCGGAATCACGACAGCCTCCCGCCCCTTGCTCGTCACATAAGCTGCGATCTCACGATTGCCACACGTAACCAGGCGCGACCAGCTAATCAGATCGTTAGTCTTGCTGAACCATTTAAGCATGCTTCCAAGCCGGCCGTAAGTCGGGCTCTTGTACGAGACATACGTCGCATCATCAAGGTCGAGCACCATCGGACAGCCGTTCAGGTTTACAGTCAACCATTCAACCAGCGGTGGTCCAAACATCATCGCCTCGCGTTGCACAAACACCACGTCCGCCTTCCGCGCGCGCACTAGCTCGCGTACGCGACGAACCGCCGCAAGACTCAAGCCCAACGCCGTGCGCGGCCACTGCGATCGGTTGTACAGCGATCCGTACAGGCTGGAGTCGATGAAAGGATAAACGGAGAGTTCAATCCCCTGCTCGGCTAAAGGCTCGATGAATTGAATCATTCGGAACCGAGTCGCCGCCGCCTCAACTGGATATGTGGCCAATCCTAACACTCTCATGTGAGCAGGGTTTCGTACAGACGCACGTATCGCGCTGCGCCAACGCTGTTGAGATCAAAGACTTTCTCGGCCGTCGCACGGGCTTTCGCTTTGATGTCCGGATCGTTCGCTAATTCCTGAATGGCGTTCCATGCGCCGTCAAAGTCTCGCTCAGTGAAGTCGTCAATCAAGATTGCCGCATGCGATTCGTGTGTCAAACTATCCGAGTCTCCGATTCCGGAGTTGATGAGAATCGGCAGCCCGCACGCAAGGTATTCACCATTCTTCGTAGGCGACGAAGCCAATTTGGAGAAGCAACGTTTGATAAATGAGAGACCAACATCGCCGGCAGCTAAATACGAAGGCATCTCTTTTGGCGTCACGCTGCGAATCGAAAAATGATCTTCACTGATTCCACGCGCGCTCATCAGTTGTCGCACTCGCTCACGACTTCCCTTCGTAAGCCAAAGCAGGTGGGCGTCATTTCGTTTCCGCACCACACTCGCAAAAAAATCAGCCATCTCTTCAGTCAGGTACCAGCCGTCGAGCGAACCACTGTAGACAAACGTAAACCGATCATCCAGCCCCAGCTCTGCGCGTAATCTTGCACGCTCCTGCTCTTTGAACGTGAACGAGGAAAGATCGACGCAACAGGGTATCACCGCGTGCGGAACGTCCCGGCCCTTTAGCCCTTCCCATTCTTTGACGATGGGCCAGATCCGCTCAGTCAACGTAACCACCGCATCTGTGCCCGACAGAATCCGCCGCTCTGTCGACTTGGTAACGCGATATCGCAACCCGCCTTCGGGCCAATGCTTCGCATCGACATACTCTTCAGCCATCAATCCACGGAGGTCGAAGATCATTTTGATCCCAAACTTTCGCTTCAAACGAAGCGCGATCGTCGCTGGTATGTACGAGCGTGCGTGCACTAACTCGATTCTGTTTTGTTGAACCAGACGGCTGGCGAAACGAATGCCTGCCAGCACGTCGAAAATAGTAGCCGGCAGTGACGGTCGCTGGTGATATCGCAGCCAGTGCCATTCGATTCCCTGGTCCAGTAACTCCTGTTTCAGCGCGGCGCAACTACGCTGGCCTTCCGCAGTGAAGGCATTCGCCTTCTCAAAGCTCAGTAGCGTGAACTGCACGCCTTGTTGGGCCAGCTTCCGCAGGTACGGAAGCACCTGCGTTTGGCCTAACGGTTCCAGCATGCCGTTGTAGGAGATGAACAGAACGCGCCTGCCCTCGAGCGACATCTTCATGCCGCCGTTTGCGCTGCTCTTGTGAGTTCTGCGGCGATCCAATGGTAGGTACGAGCTAATCCTTCCTCGAGGGAAATCGCGGGTTCCCAATTCAAGACTTCGCGGAGACGAGTGTTGTCGCTGTTGCGACCTCTGACGCCCTGCGGCTTCGTCAAGTCATAACGCTTCCCCATCTTCTTGCCGGCAATGCTCGCAATCATGTCGACCAGCTCATTGACCGAGATCATTCGATCCTGGCCAAGGTTGATCGGCTCGCGATGATCGCTGCGCATCAACCGGTATAGTCCTTCGACGCAATCGTCAATGTAACAGTAAGACCGCGTTTGTTCCCCATCTCCCCAAACTTCGATCTCGTCGCCGTCGTTTGCGAGCGCCACCTTGCGGCAAATCGCGGCGGGTGATTTCTCGCGGCCGCCGTCGTAGGTTCCGAGTGGACCAAAGATGTTATGAAACCTGACCACGCGGGTTTCGAGTCCGAAGTCTTCCGTATAGTGACGACAAACTCTTTCCATGTAGAGCTTCTCCCAACCGTAGCCGTCTTCGGCGTCGGCTGGATATGCTTCGGTTTCTTTCAAAGGCGCGACATTCGTTTCGTTCTGCCGGTAACCGGGATAAATACAGGCGCTCGACGTGTAGAGATAGCGGTTGACACCATTCCGGCGTGCGGCTTCGATCGTGTTCAAGTTGATCAGTGTGTTGTCACGAACTATGACGGCTTTGTTGTTTTCGATAAATCCGATGCCGCCCATGTTCGCGGCCAGTCCGTAGACCTCATCAATCTCGTGCGTCGCGCGCAGGCAGTTATCAGAGACGGTGAGATCAAGTAGAAGAAATTCGTCAGCGCGCGTCGATTCAAACTCCGGTCTCTTGATATCAACGCCTCTGACCCAGTAGCCGCGGTCGACCAGGTAATTGGTCAAATGGTGACCGATGAAACCACCGGCTCCCGTCACCAACACTCTTGGTTGTTGTGGCATTCAGACTTTCCCAAGGTTTTTCTCTGCGGTTCTCTGCGTATCTCCGCGCTCTCTGCGTTAAGTTCCGTTTTAACGCAGAGAGCGCAGAGATACGCAGAGGGCCACAGAGAAGATTTTCAGGGCTTAAAGTCCCTGATCGCGTTCACGACGTATTCCTGCTGCTCCAGCGTGAGCTCGGGGAAGAGGGGAAGAGCGAAGGTTTCCCGGGCGGCTTTCTCGGCCTCTGGGAAATCGCCTTCTTTGTAGCCCAGGTACGCAAAGCATTCCTGCATATGCAGCGGAATCGGATAATAAACTTTAGTCGCGATCTCGCGCTCTTTTAAGTGCTCCATCAGCGCGTCGCGATGCTCGGGAACCCTGACGACGTACTGATGAAAGATGTGGCGACTATCAGGCTTAATGAAAGGCGGATCCAGTCTGAAGTTTAGCTTCGCGCCTTCCAACATCTGCGAATAAGTTTGCGCCTTCTCCGCTCGCGCGTTGGACCACCCATCCAGATGCGGCAGCTTTGCGCGAAGCACGACAGCCTGAAGCGCATCGATACGGCTGTTGATTCCCACCTCGACATGTTGATACTCAGTCAGACCACCGTGTACACGTAGCCTTCGCACTCTCGTTGCAAAAGCAGGATCGCTGGTCGTGATGATCCCGGCATCTCCTGCCGCGCCAAGGTTCTTACTCGGATAAAAACTAAAGCAACCAGCCACACCCATCGAACCCGCACGCCGACCGCGATCTTCAGCGCCGATCGCCTGTGCGGCGTCCTCGAGCACAGTAAGACCTTTCGCTTTGCCGAGAGACAGTATCTGGTCCATCTCGGCGCACTGACCGTACAAGTGCACCGGGATCACCACACGCGTGCGCGACGTGATCGCCGCCGGGATCGCATCGACACTCAAGTTATACGTAACCGGATCGATGTCGACGAAAACAGGTCGCGCACCCAATCGCGCAATCGCGCTGGCCGTAGCGAAAAAACTAAACGGCGTGGTGATGACCTCGTCATCTGCACCAACGTCCAGCGCCATCAGCGCGAGCAGCAAAGCGTCAGAACCAGAAGCGCAACCAATCGCTTCATTCGTTTGACAATACGCGGCGACTTCCGCTTCGAGCGCTGCGACTTCCGGACCCATCACGAACTGTTGCGTCTCGAAGACGCGATCGACCGCGTGACGCACCTCACCGCGTACCGAGGCATACTGCGCCTGCAAATCTATTAGTGGAACCTTCATTTGCTTCAAGTCTCAAGCCACAAAAATGCACAAAAAGCACAAAGATTCTTGCTCTTCTATTTTGTGCCTTTTGTGCCTTTTTGTGGCGAAATCAAGTATGCAGTCTCTCCTGCGCCTTGATCAGCCTCTCCATCTGTCTGGTAGTAGTTGGAATAGTAACGGGAATAATAGTACTCGTCGTGCGTCTCGCCCTTCACGTTGTTCAAGACCACGCCGAAGATGTGCGCACCTACATCTTGCAGTTGTTGTTTTGCACGTCGCACCACCGCCCTCGAGCTGCGTCCGCCGTGGACCACGAGAATTACCCCATCCACCATCGTCGAAAGAATCGACGCATCAGTGAACGAGATCGCCGGCGGCGAATCAATGATGATGTGCGCGTATTGCTCACTGAGAATGTTCAGTAGCTTCCGCATCTCCTCGGAACCCAGCAGCTCGGCAGGATTCGGAGGCACAGGGCCGCAGGTCAGGACTTTCAGATTCGGCGCCTTTTCACATGTTTGAATCAGACCGTCGAGATTCTTCTCGCCTGAAAGCCAGGTTGTCAGGCCCTTCGTGTTAGGCAGGTCAAACTGCGCATGAAGCCGTGGTCGCCGCAGGTCGCAATCGATCATTAAAACCTGGGCTCCGGTTTGCGCGAGCATAAACGCCGTATTGATCCCGGTGGTCGTCTTGCCTTCGGCAGGCTGACTGGAAGTAATCAGGATCGTCTTGGGCGGTTTTCCGGCAGACGA
>Ga0105238_10001856_pt1 | contig 21171 bp, 19 predicted proteins | sample KBSC34metaG_FD_81526 | JGI IMG/M metagenome (GOLD analysis project Ga0105238, IMG submission 81526) | Corn rhizosphere microbial communities from Kellogg Biological Station, Michigan, USA - KBS C3-4 metaG | ecosystem: Host-associated > Plants > Roots > Rhizosphere > Soil | place: Michigan, USA...
ACTTCAAGCATTCGACGATTCTCCGCTAGCACGTCGACCGTGACTTGTTCAACTTTTTCGACTCGCGCGATTTCAAGAAGCCGCCGCGATAGTTCAGTCCCCAAGCCGAGGCCTTGATATTCATCTACGATTAATACCGCAAGTTCGGCCTCATTCAGCAGATGTGCTTTGCTTAGCCGGCCCACCGCGAGAATTTCGGATTCGCCCGCCCCAGCGCCCCCGCGTTCAGCCACTAGCGCTATCTGGCGATCGTAATCGCCGAAACATACTTTTACCAGTCTCTCGTGAGAAATCCTTTGGTCAAGGGTAAGTAAGTGAAAATATCGCTGGTAGATGCTTTGCTCTGAAAGTCTTGCGTGAAAGCGGCCAATGGAGGGCTCATCCTCGGGACGAATGGGGCGAATGAGAACCTGAGTGCCATCCTCCAGACGCCATGGTTTAACGTACTGTACGGGATACGGGCGTATGGCGGGTGCCGGAGGCTCCAGGATCTCATTGGAATACAGAACCACGCGAGCATCGAGCGCTAGCAAGCCTTCCCCGGAAGCCAGCAGTGGGTTGATGTCGATTTCTTTGATCCAGGTTTGCTCAATGACCAGATAACTGAATCGCACCAGCAGTCTCTCGAGTTCAGCCAAATCCACAGGCTTGCGCCCACGCACGCCGCGCAGCGCCGAGAAAATCTTTGTCCGCTCCATAAGTAAGCGGGCGAGCGTGCTGTTCAATGGCGGCAGCCCAAGGGCTCGGTCCCGGTAAATCTCAACAAGCTGGCCTCCGCTCCCGAAGAGCAGCACTGGACCAAATTGAGAATCAACACTCGAACCCAGAATCAGTTCGTAGCCGTCTGTGCGCACCATCGGCTGGACCGTGACACCAAGGAAATGTTCTCCCGGTGCCACTCGTGTGAGGGACTCTTTAATTTTTTGGTAGGCATCTCTAACCGCCGCTTCATCCGGAAGATCGAGGTGGACGCCGCCAACATCAGTCTTATGCGTGATAGTTTCAGAATGAAGTTTCAGAACTACTGGATATCCAAGGTGTTCTGCGGACTCGACGGCTTGATCCGCAGAATCGGCGATTTTAGTGGCAACTGTAGGAATGCCGTAAGTTGCGAGCAGGCTCTTCGACTCGGCTTCGGTGAGGAGGGTACGTCCTGCGGCGCGGATCCCGTTGATAAGCTCGGCGGCTTTCATGCGTGGAGAGAGCTGGAAAGCCGAACTCGGATCATCCGGTTCGAGGGCTTCGGGGGTTTCATACAACACTTTGAGATTGGCGCTATAGCTCCACATAAGCTGGAACACCCGGGCCGCCGCATCGGGATAACCATATGTAGGGATGCCGGCTTGATTGAGAATCGCTTCTCCTGGCGCAATGCTGTGTCCGCCCATCCAACTGGCGATCACGGGTTTGCCAGGAAAGTTCGCGTATTGCGTCAGATGTTCCGCGACTGCTGTAGCATCGCTTAACCCGGTGGGAGCCAAGATCACCAGCAAGCCATCGGTTGCCGGATCCTTGACCGCGAGATCCACCGTTTGTGCATATCGCTCAGCTCCGGCATCCCCAATAATATCGATGGGATTTTGATGGCTCCAATGCCGCGGGAGAAACCCGCTCAATCGCTCGACCGTACTCGGGGCAAGTTCCGTCAACTGGCCACCCTCGGCAAGGAGGGCGTCTGTAGCCAGTACGGCGGGTCCGCCTGCGTTCGTCACGATAGTCAGGTTTGGCCCTTTTGGGCGGGGCTGCTTATCCAGCGCCTCGGAAAGATTGAACAGTTCGGCAATCGTATTCACTCGAACGACGCCGCAACGGCGGAAGGCGGCGTCGAGGACTTCGTCCTGGCCGGTCAAAGCCCCAGTATGCGAGGCAGCAGCCTTGGCGGCGGCCGCGGTTCGTCCCGGCTTGATCACAATGATAGGTTTTGAAAGTGCCACCTCTCGCGCCGCGGACAAGAATGCACGAGCGTCCCCTACGGATTCCATGTAAATTATGATGCTCCGAGTATCGCGGTCATCTCCGAGATACTGGATCAATTCGGCCCAACCCACGTCGAGCATAGAGCCAACCGACACGAATGCGCTGAACCCCACCAGTTCGCGCTGGCTCCAATCGAGAATGGCAGTGCATAACGCACCACTTTGGCTGATAAAACCGAGGTGACCAGGACGGGCCATCGAATTGGCGAAAGTCGCATTCAGACCATAGTGCGGGCTCATGATGCCGAGACAATTGGGACCAACGATACGCATTTTCCCTCTGTGCGCTTCTCGGAGAATGTCTTGCTCAAGTGCGGCGCCTCGGACACCAATCTCTTTGAACCCAGCGGAGATAATGACCGCGCCCTGGATTCCCGCCGCAACGCACTCGCGGACGATTCCGGGGACCGTCCGTGCAGGTGTCGCGATCACCACTAAGTCAACTTTGTCCCCTACCAGACCGATACTCGAATAGCAGGTCAAACCCAGCACGCTGGAACGGCTGGGATTGACGGGATAAATGTTGCCGCCGAACAAGCTCCGTTTAAGGTTGTATACAAGTGAACGTCCCACCCCTTCCTCATCCGTCGCTCCAATCACAGCGACGTTTCGGGGATGGAAGAAGACGTCAAGTGGCGCCCGGCGCTGCGGGGTGGATTGGGATGAGTATTCGATGGAGTCAACTCCAGATCCTATGATGGACCTTTTTAGCCTGCCCGCGTCACTCAAATGTCATCGAGAAGGCGAACAGCGCCCGGTTGAGGTCCTTAGATGCTCAATACGGGACATGGAGACTCGCGAACGATGGGGTAAAGGTTTGCCCACATTCTGCTAAAGGTTGTCAGGGCATGCCCGCAGCCCGTCATGATCAGATCCGCGTGTCTTCGCACCGCTTCTTCATGGATAGCCTGTGCGACCGGCGCGTCCAGCACAATGTGGGGGGCATTGATCCCAAGTTTGCCCTTCAGCTCCCGCAGTCGAAAATCGGCAGCGTCCATCAACACTTTCCTGTACGGCGTGAAATCAATATCCAGAGTTGGGGATGGGAGCTCAACGGCTTGTACAAGCGATAGTTGAGCTTGATAACTGCATGCAAACGCGGCGGCAGCCCTCAAGACTCCCTCGGCCTCGTCACTATAATCCAGAGCACATAGAACAGATTTGTATGGAATCTGTGGCGTATGATCAGCGAAGGCAGAGCCGGTACCGGTCCAAACAGCTGCAGTGATGTCATGAAGAATTTTAGTCGTGACAGACCCCAGGAGAAACCGTCGAATCGGGCCATGGCCATGCGTCGCCAGCATGACTAGATCTGTTCCCTGGTGTTGGACCACTTTATGAACGACCGTCCCAGCTTCACCCAATTCCGCGAACGTCTCCACATGCTTGCCTGGGAACTTATCGAGCGCGAACTTCCGTAATCGCTGCTCCGCGAATACCCGAGCCTCTTCGGGCAATTCGGGATTCGTGATCGCAAGTTCGCTATATGCAAGAGCCTCGGGACCATAAGCGTGCACCAGAGTTAGCTCCGCTGAAAAGTGCCGAATCATTTCTTTGACGTAGGGCACGATGGCTAGACAGGGCTCGGAGAAATCGACTGGAAACAAGATGCTTCGAAAGGGCAACATGAAATTGAGGTGAAGCACTTCCAATGCCAATATCCCCACCTGGGATGGAAACGCGCATCTCAAAGATGCTGTCCCGAAAGAGGCCGATAATGCCCATTATCGAAAGCATTGCCAACGCCCAGCTTGCGCGAGTTTGCGACTTTAGGGATTGATTGCGCAAGAAATGCAACTCGCGACATAATCCCGAGGGCCATGTGGGGGATATCACCCACAGTTGATCTGGTCATAAGTAAGCGTCTTAACAACTTCAATCACTCCAACATTCTTTGAACGGGTGCAGAGTTGCACATCCTCGTGGCGATGAGGTTGCCATGCTAGTTAAAGACCTGATGACCAGAGATGTGAGTTCCTGCAGCCCGGACAACAATCTGGCGGAGTTATCGAAAATGATGCGGAACCACCGGTGCGGAGCCTTGCCGATTGTGGATAGCTCAAAAAGAGTCACCGGCATCATTACGGATCGAGATATCTGCATTGCCCTTGGAACGAGGGACAGCAGGGCATCGGACGTGCTTGCACGAGAGGTTTCATCTCGTGGGTGTGTCAGTTGCAGTCCCGACAACGATGTGCGAGACGTTTTGAGAACAATGGCCACACAGGAAGTGAGCCGATTGCCTGTCGTCGATGAAGCTGATCAACTGGTCGGGATTCTTTCAATTGACGACATTATCTTTCGCGCAGGCGGCGGACATTCAGGTCTCAGCGACCGTGAAATCATCGATACCATGAGGGCTATGCGGGAAGAGCGCATTCACCAACCGGACGTGGACACCCAAGACCCAAACAATGTACGCTCGGATATCAGAATGCCGATGAACTACGAGCACGTGGATCACAAGCATTGATTCCCGCCAATGCCATTGCAGTGACGGGGCAAAGCCACGCTTTGTCGATGGCTTTATGCAGGATGTTGATGTGGTTTGGCACTGAATAAGCCACTCGCTGCGCGTCGGCAATCGGGCGCGGAATCATAGCGAGTGATGGACCACATAGATCGGCCCGCCGATTGCGGCGGAAAATTGCACTCTAGAGGTTCAGATGCGGTTAACCCAAACGACCACCAAAATACGAAACACCCACAGCGGGATCCTTGCTGGCATATTGTTTCTCTCAGGCCTCGCCCTCCCCGCGGAGGCTGGGTCCATCAATTACCACTTGCCTTGTCCGCCACCGATCCCAAGCACAGCTACCATTGACAGTTGCGTGGGTAGTAGTCCCCCGGCTGGAGGTGTCATCGACTTGAATTCCACGGTTACTTCGGCTGGCGGAGTGGTTACGGAATCTATCCAAGGTTCCATGAGCTTCTCTCTAATACCTGGGAGCGACATCGTGAATCTATACACCCGGCAAACAATCGCTCCGGGCCCGGGGGCCGTGAGTTTTGGCAACCAATACACCGTCTACGTCTGGGCAGATCAACCTCTTTCGGGTCCGCTGACGTGGGTGAATACGTTATCGTGTAGCTTCTTCGTTCCAGCGGCCGGCGACTGCCAAAGCGCGGCGGCGCCAATCCTGACTGTTCCCTACCTGGGAGCTAACCCGGATTTGGCGAACGCCGCCCAAATGAGCGGATTTATTGGCGACGGCGCTTTTCGCCCGCCTGGTGTCACCTTGCCACCAGGAGATTGGGAGAACTTGCTCACTTTCCAATTGGAAGGGGGGACAATGCCCAACCATATCCAGTTTCTCGTCTCAATGGATGCCACCTTCCAGAATGGCGTGATCGTGCCGGAACCATCTACCCAAGGGGAAGTTGGGATTGCCATCGGAATCATCTTCCTAATCGCCTACCGGGGGCGAAAAACATCAACATGGGCGGGAAACACCGCCAGTCTCGTTTCGGTCCAGGAAAACGCCACGAGCGAGAATGCCAAAAACAGACGCCGAAGAACCCCATCAAAATCAGCGCGGCAGTTCCCGGCTCTGGAACGGCGGTGAATTCGTAGTGTGCACTTTGCAATCTATAAGCTGTCGGAAAAGCAAGCGACAGTACAATCGTCGCAGTTCCTTGCCCCTCCATTACCAGTGCCTCTCCACCATTGAAGTCGCGTGCGACAATGCCACCGCTCGCCGTGAAGGGCGTCGTCACGGTAATTGTGGCTGGACCGGGGGTGTCCACTTGCGGGATGGTCAAAACGTAGTCGAAACCCAATCCGGCATTTGCGCCAAAGCTCGGTAAGGCCACATAGTTGAAGATATTGCCTCCGAAGATGACCGTACCGCTTATGCCTCTATCCTCACCGGAGATCACAGCATCAACGGGAAATGACGATCCGGGTGAGCAAGGGTCATGGCAAGGGCTTGGTGTCACCAGCCCCTGTCCTGTGAATGAAACCCCATCTCCCGTAATGGAGAACTGCGCAACACCATCCGCACCCGCAACGTCCGCGCTGCCGCCCGTAATTGCGATGGTCGTGGCCGCGCCTGTCGATGCCGCAAAAGCGATCGCAGCCGAAAGAAGTAAGGATCGCATGGATACTCCCTTTCTGGTTTTCCTTGGTCGAAGTCGCGACTTGGTTCGACATCGCATCCTTGGCTCGAAGCTGAGGAGGACGTCGGTTCCGAGTGCCTATTGCCACGCAGCTATCGCGGTCGGCAAGAATAATCACTTTCCCGTTCGCATCGACCACGGGGCACGGCGTCGCAGCCATAGCCCCAGAGTTGTTCCGTGACCGCAGCGAGGTTACTTGACGGACTGCATGAGCGCGGAGATTTCCTTATAACGTCTTGAACTCTCATCGTGACCTCTCTCTGTTCCGGCTGCCAGGCACGTTCTTACACACTGATTACTGGACACGGCGCGTGGCGGATAATTCCGTAGGAGTGCGTCCTTAGCCTTCCCATAGTTTCTTGCAGCGCACCTCGGCCGATGATTATGAGATCCGCACTATGTTCCAAGGCTACCTCGCGAACCACATCGGGAACCGTACCCGCTCCCACACAGACTGGAACACTAATGTCCGCGGCTCTTTCCAGATTCTCAATTGTGCGCCGCGCATTTTCGTGGAGCGTTTGTTGAAAGCCCGGGTCCATCTGCAATTCCGGCCACGACTCAATGGCAGGGACCGCGTGCACCAGTCGCAAATTGGCTCTCAGGCTCTTACATAGCCCTCCTGCCCAGCGCATAAGCTCGATGCTGGCCGAGGTTGCATCCACCGCGCAGAGGACCTTACTCATATCCACATGAGCGCGATCTGGAGCCTCACTAGTGTGCGCCGTCGTCCACACCGGAATGTGGACATCATGTAACACCTTGGCAGTCACCGATCCCAACAGCAACTGGCGGAAGGGACCGTAGCCATGGGTTGGCATCATTACCATATCGACTTTGTTAGCAACGATAAAATCGGCTATCGCTTGCGCGGGATCGCCAAGTACTGTGAAGCGGTCCACCGTTACACCCGTCAACTCGCTCGAGAAAGCGCTGATCCTGCTATCTAGTTGGGACCGGACGCCATCGAGGATCAATTGGGGATCGATCATCGGCGCTGCCTCAAGTCCGCTCATATAGTGTGGGTGTGCCACGGCGAGAAATGTTAACCGAGCGTCATGCCGGCGCGCCATTTCCGCGACATACGGAACAGCGTCGTCCGAACGGGCCGAGAAATCGACTGGGAATACGATGTGGTTGATCCTTGGCATAGCTACCTCCTTGTATCTGTCGAACGAGCAATTTGACTGCCACGCCGGATGCGGAGCGGGAAAGACCGATGTCGCTTCAATAACGACAGTGGGGAAGCCTGAGCTAATAGCCCAAGCTGCTCTATTTTTCTCCAGTTCTATCTTACGGCCGATATTATGGCTGCTTCTGCTCGCCGCCCATCGTGGGTCCTCCCATCATGTGGCGCATCATCATTTGCTCATGCATTTTCTCCATCAACTTGCGGTCATCGAAAAGGAGACGGAGCTGGCGGTTCTTCAGGTACGTCTGGCAAAGCACGGAGTGTTACCGAAGGAATTGGAGGCCAAAATTCGGGGCCAGTCCCATCGATTACGGCACTGATTTCCCGTTGCGTGCTCATCATTTGCGGCATTTTCCCAGCCATCGTTTCGCGGCTGATTGCCGGCGCTTGGCCCGCATCGGAATGATGTTGATCGTGTTGAGCAACAGCGACTGCTCCCGCAATAAGTACTCCGGTTGAAAGCGAAAGAGTCGTCAGAATGGTTCTTAGTCATGAACTACTCCCGGCAGACTTGCAGCAGGAGTGTGTTCACACGGTTTGGAGTCGCAAGCTCTTTGATATGGCGGTTCCACCACTCAAAGGACATAGCAGCCCGCGTGAAAACGCAGCAATGCCTGGGTGACTTGGCGCACTGCCGTTTCTAATAATCGCTCACCAAAGCAAGGACTCAAGTACAGTTTGTGCTTGGCCCCTTGCACATTGGAAAAACGGCCGTGTACCGGATCCCGCCTGTGTAGCATTCTCCCCGTACATCACGCACGCAGTTGTGCCGGCTGCTTTTCTTCGCACGATTGTGCTTAGCTGGAGGTTTGAAGAAAAACACAAGCCATCTTCTACCAACCGGCTCCCATTCTTGCCGGTGTGAAAAAGTCCGGCACGCGCCTAAGCTGGTCGTGCTTACGGGTGGGCCTGGCGGCGGAAAGACGGCAGTGCTTGAAATGGCTAGACGATACTTTTGTCAGCACGTTGCGATTACGCCTGAAGCCGCCAGTATAGTATTCGGCGGCGGCTTTCCCAGGTCGGATACATCGGGAGGCCGCCGCGCAGCCCAACGAGCCATTTTTTACGTGCAGAAGGCGTTGGAAACCGTCGCACTGGAAGACCGCCAGTCGGCGGTCATTCTATGTGATCGGGGAACTCTTGACGGACTCGCCTATTGGCCTGGCTCACGGCAGAGCTTTTTTGAAGAATTCGATATCAATTTCGAGGAAGAATTGACCCGGTATTCAGCTGTTGTCCACGTTGAAGTCCCGGCGTTGGCGTGGGGCTACGAGAAGAACCAGATCCGGAAAGAAAGTGTATCGCAGGCGCGGAAAATCGACCAGCGCATCGCCAAAGCGTGGAGCGGTCATCCGCGAGTCATGACGGTGAGCGCCGAGGCCGGCTTTCTGGATAAGCTCGCTTACGCAATCGAACTTCTGCGCGGTGAGCTCCCACGCTGTTGCCAGACTCACTTGCACGCGGTATCAGAAAAGACGAAATGAGCGCTAAAGGGACGCTCGTAATGCAACATTGCGCGGATCTGATACGGATTGGGCGCGGTACGCTGTAGGGTACATTGGAACTGCGCGTACCCACGCTTCCGGATGATTCGCCACGCGCCGTGTCCGATACTTAGGGTCTGAGCACATAACGCCCTAGAATCAGACCATGCCCTCAACCAGCGGTGAAATTGCAGGTTCATCTGAAGCCCCTAAGCCGGCAGAGTCCCGCAGATGGCTGAAGAGAACGGTGCCGCATGAGCAGTTATACCGGCTCGCGCCCGCGCGGACCAAGCCGAAGCGCTATGGAGCCGTGATTTTCCCGGACCGCGTTCGACACGTGTTGCGGGCCTGGTGGGCATGGCTGGCGGCGGCAATCGCGCTTCAGTGGGCGGGCCATTGGGGGTACGCCATCGCAGCCGGTGCGGTGACTTTCTTCCAATACCATACCTCCTCGGAAACACATCCTGCTGTATTTCCCCTGGAAGCGGATCTCAATGTGGACTCCGTGGAATTCCGGAACACCATCGCGGGAGTCACCGGAATGGCGTTTGTTCCGGGAAACCAAGTTGCGATATACAACAACGGGGACGAATTCTATCCCGTGATGCTGGACGCGATTGAAGCGGCTGAGCAGTCCATCACAATGGAGCAGTACATCTACTGGGATGGAGAGGTGGGGCGCCGCTTCGCGGAAGCTTTCGCCGAAAAGGCGCGCCAAGGGGTGGAAGTGAAACTCCTGCTAGACGCGATCGGCTCCTCCACACTCGGAAAGGAAATCTTCCGCATCCTGGCAGCCGGTGGATGCCAGCTCGCTTGGTTCCGTCCGATTCATTGGTATACACTGCATCGCGCCAACCGGAGGGATCATCGCAAATCGCTCATCGTGGATGGCCGCATTGCGTTCACGGGCGGCGCAGGCCTCGCCGACCATTGGTTGGGCGCAGCGTCAGACGCCCGCGAATGGCGCGATATTCAGGTGGCCGTCACGGGACCCGCGGCGCTGGCACAACAAAGTGGTTTCGCACTGAATTGGCTGGAAGCCACCGGCGAGATCCTGAGTGGTGGACGTTTTTTTCCCGAACCGCGCAGTGAAATGGGCGAAGACGGCGGTGTGAAAGTGCAGACCATCCTTAGTTCTCCGGCGCTGGGAGCGGGCTCGGTAGGTACCATGTACTTGGCCGCCTTGCAGTGCGCCAAACGGGAACTGCTTATTGCCAATCCTTATTTCATTCCGGATGCGCGTGTGATCGACATGCTGGGGGCGGCGAGGCGGCGGGGCGTCACCGTCAAACTAATGGTTGCCGGCGAACACACCGATGCCTGGTGGGCGCGCCATAACGGTGTCCGCCTGTATGGGAGATTGCTTGAGGCCGGCGTTGAAATCTACGAATTTCGTCCCACCATGCTCCATCAGAAAACCATGCTGGTGGATGGAGTGTGGGCCACTATTGGCACGGCTAATTTCGACAACCGGTCTTTTGCGATGAACGAAGAAACCAACCTCTGTTTCCACGACGGTATCGTCGCGGATAAACTCCGCGTCATTTTCACTGCCGATCTGAAGCGCTGCGATCGTATTGAGTTTGCGGCGTGGCAGCGGCGCGGTCTATGGCTGAAGGTCCAAGAACAGTGCGCTTCGCTACTTGAGGATCAGCTCTAACCATGCGCGCCTTCCGGATTGCCACCTACAATATTCACAAGGGCCGTGGCATGGACGGCCGCGTGCGCATTGAACGTATCCTGCGCGTGCTCCGCCAAGTGGAAGCCGATATTGTTACGTTGCAGGAAGTGACCAATCGCCATGAGCGGACGCCTGAAGAGCACCAGGCATGCTATCTCGCTGAACAGCTTGGATACTTTTATAGTGTCGGGGAAACGCGTAAGCACCGCGACGCGGTCTACGGCAATGTGACCCTGAGTCGATGGAAGTTCGAGGCCACGCGCCACATCGATCTGAGTGTCGCTGGTCGCGAGCCCCGCGGAGCATTGCGCACCGATATTTGCGTCGGCGCGGAAACCCTGCACGTTTTTAATGTGCACCTGGGTACCGCAGTTCGCGAGCGCCGCGCGCAGGCACGACTGATCGACGAACATCTACTGAAAGCACTGGATGTACCCGGCCACCGGATCGTGATGGGGGATTTCAACGACTGGAACCATGGGCTGGTGACAAAAACTCTATCCTCCGAATTCCACCTGACCGACTTGGCCGAACATTTACCGCGCACTCGAGGCTACCCCGCCCTTTTACCACTAGTGCATTTGGATCACATCTATTTGGATCGCGATTTGAAAGTCGAGACGGCACGCTTCCACCGCAACCGGCTATCGTTGATCGCCTCGGACCATCTGCCGCTGATCGCCGAAGTCGCATTCCGAAAACCGAGCTAAGTTCCTCGGATGCCTTCCGTCAAATCACCCAATCCATGAGCCGGTTTACACTACTTTTAATTTCTCCGTCGAGTGAAGCATCTCCTTGCGCTGCATTTATGAAACTCGAATGGCAATCTTTAGGACCCCATCCTGGCGCGACGCAAACAACTTGTAAGCCTGGTCGATCTCGTCAAGTGGAAACGCGTGAGTGATCAACGGAGTCAAATCGATCCGGTGAGCACGCACCAGCCGCATCAATCTTGACATCCGCTCTTTCCCACCGGGGCACAGGGTGGTGACGATGGTTTGATCCGCCAATCCGGCGCCGATGGCATCGAGCGAGATCTGGAGATGGCCCGAATAGACTCCTACACTCGACAAGGTTCCCCCTGGCCGCAGGGCGCGAAGAGCCTTTTCGAACGTGTCCTGAGTCCCCAATGCTTCAATGGCCACGTCGACTCCTCGACCTTCCGTCACCTCGTGAATTTCGGCCAAGGCATCGCCCTCCGACAGAATTACCGCCGTGGCGCCAAACTGCTGCGCCATCTTTAGCCGGTTCGGATCGGAATCCACTGCTATGATCTCTGCGGCGCCCATGAGCCGTGCCCCGAGGGTCGCACACAAGCCAATCGGCCCTTGTGCAAACACGGCGACGCTATCGCCAAGACGGATCTTGCCACGCTCAGCCGCGGCGAATCCGGTGGAAGCGATATCGGCGAGCAATAGAACCTGCTCGTCGGACAATATCTCAGGAATCACCGCCAGATTTGCTTGGGCAAAAGGAATCAGTGCGTACTCAGCCTGAACGCCGTCAATGGTATTGCCCAATCGCCAACCGCCAAGCGCCCCACCACACTGAGACCGGTCACCGGCAAGGCATGCCTCGCACTGCCCGCACGGTGTTATCGCTCCCACCAGTACTCTTTCTCCGACCTGATATCCGGTCACGCCGGCACCGAGTTCGTGGATTACTCCGACCGCTTCGTGTCCGAGGGTGAGTCCCACTTTTACCGGGTACTCTCCGCGAACGATGTGCACATCGGTTCCGCAGATCGTGGTCAGGCGCACTTGTATCACAGCCTCTCCAGCGCCAGCGGTCGGGATCTTCTTCTCCTCGAGGCCGAATGCGCCCTTTGCCCGAAACACATTTGCCCACATTAAGCCCTTCTGAAGCTTCCCGGTCTTGTGCGCCTTAAGTGCGAGTTGCATCGGTGATCACCTCTATAGCTGAGTAGCAAACGAGTCGCCATGAATCACCGGCAATCTCAAACGACTTAAGCAAGTCCACCCGGCGCTCGCTGATGGATGGGCCGCAGTAGGTGCGTGTTTTCGCGCACGTTCCCGTCGGAGGTTGTTCAAGAAGTGGAAGTCAGAGTGCACGGTATCGAGTAAGCCGTCGTATGACCAATATTCGTCCTCTTGCCTTGATAGTCGCCGTTTCGCTCTCCGCGGCTTTCGCATCCCCCCAGCCCGACTGCGGGTCTGCGCTATGCGGCTTGGTAGCCTCGGGCACTCTTTCGAGCCTTAGATGGCCAGACTTCTCAGGCTACAAGGTCCAAGTCCAGACTTTTTACGAACCCACAGGGTATGCCCCTGCGTGGATTCATGGCGGCGAAGTGACCAGCCAGGCTAAGGCGCTGATCGAAATCCTCAAAGCAGCGGATGCGAAGGGATTAGATTTCGAGGATTATGATGGATCCCGCTGGAGCGACCGATTGGCGAGGCTGCAGATAGCCACTAATCCCAAGGTTGAATCCATAATCGCCGAATTTGATCTGGCGCTCACTATCTCGAGCATGCGCTATATCTCCGATCTGCATTTCGGCAGGGTGAATCCCGGATTGTTTCACTCGTCCCCGAGCGGCAAGCGTGAGGAACTCAACCTCCCCAGCTTCCTTCGCCAACAGGTAATCGATGCGAAGGATGTGAAAGCAGGGCTCGAAGAGATCGAACCTCCCTATGAAGGCTATCGCCGCACGCAACGAGCGTTGCAGCAGTACATGACCTTGGCGCGCGAAGACCAGATCGCTTCGCTCCCGATTACGAAGAAGACGGTCGAGCCGGGCGGTTCGTACGACCGCATCGGTCAGCTAACCAGTTTGCTGCGGCAAATAGGAGATCTGCCTTCGGATGCGAACCTTTCGCTCGATTCCAACAGGTATGACGCTCGGCTAGTGGATGCCGTGAAGCATTTCCAGTTGCGCCATGGGTTAGAACCGGACGGACGACTGGGAGTGGCCACGGTCGCACAGCTAAACATTCCGCTGAACCAGCGAGTGCGTCAGCTAAAACTGACGCTTGAGCGCTGGCGCTGGCTCCCTGCCACCTTCCCCCGTCCCCCGATTGTCGTGAATATCCCCGAATTTGTCTTACGCGCGGCAAGCGACCAATACCGGACTGAACTGGGAATGAAAGTGGTTGTCGGGAAAGCGTATCGCCACCAAACCCCGGTATTCGCTGCCGAACTGAAGCGCGTGGTTTTTCGGCCTTATTGGAATGTGCCTCTCAGTATCCAGCGGACCGAACTGGTTCCAAAGATCGCTGAGGACTCGGCATACCTCATGAAAAATCACTACGAAGTCGTCACTCCTCAAAACACAGTTCTCACGGACGGAATCGTGGATCAGACAATGCTGGCGCAACTCCGTTCCGGTAAATTGCGGATTCGTCAGATTCCAGGTCCCGAAAACGCGCTGGGACTCATCGCGTTCATGTTTCCAAATGAGCACGACGTGTATCTGCATTCGACTCCCGCAACTGAGCTCTTCTCAAAATCCCGCCGGGACTTTAGCCATGGCTGCATTCGCGCCGAGAAGCCACAGCAGCTTGCGGAATGGGTTCTTCGAAATCAGCCTCCGTGGACGCCAGAGCGCATTGCGGAAGCGATGAACGGCACCAAGACCCTTCAGGTAAACCTTGACCGTCCCATTCCGGTATTGATTGTCTATGCCACTGCAGTGGTTCTGGAGAGCGGGGAAGTTCGTTTTTTTGAAGATATATATGGGCTGGACGCGCAGCTGTCAGCGGCTTTGGCGAACGGGCCCTCCCACGGATCCAAGACAGAAGCAAGAATGCAAGTTTCCCCGCAGTAGGTTTACCAACGTCGGACGCGTCCCACATCCACGTGAATGAAATCGGAAACAGGATAATATCCGACGCCACCACGCCCCAGAGCCAAGGCAGCGTCCCGCAGGCCAACTGTCCTAAAACCGGGCAAGCGAATGTCTATCGCCTCCGCCTGCATATGGAGACTCTGCTTGGCGACTCCCGAAGTATGGGTGCGCAGGAACTCATTAGTCCGGGGGCTGCGATAGCCGCATACGACGTCGATCTCCGAATCCCGGCGGCCAGTGGCCTGGGTGAGATCGAATAAGACATCAAATAGGCGCGGATCAAAATGGTGGACATCGCCGGTGAGATGATCGCGCAAGAATCGGTCGAGTTGCGACAGGGCATTCGGGACGTATGAATGATCCTGCCAATAAATCACGTCGAGACGTTGACGCGTATGCGTGTTATAGAGACGCAACCGTCGCTGATCACTAGAAGCATCCGGGCGCGCCGCGGAAGGAAGAACCGCCGCCGCAATCGTAGCAAGCAACAAGAGTCGCGTGACGAGATGCATTTCTAAAGGATAACAGTCCTAAGTTCGCTTCCATTGTTCGCTCTGGTTGGGATCGGCTGGCTTTGCCGTGCGGGTTTCCTGTTCGCCGAATGATGCGACCGGAGCCCTAAGCCCTGCGAACTTCGCCGCCGCACGGCCGTGCGGCAAACCTTCAATGATGTCTGACTAGCCCTTGCGTTCCCGGAACGAATATTTGTTCAGGAGAGCCATCAGTTTCGCGGCCGCCCGTGGCGGACGAATTCGCTTCGTGACGATATCCCGGTTCTCGAGTTTCTTGCCATACAGCGTGGCGTTGTCGTCGAGGTCCTGCCGCAAAGTTGCGCCTTGCAGCGAAATGCCGGCAAATAGCCCCTGCGATCGCGACCACGAAAGAATATCGGCGTGCATTTGCGCGTCAGTTTGCGCTGTTGCCGTGCGCCCCACCGGGCCTCCGGCAACTGAGCCTTCAGCGCCCAGAGTGAACTTGCTCTCAAGCAGTTTGTCCGCTCCCCGCGCATTCATCACCAACATGATCAAGTCCGTCGTAGAGCCGCCGATTTGGAAACCAATACTTCCACCCTCGATGCGGACAGTGGCGGGCGCGGACCAACCTGGGCCGCCTTTGTTCCGGCAGGACATGTAGCCTTTCCCATATTTCCCGCCAATGATAAAGGCGCCGGTCTTGAGCTCCGGCACAATCACGATGCAGTGTGCGTTCTCCAGCAGTTCCTGCGGAATACCCTTATCCGGAGTTGCCATGATTTCTGAAAATACCGCCGCCGCTTCGTCGAGCCGTTTTGCAGGCTCGTTGTCTTTAGCCAGCAATGGCGTAAGCGCCAAAGTGGTCACTAGAATGAATCTCATTTCTCACTCCTTCCAGCCAGCCGATTACCCCGAATGGGTCTCCGGCGACTATCTTCTCTTTAGCACGGTTTGCGCCATGCGCCAAATGTTCTGGACGATAAACCAAGAGCGATTCAGGCCGTTAAGAGTTAATGGGTTTAACGAAAGGAGGTGCGCGCTATGGGACAACCTTGGTCGAAAGTGGGCTATTTCCCCCAACATTCGCTCGACGCCCGCATAGCATTTAACAATTCTGGGATGGAGGCAGCGCCGTAGAGGTACCTGACGTCAATACGTTTCAGTAGCCGGGTTGTCATGGAATCAAGAATGCACATAGGCATGCGTGAAAGCGCGCGGAGTAAATCACCAAACGCGATCACAAGGGGCTCAATCGAGAGTCCAGTAAAGGAGGGGAATCAAATGAAGTTCTCCAGAACATTGCCAACCATGTTTGGTCTTGCTCTCATGGGCATTGCATTCTCGCCGGCCACCAAGGCCGACGCCTTTGACAAGAAGACCGAAATCACATTTAGCGCACCTGTAGAAATTCCGGCGGTTCATCAGCCCGGCTTCGGCGTGTTGCCCCCGGGTACTTATATGTTCAGGATCGCCGCATCGCAGGGCAACCGTCATATCGTCCAAATATTTAGCAAGGACGAAGCGACCATCTATGCCACCATCCTGGCCATCCCGAATCTTCGGATGAAAGCCACGGATAAGACGGTCGTCACGTTCCGGGAACGGCCGGCTGGCCGTCCGCAAGCGCTCCAGGCCTGGTTTTATCCCGGCAGACTGTGGGGTGAAGAATTCGTATACCCCAAAGCGCAAGCTATCGAGCTGGCACAATCGACCAACACCACAGTGCTCGAAATGCCGGCTAACGTAACAGTGGAAGCCGCGAAACCAGAAGAACCGCGGGTAATCGCGGAACTGGAACGAACGCCCGTGACGGCAGTTGAACCGTCGGGAAAAGAGGTCGAAATGGCCCAAGTAGTGACGCCTCCGCCGGCTAGTGAGACGCTGGTGGCAAGAGCAGAGCCTGCGCCGGAGTTGCCGAAGAGCGCCAGCTCGTTGCCGTTGATCGGGCTGATCGGTTTGCTTGCGCTGGCAGGGGGCTTGGCCCTCAGCGCAGCGCGAGCGCGCGCACTGTAAAGCATTTGGTTTCCGGGCAGAACGCCACTTTTAGAGCCTGACGCAGATTGGGCCACGGCCGAAAGCCAGAAGAAGATCACGTGACTAGGAAGCCAAACTTAGACCGAGAGCACGGCGTCGCGAAAGCGGCTGTGCTCCCGGTCCTTTTTTTCGTCCTCAGCGGATTTGCTACCGCCCAAGTCGTGCCGCCCGGCAACGGCCGCGATCAGGAGAACTTCCGCATCTCGGTGGAAGTCGACCTGGTGGTGTTACAGGCAACTGTGCGCGACCGTGAAGGCCACACGGTTGCGCAACTTGGCCAGCAGAATTTCGAAGTCTTCGAAGACGGCCGCCCCCAGCCCATCCACCTCTTTAGGCACGAAGATACGCCTGTCACGGTTGGCTTGGTCATCGATCACAGTGGGAGCATGCGCGAGAAACTAGCGGATGTTACCGCCGGGGCCCAGGCCTTTGTCCATTCCAGTAACCCTAACGATCAGATGTTTGTCGTGAATTTCAACGAAGCGGTTTCGCTAGGCCTTCCGGCAGGAACTCGCTTCAGCGACAACGCTGAGCTACTGGGAGGCGCAATCTGGGGCGCGCGGGCGGTTGGCACGACGGCTCTCTATGACGCGATCATCGAGGCACTCAAGCGGCTGCAGCAAGGCACCAGTGACAAGAAAGTCTTGATTGTCATTAGCGACGGCGGCGATAACGCGAGCAAGGCCAGCCTGGACCAAGTGCTGAAGCTGGCGGAACAATCCAGCGCCATGATTTACACGATTGGTATCTTCGACCCGGAGGATCCCGACCGCAATCCGAAAGTGCTCCAGCGCATTGCTCGAGAGACGGGTGGCGAAGCCATATTCCCCAGCCGCCTAGGTGAAACCGTAGTGATTTGCGAACGCATTGCCCGCGATATCCGGGACCAATACACGATAGGCTACTCGTCCCCGAATGAACGTCAACACGGCAGTTACCACAAAGTTCGGATCACGGCGCGAACTAGCGGGAACGAGAAACTATCCGTGCGCGCCAGAGCCGGCTACAGAGCCTTAGGAGCATTTCAGCCAAGCAAGGGTGCCAAATGAAAGTGGTGGTGCAGAAAAATTCATTGAAAGGAATCTTGCGATGGTCGCAGGTTGCGCTCTTCGCCAGCGCAGCAGTGATGCTGGGTTATTGTGTGTTCGTTCTTGTGGATATTCGCGTATTCCAGGACCGCGAGAACCGCAATCTTCAACGTTCACTGGATGAGCAGCGCGCTCCATTGCAAGCCCGGCTCAGACCGCCGGAGATTCCACCGGCCTCCGCGACCAACGGTCTCATCGGCCGCATCGAAATAGCACGCCTTAACCTCTCCGTAATGGTGATCGAAGGCGACGACGAAAAGGTTCTCCGGCGGGCGGCCGGCCATATTACCGGAACGGCGTTGCCGGGGCAAAACGGCAACGTTGCTATCACCGCACATCGCGACACATTCTTTCGGCCCTTGCGAAATATCCAGTTGGACGATGTGATTACGTTCACCACGTTGCAGGGGAAGTATCGCTACCGGGTTGTGTTCACTAAGATCGTCAGTCCCCAGGACGTTGCAGTCCTGGATCCCACGGGCGGGGAGATCCTGACCCTGGTGACATGTCATCCTTTCTACTTCGTAGGCGCCGCCCCGAACAGGTTTATCGTTCGTGCTGAAAGAGTCAGATCATGACCGAGGAAGGTCCATTCGAATTGGCTCCGCCGAGCCCAGTCGATGTTGGATGGTGGAACGCCTCTCAGCTCCCACCCCGGGGCCCAACCCCGGAAGATCGATCGCATAGAACCGGTGATCGGCGGACAAGAATGGCTCTGTCGCGTCCCAGGTATCGAGGGAGCCGCCAAATCCATGCAGACCCGTTAATCTGTAGTTGATGTAAACGCCTTGCGGGTAACGGAAATGTATTCTCACGGATTCGCTCCGGGCCTATCTGCTCACCCGCGCCAGTTTACAAGCCTTCTGAAGTAACGCTCTCGGATGAAGAGTCCAAGCTGGAAGTAAATGGCGAATCAGTGCCAGCCTTTGAGGACGACTTGAAAGCCGTACAATCATTCTTGACGAATGAGCGAGTCTGATTAGGACCCCAAGCGGAACCCTCTGTCCACAAACGCTACCTTCCAACTGGAGAAAGTGGAGAGAACCTGTCCGATTCGGCCGCTTTGATTTGTTGTTCGCCGCTAAAGCTGTGAGTTCTCCGTCGCGAACCTAGAGTACAAGTAACAGCTAATGGCGTCTAGAATGTGGGGCATAACGGCGGCCGTTTGCCCAACAACGATACTGTCAACAAAGCGACTTCAGGAATTTGGAGATGTAATGGCTCCCCGACATGGATTCGAACCACGATTCACGGCTCCAAAGGCCGCTGTCCTACCATTAGACGATCGGGGAAAATTCTCAACAAGCCTAACGCGTATCATTTTAACACGTCGCATGCCGCGCAAAACCCAAGTGGGCTCAACTCCACACGCTCATCTCCGCCATTCGCTATACTCACTAGGATAATCATGAAGGTTCGTGTGATCTGGAAGCCCGGAGGTATGCGAAATAGCTCCGGCGCTGGGCTAGAGCCTCCGCCACAGGCGCTGATAGACACCTGTGCGCATATTCTCTGGGGCGTCGATGACGGCCCTGGGGGACTCGATCAAAGTCTCGCAATGCTTAAAGTGGCCGCCGCACATGGGACCACCGATATTGTTGCCGCCTCACGCGCGAGTTTTGAGTATCCATTTGAGCCTGAGGTCATCGCTCAGCGCATCGCCGAGCTCACGGCCCGGTGCGGCGATTCCATCCGCATCCATACCGGCTGTGCACTCCATTTCGGCCTGGGAAATATCCGCAACGCGTTGGCCGATCCGCGCAAGTACGCCATCAATGGGCGGACCCACCTGCTGGTGGAATTCTCCGATGTTGTTTTACCTCCGGCTACCGAGGAAATTCTGCAAAAGTTCCGCGCGAAAGGCGTTGTGCCAGTCATCAGCCACCCGGAGAGAAATCCGGTTCTGCAACGTTCTCCGGAACGGTTGCAGGCGTGGATTTCCATGGGCTGCGTGCTGCAAGTGACGGCCCGCTCGCTTTCCGGCCACTTTGGACCTATCGAGCAAAGATTCGCGTGGGATCTTCTAGGGGCCGGTATGGTTTACGCCATCGCAAGCGATGCGCACGATGCGCTGGATCGTCCCCCGCGCCTCGATGCGGCGTGGCGGCGCGTTAAAAGCGAGCTGGGTGAGGTCATAGCCAAGAAGCTGATGATTGATAATCCATCAGCCATGATTCAAGGCAGGCAAGAGGAACTCGACGGAAAGCGTGCGTTATCAACTGCCGCTAACAGTACGCAGCCCAAAGAGCGCGGCCGCGCCGCTTCGGTTCCGTGGTGAGATCGTAACCTTCGCCTCAACGCAGGTGATCGGAGGCGCCATCACCCATTCCCATTTACTTACCGAGATGCGCTTGGTCCTTCTCATTTTCGTTGCAGTACATCTCGAAAATGTCGGCGTCGGCCAGAAGGTGGTGAGGCACCTTGATGGTGAAAGGTTTGGTGTATGTCTCCGGATCGTCAAAAGTCATTTCGACATCCAGATGCCCGAAATCGCTGCGGCGGAAGCGCTCGGTGACATGCAAAGCTTCGCTATGACGATGGCCCGCCATATCGAATATAGTTTTGTCGTTGAACCCGGTGCTTTCCACTACGAAGGTGTCGCGCTCCCAATGCCCCACCGAGTAGCCTAGATACGCCGGCAAGTTTATTTCCTTAGGAAGCTCTCGGCCGTCGGTAAAAATTTGGCGATGCAAATTGTCCACTTCATATAAGAGCATCGTCAGCCTTGGCGCCTGAACAATTTTGATCGGCTCCGACAGCAGGCCGGCCATGGGCACGCCGAACCTTGGCGAACAGACGCTGGCGCCCGATCTCCGGTCCGCCGCTTGCCTGCGAAGCGCTTCAGCCGCATCCCCGCGCAGTGGTACCTCTTCGGGTTTGAGGTCCGCGAAGATATTGAATGCGTACTTGTATTGAGTACCGATCTCCATTCCCGGCGGAGCCAGTTCAATATCGGCATCGAACGCGTTACCGAACAGGCGCTTCACCTCGGCCACCGGAGTGGGTTCGTGCATCCAGACACCGGATAGATCGGGCTTGCCGTCAGCAGTGCGCGGTGTGGGCGCGGAAAGATTAGCTTTGCCGTCGGGTGTGCGCGGAGTCCCTGGAGTTGGAAAGTTCAACCACTGTGCATTTGCGCCAACCGCGAGAAATGCGCACAAGACCAACCATCGCTGATATTGCATTCGCAAACCTCCAGGGCCTAACGCTACCATAGCCACCGCGGACAAGCAAAGAAGTTCTACTCAGTGGCGCCCAATTTGCGGAGCAACGCCACCGTTCGCAGGCGCGCCAATTGTGCAGGGTTATCGGTCGATGC
>Ga0105238_10001857_pt1 | contig 21165 bp, 19 predicted proteins | sample KBSC34metaG_FD_81526 | JGI IMG/M metagenome (GOLD analysis project Ga0105238, IMG submission 81526) | Corn rhizosphere microbial communities from Kellogg Biological Station, Michigan, USA - KBS C3-4 metaG | ecosystem: Host-associated > Plants > Roots > Rhizosphere > Soil | place: Michigan, USA...
GGCTCGCCGAGAAGTAGTGGTCCGGGGGCGCCATGCAGAGAACCTATCGAAAACGAGGAACTAGGGTTAAGCGATCATGAGCGCGAACGACGATCAGATGCTCGACCGCGTGCTCGCCAGCGACGGCGCGAGGGCCAGCGGCGTGAGCCGGTTCGGCGCCGACGGCGCGCTCGGGCGCGCGCAGGCGCTGCAGACCGAGGGACTCGACGTCGATGTCGACGATTTCGGCATCCCGGCCGACGTCGACGGCGAGCAGTTCGACCGTGACGCCCGGGCATCCCTGCGGCGCGTCGGAGGCCTGAGCACCGAGCTCGAAGACGTCACCGAGGTCGAGTACCGCCAGCTGCGGCTCGAGAACGTCGTACTGATCGGCGTGTACTCCTCCTCTGCATCCGGCCAGGGGCTCGAGGATGCCGAGAACTCGCTCCGCGAGCTGGCCGCGCTGGCCGAGACCGCGGGCGCCGTCGTGCTCGACGGGCTGCTCCAGCGGCGGCCGCATCCGGATCCCGCCACCTACCTCGGGCGCGGCAAGGTCGAAGAGCTCGCGATGGTGGTGCAGTCGCTCGGCGCCGACACGGTGGTGGCCGACACCGAGCTCGCGCCGAGCCAGCGCCGTGCCCTCGAGGACGCGGTCAAGGTCAAGGTCATCGACCGCACTGCCGTCATCCTCGACATCTTCAGCCAGCACGCCAAGAGCCGCGAGGGCAAGGCGCAGGTCGAACTGGCGCAGCTCGAATACCTCCTGCCGCGGCTCCGCGGCTGGGGCGAGTCGATGTCGCGCCAGGCCGGCGGCCAGGTCGGCGGGGCCGGCGCGGGCATGGGCAGCCGCGGACCGGGCGAGACCAAGATCGAGCTCGACCGCCGCCGCATCCATACCCGCATGGCCCGGCTGCGCAAGCAGATCAAGGGCTTCGCGCCTGCGCGCGAGGCCAAGCGCGCCAACCGCGACCGTTTCGAGGTTCCCAGCGCCGCCATCGTGGGCTACACCAACGCGGGCAAGTCGAGCTTGCTGAACCGGCTGACGCGCGCCGGAGTCCTGGTGCAGAACCAGCTGTTCGCGACGCTCGACCCGACCGTTCGCCGCACCGAGACCCCCGACGGGCAGGTGTACACGCTGGCGGACACCGTGGGATTCGTCCGCAACCTGCCGCACCAGCTCGTGGAGGCCTTCCGCTCGACGCTCGAGGAGGTCGGCAACTCCGACGTCATCGTCCACGTGGTCGACGGGGCTCATCCCGATCCGGCGGCGCAGCTGGCCACCGTGCGCGACGTGATCGGCGAGGTCGGCGCGCGGGACCTTCCCGAGATCGTGGTCTTCAACAAGAGCGATCTGGTGGATGACGACCAGCGGCTGCTGCTTCGCGGCCTGGAGCCCGACGCCGTCTTCGTGAGCGCCCGAACCGGTGAGGGGATCGACCAGTTGCTCGACAGGGTGAGCGCGGCGCTGCCGCACCCCGACGTCGAGTTGGAGCTGCTGGTGCCCTACGACCGCGGCGACCTGGTCTCGCTGGCTCACGCCAGGGCACGGGTGATCGAGACGCGGTACGACGAGCGCGGAACCTGGCTGACGCTCATGGCGACCCAGCGTGTGGCCGAGCAGCTCAAGGCCGCGGTGACGGCCGGCGCTCCGGCGACGGCGTAACACTCCGTAGCCCTAGATGCCCGCCCGGCGGCCCGGGCGATTTTCTGATTAGCCTGAACTCAGCGTCGCTCGCACAGGACGCGGTGCGAAAGCCGAGCCCGGCACCCGCTCCAGACGGCACGCGGCGAACCGCCGGTGCCGAACGGCGGACGAGGCAGGAGGCTCGGCGGCATCCGGTCGAACTCAGGTTCGGCTCGGCCGTCCGCGCCGGCCCGGCCTCCCCATTTCGCGAGGAGTGCAGCAATGACCACCATCTCTCCCTTCCCGGCCGGGACGATCCTCGGCTACCCGCGCATCGGTCCGCACCGCGAGCTGAAACGGGCGGTCGAGGCGTTCTGGGCGCATTCCATCGACGCGGCCGAGCTCGAGCGCACCACGGCGGCCCTGCGCGCAGCGACCCGTGGCCGCCTGGCCGACCTCGGGCTGGGCCGCCAGGACTCCTCGATCCCCGAATCGTTCTCGTACTACGACCAGGTTCTGGATGCCGCGGTGACGGTGGGTGCGGTCCCCGCCCGGTTCGCCGACCTGCTCGACGATGGCGGGCGTCTCGATCTGCACGGCTACTTCATCCTCGCCCGCGGTGAGGGCGATCGCGCCCCGCTGGAGATGACCAAGTGGTTCGACTCCAACTACCACTACCTGGTGCCCGAGATCGGGCCCGAGACCGTGTTCTCGCTCGCGAGCGACCGCCTGGTGCGCGAGGTCGCGGAGGCGAGAGTGGCGGGGTTCGTGACCCGTCCCGTGATCGTCGGACCGGTCACCCTACTGGCCCTCAGCAAGCCCGCCGATGGCGCCCCCGACGGGTTCGACCCACTCTCGAAGCTCGACAAGCTGCTGACGGTGTACGTCGAGCTTCTCGACAGGCTCGCCGCCGCCGGCGCCGAGTGGGTCCAGCTGGATGAGCCCGCCCTGGTGAGCGAATCGCTCGGCGTCTCTTCGGCCGCGCTGCGACAGGCCGCCGCGACCGCATACTCGGTGCTCGGAGCAGACCGGCCGCTGGGCATCCTGGTCGCCGCGCCGTACGGCTCACTGGGCGAGGCGTTCGGGGTTCTGGACGCGTCGCCGATCGACGCGATCGCGCTCGACCTGGTCAAGGGCTCTCTGCCGCTGAACACGACGACCGAGAAGGTGCTCGTCGGGGGTGTGATCGACGGCCACAACATCTGGCGAGGCGATCTCGTGGGTGCGTTCGACAAGCTGGAGGCGCTTCGAGCGGCCTCGCCCCGAGTCGCGGTCGGCACCTCGACCAACCTCTTCCACACTCCGCACGACGTCTCGAGCGAGACGGGGCTGCCCGAGTGGCTGGCGAGCTGGCTCGCCTTCGCGGACCAGAAGGTCGCACAGGTCGCCGTGCTCGCGACCGGGCTGCGCGAGGGGAGGCCGGCCATTCATGCGGAACTGGATGCCGCATCCGCCGCCCTCGACGACCGTCACAACGCCCAGGGCGTTCGTGACGGCGCCGTGCGCGCCCGCGTCGCCGCGCTCGAGGAGTCGGCGTTCCACCGCGGCGACTACGAGACCCGTCGTGCCGTTCAGGAGGCCGAGCTCGGGCTTCCGGCCCTGCCGACGACGACCATCGGCTCGTTCCCGCAGACCGGAGCGATTCGCGCGGAGCGCGCGAGGTATGCGAAGGGCGAGATCGATCGAGGCGAGTACGAAGCCTTCCTCGAGCGCGAGATCCGCGATGTGGTCGCGCTGCAGGAGCGCATCGGTCTCGATGTCCTCGTGCACGGCGAGCCGGAGCGCAACGACATGGTGCAGTACTTCGCGGAGAACCTCGACGGCTTCGCGGTGACCCAGAACGGCTGGGTGCAGTCCTACGGCTCACGAGCGACCCGGCCGTCGATCCTGTGGGGCGATGTGTCGCGCCCGTCGCCGATCACGGTGCGCTGGTCGACCTACACCCAGGGTCTGACCAGCAAGCCCGTGAAGGGGATGCTGACCGGACCGGTCACGATCCTCGCCTGGTCGTTCGTGCGCGACGACCAGCCGCTCGCCGCGACCGCCAACCAGGTCGCCCTGGCGCTGCGCGACGAGATCCTGGACCTCGAGGCCGCGGGCATCACCGTGATCCAGGTGGACGAACCCGCGCTGCGCGAGCTGCTGCCGCTGACGACCGCCGCGCAACCCGAGTACCTGGATTGGTCGGTGAGGGCCTTCCGCCTGGCGACCTCCGGCGTCCGGCCCAGCACCCAGATCCACACCCATCTCTGCTACTCGGAGTTCGGTGCCGTCCTCGACGCGATCGACGCCCTGGATGCCGACGTCACGTCGATCGAGGCGGCCCGCTCCCGCATGGAGGTCGTCCCCGAGCTCGAGCGGAACGGGTTCGGCCGAGGCGTCGGACCCGGGATCTACGACATCCACTCTCCGCGTGTGCCGAGCGTCGAGGAGGTCGCCGAGCTGTTGGAGATCGCCCTGGGCTCGATCCCGCAGCGCCAGCTGTGGGTGAACCCGGATTGCGGCCTCAAGACCCGCGGCTACGACGAGACGGTCGCCTCGCTCGAGAACATGCTGGCGGCGACGCGCGAGCTCCGCCACCGAGTCGGAGTCGCGTCGTAACCCGGGCTCGGGGCGGCGGACCGTCGGATAGGCTGTGGGTCATCGCGCTTCGCGCGCGATGAGGAGCGACAGCCGAGCCCGGCACCCGCCCAACCGGAGAAGCGCGCTCGCGCCACCGTTGGAGGGCAGATGGCCGGACACGAGATCGGGGATGACCCGATCGATTCCGACGTGCCCGCGACTCCCGGAGCGCCGACGTACTCGTTCGAGCTGTTCCCGCCCCGCTCGGCCGCTGCCGAGGAGGCTCTGCAGGCGCACCTCGCGCGCCTCGTCGCCGCGCGCCCCGACTTCATCTCGGTCACCTACGGAGCCAATGGATCCAGCCGGGATGTCTCTCTGGGGGTGCTCAAGCATCTCCTCGAGAACACCACCGTCCCGCCGATGGCGCACTTCACAGCGATCGGGTCGTCATTCGCTGAGGCGTCGCAGCTGGTCCGCGAGTTCCTCGATGCCGGCATCACGAGCTTCTTGGCGTTGCGCGGAGACCCTCCGCGAGGAGTGCCCGACGACGAAAGGGTGCTCGGCGACTTCCGGACCGCGAGCGAGCTCGTGCAGCTGATCCACGGCGTCCAGCGCGAGCGCGAACCGTTCCTGACGCACGAGGTGCGCGGGTTCCCTGGAGCCAAGCGCATCGGAACCGGCCGCAAGGTCACCATCGCGGTTGCCGCGTTTCCCAACGGCCATCCGCTGTCGCGGTCGAGGGAGCAGGACATGGATGCCCTGCTCGCCAAGGAGGCGGCCGGCGCGAACCTGGCCATCACCCAGCTCTTCTTCGAGGCCGACGACTACCTGCGCCTGGTCGACGACGCCCGTGCGGCGGGCGTCACCATGCCGATCCTGCCCGGCATCCAACCGGTGCTGAGCGAGGCACGTCTGTACCGGATCCTCGACCTCACCCAACTGCCCGTGCCGCAGCAGCTGTTCGACAAGCTCCGAGCAGCGCCCGAGCCGACCACGGTCGGGATCGCGCACGCGGCCGCGCTCGCTCGCGACGTTCTTGCCGGCGGCGCGCCGGGCATCCATCTCTACACCTCGAACCGCTCAGAGGCACCGCTCGCCATCCTCGACGACGTGGGCCTCCTCACCTCCAGGGAGATCCCCGCGTGACCGCATCATCCACCCGTCCCCGTCTCGCTCTCGCCGCGCTCGTTCCCCTCGCGCTGCTGATCTGTCTGAGCGGATGCGCCGCGCAAGGCCCGACGCCGTCATCGACTGCCAAGGCTCCCGCCACCGCGGCTCCCGCGCCGTGCACCGACGTCACGGTGATCGTGGACTTCGGCACGCTGAAGCACGATGCCGTGAAGACGTGCGCGAAGGCAGGAACCGCCGCCGAGGTGTTGAAGGCCGCCCACATCGACACCGTCGGGACCGCCGACTACGGCGACGCCGTCATCTGCCGCGTCGACGCGCTGCCGACCCCCGACGCCGAGTCGTGCGCCAAGTTGCCTACGACGGCGTACTGGGCCATGTGGGTCAAGCCCAGCGCGGACGGGAAATGGGACTACGCCCAGGAGGGGGTGCAGACCCAGAAGCTGACCGCAGGGGAGTACCTCGGCCTCGTGTACACCACGGGCACGGACACGACGCAGCCGCAGGGCTGATGCGCCGCGACCGCCTGATCGCCCTTCGGACCGCGGCCCTCGTCGCCGTGGGTTTCGTCGTGCTGCGGGTGGTGTACCGCGTCATCTTCGGCGGCGGCTCGGGGGCCGGGGTCGTCCTCGTCGATCCGCCGCGAGTGCCCCTGGGGGGACCTTTCGAGGGCATCTTCCTGTTCGGTGCGATCACCACCGGTGGCATCGCGACCGCCGCGCTCAGTGCGGTGCCGTTCGCGGCGCTCATCCTTCTCGCGGGATTGATCGGGGTCGTCGTGGACCTGCGGGCGCTTCTCGTCCGAGGGTCACGCCGCGGACCGCTCAGAACGGTGTCGCGCACCCTGGTGATCGCGCTCTCCACGTTCCCGGCGCTGCGCGCGTCGGTAGCGAGGGTGCGCGTCGCCCGTCAGTTGCGCGCCGAGCGGTCGCTGGCGTCGCTCCTGGTCCCCGTGCTCGAGCAGACCATCGAGCGGGCGATCGCCCTCGGCGCCTCGATGGAGGTGCGCGGGTTCGCGGCGACCCGGCATCCCGAGATCGATCGATCGCGTCCCGTGGTCATCGCCGACGCGCGTCTGGGATACGGCGCGGGCGACGGCGGGGGCGACGACGCGGCATGGATCCTGGATAGCGTCGACCTGACGCTCGCCCCCGGGACGCTGACCCTGGTGACCGGAGCGACCGGGTCGGGCAAGACCACGCTGCTCGACGCGGTGAGCGGGCTCTTCCAGCATCTGTCCGAAGGCCGCCAAGAGGGCACGATCACGGTCGGAGGCGTCGATCGGGATCGCACCCCTCCGCGTGAGACCGCCGGGTTCGTCGGCGTCGTGCCGCAGGCGGTGCGGTGGTCGTTCGTCGCGTCGATGGTGACGGAGGAGCTCGGATTCGCCCTCGCCATGCAGGATCGCGCTCCCGACGTCGTCCACCGGCGCGTCGCGGACGTTGCGCAGCAGCTCGGCATCGCGCACCTTCTGGACCGTCGGATCGCAGAACTCTCGGCGGGGGAGGCCAGCCTGGTCGCCATCGGCGGGGCACTGGCATCCGATCCGGGACTGCTGATCCTGGACGAACCGCTCGCCGACCTCGACACCGCGGCGCGAGAGCGGGTTGTCGAGGCGCTCACGAACCTCGCCCACGAGCACGGCGTGTGCGTGATCGTGGCGGAGCACACGCCGCAATATTGGGGAGCATCGCCCGATCGCCGGATCGTGCTGCACGCGGCGAGATCCGAGGCGCGCGCCGACGTCCCCCAGCCAGGCCTTGCCTTGGGTCCGCAGCCGATCGACACGTCGCGGCCGGTCCTCCGGGCGCGTGCCGTCACCGCACGGCATGGCGCGACCGTCGCGGTCGACGCCGTGGATCTCGAACTGTCGTCGGGTGTCATCACGGCGCTGACGGGACCGAATGGAGCGGGCAAGAGCAGCCTCCTGCTGGAGCTGGCGCGCCCGCACTTCCGGAACACCGTCTTCGTGGATGACACCGACGTGGCGAGCAGATCGCTCAGGGCGCGCAGGCGCTCCGTCGCCCTGGTTCCCGAGGAGTTCGACGACATGCTGTTCGCGACCTCGGTGGCCGCAGAATGCGCGAGCGCCGACCGCAGAGCGGTTGCGCCAGGAACGGCCGCCGCCTTCTTCGCCCTGCTCGGGACCGAGGACTCCGGCGACCTCGCCGAGCTGCTCGGTCGCCACCCGCGGGACCTCTCCGCGGGCCAGCGGCTGTGCCTGGTCATCGCCATCCAGCTGTCCGCCCGACCGCGCGTCCTGCTGATCGACGAGCCGACCCGCGGGCTCGACCCGGCGTCGCGTGAGTTGGTGGGCGCCGCCCTTCGGGCCATCGCCGCCGACGGCACGGCCGTCGTCTTCGCGACCCACGACGCGGAGTTCGCGGCGGACTACGCGACCCGCCGCATCCGGATGGATGGTGGTCGCATCAGCGAACCGGCGAACGCGATGTCGCGATGATCGAACGCTCCCGGTCCCGGTGGTCGACCTGGCTGCTCGTCGCGGCCAGTGCCGCGGCGGCCGCCGGATTCGCGTGGCCGCTGCTCGCGGCCGCCGTCCCCGCTCAGGCCCAGGCCGCGGTGCCGGTGCTGTCGCTGGCGCTCATGCCCGCCCTGGTGGTGGCGGTCGCCCTCACGCTGGACCGGGAGATGTACACCGCGCGAACCGTGGCGATGCTCGGGGTGCTGACCGCGGTCGGCGCGGCCGTGCGCATCGCGGGAACCGGTGTCGCCGGGGTGGAGGCCGTGTTCATCGTGCTCATCCTGGCCGGCCGCGCCTACGGCGCTCGATTCGGCCTGCTCCTGGGGATCTCGACGATCGCCCTGTCGTCGGTGCTCTGGGGCGGGATCGGTCCGTGGACCCCGTTCCAGGCCTTCGCGTGCGGCTGGGTCGGCGCGGGCGCCGGCCTGCTCCCGCGCATCCGCGCCCGTTCACCGCGCTTGGCCAGCGGCCTCGAACTCGGGATGCTCGCCGTCTACGGCGCCGTGGCCGCGTACGCATTCGGCCTCGTGATGAACCTCTGGTTCTGGCCGTTCGCCGTCGGATCCGGGTCGGGGATCTCGTACGTAGCGGGCGCGCCGCTGCCCGAGAACCTCGCGTCGTTCGGGCTCTATTCCCTCGTCACGTCGACGCTCACCTGGGATACGGTGCGCGCCATCACGACGGTCGTCGGGATCCTGCTGGCCGGCCCGGCCGTCCTCCCCGCCCTGCGGCGGGCGAAACTGAGCCGGGCCAAACCGAGCCGGGCGACGCCTACACCGAGAAGTAGCGGGCCTCGGGGTGATGGAAGACGAACGCGTCCGTCGACTGTTCGGGATGCAGCTGCAGCTCCTCCGACAGCTCCACCCCCATCCGTTCGGGCTTGAGCAACTCGACCACCTTGCGGCGGTCCTCCATGTTCGGGCATGCCGGGTAGCCGAGCGAGAAGCGGGCTCCGCGGTAGCGCAGCTTGAACATGCCCTCGACGTCGTCCGGATCCTCGGCCGCGAACCCGAGATCGGCGCGGATCCGCGAGTGCCAGTACTCGGCGAGAGCCTCGGTGAGCTGCATGGTCAGCCCGTTGAGCTCGAGGTAGTCGCGGTACCTGTTCTCGGCGAACATCTTCGCCGTGAACGCGTCGACCGTCGCGCCGGCCGTCACCAGCTGGATGCCGACCACGTCCACCTTGCCGCCGGGCGCCTCGGTGCTCTCCTTCGAGCGCACGTAGTCGGCCAGGCAGAGGTGGCGGTCGCGGCGCTGCCGGGGGAAGGTGAAGCGCATCCGCTCCGCGCCCAGGGGGCCACCGGATCCGCCGTCCGGCGCGAGCAGCCCGGGAACGCCCAGCAGGCCCGTCGGATCGTCCCCGTGGTGCAGCACGACCATGTCGTCGCCCTCGGAGTAGACGGGGAAGTAGCCGTAGGCGACGGAGGCATCCAGCATCCCCTCGGCCAGGATGCGATCGAGCCAGTACCGCAGCCGCGGCCGCCCATCGGTCTCGACCAGCTCGTCGTAGCTGGCCCCGTCATCCGCCCGGCTGGGCTTCAGGCCCCACTGCCCCATGAAGGTCGCGCGCTCGTCGAGGAACGCCGCGTAGTCGCCGAGCGCGACCCCCCGCACGATCCGGGTGCCCCAGAACGGCGGAGCCGGGATCGGGTTGTCGCTGACGACGTCCGACCGCGCCGGCATGTCCTCGGGTTCGGTGACCTCCACCACGTTGCGGGCGTGGATGCGCTTCTTCAGCGGCGGGAGCCCGACCGAGCCCGGGTCGGCGCCGCGTGCGATCGCCACCAGGGGCTCCATCAGCGCGAGCCCCTCGAAGGCGTCGCGGGCGTAGCGGACCTGGCCGTCGAACATCGACGCCAGGTCGTCCTCGACGTATGCACGGGTCAGGGCGGCCCCACCGAGCAGCACCGGCCACCTGGTTGCCAGGCCGCGCGACTGGAGTTCGAGCAGGTTCTCCTTCATGACGACCGTCGACTTGACCAGCAAACCGCTCATCCCGATCACATCGGCGTTGTGCGCCTCTGCCGCCTCGACGAAGGCGCTCAGCGGCTGCTTGATCCCGATGTTGACGACCTCGTAGCCGTTGTTGCTCAGGATGATGTCGACCAGGTTCTTGCCGATGTCGTGCACATCGCCGCGCACCGTGCCGATCACCATGGTGCCCTTGCCCACGGCCTCGGACTTCTCCATGTACGGCTCGAGGAGCGCGACCGCGGTCTTCATCACCTCGGCGGACTGAAGCACGAACGGCAGCTGCATCTCGCCGCTTCCGAACCGTTCGCCGACGACCTGCATGCCGGCGAGCAGGTGCACGTTGACGATGTCGAGCGCGCTGAGCCCGCCGTCCATCGCGAGGTGCAGATCGGCTTCGAGGCCTTTCGCCTCGCCGTCGATGATGCGGCGTTCCAGACGCTCGCCGACCGGCAGCGCGGCGAGTTCGGCAGCGCGGGCATCCTTGAGCGCGGCCGAGTCGACCCCGGCGAACAGGTCGAGCATGGCGGCAAGCGGGTCGTACGTCAGGTTGCCGTCGGCGTCGTACTCGCGTCGGTCCCAGACCAGGTCGAGCGCGACTTTGCGGCGGTCGTCGGGAACCGAGGCGAGCGGGACGATCTTGGCGGCGTTGACGATCGCCGAATCCAGGCCGGCCTCGACCGCCTCGTGCAGGAAGACCGAGTTCAGCACCGAGCGCGCAGCCGGGTTGAGGCCGAACGAGACGTTCGACACTCCGAGCGTGGTGTGGATGCCGGGGTACTTGGCGGTGATCCGCCGGATCGCCTCGATCGTCTCGATCGCGTCGCGCCGGGTCTCCTCCTGGCCGGTCGCGATGGGGAAGGTCAGCGCGTCGACCACGATGTCGTCGACCCGCATGCCCCAGTCGTTCACCAGGGTGTCGACCAGCCGGCTGGCGATGCGCACCTTGTTCTCGGCGGTGCGGGCCTGCCCCTCCTCGTCGATCGTCAGGGCGATGACGGCGGCGCCGTGCTCCTTGACGAGCGGCATGATCCGTCCGAAGCGGGACTCGGGGCCGTCTCCGTCTTCGAAGTTCACCGAGTTGACGATCGGGCGCCCCCCGATCAATTCCATGCCGGCCTGGAGCACCGCCGGCTCCGTGGAATCGACCACCAGGGGCAGGGTCGAGGCGCTGGCCAGGCGGGAGACCGCCGCCTGGATGTCGGCGACCCCGTCGCGGCCCACGTAGTCGACGCAGACGTCGAGCAGGTGGGCGCCCTCGCGCACCTGACTGCGGGCGATGTCCACGCAGTCGTCCCAGCGCTCCTCGAGCATCGCCTGACGGAACGCCAGCGAGCCGTTGGCGTTGGTGCGCTCGCCGATCGCGAGGTACGAGGAGTCCTGGTTGAACCCGACGTGCTGGTAGAGGCTGGCGACGCCCGGATCCTCGTCGATGGTGCGTGTGAGCGCCCGCGTGCCGCCGATGCGGTCGACGACGGCCTTGAGGTGCGCGGGGGTGGTGCCGCAGCATCCGCCGACCAGGCCTAGCCCGAACTCCTTGACGAACTGCTCGTGCGCTGTCGCCAGCTCGTCGGGGGTCAGGGGATAGCTCGCGCCGTTGGCGCCGAGCACCGGAAGGCCGGCGTTCGGCATGCACATCACCGGCACGTGCGCGAACTTCGACAGGTGCCGCAAGTGCTCGCTCATCTCGGTCGGCCCGGTCGCGCAGTTCAGGCCGATCATGTCGATGCCGAGCGGCTCGAGCGTCGTCAGGGCGGCGCCGATCTCACTGCCCATCAGCATGGTCCCGGTGGTCTCGACGGTCACCTCGACGAAGATCGGCACCCGGATGCCCGTTTCGACGATCGCCTGCTTGCACCCGTTGACGGCCGACTTCGCCTGCAAGAGGTCTTGGGAGGTCTCGATCAGCAGGGCGTCGACCCCGCCCAGAATGAGTCCGCGCGCCTGGTCGGCGAAGGTCGCCTTGAGGTGGGCGTACGTGGTGTGGCCCAGGCTCGGAAGTTTGGTGCCGGGACCCATCGACCCGAGCACCCACCGCATCCGCCCGTCGTTCGCCTCGAAGGCCTCGACGGTGCGCCGGGCGATCGCGGCGCCCGCGCGGGCGAGCTCCTCGATGCGGTCGTCGATCCCGTAGTCGGACAGATTCGACCAGTTGGCCCCGAAGGTGTTGGTCTCGATCGCATCGATCCCGGTTTCGAGGTAGGTGCTGTGGATCGTCTCGACGATGTCGGGCCGCGTCACGTTGAGGATCTCGTTGCAGCCCTCGTGCTGCTCGAAATCGTCGAGCGTCGGATTGACGTCCTGCAGCATCGTGCCCATCGCGCCGTCGGCGATGACCACGCGCTCCTTCAACGTCGACAGGAGCAGCTCGGATCGAGCGGGACGCGGGATGCCGGTGATGTCGAGCGACGACGTCACGGCGGGGGAGGGCATCCAGGTAGTTTATTGGCCCCGCAGAGCCGCCGCCGCGTACGCCGTGTCGTCCCGTGCGGCATGGCGCCGCCGGACTCGCGACGCTCCTCGTGATCCTCTGGCTGATCGTCAAGCCGGCGCAAAGGGCACGCTCAGCCTCCTGACCTAGCCTGACGGGATGAAACTGGCGGTGCACGAAGCGGGGACGGGCCCGCGCACCGCGATCCTCGTGCACGGCATCATGTCGGACCACCGGGCATGGCATCGCGTCGGTCAGGAGCTGGTGGATCAGGGGTTCCGGATCATCGCGGTCGACCTGGCGGGGCACGGGGGCAGCCCGCGAGCGCGCCGCTACTCGCCTAGGGCCTGGGCCGACGACGTCGTGGAGACGTTGCAGCCGCTGCTGACCTCGCGCCCCGACCTGATCATGGGTCACTCGCTGGGGGGACTGGTCGCGAGCATGGTCGCCGATCGACTCGCGCCGCGCGCCGCCGTCTACGTGGATCCCGCGTTCGCTTTTCCGCGCGGCGTGCGCGGCGCCGTCATGAAGCTCATGTTCGCGGTGGCGCCCCGCCCTCGGCGGTGGGCTCTCGTGCGCTGGAACCCCAAGTGGAGCGCCACCGACGTCGACATCGAGCTCGCCACGCTCCGCGACTGGGACAAGCGCACGATCCTCGGCCTGGCCAGCACTCGGGGCCTCGTGCCGCCTGCACGACTCATCGCGCCGTCGCTGGTGGTCCTCGCCGAGAAGAGCCTGCTGATCTCGGATGCCGTCGCCGCACGCCTTCGACGTCAGGGAATGACCGTCGAGACGATCTCGGGCACGGGCCACATGGTGTTCCGCGATGAGCACGCGCGGTTCATGGACCTCGTCGGTCGCTGGCTCACTACCGTCGCTGTTTCACCGGCGCTACGCGCCGCAGAACTCGGCTGACGCCGCGGCGCGGCGTCGTTCGACGAAATCAAACGGACCGCAGCACCGCCACGACCTTGCCGAGCACTTCGGCCTGGTCACCCATGATCGGCTCGAACGCCGAGTTGCGCGGGAGCAGCCAGGTGTGGCCGTCGCGCTGCCGGAACACCTTGACGGTGGCCTCGCCGTCGAGCATCGCGGCGACGATCTCGCCGTTCTCGGCGGAACCCTGCTGACGGACCACCACCCAGTCGCCGTCGCAGATCGCGGCGTCGATCATCGATTCGCCGACCACCTTCAGCATGAACAGGTCGCCCTTGCCGACCAGCTGGCGGGGGAGCGGGAAGACCTCGTCGATCTGCTGATCCGCCGTGATCGGGATGCCGGCCGCGATCCGGCCGACGAGCGGCACCATGGCGGCGTCGGCCACCGAGGGGCCGGAGTTGTCGGCATCCGTCGACTCCAACTCGATCAGGACCTCGAGAGCGCGAGGACGGTTCGGATCGCGGCGCAGATAGCCGCTCAACTCGAGCTGGTTCAACTGGTGCGTGACGCTGGAGAGGGAAGCCAGCCCCACTGCGTCGCCGATCTCGCGCATGCTCGGCGGATACCCGCGCGACGAGACGGAGCGCTGGATCATCTCGAGGATCGCCTGCTGCTTCTCGCTCAGGCTGGTGCGTCGGCGAGTGCCGGCACGCTCCGGAAGGTCTGCCTCGCTCATGTCTGCTCCCGGTCTTGTCGGTGACGGCGGTGGTGGTGCGAGAAATGTCGGTGGTGGCTGATCGAATCAGCCCCGTCGATCGAAACTGTATCCGCTTCGGCTGGATGCAGCAAACATCTGTTCGAGTGTGTCGCAAGATTCTTGCTGGAATCGTTGTGAAGGGCTTGAACATATGTTCGATCGAAGGTATGTTCGGAACACAGGTTCGCATCTGAGCCTCCGGCCGAGGTCCGGATGCGCAACCTGTCCAGCTTTGAGTCGGAACTGAGCCAGTCACTACAGAGCCCCCAGTCAGTACAGAGCCAGGAGTCATCATGAGCACGATCGCCTTGCAGCAGCCGCACCTGCGCATCACGCGTCGCGGCCGCGCCGTGCTGACGCTCCTCATCGCGATCCCGCTCGCGATCGGAGGCGCCGTGGCTGGCATCGGTGCCGTCGGCGCCGCGGCCGGTTCCCACAGCAATGGGGCGACGTTCCAGTACGTCACCGTCGAGCCCGGCGAGTCGCTCTGGCAGGTGGCGGAGGGGGTCGCGCCGAAGGCAGATCCCCGCGAGGTGATCGCCGACATCCTCAGGCTCAACAACCTCAGTTCGGGCGACGTTCAGGCCGGCCAGCGTCTCGCCATCCCCGCGCAGTACTCGAACACGGCGACCTCTCACTGACCCCCCGCTGACGAACGTCCCCGACGGGGGATCTCGTCCCCGCCGCCCGGCGCGCCCGACCCCCCTCGGTGCCGTGCCGGGCGGCCTTCTTACGCCGAGGGGCCCGGACGACCGCCGATACAATCGGCCGGTGGCCTCGCTCTCCGACCTGCCGATCCGCGACGACCTGAGAGGGCAGCACCCCTACGGGGCGCCGATGATCCCCGTTCGGTATGCCCTGAACGTCAACGAGAACACGCATCCCATTCCCGAACCCGTTGCGCGCGACATCGTGGAGTCGCTCGCCCGCGCGGTCCTGACCGTCAACCGGTACCCCGACCGCGAGTTCACCGAACTGCGCGAGACCTTGGCGGCGTATCTCGGTCACGGCATCACGCCCGAGCAGGTGTGGGCGGCCAACGGGTCCAACGAGATCATCCAGCAGACGCTCCAGGCGTTCGGCGGGCCGGGACGCAGTGTGCTGGGCTTCCCGCCGACGTACTCGATGCATCCGATCATCGCCGCGGGCACCGGGACGACCTGGCTGACCGCCGAGCGCGACGCCGAGTACCGGATCTCGCCCGAGACCGCCGTCGCTGCCATCGAGGCGCAGCATCCCGATCTGGTCTTCTTCTGCGCGCCGAACAACCCCACCGGCACGCCGCTTCCGCTCGCCACGATCGAGGCGGCATATGACGCCACGGACGGCATCGTCTTCGTCGATGAGGCGTACGCCGAGTTCATGCCCCATGACGTGCCGAGCGCCCTCACGCTGCTGCCCGGGCGCGAGCGACTGCTGGTGTCGCGGACGATGAGCAAGGCCTTCGCCTTCGCCGGCGCGCGGCTCGGGTATCTAGCCGCGGACCCCGCGGTCACCGACGCCCTGCGGCTCGTGCGGTTGCCGTACCACCTGTCCGCCCTGACGCAGGCGGCGTCCATCGCCGCGCTGCACCACGCGCCCGAGATGCTCGCCATGGTCGACGACATCGCGGCGCAGCGCGACCGGATGCTCGCCGAGCTGCCCCGACTGGGCTTCCGAGTGTTCGAGAGCCAGGCGAACTTCGTGCTGTTCGACGGCGTCGACGACCCCCAGGCGACGTTCCGCGCCCTGCTCGAGCGCGACATCCTGATCCGGGATGTCGGAATCCCCCATGCGCTGCGCGTGACCGCGGGCACCGAGGCCGAGACCTCGTTCTTCCTCGCGTCCCTGGCCGAGTTGGGTCCTGGTGGAGCCCGGTAGTCTCTTCAGCATGAGTACCGGGCGGACAGCGACTCTCGCGCGCGAGACCAGCGAATCGAGCGTCAGTGTGACGATCGATCTCGATGGATCCGGTGCGTCAGACATCCACACCACCGTCCCGTTCTTCGACCACCTCCTCACCGCGTTCGCGAAGCACTCGCTGCTCGATCTCACGGTGAAGGCCACGGGCGACACCGACATCGACGTGCACCACACCGTCGAAGACACCGCCATCGTGCTCGGCGCGGCGATCAAGCAGGCGCTGGGCGACAAGACCGGGATCTCGCGGTTCGGCGACGCACTGGTCCCGCTTGACGACGCCCTTGCGCAGGCAGTGGTGGACGTCTCGGGGCGTCCGTACCTGGTCCACTCCGGCGAGCCGGAGGGCTTCGAGCGCCACCTGATCGGCGGCCACTTCACTGGGTCGATGATCCGCCACGTCTTTGAGGCGCTGAGCGTCAACGCCGGGCTCACCGTGCACCTGCGCGTGCTGGCCGGACGCGATCCGCACCACATCGCCGAAGCCGAGTTCAAGGCCTTCGCTCGGGCCTTCCGACAGGCGGTCGCGCTCGACCCGCGCGTGGTCGGGGTGCCGTCCACGAAGGGTGCGCTGTAGCCGTGCCGTCTGCCCGACCCACCGTCGTCGTTCTCGACTACGGCTCCGGCAACGTGCACTCGGCAGCCAAGGCACTGGAGGCCGCCGGAGCACGGGTCGAGTTGACGAGCGATCGCGCGGCCGTGATGGCCGCCGACGGACTCGTCGTGCCCGGCGTCGGCGCCTTCGCGGCGGTCATGCAGCAGCTCAACGCGGTGCGCGGCGGCGAGTTGATCGGGCGTCGGCTGGCCGGCGGCCGCGCGGTGCTCGGCATCTGCGTGGGCATGCAGGTGCTGTTCGACCGCGGGATCGAGCGCGGGACGGACACCGAGGGCCTCGGCGAATGGCCGGGCCTCGTCGACGAGCTCGACGCTCCCGTGCTGCCGCACATGGGCTGGAACACCGTCGAAGCGCCCGCCGACTCCGCGCTGTTCGAGGGCATCGCCGACGAGCGCTTCTACTTCGTGCACTCCTACGCCGCCCGCAACTGGGACCTGGATCCGATCGGCGCGTTCGCGCACCCGAAGGTCACCTGGGCGCGGCACGGCGACCGTTTCGTCGCGGCGGCCGAGAACGGACCGCTGTCCGCCACGCAATTCCACCCCGAGAAGTCGGGCGCGCCGGGCATCCGGCTGCTCGGCAACTGGCTCAGGAGTCTGTGACCATGACCGACCACCTTCCCGCTCTCACGCTGCTTCCCGCGGTGGATGTCGCCGACGGCCAGGCGGTGCGCCTCACCCAGGGCGCGGCCGGCAGCGAGACCAGCTACGGGGAGCCGCTCGACGCGGCGGAGGCCTGGATCGCGCAGGGCGCCGAGTGGATCCACCTCGTCGACCTCGACGCAGCCTTCGGCCGGGGCGACAACCGCCGCGTGATCGCGGAGGTGATCCACGCGACACCCGCCACCGTCAAGATCGAGCTGTCCGGTGGCATCAGGGATGACGCGAGCCTGGATGCCGCGCTGGCGACGGGCGCGGCGCGCATCAACCTCGGCACGGCCGCGCTCGAAGACCCGGAATGGGCCGCGCAGGTCATCGCGCGGCACGGCGACGCCGTCGCCGTCGGACTCGACGTGCGGGGCACGACGCTGGCCGCCCGCGGCTGGACCCAGGAGGGCGGAGACCTCTGGGAGGTGCTCGCGCGCCTTGAGGATGCCGGCTGCGCGCGGTACGTCGTCACCGACGTCACCAAGGACGGCACGCTCAAGGGCCCGAACCTCGAGCTGCTGCGCGAGGTGATGGGGCGCACCTCGAAACCGGTGGTGGCATCCGGCGGCATCTCGAACCTCGACGACATCGCGGCTCTGCGCGAGCTGGTCCCGCTCGGCCTCGAGGGCGCGATCGTCGGCAAGGCGCTCTACGCCGGGGCGTTCACGCTGATCGAGGCCTTGGATGTCGCCACCAACTGAACGGCCGGCCGCTGACTCGGCGGGGGTTCCGTTCGAAGGCCGCGTCTTTCACGAGAACCCCGGGGCGGGCGACGACGGCTCGGCGCCTCCGCGGCTGATCGAAGCGCTTCGGCGCTTCCGTGCGCGCGAGGTCGGGGCCGCGGAGGTGGTGGCGGCCCTTCACGGGTCGCGGCTGCTCATCCCGTTGGTCGCGGTGCGCGGCGACGAGGGGGTCGGAGCGCATGGTCAGCTCGTCGACAAGACCCAGGAGCTGTCGATCGTGACCGTGGCCGGCCCCGACGGGCGCGACGTGCTTCCCGCCTTCAGCTCGGTCGCGGCGCTGTCGACATGGGATGCCGCGGCCCGCCCGATCCCGATCGACGCGGCCCGGGTGGCGCTCGCCGCGGCATCCGAGGGGACCCCGTTGATCGTGCTCGACCCCGGATCGCCCAGCGAGTTCGCGATCCGCGCCCCGGCCTTCGAGGCGGTTGCGACGGGTTCGACGTGGACGCCGAGCTATGCCGACGAATCCGTACTGGACGCGTTCCTGGCGGCGAGTGCGACCGAGGAGGCCGTGCGGGCGATCCAACTGGCGCCTGGCGACCCGGATGCACGGCTCGCCGGCCCCGAGTTGCTCGTTCAGCTCTCGGTGCGGGCCGGTCTCGAGAAGGACGAGCTGGATGCGGTGCTCGGTCGACTGCAATCGTCCTGGTCGTCGAATTCGGTGATCGCCGCCCGAGTGGACTCGATCGGCGTCAGCATCGACCGGGTCTAGACCACAGATCCGGTCCACTTCTCGCCCGGCCCCTCGCCGATCGGATCGGGGAACGGCGACGCCTCGCGGAACGCGAGCTGCAGGCTGCGGAGCCCGTCGCGCAACGGGCGGGCGTGCTGATCTCCCACACTCGCGGCCGACGCCGTCACCAGGCCGGCGAGGGCGTCGATCAGCTTGCGCGCCTCATCCAGGTCCAACTGGGACGCCGGGTCGTCGGCCAGGCCGACCTTCACCGCGGCGGCGCTGAGCAGGTGCACGGCGACCGTGTTGATGACCTCGACCGCGGGGACGTCGGCGATGTCCCTGGCCTGCGGCCCCGAGTCGAGGTCCAAGTACTCTTCGGCCACGAACGCATCCTCTGCTAGTCTTATGCGGGCTCCGAGGCCAGATCCTCGGAAACGAAGTGGAGAAATCCCACCCGCTGGCCGCATCTCAAGGTTAGCCGGGTCAGTATCACTCCGCCGTTCGTCGCCTGCGACGAGGGGTAGTCAGGGTGTTGTGGCGGTCTGAGACCGCGGAATTCGCTTCCTTCGTGCCTCAACCGCAACGAAAGGAACATCGCATCAGCGATCCCAGAACGAACGACCGGATCCGCGTCCCCGAGGTCCGCCTCGTCGGACCCAACGGGGAACAGGTCGGCGTCGTCCGCATCGAAGACGCACTGCGCCTGGCGCAGGAAGCCGACTTGGACCTGGTCGAGGTCGCACCCGACTCCAAGCCGCCGGTCGTCAAGATCATGGACTACGGCAAGTTCAAGTACGAACAGGCTCAGAAGGTCAAAGAAGCGCGTCGCAACCAGGCGAACACCATCCTGAAAGAGGTCCGCTTCCGCCTCAAGATCGACAAGCACGACTACGAGACCAAGGCGAAGCGCGCCGTCGGCTTCCTGCAGGCCGGCGACAAGGTGAAGGCCATGATCCTGTTCCGCGGCCGCGAGCAGTCGCGCCCCGAGCAGGGCGTGCGCCTGCTGCAGAAGTTCGCCGAGGATGTCGCCGAGTACGGCAGCGTCGAGTCGACCCCGATGATCGACGGCCGCAACATGGTGATGGTGATCGGCCCGCACAAGAACAAGTCGGACGCCAAGGCCGAGGCCAACGCCAAGCGCGCGCAGGCTCGAGCCCGGAACGCTCCAGAAGCCGAGGCGCCTGCCGCCCCGGTCGCCGAGGCTCCGGCGGCACCCAAGACCACCACGAAGACGGCCACCGCCAAGGCGGCCGCGACCAAGACAGAGGACGAGTAATGCCCAAGCAGAAGACGCACTCCGGTGCGAAGAAGCGTTTCAAGGTCACCGGCAGCGGCAAGGTCAAGAAGCAGGGCGCCGGTATGCGCCACCACCTCGAGGTGAAGACCTCGCGCGAGACCCGCCGTCTCAACAAGGACGTGATCCTGGCTCCTCAGGACGCCAAGGTCATCAAGAAGCTTCTCGGCAAGTAGCCAGAACCAGAATCCCGAAGGAACGAAGAAATGGCACGTGTCAAGAGAGCGGTCAACGCCGCCAAGAAGCGCCGCACCGTCCTGGAGCGCGCAGAGGGCTACCGCGGCCAGCGGTCGCGCCTCTACCGCAAGGCCAAGGAGCAGGTCACTCACTCGCTCGTCTACGCCTACCGCGACCGTCACGCGAAGAAGGGCGAGTTCCGCCGCCTGTGGATCCAGCGCATCAACGCCGCTGCCCGCGCGAACGGCATCACCTACAACCGCCTGATCCAGGGCCTGGGTCTGGCCGGCATCGAGGTGGACCGCCGCATCCTGGCCGACCTCGCGATCAACGAGCCCGCGACGTTCGCCGGTCTGGTCGCCGCGGCGAAGGCCGCGCTGCCGAAGGACGTCAACGCACCGGCGGCTGGCTAGATCCATCTGAACCGTACGACGCGGATGCCGACGAACACTCGGCATCCGCGTCGTCGTCGTTTCAGCGCCGAACGTTCACCCGCGCGCCGTAGCCTGACAGCGTGATCGACAACCCGCGTTCTCCGCGCGTGCGCGCCGTGGCCAAGCTGGCCAAGCGCAGCGCCCGCGAAGAGACCGGTCTGTTCCTGGTCGAGGGGCCGCAGGCGGTGTCCGAGGCGCTGGAGTTCCGCGCGGCGCTGCTCGTCGACCTGTTCATGACGCGGGCCGCGATGGATCGCTACGCCGACATCGGGCGGGGCGCCACCGCATTCGGGATCGAGCCCGAGGTCGTCAGCGACCACGTGCTCGAGACGATGGCCGACACCATCACGCCGCAGGGCGTCATCGCCGTGGCGAAGCAGTTCCCGGTCACGGTGAAAGAGCTGCTGGCCGACGGGCCGAAGCTGGTGGCGATCCTCGACGAGGTGCGAGACCCGGGCAACGCGGGCACCATCATTCGGGCAGCGGATGCCGCGGGCGCCGACGGCGTGATCCTCACCGGCAAGAGCGTCGACGCCTACAACCCCAAGGTCGTGCGCTCGACGACGGGTTCGCTCTTCCACGTCGGCATCTCGCAGGGCGGCGAACTGGATGCGGCGATCAAGGCCGTGCGCGGCGCCGGCATGCAGGTGCTCGCCGCGGACATCGCGGGCGACGACCTGCCGAACGTGCGCGACCGGCTGGCCGGCCCGACCGCGTGGCTGTTCGGCAACGAGGCTCACGGCCTCACCGACGAGTCGCTGAAGTTCGCCGACGCGGTCGTGAAGGTGCCGATCTACGGGCACGCGGAGTCGTTGAACCTCGCGACCGCGGCGAGCGTGTGCCTGTACGAGTCGGCGTTCGCGCAA
>Ga0105238_10001858_pt1 | contig 21159 bp, 24 predicted proteins | sample KBSC34metaG_FD_81526 | JGI IMG/M metagenome (GOLD analysis project Ga0105238, IMG submission 81526) | Corn rhizosphere microbial communities from Kellogg Biological Station, Michigan, USA - KBS C3-4 metaG | ecosystem: Host-associated > Plants > Roots > Rhizosphere > Soil | place: Michigan, USA...
TCAAGGGGGACAGAGCCGGGTTCTTCATGACCATTGAGGCTTGGGAAATCCCAGTGATCTCCGAGATGGACAACTACGTCAGGTTTTTTCTCAGCTAGATATTCCGCAATCCAATCAAGGTGGTCTAGCGGTACTCCTGGCCTAGTCTGCGTGTCTGGGATGATGAAGTGCCGTCTTGGCTCCCCTCCCATGCGGCTAACCTCGGAACCGTCGCAACATGGCCTGGACCGTGTTGCTCTCAAAGATGCGTATGAGCGTCCATATGATCGTCAGGAGCGCCGCAACAGGGGGCAACCAATTCACTATCGCCCCCACAACCACGAAAGCAGATATCGCATCACCCGCGTGTTTCATCGTTTCTGTCGTCTCGTGGTTCATATGGCCTCCCCCTTAAAATCCAGGGAGAAAAACCAGCCTGCCTTGATAGTGCCGGTAATGGCGCCATTGGTTACGTCTGCTGAAAACTTGGCTGTATGGCCGTCTAGGATGATTGAGCCGGTGTAATGATCCCCGGTAACGACGCCAGCGATTGAGCCGTCTCCGAACTCGGTACTTTCGATCTTCCCGGAGAAGCCGCCCTTGCCGTCCGTTTCCAGATCGACAAGGGCATGGTGTGGGCCGGCTAGAACGCTGAATCTCACGACCGGAGGTCTTTTGCCGCTTGCAGTTTCTCGGCCGCGTTTTTCTTCTGGATCAGCGACCAAGCAACCGTGCAGAGAACGGCTGCTGCGCCAGCAACGGCGGTAATTTGGTCTGGGCTAAATACAGCCCCGCCGCCGAATGTGATAATGAGTGCCCGGATAATGGAACCGAGCATGGCTTTGGTGGTGTCATCCATCTTACTTCACCATCAGCAAGCGAGCCTGGGCCTTATCGGCCTGCAGCTGATGAACGAAATCGGAAAACTTCTGAACCGCCGTAACCACATTCTGCACATCGGTGGAGAAGGTGGCGGACGAAACCTGCACGCTGCCATCCGGGCCAAGAACGCTCTCGGCAACCTTGATCGCGGCCAACACGGCCTGCTCCAAGGTCTGGGCCTGCTCCATGTTCGCGGCAGTGCAGAACGGTGCGGAAGTATTGGCGCTGCACACGCTCTCGTAGAGATTGAGCGCGACGGAGAAGGCAGTTTCCGCAAGCTGGAGGTCGTTCTTCGGATTGCTGAAATACTCGCCCATACCGGCGCAACCACCCAACAACAGGGCGCACGTCAGCGAGCCCGCAATGAGAGCTTTTTTCATTCGATGTTCCTCTTTGATTAGTTGATTGGAGTCAGTGAAACTTGGCGCACGTCGGCCAAGAGAGCACCGAGGTCGAAACCATTAGGAGCCCTGCCAGCCTTGTCGAACCATGCGGAGGTGATGGGAACCCAAAGCTCGTCGCAGTATTTGGCGACCCACGCGGCCGTCATGTTCTGCTCTTTGCCCCAGGTGATGGCAGTAAGGGTCTTGGAGTTGAAGAAGCTGCATAAGCCACGCTTCTCGCGGTACGCGCTGGTGACCATGCAATGACCGCCCCACTCGCCGGGCGCCCCGTTCGTGTCAGCCCATAGCCCATCCTTCTGGGCCGAGAGCGGGAGACTGACGCCCATGTAGAGCGAGCCGGAAAGCCAGTGTGCGAGCTTTACATGCTCCCAGTTGCGCGGATCGACAGCGGCAAAGGCCAGGAGTTCGCAGCCCGCGATAGGCTCCTTGCGCCAAGCTTTGAGAATGTCTATTTCAATGCCGCCCTGGTCGGTTTCAGGACGGCCGGGAATATACCCACAAAGTTTCTGGTACAGGTTGACCGCGTCGCTATCTGCAAACCGAGCCAGAAAGCCATTGTTTGAGAGCCACAGCTGGATCGCGTGCAAGATGCCGGCGCACGTGCAATCCCCCAGGATATCGTTAGCGAGCATTCCCCATGACTTCACCTTATCGCCGTAATCAATAGACGCGGGAGGGTCTGGAAGGTCCGTGATGTAATTGGCAAATCGGAGCGTGCGCGGGTCTTTCGGAGACGGTGCGGCGCGGCCCAGCTTCAGGTTCGACGGATTGAACGGAATAATCGCTTCGTTCGGATCGCGCGGCCATAGCCATTTGAAGCGGACATCAATGCCGAAAATGTTCATGCACCCTCTAGGTATGTGGCAGCTTCGATAAGGCGGCGGTGCAGGAGGCCCTTGACCTCTTTGCCGTTGTCGTGATCCCAGGCGATGAATTGGCGCACGACATCGGACCAGCGCCCGTCATTTACAGCCGTGATGAGCATTGAGCCTTTGAGCGCACCCGCTCCCACGTTGAAAGCGAGACTGATAACCGCGGCCATCTGACGGTCTGAGACGGTGGCTTTGATGAGGCCGAATAGCCCCATTGCCGCGTTCTGTAGGTCGGTCGTTAGGGCCGCTTCAGCCTGTTCCTGGGTCCAGACAAGACCCTCATGGGCGCCAGCCGCGTGGCCGTATCCGATAGTCCAGACGCCGCCCCCGTCCTTGTAGGCCGTGAGTTTGCAGCCCTCGAATTGGCGCACCAATCCGGCCGCCAGGTCGATTGCGGACATATTTCCCTCGGAATGTGGAAGTGGTAGAGTGGTGGGATGGATCACGACCAATGGCTTGGCCTGACCGTCTTGGCGGTAGAGTTGCCAATTTTCCTAGTTCTTAGAGCCTATCTGCGGAAGCGTAAGGCCAACGAGCCCAGCCGCTCCGGGGGATATGGCATACTGCTTACGCGGGACCGGAAGGGGCGGGAGCAAGTCAGTTCCACTATTCGCTACACGAAGACGCGGATCGAGTAGCAGCTTAGAGATTTCCATGTTCAAGGCCGGATTGTTACGGAGGCCAAGAGCGCGTTTCGTGTCATAGGCGGCTTTGACCGCTCCGAGGATATTGCCACCAGCCGCATGGCCTATGCCGCGCACCCCATTGAACAGCATGTCCGCGTTGCCATTGTCCGAATCCTCAATGAACCTTTGAGCCGTCGCAGAATTACCCGTGATGGCATTCTTAGTGTCGAACATGGCACGCTTGCGAGCAACATTATCAATGAACTGTTGCGCCTGTGCCGGCGAGTCAAACAGCATGTTGAAGCGTTTCCGGTCACGCTCGCTGTTGATGACTCTCTTAGACTTGTCGCTTGCGTCGGGGGCACGCTCAAGCGCGTCAACCTTAGCTTCGGCGGCGCCCATGCGATAAAAGTCTTTGTCGGAAGGGCTGAGAGCATTAAATTCAGCCTTCAGTTGTTCATTGCTTTCAGTGCGGCTGAAGTGCTGGCGCCCATCAATCACGGCCTCCATAGATTGCGTGGGACCAGACCATGCCTCCCGCGCAGCCTTATAGGCCGGGTTAATATTGTCCAACTCATCGCGGAATGCATCGCGGAATTTTCCAAGCGACAATCCCGCCTTAGTTGGGCGACCTGTTACCGGGTCGCGCATCTCGGCAACTTTGGCGTCTAAAGCTTCCTTTGCCACTGCAAGTGATTTCATTGTCGGAACCGCACCGACAATCGGCTTACCGGCTTCATCCGTCCCAATGATGCTGTAGTCGGATGGCTTGAATGGACGGTTATTAGTAATTGCGTCCTGCATTTCCTGCATAAGGCCGTTCTTTAGGCCGGTCTGTACGTCAGGGTGATCTAGAAATTGTTGCAGCCTTGGACTCCAAGTCGCACCAGGAGCGTTCGCTGTCTTATCAGCTTGCGCCTTCTGGAACACAGAAAGAGCAGCCTGACGGTCACTCTCGGCGCGCTGTAATTGGTCGTGCAGATCCATATATCGAGCGCGCACATCTGCACCGGCCGCGCCACGGGCCGCAAGCGCGCCAGGATTATTGGTATCAATATCCCTTATCTGCTTTGCGATCTGCCCCTTAGCCCCGGTCGCCTTTTGCAGCGCATCACGGAATTGGCTTTCAAAAGGTGCCGTACTCTCAGCGGTCAATGCCTGCTTATACAGTGGGCCTGCCGCATTAGAACGGGCCTGTAGCAAGTCTTGAACGGCGCTGTAGGTCGAACCATTGGCTACCCCACCCTGAATATCCTTAGTGAGCGCGCTAGCCGCCGTGTCATCCCGCTTCGTTAAGAAGTCACCAATATCTGTCCCCGCCTGCCCAGGCGCACGATAAACTGCCCCAGCAAGTCCCTTCGTATTCTTGCCGCCCAAATCCATGAGCGTGAGGTTGTCTCCATTGGCGGCGGCTTGCTGCTGCCTAGCGGCAATGTCAGAAGGAACGAGGTTATCTTGAGCCGCCCTCTCGTTGACCTTCGCAATAGCCTTATTGCGGAGAATGGCGGCTGTCCTCTCTGCATTCGTCGCGGCTCGCGCCGGGGCGGAGGCCGCTATAGCGGCGGGGTCAGACGGCATGGCAAGCGGTAATGCTTGGTCTAGAACATCATCTGCGGCGCGTTTGGGGTCGGCATAGAGCGTAGGACCGAATCCTAACGGTCCCTTGCTCGTGTCAATATCGTTTGGCAGCTTGGGCAACGTATAGGATAGCGCACTGCCTCCGATCCCATGTATCGCACCAGTAATGGGCGACGCTACAACGCCAAGGGCATCGAGCGGCACCTTAGCAGCCGCACCCATGCGCTTGAGACTTGCCAATGGCCCGTAATCGCCGCTCGTCGGCGCAGACATAGCGGTCGAGGCGTCTTGCTTGAGCGCGTCGAATGCACCAGACGCAGCGCGTCCGATATCACCAAGAACATCCCAACGCAGCGCTTCAGGAGCCTGTTGTGGCGCAGAGGCAAGATGCGGATTCTGCCGCATGACCTCGGCTTGAACCTGCTCTTGTGTCGCGCCCTGCGGACCATCAATACGATAGGTTTTTCCGTCAGGTGCTTGAATTGAATAGGTTGTCAAGGATTGACTACCGTTGCTTTTCCCCACCCGCCAGTCGGCTTTGGCGGGAGGCGGGGGAGATTTTGCGGAGCGGGCGCGACACCCGGCGCATCAGGTACAGCCGCAACTTGCGGAGAGCGACCGCTGATAGCACCACGGAACTCACCACGAACTGATCCTGGAGAACGACGAGCTGCAGCGATTTCCTTCTGCATCTGGTCGATTGCAGCGCCAAATTGGCCTTTGGAATAAGCCGCCTCAAGAATTTCGCGGGCATGTTCCTTGTCATTGACCGTAGGCGTGCCGGACGGGCTAATAGCGCGGGAATAGGTGTTGACCAAGCTGTTGACGGCCTGGTTGAGCCGAATGACATTCTCGTCGCCAGTGCCCTGTTTAACCGCCAATTCCACCTTGTTGAGCGACGGGAATTGAGAGCGGTTGACGGCTTCAGAGGCTTGGAGAGCGAGAGGCGCGAGCTGCTGAACTTCGGACGCAGCCATTTCAACATTGGCCGTGCGAGTGCCAAGCGTGCGTTCGCCAGCCTGAAGGCCGGTAAACTCGGCATTGAGGGCAGCAAGGTCGGCACCACCAAGGCCGCGCGCTTGAGCCTGGCGCATAACCTCACCGCGAAGGAGCGCGATATTCTGTGCGCCCTGCACGCCACGGCCGAGATTCTGGAACGGGCTCTTATCGCCAGCCAAAACTTGCTGCGCCATGAAGGTCAATACATCAGGGTCGAGCTTACCGGACTGAGCATTCTCAAGCTTCTGCTTGTCCAGACCAAGGCGCTGTTGGGCTACCGCGAGTTGACCTCGCGAAATCGCCAAGTTCGGGTTGGCATTCTCCAATGCAATCTGCTGGTCAATGGCGTCCTTCGACTTTACGTCGCTGGCTTGGGCCACATGATAGTTCCCGGCCAAATCCTGCTGCACGACCGCACCCGGCTTGAACCCAGCCGCCTGAGCTTCCTGCGGAGATAGTGTCCGCATCGCTTTCATCTGCATGGCAAGCTGGTTCTGGATCAACTGCGGAGCCATCTCAGCGGTCAATTCCGGGCTCCCGGTACGCTGTAAAGCACCAGAAAGCGTGGAGGGCTGCATGGACATGGCCGGGGCAGCATTGGTCTGCATGGCCGCCGCACGGGCTGCATCGACTCCGGGACCGGCCGCGTTCGCCGCGGGCGTCACGCCTACCGGATTGTCATTGAAGCCCATGGAAGGCTGAAGGTTCTGCATCAGTTGCGGCATGGCCTGGAAGGCCTGGGCGTGCTGCAAGGCCGTGGGATCGCCGCCAGCCGCCAAGATGGCGCTATACGCCTGCTGGCGTGTCGCTGGGTCAGTGGCCGTCGCAGCCTTGGAATAGGCGTCACGAAGTTGCTGTCTGCGAAGCAGGGATTGGAATTCGCCAATGCTGTTCGTATCACGACCATTCAGAGCGGCACCCGCATCTGATAGACCGGCGCTGAACAAGCCAAGCTTACTCTGCCAAGTCGGTTGAGACCCCATACCGAGAATACCGCCTTGAGGCGCATCGTCCAGGCCGAGGAAATTCAGAATACCCGCCATTATGTCTGTTCCCTAACCGCCAGGCATGTAGGACGAAGCAACAGCCTGCCCGACTTTCCCGAAGACAGACAGAATGCCGCCGAGGCCAGGATTGCTGCTGGTTGTGGTCGTGCCGTTGGTATTGACGGTCTGCTGCACTGGGATCATGCCCAAAGCACTATTGAGCAAGTTCTGCTGCTGTATCGTCAGCTGCTTGCCCTGTAGCCAATTATTGTAGGCGTTGCTGATTTCCGTCTGGCTCTGGGCCTGCTGCGCATCGCCAACTGCACCCAAGATGCCACCCTGCTGAGCAGCTACGCCAAGAGCATTGTTATTGAGGTTAGCGGTCGTGGTCGCAGCATTGAGACCAAGGTTCTTGGCTGCCAACGAGGCGTTCTGTGCCTGCGTGTAATTCGCCGCGTTCAGGTTGGCGATATTGCTCTGGTTATTGCGGTCATATGCTTCATTGGTCAACGCATTAGCCACGCCAGAGCGGGAACCTCCAAACGCACCGCCCGCGGTGTTCTGGGCATTCATTTGGGTTTGTGCGATTTGGCGTGCACGCTCGTTGTCGTTGATCGAAGCGTCGATGACGTCTTTCTGGAATGGGTTCATGTAGGTTTGGAGATCGGCAGCAGACAGCGGGTTGCTGTTCAAGATGCCTTGAGCGCCAGCGGTAGCGGCATTCGCCGTCTGGCCATATAGTGGGTTAGTGGCGACGCTACTGAGAATGCCCTGAGCCTGAAGCTGGGTAGGCGTAAAGCCGGCAGTCAACTGTCCGGTATATGGCGTGCCCAAACTGGCCGCGTTTTGCTGGGCCGTCGCATAGTTATTCTTTAGAAGCGCCATCGACTCAGGATTGATGGTGTTCGTCTGCGTCTGTTGGGTAGTTTGTTTTGATCCGCCGCTCAATGCAGTAAATCCTTATACATGGTGAGATACCCGAACCTGTAACCGCGCTTTTCCGTGACCTTCTCCCACCCCTTGCGCCCCGTCCCCATCATCATCGTGCAACCCTCAGAGCGCGCGAACTCGCACATTTTCGGCTCAAGAATGTCGAGCAATTCCGTTAAGTCGCCGCCGCCATGCTGAATGATGAATGCTTTGTGCTGGGCGAATTGCGCGATCTCAGCGACGGCGCAGGATTGCTTCCCGAAGAACACGAGGTATCTCCCCTCATCCACCATTCGCTCAACGTCTTCGATGCTTTCGAGCCCGGGCGAAGTCGCGAGAGCGGCTTGGATAAGCGGCCGGCACTTTTCCCAAGGCGTCAAAGCGCGACGGTACTCAGTGTCCCGGTATCGCCCACCGTGACGGACCAAAGGGCGCCACTGGGACTTTGGAGAATGAGCCGGCGCCGGACGATTTCCACGTCAGCGGTCTTTTTCATATTCTGCTTGTCAGCATCCGAGATTTGGCGCCTTGTGTCCGCCTCGTTCGCCTGATCATAACCATTGCCTGGCCGGGGAAGGTTCAACGGCCACCGCCTTGCGTCACGTCGATCCTGGGCACGCCTATGCGCCAGTCTGCATTTCTGACGCCATCGAACCGGGCCCGTATCAAACGGCCGCCGAAGCGCAAATCTGTCCTGCTGGTGAGCGAATAAGGCCCGTAGCTGGTCTCCGCGTCATCCGGGAAGAACTTGGCGTAGAACGTGGCATTCACATCCCCCACGGTCTTATCGTCCGGGACAAGCTGGGAGGCGTAAAACACGCTGTCCCCCTGCCCCATCATGAACGGCCCGCCCTCCAGGTATGGGAGATCTACATCCCCATAATCATTGCCAACCTCATGCTCATAGACATACCCATCCGCACCGCATTTCATCGGGAACGGAAATGGGCTTTTATCGACGGCGCAGAGACGGCTTAGCTTGCCAAACACCCAATGATTTTCTCGGAAATTCCAGCGGACATAGCTATCAACTTCAATTGAGCCACCGGACGGATACCGCCACTCAACTTCACCAAACTCGGAATTGATAGCGCACGTGATCTTCGACTGCTGGAGATAGTTCAGATTCGAAAACACATAGTCTGATACGGCGCAATCCAATGGCTGGGCGAAGCCGTTAAAGGTCCAGAAGTTCCCCACACCCATCCAGACAGCTTGAGAATCCAGAGCAGCCCCGCAAGCCCGCGATATTGCCCCGCACCCGTCCGACTTTTTCTCAAAGGCATAGACGCGGTTGTCAGCGGTATAGGTCGCTACATGTACATCCTGGTCGGTGAGAAGCAGAACACCACCATTGATCCGCAGCCCCATCATTAATCGGCCATTTGTCTGCAAATCGAAATCGCCGGCTTGGTTGGTGGCATCAGCCGTCCAGACGGTGTTATTGCGCTGGTCCGACCATTTCACCCGGCGCGGAACACCAGCAGCGCCAAGCGCCATCAGAATGCCCTCTTGTGTAACCACAAGAGATGTAGCCGATGGGGCGTTAGATACCGCGGCCCCAAGCCCAGTTAGGGGCCATTCATATATTGTAGTATCGTCGGGCCCGACAAAGACAAGATGCTCGCCCCAGGTATCCAGGCTATTTACTGTAGCGTCCTGAATATCGTCGCTATCGGCTATCGGGGCACCGTATATCCCCATACCGTATAGACCGGAGCCGAAGCCCCCAACCGCCGCCGCATCTGCACGTCCTGCGGTATACCCAGACGGAGTAATATCAGCCAAGATACCGCTCTTGGTCATGGCATAGAGGTGGCTGTGCGTTGCGACGGCACACCGCGCCACATTTCCGTTATCGCGCCATGCGATCATAGTTCGTGGCATACCCGTCACGGCAGACGTGGATTTTGCTCTCCAACCACCATCAGGTCGGATCGTGCCCTCATAGAAGCGGACTAGGTTACCATCGTACCAGCGGCCTTGGCTCTGGAGTTGAGTACCGTTGTGGTAATAGCCAGGGGGTGCCTTAATCTCAAAATACGCCATCGAGGCTATGCCCTGTCATATTCAAGATGGACGCTGAAATCGTGGTGTGCGGAATTACCGAAGCCGTCCGTGACAGTTGCGCGCCAAACCGCATCTAGCGTTCCAGACGCTCCCGAAGCCGGCGAGAAGCTCTTGCTGAAGCCAGGATTGTTAGTCGTCAGCCCGCTTGTGGTGGCTGTATTGTCGCCAGATATGAAGGTTATGGAATAGGTATAGGGGCCAACGCTGCCGCTCGGTGTAACCGTAGTGCTGCCGCTCACAGTATGAGGGGCGCCGACGCCGGAATCATTAACATTGATGTCAGGGGCCGAGACAGAAAGACTGGCGGAAATCTGCTTCCAGACGCCACTAACCTTCGTCCAAAGTAGTGCGAATTTCCAAACGCCGCTAACATTCACATTTGCTTGTGCGCTATGATTTGTGCCGGATACGTTGACAGAAAGTGTCAAGCGTATTGCAACCAGATATCGCCATCGGATCCGCCCGAGGGTGCGCTAGAGCTAATCGTGACGTTGTGGATAGCGATACTACCAAGACCGAGATTCGAGCGAGCTGTAGCAGCATTTGCAAGACTGGCTAAATTACCCGACTTGGTAAGAACATCGGTTGCGGCAATTCCAGAATTTCCTATCGTTCCGTTATTATCGGAAAATGAAGGAACGTTTCCAGTTGCGGCACTGACCACCGCAACAACTGTGCCCGTTGGAGACGTGGATGTGTTCGCGGTTGCGGCCGTCCCAAGACCAAGATTGGTTCGGGCCGTGGCTGCATTAGCCAGGTCGCTAAGGTTATTTGCCTTCAGAGCTGCGGCAGCCGTCGTGTTATCGACCGTCTTTAAGCTCGCATCTATCGCGATAATCGCGTTATTAAGCGTGGTCCCCCAGGTATCCGCATCCGCGTTTACGGTGGGATATGCCCAGCCGTAATTGGTGGTTGTGGAATCGGCCATTATGGAATTCCTTCTGGATTATGGTATAAGGCGGTTCGCCGCGTGGTTGCGTTGTCCGGCTGGGGAGACATGACATGACGAAATTCTTATTGCGTTTACTTCTGCTACCGCTGGCCGCCGCTCACGCCATCATCGGCGTATTTGCCCATGACGATCTCTGAGCCGATCAGGACCGGGCCGGTCCGACGGAAACCTGACCACCCGTCTATTCTGCGACGGGCTGTAATGGCAGTCCGCGACAGCGTTTTGGGCTCTCGTGTCGCCTATCTACGCTGGCTAGGAATGGACATCGGGCGCGATACGAAAATCTCGCTCAAGGCCAGGATCGACGCGACCAACCCACGCGGCATTCACATTGGCGATGGGACGCTGATCGCCTTCGATGCAACGGTCCTGGCGCACGATCTAGTCCGCACCCTGCACACTGATACCTATATCGGCCGGAATTGCTTCATAGGCACCCGGGCTACCATTCTGCCGGGCGTAACCATAGGAGATAACTGCATCGTCGCGGCCGGCGCTGTCGTCAATACCGATCTGCCGTCTGGCACAATCGCTGCCGGCAACCCGGCACGCGTCGTCCGTTCAGGCGTCACAACCCGAAAATGGGGAATCCTTGAGGACGGGTATCAGGCGGCGCTCAGCCTGTACGATTAGCAAGAGCTGGGCGTGCAGGACGCGCCAGTGACCATGTTCTTGTTCGGAACGCTGGTGAAGTCCTGCGACGTGATACGCGTCTGGCCGTCAATGATGAACGCCGTGCCCGCCCCGGTCAGATCCCAATAATTGCCAATGCCGATCATGTTGACGACCTGGCCCGGATAGCGGGAGGTGCGCCAGCTTGTCGAAGATGCGACAGGGGTTGGAGTTACATTGAGATTATAGGTTCCTGCCCCACCTGATCCTGTGCCGAAAGATGAAATTTGAATTGGACCAGAGCAGGCGGTGCATTCAACAAAATCACCAACAGCAATCGTTCCGGTACTGACCGTTGCTATCGTAAGAACCGATCCGCTTATACTCGTGCCAGCGTTCGCCATCGTGGCGACGGCAGCTTCTTGCTGAAGCGCGCGCCAGGCTGAAGCAGTGGTTACGCCGCTTGACGGATACAGCGTCGAATTTATGACCGCCGTGTTGAAGCTGATATCCCACGGATCGTATGTGATCTGATAACCAGCGGCTTTATTGGCACTTGCCGAGGTCAGGAATGTGCCGAATAGAGTGGTACCTGTACTCGGCGCCCAGTGGTCCCACACCACCGTGTTGAACTTCTGGTAATACGGGATTGTGGTGGCGGTTCCGGGGTCTGCAAGCTGGGCAATCAGATTATCATGGTCGCTAGTCTTACCGACCATACGCATATAGTTGAAAGCTGTAATGGTCGTGCCGCCCGTTCCAGCGGCGGCCAGCGTCGAATAACCGTTGATGTAATTGTATTTCGCCGTGAAAGCCCCGGTACCGCCTGTCGCGGCAAGTCGCATCGCAGCATTCGCGGTTGGTTGGATCGGCCCGGTGGTCGCGTTGACTGGCCCAACATCGGTTACTGTCGCATTACAAGCCCCATTGTTGGCCGCGGTAACTAATTGGCAGACAGTCCAAGTCGTGCCATTGCACGCCGATCCAGTGCAGTTCTTTAAGCCGCCCGGTGAAATGTTGGTGCTGACGCGAACCTGTTGCCCAATTCCTGCCCAATTCAGGAATTGGCCTTCCGCGAAGAAGCCCGAGCCTCCGCTATTGATCGTCAAAACATTGCTGGCGGTAGTGACGTTCGCAGAGAACTGCTGGGGAAGTCCGGGATCGTATGAGGTGCCGTAAAGCTCGGCTTGCCAGGAACAAGTACTATCGGTGTCCCAAGTATTGTTCTCAGCGTCTAATGCGCCGCCCGAATAATTTACGTTGATCTGAGCTAGACCAGTGAATGAGCGGCAAGTGTTCTTGCCGAGACGAATATGGTTGTTTGTTAAAGTCAGCGTCCCGTTCGGAACATAGATCCCGACATCATTGATGTAATAGCCGCTGAGCGAGAGCGAGGCGCCGAAATTTTGATAGATGCCAGTTGAAACAACGGTCCAGCCGGACGGGATATTGGTGCCAAAATCCACCAGTCCCGCATCAGCCGTGATCTGGCCGACCGGGTAGGTTACACCCGCGATATTCCAAGTTGGCGTGGTCGAATAGGCGGATTGCCCAGATTGCCGCGCGTTCGTGAAGAAAGCGGTGTTGATGAATTGAGCTGTCTTGTCAGCAGTAGCGCAGCCATCATCTTGCCCACTTGGGACTATTCCGGGGCACGGGTTTGCAACCACATTGCCGCCGCCGTGGCCTGGCCGCGCCTCCACATGGCTACATCCAAGTAGAGCAATAAACCCAACTAGAAGGAAAATTCCCTTATTCACGGGATCGAGCCGATCTTCCCGGTTATCAATGGAATTGGGGTATTGGCAGTCGTGCCAAATGTGATTGTGGGGTTATTCGACCAAGTACCAGGGGTCGCCCCAGTTGTCTGATAGTCGGTATTATAAGTAGTCGCGCTACCGCCGAAACTGGATACGCCTGACCCGCCAAAATAGTAGGCTTGGTTTGTGTCCGCAGAGCTGATCGCATAGATGACGGCGGTGGCATTGTCGGAAATAGAACCCATCCAATACCAGCCAGCGGACGGGAAGGCGCAACTCATCGCCTTGTTGTTCTGGCCTGTGGCGTTCTCAGAGATCCCGCCGCCGCCGACCGTCATTGAACCCAATATCGTGCCCGGGAACCCGTTTGTTCCGGTGCTGTCGGCGCAAGCCAGATACAAATTGCCCGACGCCGACAAAGTGGTGACGCGGACATACCAGTCGGTCCAAGTGGAAGCCTTCCAAATATAGAAGGGCTGCCAATGAATGATCGTGTTGCTCTGCGCAGTACCCGTTGCGCCTAGCGTTCTCTGGATAGGAAACCAACCATTGACGCGATATTGTGGAGCAGATTGCGCTGGCGGCGGCGCACTGACATAGATCTTGCCGGCCGCATCGGTAGAGACGGCAAAGAGCCCATTCGCGAGAAGGGTGACGCTGCCCCCGGTACCGGTGGTCGAGCCATTGAACGTGATCGTGTCGGCCGCATTTGCCTGGAGCGTGACTGGATTGGTGTTCGTGTCGATCAGCAATCCGCCGTTCGCGCTCAGACCAGACGAAGCTGGGAGCGTGATCGTGCGCCCAGAGCCAGCAATCGTGTATTGGGTAAATGCGGCCCAGGCAGCAGCATTCGTGGTGGGATTCGACCCCGTGACGATAGAGACAGCACCCGCCGGGGCGAATGAGGCGGCGCTGTAGCCACTATCTTTCCCCGTCTTTCCTCCGGTTCCATTAAACCCGACGAAGTTGCTATCGACGGAAGACCCAGGGCCGCTAAAATCGCCTGTACCTCCACCGCCACCACTACCGGACCCTCCACCACCAGGCACGGGCTGCGCCATTGCAGGCATGCTTAGAAGGGCCACGATGAACGCAGCCGAAGCAACCTTCCGCATCATCGTGGCTTACCCGTAGTAGGAAATGTGGAGGACCGCGCTCGCTGTCTGTTCGATAAATTTCAGCAATGGCAGCACATCGACACGCTCAAACGTATAAGGCGTGTTGACCGGGAGCGGCATTCCCACGGTCCCGGTTGGGTTGGTGCCGTCATCACGCCAGCGCACGGCCTGCGTTTCAGCAATGACAAGGCATCGCACTGCACCGCTAGGAACCGTCAGCGCCGTTGCGGAGCTAAGGGACGTGATTCTTTGATATCCCAAAGGGCCAAAAGCCCCAGGACTTTGAGCGGCCATGTAGGATTGCCTTTCTTACGGCGAGGGATAGGAGAGGATTGGAGCCGCGATGTTCGGCGCAAAGCGCGCGATCTTGTCAGCAGCTATGATGTCGGAGACGATTTGTGTCGCGAACGTACCCCAGACCTGAACGCGGTCATCATCTTTGAGATACGGCGCAGATTGCAGGAGGGCGGTGTAGAGATATGCGTCTGGGTACTTGGTCAGAAGCCAATTCGTGTCTGTTGGCGCCGAAAGGGCCGGGAGCGATTGCCAGTAATTGATCTGGGCCGTGTATGTGCCCGTGTTCCAGGGCCAGAACTGGATCTGATTACCGACAATCGAGAATAGCTGCGGGTCGCCATCCTGATTGGGCCGCATGATCTTCTGTTCCGCGATCTTCTCGGGCTCGCAGAACTGGACTTGGCCACTGTTAGACATGGTGGACAGGACGATGGCCCGGAGACCTTCAAAATCGGCCGGCAGATTGGTATACTCGGAGGTGATATTGAGCGTGGACGAGCCCAGCATCTGGCGAACGGGGCCATCCATGAGCAACCGGCGCTGGATTTGCACCGTCGCCATCGTCACCCAGTCTGGGATAGCCGAGGTCAAGTCAGAGCGATTCAGCGTGTCGGCAATGGCTGTCTTGAGGCCGCCAAACGTGCTTTTCGCCATCAGATGTGCCTATGTTTCTTGCCGATGCGGCCTGAACCAGTCCTAAAGCCCCGATAATCGGAGTCGTTCAGGTAGCGGATAAGCTCTTTTTCAAAGGCGGGGTGGTAGAGGTTTATGCCCTTAGCCAGGAATTGAGCATGAATCGTGGCCGGGATCGTCCCCACGTACTGCAATTCCCGGCTCGGCGTGTAACCGTCGAAATTGTTCTGTATCTGCTTATTACGGTCCAGGAGAGCCGATAAATCCTCCTTCTCCGTGACCGTGAAAGTCCCATCCTCGTTGTCGATCCATTCACGCTTAATGCCTGGATCGCTGAGAAACGGTATGACTTTGCTCATTCAGTCTCGCCGTAGCCCTTGGCTTCCATGGAAGCGGCCGTCGCCGGATCGACAAACAGAACATCGTCCCGCTTTGCCATCACATCGCCACCAGGTGCGTCACCATCAGGCGCCACATGAACGCCCGTCGAGACTTTACCGTCTCCGTGCTTGGTCACGCGGACAGCGACCATGCCGTTCGGAACCTGAATCTCAGGCTCGTCCGTTCCGTCTGCTTTCTTACGCGGCATTCATCCTCCTCAAAGAAAATGGGGCGACCCTTTCGAGCCGCCCCGGTTGCACCCGGATGCGTTACACAGCCAGGATCATGGCGTGGGCCTTCTCGTTCTTCATAACGAGGGTTTTTTCCGCGATGATCTGGAACTTCTCGGCGTCGCCGGTCTGCGCTAGCGTGTCAGTGAACATGCCGCGAAGAGTGGCAATGCCAACCATGTCGGGATCGACCAGCAAGACAGCATTCGCAACCGCGTATTGATGCGGGATGAACGTCAGCTTGCCGAAGTCATCGACATACACATCAGCGGCACCGATGATGGTGGCTTGCTCAGTCGGCTTCGCATCCACGCGAATGGAGGCAATGCCGGTGAAGCCACTCATCGTCTGCTTGGTGGTGCCCGACATGTAGCACTGGGTCGGGTTGGCACCATTGCCAAAAGCCGTCGCGCGGACGGTCTTGAGCAACGCTTCAGTCAGAGTACGGGTCGTGCCGGCAGTGGCCGCCGTGGTCACGCCGCCGGAATAGCCGGTGGTCGATCCACCCGAACCCAGCGAGGTGTTGGAGGTCAGCCAGGTACGGAAGCCGCCCGAGTGGCGAGCCGTGCCGCCAGATTCCTGGTTGGACGCGACGTTATTCAGCCACGCCAATTCCATGTCGGTGCGCAGTTCGATGCCCTTAAGCACCTTCTGGCGATTGATTTCCGACGCGCGGCCGGCTTTCTTGACCACCTCGTCGGTGCCAGAAACGATGCCGACTTTACGGAAGATCTGGCAATAGTTGCCGACACGGGTGGTGATGTTTTCAGACGAGGCGAAGGAAGGGCTGTCGTCACCTTCCAATTGAGCATTAGCGGCAGGCGCGGCAAGCGCCTCGGTCTGCCATTCGTGCTTGGTCTGAGTGGCCTTGCCCGCATTACCGACATTGTTGGTGAACGGGGTCTTGGAGGGAGCAACGCGATAGATGGTATCTTCGAGGTCCTCGCGGATACCGATGGTGGTCAGCGTAGTAGCTGTACCGGAGACTGCCGACATTAACTTGGTCCTTTGAGTGTGCGCAGCTCGACAAGCTCGTCCACGGTCAGCTCACGCTTCCGGGAAAGGGCTTCGATGCGCGCAGATTGGGTGGAGCCCGGAGCCGAGGATGCCGGCGGTTTGGCCGGTGTTTTCCTGACTGGGGCGGCTATAGGCGCTGCATTGACAAGCTTCTTCGCCGTCGCCTGACCGTTGCGCCACTTCATGGCGTCGTAAGCGATGGAGGCTTCGATAGCCGTCAGATGCGGAATACGTTCTGCGGGCAAACCAAGGTCCAATAGGAACTTGCCAAGTGCCTGCTTGCGTTCGTTTCCAAGTTTCGGGTCGGTTAGCTCTGGCGCGTACTGGCCTAGCTTCGCCTCTTCCTGGGCAACAAACTCTTGGAACCGTGATTTCTCGGCCTCATCCTTGGCAGACTGGATCTGCTGGATGCGTTTGGCCTGTTCATCGATCCATTCACGTTCGGCATCTCGCTGCATTTGCAGCTTGATGACCGCGTCGCCACCGTGAAGATCCACGGCAGCATTCCAGTCCACATTCCCCCATTTCTGGTTGAATGCGTCACGTTGATACTTGAGGGCATCGAGAGCGACCGGGATTTGCTTATCCAGCCCAGCGGTAAGCTGCTGAAGCCTGGATGCTTCGGCGTCGAATGCCTTCTTTTTCTCGGCGCTTTCCTGCATTGCGCGGGCAGTTGCCGAGTTACGTTCATCCTCCTTTCGGACGATGATCTCTTGCACATCGGGCGGAAGGGCTTTGAAGCGTTCCTTCGCGTCCGCGTCCCAGAACTTTGGCGGCTCAATCGCGGGCTGGTTAGCCTCTTCGGCTTCAGTTTCCGTGGTCTCTGCCGTCGTTTCACCATCGGTTTGCGTTTCCGCTCCGGTGGTATCCTCAGCCGTGGGTTCGGCTGGTGAATCTGTCTGTGCCGGCGCTGCCTCAGTGGGCGCTTCCGGCTCTTTCTTGGGGAGGTCCAGGACCGCTACGGCCTGGTCAATAGATAACGGGCCAGTGCTTTCGCCTGGTTGAGACATGCTTACCTCTGGTGGATGCGATCCCGTCCGCTAGGAGCGGTTGCCGGTTGTCGCTGGGTTAAGGCTCTCGATGTATTTCTCGATCTCTGCGGAGCCTTGGCCGCAGAACGAGGCTAGTTCGGCTTGGACGCTGTCTAAGATGTGGATTAGGCGATAAAGTTCTTCGCGCTTGGCCGCTTCGTCTGGCTTGGAAGCGAGGAGGTTCTTAACGGCGACGGCGCGAACCTTGTCGAATGCTTCGCTTGTCTGCGGGTATTCACGGCGCGCGGCTTGTTCGCGGGCTTTAAGGTCGCTCAAACCTTATTCCCCCCGATACCGACTTGAGCCGTCAGATGGCGCTGATGAGCCCCGATGGCCGCTGTCGTGATATTTGCGGCAGCGTCCTGATCAATCTCGTACTTCTTCAGAGCGGCTTCTGCCTGGGTCTGCTGCTGCTTCAGGATTGCCTGTGTCTGGTTGGCCTGCTGCTTAACCTGGGCGTCAATGTTTGCCTTCTGCATCGTCGTCTGAGCCTGGAGCTGGGCTTTGACGATGTTCGGATCAGGCTTGGCCTGTACCGGCGGTGCATTCTGAGGATCGGTGAAGTAGCGTTCCGGCTGCTTGCGGCCCAATGCCTTGGCGAGGTCAATCGCGGCGTTATAGGCATTGTCCAACGTGACAATCGGACCGACTGCCCCACCCTGCTGCAACACAATGGCGTTCATGGCGCTTGCCAGAGTGTTGAGCGCGGCCAAATCAGCCTCACGCCCAGCGGCACCTAGGCCAACCTCAATGGTCATTGCGTTGCGCTCGCCCCATGTCGTGGGGTCGATGGGAACCCATTTGCCATTCAGGCGGACGATTGACGAGGCCTCAGCATTTTCCCGGATCAGGGAATGCAGGCCAAGATAAAGCTCTTTGACGCAGGTTTCGGCCAGGACACGGGCAATCATGCGGACGCGGCGCTGGGCCGCCTGCATGAGCGCCATAGCACCCTTGGCCGTGTCATGGAGCGTGTCAGGGTTAAGGCCCTGGGCGTTCCTGACCACACCTGACCGCATTTCGCCCACGGTGCTGAAGTATTCCAGGGCGCCGTATGCATCGAATGTCAGGCCGCCAGCCGAGAGCGGACGCACTGCTTGACCAGACTTGGAGCGGACTGGAACCGCAGGCTCATTACGCAACAAGTCGCTGATCGTGTAATCATTGGCCTGGTCCATCGCCACTTCGTAACGCTGGTTAAGCGCGAAATAGCTGGAATCCAGAAGCGAGCGGGTCAGGACCGTCTTAATCTGCTGCGTGCTGACAAGCTGGTCAGCCAGTGACAGGCCATAGAAGCGGTGGGCTACGAGATATGGCGAGCCAGCAGCGAACGGGATGCGCTGTTCCTTGCGGATTTCAATAAGCTTATCCGCCGTGGCGTTCGTCACCACGCGCCAGATGTCGAAATCTTCCCCTTCCCGGTCCTTTAGCCGGATGTAATGCTTGCGGATTTCCACCTGACGGAGCATGTCCGTGGTGGTGTCCGTGGTCTGGCTCTGAAGATGCTCGCCGGCCGTATCGCGAGCCAGTTGAATCTGCTGGTCCTGGACGGGAGCGTAGGGCTCCAGCTTGAGGACGATATCCTCATCAAAGCCCTCCGCGATCAGGTCTTGGACGCGAGGCCTTGAGCGCACCACGCAATAGGTAGCGTCTGCAATGCGGATCGTGTCGGGGCTGACGCTGAAATCATCAGGCGGCACGGCCCAATATTCGGCCCGCGAACAATCAGACCGAACAGTAAAGCTGTAGGTCTGCTGGGCGCTGGGGTAATCATGATCCGGCGGGTCAGCCTTGACATTGACCACTTGCCCAGATTGGTGAGCCAGCATCAATTCTTGGAGGGATTTCCCGCTGAAATCCTCGTCCTGATAGTCCTTCTTCCACCCGAATTCGAACAGGCATGTCTTGAGGAGAAGGCCGTCCTTGAAGCCCGTCATCAGGTTCAGGAAGCCAGGGTTTTCCTGGAATATGACGTGGTTCAGATAATCCGTTTCCTGCCGAGCCGCATCCTCATCACCAGGCTTGACCGGCTCAAACACAGCCACATCACCGCCGGCCGTGAAGATTTCCATGATATCGGGCAGGATCGTCTCAACCGCGTCCGCGATATCGGACGAAACGGCCCTGGAACGATTGGGCAAAGACGGGATGTCCGCCTTCATGTCGCCCTTGTAATAATCGAGGGCGCGGAGACGGTCTGCCCTTAATGCCTGGTCGTTCTCAAACCCCACCGAACGCTGCATCTCAACGCGGACCATCTGCAGCATGGTCTTGTCGTCATAGGGCGGGCGGTCTTGCGCCTCCTCCTTGGCTTCTGGAGCATCCGCCTTGACATCGACGTTCTCGGGTCCGGCGTAGCTCAATTAGACCCTTCCAATTCTTTCCACCATTGAGCTTTGCAATTCATAACTACTTGCTCGGAGATAACCCGGCGCCGGCCCCCAACCTTCACAAATGCCTCTGGGGGCAACTTTCTGAACGCTTCGCGCCCAAAACGAGCAATAAAGGCTGAGATGGTGGTGCAGCGGCGCTGGAACGCCTCATATTTTGTCGATGGCGACCAGTGGAAGCCGCGCGGAGCTTCGCCTTCTTCCTTACCGTTGGGATTGAGGCGCTCAATCCTTTCCGCGACGTTCCGAGAATGATTAGTGCGGACCAAATATTCCTGGATAGGCCAAATCTGATTGCCGCCCTTGCCCCGCCCGAGCGATCCCCAGGTTCCGCCGCTATGCGAGATAACGTACATTCATCAACCTCACACAGCCCCGAATGAGGGGATGGATAGTTTCTTTTCTTGTTTGATCACGCGATGGGCCAAAGCCAGATATCGGAACGCGTCAGCCGCATGACTTGAAAAGTCGTGCAATGGCCGCTCACGCCATGTCTGGCGCTTGCCATCCCATTCACGCCTGTATTGCTTCAGGGCCTCAATGCCGCGTCCGCAGCGATCAGTATCAAACCAGCAACGAGAAAGCATAAGGCGAACTGCGTTGATGCCGTCAGCCACTTCCTGCTGCGGTATGACGTCAATATCCCGAAGGCCCAGCTTCTCAAGTGTCTCGCGGCGTGATGTGCCATTATTTAGCTCTCGCACCTCAACGTCATGAGGCAGCATATGCCGGCCGTAACGGTAGTTCTTGGCCTCAAGGCGCTTGACGATCTGCGGCAACCCCTCGCCGCTTACTTCCATGTAATCAATCAGGCGCCGCTCTTTGCCAACGTCTTGGACGAACCAGATGGCGGTTGCGTCATCAATGCCCAAGTCCCAGGCCGTATCGACCTTAACCAGCGGCTCAACCGGGATCTTGCAAATCCGCTTGTCATTCTCGGCCGCCATCATCTCAGCGGCGTAATAGGAACCCTCAATCGTGGCGTCGAAGCTACACTCGTATTCGCGTTGGTAGGCCGCCTCATCCATAGAATTGCGGGCATCCGTCAATTCCTGTGGACTTAGAACCTTCGTCTCGGAAGCCTTCAATTCCCAGAGCGCCCAACCCTCGTCACCGTTCTTTGCCCGGTTGCGAAGGTCATAGAAGGTGTTCTTTCCTCGGGGCGTTCCTGCAAATGCGGCCCAGCCGGCGCGGTCCGAAAGCTGCGGACGAATGACCTCAGTCCATGCCCGAGGGTCCATATCCCCGAACTCATCAAGAATAACACCGTCAAAATACATGCCGCGAAGAGCATCGTAGTTGTCAGCGCCAAATAGGCGAACACGACCGCCGTTAGGTAAATCCGCCCGAAGTTCAGCCTCATTGAACTTCACCCCCGGTATAGGTGCGCAGTAATGACGGACGTAATCCCA
>Ga0105238_10001863_pt1 | contig 21141 bp, 15 predicted proteins | sample KBSC34metaG_FD_81526 | JGI IMG/M metagenome (GOLD analysis project Ga0105238, IMG submission 81526) | Corn rhizosphere microbial communities from Kellogg Biological Station, Michigan, USA - KBS C3-4 metaG | ecosystem: Host-associated > Plants > Roots > Rhizosphere > Soil | place: Michigan, USA...
CTAACATGAAAAATGTTTTCTCTCTTCGCAAGCGTTCATTCCTCTCGCCGGTCTCAACCGGCTATACGTCGCATATCTTCGCTGAGGTTGAATCCTCCAACGAAGGCGAATACAGGTGGGGACACAACATGCTTACCATTGCCGATTGTCGGCGCAGAGTCCAGATTGAATTCTTTTTGGGCACTAAGCGCGAGCGTCGCCGATCTCTGGCTAAGATCAATTTGCTCATTGCCATTCTCACGCGCTTTCGTGACGTGCTCACCAAGGAGATCGCCTTAATCGAGAAAACCAAAGCCAAATAGGTAGCTGAAAATAATCGCGGTCCAACTTGCAGATAAGCCATTCGTATTCAGGTGACGATGGAAGTGAATTGGACCGCGATTTCTTCTGCGCGAGAAGAAAGGGGCAACTAATGCCAACGACTAAACATGAACTGCTCGATTGGTTACTGGATGTGCCAGAAGATGCCGAAATAGGAACTGACGGAGAGGGATTAGCTTTGCTGGCAATTCTTGGGACCAACGTTCAATTGTTAGAAGTCGGTCGTATTCCCAATGCGGACGAACTCTATGCCGAGGCGATCAATCAGGCAATGTTGGAACGACTATGGCGGATTGATGCAGCAGGTGGAGAAACGGAAACCGGCTTAATAATAGTGACCTTTCAAGGTTATATATCAGGCGTTCCTAGTCTGTTCTCTACTGACTTCAATACGGCGTTCATATTCAGGAATACAGAACAGGCGGAAGCCTTTATCGCAGAATTCGCAGACGAGCTACTCAATCCGCAGATTCTCGACTGCCCGTAATCCGACCAGCGATTAAGTTGCACTGAATTCTTCTTGGCCTGCCGCCCAGTAGATGCTCCAGTCATTCGCACAAATCAACCTCTTTCACCGAAAGCCAAAAACTATGGGACACTCGCGACCGCGTCCGAAACATCTTGCAAAGAAGCTCCTGCAAATCCGGCGCAGCTTAGGAGTGTCTCAAGGAGAGTTGGTCAGACAACTTGGTGTTCAAGCTCTGATCGAACATACGACTATTTCCAAGTACGAACTCGACAAGAACGAACCACCGCTCGCTATCCTGCTCGCCTATGCCCGCCTCGTAGAAATTCCTGTCGAACAAATCATCGATGACCAACTCGAACTAACAATTTGATGTCCGCAAGAGCACTGCGATCGTTTGCAACCGCTATTAACCTCCCAAACGCCAGTCGACGCTATGCTCACAGAGTCGATATTGAATTCCGCATCGCTGCCGTCAGCTAATTCAATCATTTCCTTCCGGACCTTTTACCCATCCAAGCAAAGAGCGATACTGGAGCCTTCGCTGCGCAAGCCGTCAAGACATCTAGGTGGTCTATTGAGCGGCGGCCGTGCCGATCGTTGATGAGCTTTTATGAAGGCTGGGGGACCGTCTGAAGTTTCAGATCCTTATAAGCAAGACTATGGAGCGTCGAAAATATTTTTTCTTTGATTCATGAGGCGTGCTACACCTTATAGAACAACTGCTTTCGGCTAAGGCCATCTAACGGAGAATCGAATCGGCTACGTCTTTGGCTGCGCGTGAATCACCCGCAAGAAGCGAACGAACTGCGCGCCCATACAGGGAGCGATAGTCCTCGTTGTCCCGCAATCTTGGCAGCCGTATTTCGCCGAGTTGTCCCGGCTCATATTTAACAAGACCGTCCGCATACCGCCTGCCGATACGTTGGATCTGCTTTTGAGCGATCGAGGAAAGCATTGCAAGAGCCCACATATACCAATGTTCTCGCGTTCGAGTTTCAAAACTCACAACGTAAAGCGTATTAGTCGCGTTCAATTTGCGCATTTCGCTTACGCAAAGCCAAGGACCGCTTTGACTCATGCCACTCAAAAACGCGTCCGCGGTTTGCGGCAGCGGGGTGCAATACCACGGTGCTCGAATGGATACTTTATAAGCTTCCTTATTGCATCCACCGGAGTCGGTCGTTAGTGTCATATACTTCTTTGTCTTTCCGCTTTTGACTAGTTCAGGACTGGGATTAAACAGCCAAACACGTTCGCCAGCTGCTTTCAAATCGGTCCAACCTTTTCGGTCAATGCAGTGAGATCTGAGATGCTTAGCTTTTGAAACAATAGGAGTAAAGGCTTCCTCGGGTAGCTCGAGTTCCTCCCGTCTCCGTTCGTTCATCAAAAAGTAGCGAGCATCGCCTGTTACTCCACCTAATCGGATCTTCGCAATCGAAGCCAAGGGCGTCGTGGGACCGCTAGCTCGCATAGGCCTTGCCGGACACTTATGCCCATTAAGTTGGCCACTAGTGGAGAGGCCTTGTAACAACCCTTCTTTAGTTGTGAATCGGCGTCTACGTACCAAACATGGAGGGATTTGATAACCGCGCGCCACAGCCACCACAGTGCCTTCCTGCACGTCTTTGAAGAGGGGTCGAGCACAACGATAGATCTCCAAACTCGCAAATGTCTCTCCAATAGCTTCGCGGATGGCTGAGGAGTAGTTTGCGAACTCTGATGCCGACGGTAGGACAAAGGCAAGACAACCGCCCTTCTTGAGTAAACGAAGAGAGCCGAGAACAAATGCATACCAAACATTTGAGCCTCGTCCGATCGGCTCGTCACTTAGATCAAGAATCTCTTGAGCCGTTCTTTGAAGGCTCAGCGGCAAGGTTTTGATCGAAAGGAATGGAGGATTCCCAACGATGCGATCAAAACGAAGATCTGTTTCCCCAGCCCAACGTAAGAAGTCGACACCTCGAAAAGTTTGTGCCAGGCGGTCTGCCGGCGAACAGTTTCGATCGAGATCGACTGCGACAATTCTCCTTTTGCCCACACCTAGTTGAGCGATGGCCTCAACAAAAACTCCCGTTCCGTGTGATGGCTCAAGCCACATTGCATTGTCGTGATCGCCAACGGCTCTTACGATAGCCGTAGCTAGATCATTAGGGGTTGGAACCTTGCAAGAAACTGGTGGCCCGGCGAGTCTCATAGAGTCTTATCCGACATAAAATTCATCTGCCAAAGTTCGTTCTCTTTCTCCTCGATCTGCGATTATCTCCGCGCACTTCTCGTGAAAGCGCTGGAGAACTAGCTTCTCATTGTCACGAATTATTTTTCGCCACTCAGGCGCTGCGCGAAACTTCTTTGATTCCGGATCCGGAAATTCATGCAAGGCCATATCGATTAGAAGCGCCAGGGACGTCGGCCAGAAGAACAATCTCGGCTCGGAGAGGTTTGCGTGCAACTGTTGTAATTGAGATTGACTGAATCCCATGTCGCGCATCAATGGGATCATTTTGCCGCAGTATTGCAGGTGGCATATTGGATGTGCTTGTCGTCGGGAGGGGGAATCTGTTGCCACGACGTCAAAGTGAAACTTGCGCAGAATTGATGGACGTTTAGATCGAATCCGACATACCACTAGTGCATAGGATATATCGCCGTAATCAGAGTGTTCATCTTGATCAATCAGTGCGGCGATAATTAATCTTAGATTTGGTTGGGGTCGCCCGGCTCTTGCCCCCCGTGCCATTGGCATCTCCGAATGAGCAACATCAAAGTAAGATGCGAAGCGAAATCCGTGGCGGGAATAGCGATATTGTGAAAAATAAAGCCGGGCATGATTAACGAATTGCGATTGCTCGCTGGCAATGTAGGTACTCCCGGACAGGTATGCCAAGGCACTAAGTTCGTTCTCGATGAGGTCATCCGGAGACGGATAAAACTGTGAGAGATCCATCAGTCTCCCTTCATCATTCGAATGTCTTCAAAATACAGCTCCCGTTTGAAAGCGGGATGAAGCACGGTGCATTCTAAGTGCATTGCGCGTCTCTCATCGCTCGCTACATCAAGATAGGCGACAGTGGTCGGATAATCCTTTCGGCAAACATAGCACTTACTGTAGTGTTCCCTCTTAATCCCTGGCAGTCTTCTACCAGCATGCCATGACATTTCTCCAGACTCCGGTTTCACTTGCTTGTACAAAAGATTAGGAAGCTGGCTTGTCCACCATCGCGCGTCATCATCCAAAGCAAAGACTCCGCGATACTCAGCTTTATGAAAGGTACTCACTACCTTCTGAAAGCCCTCTTCATTCAAGCCGAGATAAGTCGCGGCCCAAAGAGAATCGTACAGAAAGCCTGGGCGATTCATTAGCCTTTCTACCCAGGAGTACAGTCGTGAAGCGATACTCGCATCGCGAAAATTCTTCTTCAAATCTTCGGGTAGAGCGTCAGCTAGCCTAATTACTTCATCATCAGGTGGCTTCAAAAAACTAATTAAACCCCGCGCGTTTTGCTGCCGCTCTTTCGTTATCGCGCGAAAGCCCCGCTCGATCGCTTCAATTGCACCGATGTAATTGCCGAACCTGTAGAAAGGAAACAAAGCATCGTAAGTTTTCTTTGTTCTGACGTCGATGGTCCTCACCGTATCAGCGCTTGTCACGCCGACCACGGGACAAGCAGGCCATTTCTCCTTAATAGCCTCAGCTACCGTGCTCCCTCGTTGGAACATCGGGTTTGTCGATGTGATTTTATCCAGAATGTGGTCGACGATGATCAGAGAGGGTTGGGCACCTCCTAGCAAGTCCTCGACCACTTGTGCAAGATCCTTTCCGTTTACGTCAATAAACTTAGCTCCAATGTCATCAGCGGTACTCTTCCGCCCGCTGTTGTCATCGATCCAGATAATCTTTTTTGCTGTGCTCACGGCAATACAACCTCAACATTGGCTTTCCAGCCATTAGTAGGCTTTACAAAGTGGATTTCACCTCCGCGGTTTTCCACAATTTCTCTAACGATACTCAGACCCAATCCACTGCCTGTGCCAACGATGTATTCGTCCTCGGGATTGAGCTTCGCTTCAAGACCAGGGTACAGTCGGTTCTCTGGGTCGGATGAAAATGGAGTAAATACCTCTTCAAAATACTTCTCTTTCAGTCCGACTCCCGAATCAATGACGTTTATCACTGTCTTGGAGTCGCGACGTTCCGCAGCGATCAGCACGTTCTTCTTTCCGCCCGCCGCAATCACAGATTTAATCGAGTTCGATAGGAGATTAAGAAGTACCGCGAAGAGTTCTGCTTCGAGCATTGGACCAACCTGAACGTTTCCTGGAACCTTTGTCGCATCAAGATTGATGTTGTAGTTAGTCTTTATTAGATCGAAGGATCGAATGGCTCTTTCAAGTCGTGGTCGAAGCGTAAGACGTTCCGGTTTAGCTTTTCGGTTGACGGAAATCAGCGACGTCATGGAAAGCAACTCAAGTAGTCGTTCCTTCGTAGTGCCGAAATCACCGACGACTTCCGCAAGTTTGTCAGCTTCGGATTTACTAACGCGTCGGCGAACTCGATCTAACGAAATCCGAACTTGCTCGAACCAACTCAAGAGTGATTTCACTTCGTGTGAAAAAATCAATAGGAGCGTCGAAGTGGAAGCTACCAGTTGCAAATGGCGCAACTCCTCGCGGTTAGCGGCATCATGTTTCGCAATCGCTTGCGTTGCCGTATGAAGAGAGCGCAATACCTGTTGGCGCTCAGCCGTCGGTAGGCGCGTCGCAACATTCCGCATCTCGTTTTCAACGACGCGCAATGCTGTCTCAACGATCTCTCTAGGCTCGACTCTCTCTCTGAGTTGAAGCTCAAGTTCTTCCCGCGCTTCCCGTGCTTCTTGTTTAGTCTCGAGCGCTCGAGCGTATTCACGATAGATAGTCGACCAATCGATTGCGAATCTGATCACTTCGCGAAGGGGTCTCACTCCGTCTTCGCCAACAAATCCTTCGCGACTCGCTTTCGGCTGAAAACCCGCTGCTTTCTCCCCGATCTCTACGTCCCCGACATAACTCTTACTCGAAAGCAGAGACAGCAATGCCCTCTTGGGATTAACGCCCTTAAGCTTCGCTGCAAAAGGCTGTAGAAGTGGTGACAATGAAGTCTTGCGAAAGCCACGGTCAGAATCAATGTTTAGCCAATCATTGCCAGGTTCTCCGTAGGGATACACCCTAAAGCCCTTGTAGCGAACATAAACGCCGCCCCAGTTGTTTACAATCTCTGACAAATTCGTCTTTGAGAGTACGGACTTATTTCGCATCTCATCCCGCTCTTGCGGCATGATGCCGATCTTCGCTGACACGCTGGCTAAGTTCGGGAAACGTTGTGGGTGGATAATTGTTTTCTCCCCAACCTTCATCGCTCTAAGCGTGCAGGTAACCTCGCCTCCACTCTTAACCCTAAGATCCAAATCTCCCCACCCAGCGGTTAACAAACGTTCTCTTAGGTTCTCAATCTTTTCGTCAAATCCGGGCGCCTCAAGACGGACATTGAATCCGGGATCTTCCTCGAATCCAGTTCGCCTTCTTCCTCGATTTGCCGTCAACACCGCAAGCTGTCGCTTCAAGAAGTTGTATCCTCGCCTATTCCACTCGTCGATTCCCCGACCGCTAATAATGAGACTAGTTCCAGTCAACGCGTTGTTTAGCTTCTTCCGAACACCCTCAACTTCGATCGTGCTAATTTCCTCGCCGGGTTCAAAGTCTAGCCAGTTGAACACGACTTCAGTCTGCTCGAAGCTGCCATTTCGAGCGGCCGTAGTTACGAGTTTCAGCTTGGTTCCTAAACGACGGCAGCTAAAACGACCAATGCCCTTTGAGCCTGTTCGTGGTCTGCCATAACGTGGTGAAACGTCGCGATTCTGTTTGTGAGTGGTGGCAATTCGCATCCAGTAGTCTTTGACGTCCTGGAATGTCATGCCTGAACCGTTGTCAGTGATTTGAATCTCAGGGCCGGAGGACTTGCCGACAATCGTTGCTATGCCAGACTTATCATTGACAATCTCGACGTTCAAATCGGGATTAGGAACGATCTTGATTGTCGTTTCGGTCGCGTCTGCATCGTAAGCATTCTTGACGAGCTCCACCAGAGCTATATGAGGTGTTTCGACTAGCTTCTCACCCAATTCCGAGAGAAGCGCGCTATCAACTGTGAATGTCAGTGTCTCTGGCATTGCGTAATGGCAACCAAGCGTCCTCACGTCGAGGTATGGTCGCCGACAGATTACGGAACGAGCACGATGATAGCAAGATCAATGTGGAGTGCTAAGCCGCCCTGCGCAAGTCCGTAGCACTGCTAATGAGTGGAGCGAAGATGGCGCGATTATGGCGCGTTGGCATGATGTTATGTAACGATCCTTAGCTTACTTTGACGGCTGCGGATTAGATAAATACTGGCTTATCTCACTTCGTCTCGCCTTATTGATGCCCCTCAAACCGTCGCTCCATCTGTTTCTCTCTATCAAGAAGGTCTTCTCATAAACTTATGGCAAAAATTCTATTGGGACAGTCCTCCAAGATGCCCTCACTTGGTGAATGGGTCTGGCTCACAAAACCCCAGTGAGAAAAAATTAAGCGGAAGTCAGGCAATAGGCGCTTTCGAACAAATCAAAAGGTTAGAGAGATCCGCATCCCAAAAAAACGAAGAGTCTGAAACGAATAATGGAGCTCTCACCTGAGAACTACATCGAGGACAAATGTCAGTTCATATTCCTTATACCACCCAACGTCGGATCATCACCTTCGCCCCGCAACTCCGAATTGCGAGCAACGGCTTTTGTCGAGTTACCAAATACCGACGATGTCGAGTCTGCGGGAAACCCGACTGGTGCGGCTTCACCGCCGACGAACAAACCTCAATTTGCATGCGAGTGAGCAAGGGATCTAAAGGTACGTCGCGCAACGGCGGCAATATCTTCCACCACAATCGTCTCTTCCTGGTTGCCAGCCTCGTAATAGCTAGAAAGCAAGCGCCACCTGCAATTGAAATCGCTCCAATCGAGGTTCGCAATGCCGTATACCAGGAATTGATTCGACGGTCGCCTGCTGTGAAGTACTATTCCCAGCTCATCGTTGGACCTAACGGACTACTATCGAGAGGACTGCGTGAATCAGACGCACAGAACTACGGCGCTCTTCCCCGCACCCATAAGGAACGTGCCGGTCTGGCCCATACACTGAGCAAGTTTCTCAAAGTCAGGGTCCCCGAGGGCGTAGGCCGAAGCACTCACGATGCCATAATCGGAGTTCCAGGGTTCTACCAAGACGAACTTGGCAACCCTCAATTATGGGGCCGTGATTACAACATGCCATTGCTCGTCATCCCCTACCGTGACGCTCAAGGCCGCATCCAAGCCTGCCAACTCCGGCTTCACCGAAACGATTTTCGCGCTGGCGAAAAGAAATACCGATGGCTCGCCTGCCCGTTTCCATTCCGCGGCACGAGTTCGGGCACGCCAATCCACTTCACCTTCAAGCCCGCCGATTTGCTGCCAGGAAAAACCGTCGTCATTACTGAAGGAGCTCTCAAAGCTGACATTCTGGTAAGTCTCAGACCGAAAGCACGCGTTGTAGCCACCAGCGGCGTTAGCTGCTCCCACACAGAAATCATCGACGCCGTACGCCCATACAACGCGCTAATCGCCTTCGATGCAGACTGTAGGACGAATCCCGCAGTAGCACGGCAACTCGCCCGTCTCATCGCTGGCAGGGAACAGGAAATCGCGCGCCGCCAGTGCTCAACCAGCACGAAAGTCGTGTGCTGGCGAACCTACAAAGGAATAGATGATGCCGTCCTCGCAAACAGCCCACTTGAGACAATGACCATCCTTGAGTGGTTTGCAACTCTCGAAGGCAAGATACTCGCAGAAGTCAAAAGGGCTTGGAACGAAGCGAACTACCATCCTTGGGTTTCGCTAGTTAAGAAATAAAAAACAAGTCTGTTCAAAAATAAACGGCAGAAGGAACTCGCACCTGTCTGTTGTGGTTCCTTCGCGCCTACTTACCACTTAGGAAATTCCATTTGAACCGTTATGAAGAATCATGAATTTCTTGACTTGCTGGATGCACGAATCGAAGAGATTGCCCGTGCGGTCTTTTTCGAATTCGGCAATAAGTCTTCGGCAGAACCTTTCGATGATGCTCCGGCGAAACTACGTCAACAGATAGCATTGATCAAGGCCAAAGAGCATGTAACGGTAAAAGAAGCCGCTTTGCTTCTTTCCTGCTCGGAAAGTCATATCCGCAAGCTCGTGATGCTGGCTAGGAAGAGCAAAACTCGTCGACCCATTCCTTATGTTGACATGGAGGGCCTCACGATATTTCCTCGTGAATCTCTTTTGAACTGGGCCAGCCCGACCTCTCACAGACAACCAGTTAAATATGAAGCAGCGTAAGTCTCTCACCGCCAATAAGGACGCCCAAGCTTCCACGATTATTCAGCAGCTCTCTACCAAGCGGGGGAAGCAGCTATGACAATTAGACAACGTGGAAAAGAAGGCATCTGTGAGTCTCAATTCTGGGTTGATGGAACTTTTTACCAGTTCACGTTCAATGGGAAGGGCGGACGACCTCTGATCACATCGAAGAAACAGGCTAGGGAGAAAGAGTATGACTTGAAACGTGAGATCAGACTCGGGACTAACCATAAGGATTCAGAGTTGAAAAACTTCGCCAAATTTTACGACCAGATCTATATGGATTATTCGCGGAAACACAAAACGACAGTCTCCACCGCTTTTGACGAGCAGTTCGGAAAACGGTTGGTCGAGGAATTCGGAGACAAGACCTTGAATCAAATCACGCCGCGCATGATTGAGAATTATCTGGTAACGCTACTCAAAACCAATACGCGCTTTGATCGGCCGCATTCTCCAGTCACTGTCCGGCGCCACTACAACATGCTGAATCAACTCTTCAACATGGCAAATCGAGAGCACCTAATTAATGATAATCCCTGTCGGCAAGTAAGCCGCACCGTGTTGAAGCAACTCCCAACCTGGCAAACTCGTGAACGTTGGTTGAACAAGTATGCTGAAGACGAAGAGGATCGCCTCTTTGGGGCTTTCAATGAATACGGCGAACACTTGGCAGCTATCAGTCGCATAGTACTTAATACCGGCATCCGGCCTCCCAAAGAGGTACTTGCCATTCGTAAAGAGCACGTCAATCTCAGCGATGAAGCGCGTTACTGTAGAGTTGAAAAAGGTGACGTGCTGATTCCACCGAGGGCGGTTTTGGTTGCTAAGGGCAAGGATGGAAAGCCCCGCGTTTTGCCGCTGAATCAGACTGCGCAGAAGGTCTTCAGAATCCTGCTTGCGGACGCAACGACCGGAGAGTGGTTGTTTACCAATCGCAAAGATGAGCCGATTAAGACGATCAAGAAAGGCTTTGCTGCAGCTTGCGCGAGGGCCGGCATCGAAAATCTGCGACCATATGATCTGCGTCACACATTTGCGACTCGCTTACTCGAACGGGGCATTCATCACTATGTGATTTCCGCCTTGCTCGGACATGCAACTCCAATGACGGGATTCGGCGCGGCGTCACGCATGACACCTGGTTACGCTCATGCCACTTGGGACATGATGGTGACCGCCGTTGCAATGCTTGAGCAGCCTTTAGAATTCAACGAAAGCAGACTCGGGTCTTGAGACGTCAAGCTTTACCCAAAGCGGGCGGCGTCATCTGGCTGTTGACAAGTTAGTCTGGATGATAGAAAGCGAGGCTCTCAGCCAGTGCGGTAGGGCAGATGACAACTTTCTGCTACGTATCTGATTTCTGGAAAACCAACGGCGTTGCTGATGCGGATGAATGGCCAAACGGCCTCTTTTCTTGCGGGTGGGGAGTTTCAAATGCCCGACTTGGCCAGGCCGTCAGACCGTATCATCCTCGAATCTCCGGTGCCGCGGGCGCCGAACCTGCTGCTGACACCGATGCAGCAGGTGGTAGCGACCGCCGGGAGAGGAACGCAGTGATCCTCCGAACGAAGTGGCGAGTTGCCCGTGTGCCTCAATTGAGAGAATGAGCGCAGATTGCAACTAAATCAACCGTCTCGACGGGAAAGCCTCAAGTAGCGTTCGTGTGTTCCGTTTTATCATAAAATTGCCTCGAGTTTTGGATCCGAGAGAAAAGTAAAAGTGTATCCAGCTTTTTGAAGCATATGATCGCCCGCTAAGCCCGCGCTAACCGTCCCAATCCCTGTCGGGGTTACCTGAATCTTTGACTTCTCGTAGTCAGCGGAATAAGCTCTACTCGTTCTTAGAGACGGCTGAGTTCTCAACGAGCGTCGTCACTTCATGGGAGACTCGATAACTCAGACACTCGCATCAGCCTTACAGTGGAACAATAGTTCATCTTGTTCTTAAAGTATTTCCTTAATCCCTTGCGACAAGGATAGACTATTCGGGTTAGCACCTTATTGCTTCAAGTGTAATGCTATGAGTTCAGAGAGCAAGATCCAATATCTACGAGAGGCGATCAAGGGTCAAATCGAGTCTTTTAGTCAGCGGAGACAACGAAATAAGCGCAGAGCTTTTTGGTTCAAAATGCTGGTCACCACTTTTAGTGGAGCTATAACCGTCCTCTTAGGGCTCCAGGGTCTCGAATCTATTAGAGCGGCTCCCCTCTTAGCGAAAAACTCTGCTCTTGTTCTTAGTGCTCTGGTAACGCTCTTAACCGCATGGGATGCGTTCTTCAATCACCGGGCTCTTTGGGTGAGATACACCAGAACCGTTACAGAGCTTAGAGGCATACAATCCGAACTTGAGTATGTATCGTCTGACAGCGATCAAAAGCCAAAGGAAGCGGATATTGATCGTCTCTTTGAAAGATATCAATCTGCCCTCAAAGAAACTAATGTTTCTTGGCAGACATTGCGCGACGACGGTTCCCCAAAGGAGGCGTCTCATTGAAGTGGTGCAGTTGTTGATCTCATTTCTTCCCAGGGCGCCGCCATGGCACGACAAAAGTCTCAGTTGGAAAGAACTTTAAGGACTCTCCCTCAACCTGTAAAGTTGCCCCTCCCTCTACCGCTGGCCCACCTCAGCACTGCTCGCTTGTTCGAATCGATAATTGACGCAGACAAACTCGACCCATGCTTGTGCGATGTGTTTAATGAGGAACTTATTTACTTTTCCTATGGGGGAGTGCTTTATCGAGCCTCAGACAAGCCAACCCGAGACGCGTCAAAGCTGCCAGTCGTATTCATCTTTCATCCCTCACTCCTGGAGGTTGTGGATCGTTACTATCCATTCGATACGGGAGCGTTAGCAAAGCGTTATTACAAAGAGTGGGGGAAGATGTTGGGACCTAAGGCCGAGGAATTTAACGTCTTGGGTAAAGGCGATTATAACGTCCCGAGCCGGTTGGTTTACCATCTTTATAAAAACAACAAACGATATATCACAGGGAATGTGGACCGAGGATTGAAGAAAAAACCGGCTCCTTTACCGCAGCTGTTTGATTTCCTGAAAGCGGATTTGACAGTCTACGGCGTCAATGATCTACAACTCGCAATTGAGGCTGTTTGTACCGAATCCATTCCATTCGACAGGCTAGTATGGGTTAGTTACCCAGAAGTCAAGGCCAGAAAATTCCGACCTCTTTTCCGAAAGCTTTATGCATTAATGAAGCCAGCGGTTCCACAGTTTTTCCCCTATGAGTCGCACGTTATCCATACCCCCAGTGAAGTCGCTGCGCAGATTCGGTCGGAGGCCCGTAAGACCATCGTAAAGCAGTACATGAGTCTTCCCGGAGAAAAGTAAATGTATAAGGGAAAATTCGAACTTCTTGGACATGACAATCCGTTGGGTCAGTACCCAGCGCCTGTTGTACCTGTAGGACGCCTCGATGACTCCATGGTAGCAGTGTACGCAAGCCGCGAATTCGACCAGGAGATCGTTTGTATCGATCAAGAAGCAGAGTTTGTGCGACATGACGGTACAACGAGGGCTACGCTGGCGGGATTTGACTATTTGATCCATAGGCTTTTCGCGTTTGACGAGAACAACATTAGGTACTACTCGATTCAAGAGGAGGCGTACTTTTTCGAGCAATTACTGCAAGAACCAATAATAAAACAACAAGATCCTTTCTTTAGATTGTCTTTAGCAAAGGGAAGCAAGGTCAGAGATTTAATAAACAAAGAAATAGTTTCCTGCCTGAAGGAGTTGAATAGTGAGCCAGATGCCGATGCCGCTGTTTTTGTCACTTCTTGGTATGAAGCCCAACGAAAAGCCACATCTAATCAAACCCGCCTCGGTATATCAGCTCTACCTAAGGATTGGCGTAAGCTACTTGAAAACAAATCAGCAACTCTGAGCGACAGAGTGCTTGCTGCTCGAAGTTTTACCGGCTTAACCTTCGTTGTGTTCGCGTTCGGACTGATCGCTATTGCGATCTTATTCATAGCTAAAGCATCGTTACCGTCAACGCCCACGGAGGATCACTTCTCTTTGCTGTCGATGATCCGGAGTATGGGTGCCGTGGCAATCGGCGTTGTGATCGTTCTGCTGATCATGTCGGTATACTCGATTGCGATCATAGTCGAGCGCTACTTAACGTATACCGCAGCCAAGAAGCAGTCGCGGGAGTTTGCCCCACGTGTCGCTCAAGCCCTCAGAAACAATCGCATCGAAGAGGCGATAAGCATCAGCGACAAGCATCGCAAGTCGCATCTCGCGATGGTGGTCAGCAGTGGCTTGCAGGAATTTCGCGCCCATGAAAAGTCGTCAGATATTTCAGGCGATGAAATTGATGCTTCGAAGCGAGCTCTGCAGCGAGCCATCGCCATCAAGACAGCGGAATTCAACCGAGGCTTATCTGGTCTCGCGACGATAGGATCAACTGCGCCGTTCATCGGACTCTTCGGCACTGTGTTTGGAATTATTAACGCGTTCCGCAAGATGGGAAATGTAGACCAGTCCGGAATCGCCATCGTTGCCAGCGGTATTTCTGAAGCACTCTTTACAACTGCTTTGGGGTTGGTGCTGGCCGTACCAGCCGTATGGATATTCAATTACTTTACCGGGAAGGTAGATGGGTTTGTGGTTGAGATGGAAAACTCGGCCTCAGACGTTGAAGACTATATTAAAGAGCATGCTACGCGCATGGACGCTCGCGCAAAGAGCTAGCTAGCCTGTTTCTGCTCGCTGCACGGCAATGCCAAAACATGGCGGATTGGCGGTCGGGTTTGGTTTGAATTAGTCTTTTTACTGGCTCGACTTCCGTTCGTACAATGAGCGGGGCTTCATCTCGAGTGCCGCGGCCGTCCGTGTAAGGTTTCCAGACTTCTTCAAGCGCGGCTCTCCTCGGCGAGCCTCCGCTGTCAAAGGTAATACTTTACAAAGAAATGAATAGGGGCGCCGTAAAGACAGAGAGTGCGCCAAAGCCCAGAAAGGCCGGAAACCGTTTTAGGTCCCCTGCTGACAAATCAGAGAGCACCAACTCAGGGTATGCAAGTACGTTCCGGCGCCGGCGATTTTGCAGTAGGATGAGCTCAAGATTTAGATCGCCCTTACTTGTTCTCAGTGAACCCATAACCCTTCAGTTTCAAAACGCTCTTCCTGAGGCTCCTTATAACTCGTGATCAATTCGCCCTTTCTCATTAGATCAAAGGGATTCTCCGAGATCCATTTATTCAGCAATGCTAAGTTCAATATGGCGCGGAGTGTACACATCTCACGGTTAACGGTGGCGGCGTTGTGCACTATGTTACCTTCTTTGTCACTTCGATGCCGTTGATTCCGGTAAACTCGCAAATGGCCAAATCTAATATCCTGAACTTTCATCTCCCCGAAGAATTCATTGAAGTGAATGAACTGGTCGTCATACGCATCGTTGTCCACCACCTCTCGAAGTTTGCGACCCTCCACGTCGTATAAAGCCTTACAACCCTCTGCAGCCTGAAAATGCCTGGCCAGTTGAGCGAATGTCATATCGCGTGACTTCACCATTGCCTGGCCCCCTGCCATAAACTCTTTCCTCAACTCTCCCTCTAATAACATCGCTTCCCACTTTGACGGAGCACTTTTTGATAGTTCCTTTCGCTTACCGGTGATCTGATCCTCGTAGACTAGACGAGCGGTCCACTCTATTCGAGTGCCCCTCAGTCGTTTGCGAACAGTTGTGAAGAACTTCATGCAGAGTCCCCTCTTCCTCTTTTAAGATACAAAGAAAAGACGCAACAAACGAGAACTTTTTTTCTGGTCCAGGTGCGTGAGGAAGGCGATCTGAGGCAGTTGAGTAGCGCTGTTTTAATAGTCGTCTGTCCCACCATTTGTCCCACCTTCTTAATTTTGTCGGCGGGAAAACAGCGCGAGGATCGCAAAATTTCTAGGAAAATCGCGAGTCTGCCAAAAGTCTGCCAAATTAGGAAGACGCTGATGAAGAGAGGACGAAAATGCTGAAATAGCCAATAAAAATGGTAGGCGCGTGCGGATTTGAACCGCAGACCCCTACCGTGTCAAGGTAGTGCTCTACCCCTGAGCTACGCGCCTAAAAGGAGGGTTTTCAAAAATCCTGACAAAATCGCCTGTTCCGCACGGAATTGTACGGTAAATTGGAGCGACATAATAGCACGGCATTTCAAAATTACGCACCAACCCAAAGTCCAACTAATCGAAGCTTGACCATGGAACGAATAATAATGACTCTTCAGGCAAAGTCACTAAGCGGACTTGATGAAGCGCACTTTCTCGACACCCTCAATCATCGAGACGCCAAACTGCGCTGAATCGGACGCGCCACCCCTGGCGACAAGATCATTGATGTCGAGGGTGTGCTTGTCTTCTGACTTCCAAACGAGCGGTCTCTTTTCGCCTAGCACCCCGTCCTTATTACGTAACGCTTTCTTGTAACCAACGACGTTGGCTGGATCGTCACCTGCGTCCACGCCGAAGTGGATCGTCTCAGCATGCTCGTGAATGTCGATGGTCTTGATCTCGCCTTCGAACAAACACAACAGAACGTCTTCACCAAGACGGTCGAAGCGGACAAGTTTTGCCGGAGTGATACCCGCGGGCAGATAGTCGTCACCAGCCGGAACCGCCTGGTTATACGCCTCGACCAGAAGATTGGGCCAGCCACTGACAACCGGAGACCGAAGCATGAAGCCACTATAAGCCGGTGCGTTCGGAACATTCCCGGCCTTACGCGCATCAGCATCTTGAGTGATATCGGCGGAAGTGATCCTTCCGATGCTAAAAGCTCCGTCGATCAAACAATTGAGCCAGTTGACGTCTAAGTGGAAAAACCGCAGCGTGTTGGCGGGCAACATCTCCTCGCGCGACACGAGGTAATGAAACGGGACGTGTTTGAGCGAAAGGAGTTCATCAAACCATTCAGTTACCTGCGCGGGAAACGCGGGCATGACGTACTCAGGCGCGAACGGCAAGTGGCTGACATCCTTCCCTGCCTGCCGGCTTCGCTGAGCAAAGGCGCGCTTCCAATTGAACAGCGACACTGAAACCTTCTTGCTTCGCAGCGTAAGCATTCGTCCCAACTCCCACGCGGCGGCATAAGTCGTGTCGAACATGCCGACATCGCTGAAGTAACGAACGAGTTCGTCGGAAGTGCGAACGGGAAGCGCAATATCAGCAGCCAGACTTTTGCCCGGCAGCAACGGACTCCGATACCACGAAACGAGATGATTCCCCTGACGCGTTTCGTGCTTGATCGGTGCGTAGCCCTGCGAGAGAAATCGCTCGGCGTTGCTGTCGTTGCTGACAGGCATACGCAACGTGTGAATCACACCCGAAGCGCAACTGCTTGCCTTCTTTGGATCTTCAGGATCGCTGCGCTGTGCGTCGGGACACCATGCGGCTTTGAGCCAACCGGTAAAGGTCTTGTTGCGCTGCAACGTCGAGAACGACCAACTAGCGAGACTGACCAGGCGCACGAGATTATTGTCCGCAACCGCCGTCGTGAGTTGATGAAAGAGTGGCTCGCGTCCTTCGAGTGAAACGAGATGAACGGTTGATTGCGTGCCGACAGGCCCCGCGTCTTTAGACACACTTCCGGACGCTGGCAACCGGTTGCAAAGTATGACCGGATATCCGTCCTCGTTGGTGGCGCTTCGGCGAACGTGACTGAGAAATCTGATTTCGTTTGGACCAGGCAGAATCTGAATGAGAAGTTGTTTGGGAACATCGATAACGGTCAGACGATCGTTCGGGTGCTGACCAACTTCGAGCATCAACTCACCGGGTTTCGCTCGAGCGTTCGGATTTCTCGGCAGGATCTTCACGAACTCGGGCTGACCTTGCGGCGTCGCCGAACTTGTATAGGTGTCGATCAGATCCTGAACGGTGATGTTCGACACTTTCACGCCCTGATCGCCGGTCGAGTCAAACAGTAACAGCGCCAGCCATGACTGAGGCTGGTTGGTTTCCGACGGCGGCGAGTTGTCGATCGTGCGTTCCCACGGAAGAGTCATGCGATTCAGAATGACGTGCGGAAGAATATTGTAGTACTCGCCGATGCTCTTAGGTGGTGGAAACTGCGACTGGATCAGAGCCGGATCGAGACTGAAACGTGGACCACTAACCGCGAACTTCATCTGCGCGCTCGGCGCAGTTCTCCAAACGTCACTCTTATCGATCTGAACCTGTTGTTTGACGTCGATGACGTACTCGCCATCAAGCAGCGAAGGTTGATTGAACGCAACGAATTGGATGTCGCCGGTTGGTTTGGGCATAAATTAAGGCCTCAATAAATAGCACTAAGAACTGAGCACGCCGTAACTCGGGGCATAAGCCGCATCCACAGTAAAGGCCTCACCGATATCAAGATCTGTTCTGGCAAAACCCATCGCGGTAAGCATCTGATCGCGAGTTGGGTTGGTGTGGATCTCGGTCTGGATTTGAGTCCAGATTTTGTTGTTTTCTACCGGATCATCGCCGGGACTTGCCTTCCCACTGAAGCTGCGAATAACAGAATCACTGTACGCATTCTCCAGGTCGTGCGTTGTATAGCTAAGTAACTCGCGATTAATGGCGGCGGTTTGCCCGGGCGTCGGCGGTTTCGCGGCAACGATCTCATAACCGACAACCACATTTTCAATCAGGCTGTGGGCATTCACATCCATCGAGTTCTCATGCGCCCACAGACCACCGGGAACGCTGGCCTGTATCGGCGACAACTTGAAGCTTGCGTCCGCCGGCTGGTTATTGCGAGTCACCATTATGTGATGGGACGTGTCAACGTCGTGCTTGCCCATCGGCGCAATACCAAAGTCCTTGTTGATCGGTACGGACGCTTCTTCGGGATTGATCGTGGTTGTTAAGTTCTTGATCGGTATGACCGAGTTGGTCCGCAGACGGAAATCTTTCGGATTAATCACATACCAATAATCGGCGTCATTGTTCGGTGCAATCTTGCGAACGAGACCTTCATTAACAGCCACCGAAACGATCTTGTCGTCTGCGGGCAGAAATGATTTCCTGAACTCGCTCCACTCGAGCGGTTGAGGCGGCGAATCTTTGGCGCCAAAGTCGACGTTAAATCCGATCTTGATGCCGATAACTTTCACGTACACACGCGCGTGTCCGCCAAACTTTGGACCCCACACCTGCAAATCAGCGCCGACATCAAATGAAATTTCATGAGCGCCGAGAAAGTGGATGACGACGTCAATGCCGATGTCGACGTAAAGATGAGCGCTGTAATGGAACGGCTTCCAATAGACAATGAAGTCGGCGCCCATTATGAACCAGGCTTTGACATCGACGGTCGCGATAGTGAGATCGAGATTCGTCTGAAAGATGGCTTTCATGGCACCGCCTGCCATCAAGGCGCGTGGTGTGAGTGCGAAGTAGAGCCCGCCGGTAACATTAAGCTCAGTGCTGATCTTCCAACTGATGCCAATCCGCGGAACTGTCGGATAGTGATCGGGCTTCTGAAAATCGGGATGATAACCGCCGAGGCTGATCACGAAATCACCGGCATGCGCGTTCGTTCCAAACCAGGTTGCGAATGCAAATCCGCCGGTGAGGTGACAGCTCGGATCGAGAATGTGCGAGTCGTTGGTTAATCTTCCCTGGACAGTCGCAATACCTTCGCTCGGAATGAAGGAACCGACAATCTGTAAAGTCACCGTGGCGAGCGCCGGTTCGTTTGCAGGCAATTCCGGCGGAACAACGAGCGTGCTCAGACCGACGAGGTCGAGTTCAAACTCGCGTCCGAAAGAAATACTGATCAACAAGAAAGAATCGAGCAGCTCGAACGAAGTGAACTCAATACCGGCGCAACCAAAATACTGACCAATGTTTGGCGTCAGACAGGTGCTAAGTTTCTGCACCTCTTTTTCAATGAATGGACCAGCCGAACCGGGATCGGTTGGGATTGTTGGCGGTTGCTTCGCCGCCGCAACGAGTGGAAATGTCGACACCTGGTCCACTGCGGGCATCGTGAGTTTTTGATTGAGACCAAAGCCTGCGGCCAGACCGGTCACGTAGAAAAACGGCGACCCACCGAGTGGGTAATCAAGCACGGCGTAAAGAAAGAGCGCGGTCTGATCGTTGACCGTCTTGAGCGATCCAATCGCCGCGAGGCGTAACCCTTCAGCCTGCACGGTTGCAAGCCCGTCGTACTCGTCGTTTAAATGAATAAGAGCACCGGTGAAACTCACCCCGCCTTTTGAAAAACTCAGACCGAGTCCCTGAAGACCGAACTTCGGATCAAACTGTCCGTTCTTGAGACCGGTAATCTTCGACGAGACCGAAAGCCCCATCAGATCAACTTCAAGACCGAAGGCTGTCAACCCACCGTCCAGGAGCGCCGTGAGTTCGCCGTTGTCAAATTTGACCCCGACGCGTTCCAGATGCACTGGTCCAAACTTCTCGTTGAGTTGAAACCATTTGACGCCATCGTCCGTTGACTGCGAGCCTGCCGGAACCGTAAACGAGGCTGGTTTATTTTCGAATTGCCCGTTCGAATTGACCTTGATCGGCAGATTGAAGTCGATCGGAGCGCTGTCGCCGATGCGCAGCTCAGTCTTGAGTTTGAGTTCGGTGAGATCCTCGTCGGTTGGAAACTGTGGTCCAGCAACTGTAATCAACTTGTTGAGCGCTTCGAGATCGGCCTTCGCGAACGGCTTGTTATCCTTACTTGCGGGATAAAGAATCTGGAAAGCAAACTTCAGCGTCTTCGCTGCCGAGAGAGTCTTCCCGACGAGCGGAATATTTCCAAGACTCGTCAGATCGATCGACGCGTCCATGTCGAGCGCAAAGACCGATTGCGATACTGTAGTATCACCTTGTTTGTCGCTGACATAACCGACGATGCCGTCTTTGATCGTGATACCGAAGTCCGGAAGTTCCATCGAACCGGTGTCCGGAAACATCGCCTTCACCAGATCGCTGATACTGATCTCTTTGCCGGCAGTGTTGTTATAAAGCGCGACAACGTGCCTGCTGTCAGGCTTGAGATCGACGCCGACGTCGAAGGCAAATTCATTCGACTTGCCGGGAAATACTTTGATGACGCCGGTCGCGCGTTTTTCGAACGTCCGCGGCGTGGCGCCCTCCTGATGCAGATTGGCAAAGGTGAGAATGACGTCGACTTCACTCCCGAAATCCAATGCAGCGTCGAAGTGAAAGTCTTTTGACTCCGCATTGAAATCGATGCCAAGTTCTTTGATCGCAACGTCAAACATCGGCGGAACGCCGGATGAGATGTGACTAGGGAATACAGCATCCATGTTTCCCGTAAGGAATTGTGAGACCTTCGTGTCGCCTTCTTCAACATCGCCGGTGGCTTTGCCCGTGAACGTCCAGCCATCATTCGCGCCAGCGGGATGGTCGGCAGTTATCCTGACGTCGAACGTCGCAATCCTGAATCGAGCCGCCGCAGAAGCGGCGGTCTCCGCATTTGCCTGGTGGTCGATCGAAAAAGCGATTTGCTCGATCCCGAGGATAAAATTTTCCGTATCGGGAATATTCCAAACACCTTCCAGATCGAGCTTGAGCGCGTAGCTGCCTGAACTGAGCTCAAAATCAAATGCCAGGACTGACAAGTCAGGAACTTTGGCAGTCGAGCCGAGCAAAGGCTGCAGTGTTTCGGCCAGGTTCAGACTGGCGCCCTGCTCCAAATACCCGCGTATAAACCAGTCCGGATACCTGGCAAGCAACATGAGAATGGCGGGATTCTTTTCGGCTTTTCCAAACTCGAGTGCGCCGCTGAGCAGCAGCGAAACATTCGGCGTCTTTCCAAACGGATCGACAATTCGGAAATCGAGCCCAACACGTTCAATGATGAGATCCTGCTGCGAAGCGTTCAGGTGGAGAATGGTCCAGGGACGAGCGCTTTCCACTCCAATACCAACC
>Ga0105238_10001865_pt1 | contig 21135 bp, 19 predicted proteins | sample KBSC34metaG_FD_81526 | JGI IMG/M metagenome (GOLD analysis project Ga0105238, IMG submission 81526) | Corn rhizosphere microbial communities from Kellogg Biological Station, Michigan, USA - KBS C3-4 metaG | ecosystem: Host-associated > Plants > Roots > Rhizosphere > Soil | place: Michigan, USA...
ACCTTGAAGGGGTTGGTACGCGAGGTGCGCAGGATAGTGCCGCCGCGGGGCAGGATGCCGCTGATGTCCCGGGGGCCGAGCGGCCTGGTGGTGCCCTCGATCAGCCCGCGCCAGCCGTGCAGGATGCCGACCACCTCATCGCCGCGGTCGAGCGCGCGCCGGGTGACCGCGCGGATCACCGCGTTCAGGCCGGGGCAGTCCCCGCCTCCTGTGAGGATGCCGATCCGCATCGTGGCCATGCTAGCCCCGGGTTCGGCGCTCATCATCGGCAACGCGCGGCGCGATTGACGTACTCTCTTCCAGCAGGGCCGAAGTGGCGGAACCGGTAGACGCGCCGGACTCAAAATCCGGTGGGGGAAACCTCGTGTGGGTTCGAGTCCCACCTTCGGCACTGCTATATCGGCGACACGTGAGCTATACCCGGACAAACAAGCCGGATTTGCGCCTGGCCAAGCCTCGCATCCGGTTGCCTGTCTCGCTTCCTCGCCGGACATGGAAACAGCTCCGGCGATTCGATGTCAGAGGTAGCCGTTAGCGCTGAGCCAGCGTAGTGAAAGAAATCCCCAGATGGGCGGCAGGTAGAACGTGCAGAGGCGTTGCGTGATTGCGATCGCGAAGGCGGTGGAATGGTCGACGCCCACGGCGATGAGGGTTGCCGAGATGGTCGCTTCGGCAGCCCCGATTCCACCCGGGACCGGGATCAGGTCGGACAAGAGACTGCCGGCGGTGTTGACAAAAACGAGCTGGGCGAGGTTGAGTCGGACGTCGTATGCCAGGCACACGGCGCCGAGTGCGAGCGCGTAAAGGATCTCCGATGCGAGTGATCCGCCGAATACCTCGATCCGCCGTCGTCGTTCTCGGGCGACGCGCCAGAGGCTGGAAAGCGCGCTCCGCACTCCCGGAACGACCTTCGTGCGCACTTTCGGTAGGGCTAGCGCGAGGCCGAGGCTGACGATGAGGGCGATGACGATCGCGATCAGGAGGCGGCGGTCGGGGCCGGCGGAATGGAACTGGCTGGTGTTTAGGTTCACGCTGACGAGCGGGAGCGTTGCGAGGAGGAGCGCTGCCTGGACGACCTTGTTTGAGATGTCGTCGAGTGCACCACCGGCGATCGCCTCGGCACGTGGTGCGCCCATTCGCTGCAGGCAGCGGAGGTTCGTCCCGATTCGCCCTGCCGAACTGGGCACCGTGAGGTTGACGAACTTGAGCGCCGACTGGAGCACCACGCATGGCATCAGCGGGAGGGGCGTCGGCACGGCACCTCTGACGGAGATCCCCGAAGGGATGAATGTCGCCTGGGCGAGTAGCAGCGCGACGATCACCCATGCAACGTCCGCCGTGCGCAGCTGGTCGCCGATCGTCCCGAACCCGATGCTTGCGAGCTGACTGATCACGAGGTACGCCGCGAAGATCATGCCCGCCATGAGCACGATGTCCTTAAGGCGAATACGGCGCATCGGCGTGATCTCAGGCTCGTCAGTGCCGGTTGCGGCGGCGGCGTCGGCGCGCAGCCGCTTGAGGCCGACCTCATGGGTGCGCGCAAGATCACGAAGGTGCGGCGTCAGCGCAGCGCGCTGAAGGTAGGGCAGCACGCGACTGATCGCGTCACTCCACCCGGCGTCGACGGCCCTGTCGAGCGCCCGTTCGGGCCCCACCAGTACGGTGCATGCGACAAGCAGTTCGGTTACGTCGATGTCGAGCGCCGATTGCGGGGCGCCCAGCGTCGCGGCGGAGAAGTCGACCAGCATCGGGCCATCATCGAGAAGGAGTACGTTGCTCGCGTTCAGCCGGCCGTGCGAGATGCCGGCGGCATGCAGCCGCGCCGCTTGCCGGCAGAGCGCCTCCAGCGCCTCGTCGCTCACCGTCTCCGGGTCGGCGCGCTCAAGCGGTTCGACGTCTGGTTGGTAGGTGGCCAGAATTGCATCTCCGCTTGGGCCGAGGGCGGCGGTGGCCACCTCGGGGACACGAACACCGGCATGTGCAGCCATCAGCGTCGCGAGGGCTTCGTGCTCGACCTGCTCCAAGCGCCCTGTGGACACGCCCCGGGGCGGGTCACGATAGGCGAGCGAGCGCCACCACCGGGCCAGCCGCTGCGTATCCTGCGCATCGCGGCTCAGCACGCGGACCTTCAGGGACCGTCCACCCGCGTCCTGCCCCACGTACTCTGCTGAGCCGACCCGCTGGTGATCCGAAGGTTTAAGGTCAGGAGCGTCGACGCCGAGCGCGGCAAGGTCGCTTCGCACGTCCTTCACCGGTGGAACGCCCGCGGCCGTCCCAAACCCCAATCTCACCAGCGAGCCGGCACCCAGTCCGAGCGCAAGCGCTCCCAGCGCTGCTGATGGGAGAGCGGCGCCAAGGACAATGGAGCCCAGCGCTGCCAGCGGAACGAGCCATGTGACCAGCAGGCGAACCGGACGCACGAGCTCGGGGCCGACAACTACGAACACCGCGACGGCGGTGGCGAGTCTCAGCTCGGGGTACCCCCAGCGCGATAAGGCGTGCGTCCCGACGGGGAACCAGTCGGACTCCACGAGACGACCGAGCACGCCGGCTGCAACACAAACTGCGAGGACAGCCACGGCCAGGTCACGGACCAAATCCCAGCGACGGCGATACGTCACCAGGATGACGATCACACCCGCAAGCACGATCAGGCCGAGGAACGAGAGCCGCCAGAACGCTCCGGCCCATCCCAGCAATGTCCCAAGCGCCTGTGCGACGTCCTCGTCATCGTGCGGTGCCGAGGCGCCGATCACCGCCGAAAGCGCGATCAGAAGCGCGCCCCAGGCGAGCACGATCGAGTCCACCGTCCGTCTGTTCCGACGTCCTGCCTCGAACGCCGTCAGGATCGCGACGTTCCACGGGCGACCGCGCGGCGCTACCGATCCGTCCTGACCGGACCCGGTCTCCGTCAAGGCAGGACCAGCCGTCTTGACCGATCATCACCAACGTTCGCCGAGAGATCGCACTTCACGATGAGCCTCCCGAAAGGGTCTCAGAAAAGGAAGAGCGGTGCCGTGCTGGCCCTGATCTCCGGGCGGCGACAAGCTGACCGGGATTCAAATAGCCTCCTTATCCGGCCACGAGGTAGACGTGCACAGCCCAGGGCTTGAAGGCTGCCCGGATGGTTCGGTGCGTCACGTCCTTGGTGCGTCCGGAGGGGAAGAGGGTGGCCGTTGACGTTCCGCGGGGGAGTCCGGATATGGCCGCCCGATGAGAATGCGACGATCGGTTCTCGGCGAGGATCCACACCTGGCCGTTGGCGGTCGTGCGGCTGATTACCTTGATCGTGGCGTCGCTGCTGTGCAACCCGATGCCGGTGCCGGGTGCGAGCAGGGCCGGGTAGAGCGGGCTCGTGGGCGCGAGTTGTCGGATCAGTGGCGCGAGTTGCTGCCAGTAGGTCCAGTTCCACCCGAGCGGCTGGTCGGCCGGGGTGAAGCAGTGTGGGTTGTCCGCGCCGAAAAAGAACAGAGCGTGTGCGCCGTGCATGATGGCGTCGTAGGCCATGAAGCGCATCTGGCGCCTCGTAGGTACCACGAACCCGCCGGAGCCGCGATGATCCCAGCTCGCGCTGCTGCAGATCGCCAGTGTCGTGGACACGCCACGGCGAGGGGTGATCGATGCCATCAGCGCTGTCCGGTCCCCGACTGTGACCAGGGAGGGGCGTGGATCGCTGAATGTGACCGGGTAGTCGTCGACGCCGTGCACATCGGTGACGGCGCTGTAGGGGGCCAGTTGAGCGGCTGTTCCCTGTGGCGCCTCGATCAGAACCGTCAGATGTGCGGGATCGAGATCGTGGGTCGTCTGATATGCGTAGGCAAGACTCAAGGCACTTCGGCCCTGGCGGAACGGTTCGTCACTACCTTTCCACAGTCCCAGCCCGGCGTCGGGGGCGAGACTGGTGACCACCTGCCGGAGTGTCTGGTCGTAGACCGTTCCCGGGGTCGCGTGCGCAAGCCGCGCCAGCCACACCATCGTCAGAGCCTTGCGGCTGGCCGCCGCCACATCCCATTGGTGCGCATACTGAATCTCGCTCGCCACCGCGTTGTCCACGGCGCCCCACGACCTGTCTGGTGGCACGACTCGAAAGACACGAACGCCGGCCGATGCCACCACGTCCAGCCCGTCCTGGCCGTCGGGAGCGAGAGCGCCGATCCCGGGCGGACCCGACAGTCCAATCGGAAAGGCCGGCGCGCCGTTGATCGTCAGCACGCCGCGCGGGGTGAGGCCGACCGTGGCCGCGACCGCACGTTCGTTCTTGCCGAGGTACAGAGCGGCCGCAAGGACTGCCGCCAGCAGGAGCGACGCGCGCCTGCAAGCGGACGATTGAATCATTTCCGACGCCATCTCAATCGGCGCCGCAGGTCCGGTACAACGCCGTCTCACACCCCATCGCGGTGCCGAGCGATCACCGCTATCGGTGACGACACACGGCTCGAAAGGACGAGCCTACGCCTTTCGGCGATAAGGAGCCACCAACCTGTTTGCGAGGTCAGACGGGTGTCTCAGGATGGCCGTGGACGTCCTCGGCCTTCTCTGGATCTTCAGGCTTGCCGTGGTCCGGGCCGGCGGGCGGAGCCGGTGTCGACGGCCCGTCGGCCTCCGGCCGCTGTTCCTCTCCCTGCTTGCGGCCTTCCGTGTGCGTACCCATATCTGCCTCCTGCTGGTAAATCTGCCCCCTGAACGCAGGAGCCTGCATGGCTTGGCTCTACCCCGTCGACAACGTGCGAAACAATCCCGACCCCTGGCCCTATCCCTGCTGCTGGTAGGCGGTGGGATCAGGGGGCGTGTGGCGGACGCCGTCCCGCCATGCCGCGAGCAGCTCGTCGCGGCTGGGGTAGGTTGCGACGATCGGCGGCGTGAACCCGGCCAGTGCGATGGTTCGGTCGACGGTGCTTCCGGGCGTGACGACCAGCGCGAGCGTCTCGCCCGCGGCTGCGCTGGTTGACTGGTTGACGACGGCAAACAGGACGCCCAGCACGGTGCTATCGACGAATGTCGCCTGCGTTAGATCGATGATCAGGCGGGGATCGTGGGTGAACGCCTCGGCCAGGCGATCGCGAAGCGCGTCCACCATGGAGATGTCATGCTCGCCGAACAGTGACACCACCCAGATATCCGCGGTGAGCTGTTCCAACGTCACTTGAGCCATTCACGACCTTCCGTAGCAACCGAAACCGGCGAGATTATCGGCACGCACCGGGTCGACGTCAACGGCAACGCGAGAGGACACCCGCAGGCGTCCTTTCAAACCATCCGCTGCCTGGCCGTGAGTGCTAGTAGACGCGGCGTGCGGTGTATGCGCGCAGTGCCAGGCCGCTCCCCACGATCAGCAGGCCCGTGACCACATAGATTGCCAGGTCAGTGCCCGTGAACGGTAGTGTCGTCCCGCCTCCGCCGCCGGTGGATTCACCCGCGACACCGCCACTGGCGTACCCGTCACCGGCGAAGGCCGTTGCGGCCGATACGGCGAGCATCGCCGCCGAACAAAGCAGTACGAGCACGCCCCTGAGAGCCTTCGTCATGTGAATCAACCCCTAGTTGGAACCGTGTTCGTCATACCCGACATGCGGAAGGTGTAAACCGCCGTCCGCTTTAAGGGAGGTTGAACACCTGGATGCGGTCGTTGTACTCGTCGGACACCAACAGCTGCCCGTTCCAGATCTCCAGGTGCGACGGATGGTTGAACTGGTCGTTGCCGGAGCCGGCGCTGCCGAACGCCAGCAGCTGGCTCCCCGACGGTGACAGTTCGACGATCCGGTTCCAGGCCGTGTCCGACACCCAGATGTTGCCGGCCGCATCGACCGCGATCCCCTCCGGGCCGTGCAGCCCGCCGAAGGTCCTGATCGGCACGCCCGTGAGCGCGTTCAGCTCGACCACCCGGTTGTTGCCGGTGTCGGCCACGTAGACGACGCCGTTCGCCACCGCCACGTCCTTTGGGAACGAAAAGGCCGTCGACATCCACGTGGTCCTCGCCAGCGTCGGCGACCAGCGCGAGACGCGGTTGTTGAAGGTGTCGGCGACGATCAGATCCGCCCCGGTCGACGCGATGCCGAATGGCCAGTGCAGCTGGTTGGCCGCGCTGCCGACCGCGCCCAGGAACGCGCCGGTGGGGACACCGTCGCGGGTGAACTGCAGCAGCCGGTTGTTCTTGGTGTCCGACACCCAGATCGTGTTCGTGGCGTTGTTGATCGTGATGTCGCGCGGCCAGTTGAACCCGGTCAGGTCGGTCTTGCCCCAGCCGCGGTTCCCAAACGACAGTTGCCAGGCGCCGGTGGCCGTGGCGAACCGCTGCACCCGCTGATTGACGCTGTCGGACACGAATGTCTGCGAGTCGACGGCCAGGCCGGACGGCTCGTTGAAACCGCCGTTGCGGCCGGGCGTGCCGCCGTAGGTGGCCTGGTAGACGCCCGCCTGAGAGAAGCGCAGGATCTTGTTGCCCCACAGGTCGGCGCCATAGACCAGCGGCGAGCTGCCGGTGCCCACGGCCACTCGCCGCAGCTGGAAGAACTGCCCGGTGCCTGTTCCGGGAGCGCCGTAGGTGCGCAGGTAGCCGCCGGTCGCATTGAACTGCTGGATGCGGTTGTTGTCCGAATCCGCCACGTACACCCGGTTGGAAGCGTCCACGGCGACGCCGTAGGGGCGGATGAACTGGTTGTTGCCGCTTCCGCGCGTTCCCCACCCTTTCAGCGGCGCGCCGGTGGGGCTGAACTTGGCGATGCGGTTGTTGTTGTAGTCCGCCACGTAGACGTTGCCGGCCGAGTCGGTGGCGGCGTCGCGGGGGGCGTATAGCTGACCCAGTCCCGACCCCAGGCCGCTACCGAACGTGCGGATCAGCGCACCGGCCAGCGTGAACTCCTGTACTCGGTTCTGGATGTCCTCGCTGACGAAGATGACGTGGTTGCCCGATCCATCCACGCCGGCGCTGATTCCGAGCGTCGAGCCGAAGTGCACCGGCCACTGCGAGATCGCGGCGCCGTTTGACGCGTTCAGCACCTGCACGCGGTTCCAGCCGGTGTCGTCGACGTACAGCTTGCCGTTCAGGTAGGCGACGTCCCGCGGGTTGTTGAAACGGCCCAGCTGCTTGGTACCTCGCACGCCGACCCGCCACAGCTGCTTACCGGTGGGGCTGTATGCGGCCACCTGGTCGTTCCCGGTGTCGGCGATGTATACGTTGCCGGAAGAGTCAACATCGAGCCCCGAAGCGTACATCGAGGCATGGCCGGGTCCGCCGATCGTCTGCGCATAGACCACACCGGCGGCTCCCGATGCGGTGGCCGGCAGGCCGGCGAACGTCGCGAGCAGCGCCGCCGTCCCCAGCCCGACCTTGATCTGCATGCGCGACGCCCGAGCCGCGAAACCGTGCCCCTGCATATGCCTCTCCTTCGTGGAACCCGCTGAAGACCAGGTCGACTCTACGCGTTCGCGCCGAAGCTGCAAGGGGTTGGTTCTACTTTGCTGCTCGCCATCCCGGAACTACCGGGATGGGGCTACATACCGATCTGTGGTACGGTCGTTGTTCGCGCGGCCCAATCCCAGCCACGCCCCGTCTGACTCCAGAGCCTGGTCATCAGCCGAGTCAAGATGGAGGGAACGTGGATGACCACCTTCTGAGGCGCGTGTCGGATTTCACCGATGCCGAGAGGGCGACGTGGGTGCAGGCGGCGGCCTGCCGGATGGTCGCCGCGCTGTTCGATGCGGGAAACATCGCTGCACGTCGAACCCCTGTCGGGCCGCTGAACGATCTGGAGTTCGCGGACGCCTTGGCGTCCCGTGAACTCGAGTTGATGGCAGCCGGCGATGACCCGGTTCGGATCGCGCTGCAGATGGCCGTCATGAGTACCGCCAGGGATGCGCTTCGCGCGTGCGCCGCAATCGAGGCGCTCCCGGAAGCACCGTCCCGCTCGGCTCGGACACGCGCAACAGGCTCCGGTTTGCCCTAGGCCCCTCAGCCCGCGGCGCGGCGGAAACCCGACACGATTCCGTGGCTGCTATGGGCGAGACGGTCCGCGATCAGTCTGCCACCGTCGTATGTGCCCGCCGTGATCTCGTGGTCCTGCTCGCTGCCGTCGGGTATCCGGATGGTGGCGATGAATGACCCAGGCCCGACCGCCCTCCGCCGTGGATACAGCAGGCGCTGAATCTCTTCGTCGGTCAACGGTGACAGTTCCATGGCTTAATAGTACCCGTCGGCACAGGCTCGCACCCAGCACTAACAATCCGCCGGGAACACACGTACGCTTGAAGCACCTGCTAGGACGGGAGAACCTGTTGGCCCCAGAACGTCCACCGAGGACCTCGAGCCGGTCACACGGCCCACGGCCGTGCGAGCTCTGCTACCGGCCACTCGCGAGCGATGAGGAGCGGTTCTGCCCGTCCTGCAAACGCAAGGCGAAGCAGCTGGGCCGGATCTGACCAAGCGCGCGGCAGATCGCGAGTCATGCGGGTCGAGTCTGGTTCCGTTCGATGTTGGTTGCGCCGTCTTCGTCGATCTGGATCGCGAAGCGCTGATTGTCCTGACCCTTGCGCATCCCCAGCCACCGGCGCGGGCTTGGACTGAAGATGACGGCAGCAAAGTCGGTCTCTGACTCGATCTCATAGCCCAGCCTGAGCTTCATCGCGAGAACGTCGGCCAGAAGGTGCATTCGCTGCTCGTCGGAGCCCAACTCAGGCTCAGCTGAAACCTCGGTAGGCAGCTGGGAGGGTGCAGATATCGCCATAACGGCTCACACTTTCATGGTCTGCGGCACCCGTCACCGGATTCGCGGGTAGGAACACCGCGCCGGTCGCTGGGTTAAACAGCTAGGCCAGGATTGTATCACCGCGCACGATCTCTGAGGTTTGACGAAGGCGACGCTGGAGCGTTCAGGGTGACAGCCTCGCGTGCCGATACAGCCTGCGGCGCGCCGCCGGAGGGCACGTTTCGACGGCGGCGCGCCGCATTGGTCCCTTGTTCTACACCGCCTTTGCCGAGCCTTCCCGCGCTGGTTTGCGAGCGGGGAGGCGGACAGCGTCACCAACGCGTACGATCCGGCTGTGGATCTGGCGACGAGATAGCGGTCAACGCGGCGAACGCCGCGTGTAATCGGCCCGGCGCCGTGGCCGCGCTCGACGCGGTCTCGGACGCTGCCCGCCCCACCGCTACCACCTGGAGGTACACGACATGACTCGTCAGAACCTGCTCTCCGACGTATGGGACGGAGACGACCACGAAGAGGACACCCGGCATCGAATCTTCTGGCGCCCGGACGACGCCAGGATGGGGGCAACGCTGTACGAACTGGCCGCCGATGCGACCGGGATGCGGATGCACATGCACTTCGGAGCCGAGGAGATGTTCTTCGTGCTCAGCGGTCGTCCCGTGTTCCGCAACCAACAGGGCGAGGAGCAGCTGGCCCCGGGCGACTTCGTCTTCTGCCCCGACGGACGTGCCGGAGTGCACGCGTTCAGCAACCCGAGCGACCAGCCCGCTCAGATCCTCGCCATCAGCGCCGGCAGCTTCCCGGACGTCGTCGCCTACCCCGAACACGGGTATGCATGGGTGGCGACGCGCGATCCCGATCCCGAGCTACTCGCGAGGGGCGGCGACCCCGGCATCATTGCTCGCTTCGAGATCCCGATCGAGTAGATCATCCGGCCGCAGGTTACGATCGGTGCCGTGACGCGCACCTCCCCGGGAAGACGTCGACCGCGCAAGGCCGGCGGCACACGCACCGACGCCGAGCGGCGACGGTTGTCGAAAGCCTCGAGGATGCGCGACCAGCCCGCCGAATCCGGGCTACCGGTGCTGTGGTGTGATGGTGGCTCGCGCGGCAACCCGGGTCCGGCGGCGATCGGGTTCGTGCTGATCGACGACGGCGTCGTGCTGGCCGAGGGTGCGCACCCGATCGGCGTCGCTACCGCGGCGCTGGCCGAGTACCGGGCGGTGCTGGCCGGTCTCACGGCCGCTCTGGACGCGCGGGTCGACTCGCTCGAGGTGCGCACCGACTCGCGCCTGCTGGTTGCGCACATGCGGGGCGAGGCACCGGTTCGCAGCGAGCCGATCGCGCTGCTCGCGGACGAGATCAGGTCGCTTGCGCCGCGGTTCGCGTTGCTGCACTACCGCTGGGTGCCTGAGGCCGAGAACGGCGCCGCGCATCGCTTGGCGCAGCTGGCCCTGCGTCTGGCGTGAGGCTAGGGCGAGGACGGGAACGCTGAGCCCCCGCCGACGGAAGGGTGCGCGATCCGCCGGCGGGGGGTGCCCCTCAGCGCGGGCGCACGCCAACCACCGCAGGCCGCGCGTCCTTCTGTGCCTCCTCGTAGAACGAGCCGCCGGGCAGGAAGTCCCCGTGCCGCAGGTTGGCCGCGATGTCGCTCAGCGTCTCGAGCGCACCCGCCTCGAACTGGGCGTCGGCCACCGCCACGGGCACCCCGTCGTGCTCGGCCCTGCGGTCCCGGTAGCTCTCCAGCCACCGGGCCATGACCAGCTGGTATCGGTAGGCGTCCCCGTGCCTGTCGAGCAGCGTGCGGGGGGAAGGTTCGAACGGCCCCCGCCTCACCTCGAAGTCGAGCAGATCGTCGTCACTCAACAGCAGCACGATTTCCAGTGTAGGTCGGGCCTCCGGCAGCCGAGTACCCCGTTCGGGGGATGTTCGAAAACGCTCGCTGACCCGGGTGGGTCTAGGGTCCCGGCATGCAGTGGCCCTGGGAGATGGTGGAGCGCGATCACGAGATCCAGGATCCGACCAGCCCGGAGAAGATCCGGCTGCTCGGCGAGTACCTGCGGCTGACCGCCGACAGCCAGGTGCTGGACATGGGCTGCGGCAAGGCGGGGCCGGCGGTCGTGCTGGCCGAGGCCTTCGGCTGCCGGATCCTCGGCGTCGAGCTGCGTGAGGCCTTCGCCGCCGAGGCGCGGGCGCGCGTGAAGGAGCGAAGCCTGGAGGCGCTGATCGACGTGCGCACCGCCGACGCGGCCTCGTTCGACCTGGAGCCGGATTGCTACGACGTGGCCATGGCGATCGGCACCTGCTTCATCTGGGGCGACATCGGGCACGCCGCACGCGCTCTCGCCCCGGCCGTCAAGCGCGGCGGCTCACTGGCGCTGGGAGAGCCGTACTGGCGATCGGAGCCGCCAGAGGGCGTCGACCGCGAGCCGTTCGTGAGCCTGCCCGAGACGGTTGCCCGCTTCGAGTCAGCCGGCGTACGCCTGACCGGGATCGTCGCCGCCGACCAGGACGACTGGGATCGCTACGAAAGCCTGCACTGGCGGGCGGTCGAGGAATGGCTGGCGGCCAACCCGGCCCATCCCGACGCGGCGGCGATCCGCGACCGTCATCGTGCCTCATTGGCGGCCTACCTGGAGCACCAACGCCCGTTGCTGGGATGGGCGATCCTGGTCGCTCGCAAGCCCTGATGCCTGGCCCGAAAGTTCCCGCGATCGCCGATATGGGGTAGAACCTGCCTGTGGCTGACCAGGGAAAGGGCGGAACGCGGTCCAGCGTGCTCGACCATCGCTTCGGCGACGGCCCGCCGCTGACGGTCGGCGTGGAGGAGGAGTACATGCTGGTCGACCCCACCTCGTTCGACCTGGTGTCGGGCGTCGAGCCGCTGCTGGAGATCGCCGCCGAGGGCCCGTTCGCCGAACAGCTGAAGCCCGAGCTGATGCAGTGCGTGCTCGAGTCGGGCACCGTCGTGTGCGAGACGGTGGGACAGGCCGACGACGATCTGCGCGCGATCCGGCGGTACGCGGCCGGCCTCGCCCGCGACCACGACATGCGGCTGGGCGCCGCCGCCACGCATCCCTTCTCGCTCTATGAGCACCAGAAGATCACCGCCCGCGACCGCTACCGGATGCTGATCGAGATGCTCCAGTACGTCGCCCGCCGTGAGCTGGTGTTCGGCATGCACGTGCACGTGGCGGTGCCGACGCCGGAGGCCGCGCTGCAGGTGATGGAGGGCGTGCTGATCGAGCTGCCGGTGCTGCTGGCGCTCTCGACCAACTCGCCGTTCTGGCGGGGCGAGGCCACGGGGCTGCAGTCGACCCGGGCCATGATCTTCGCCGCGTTCCCGCGCAGCGGCATCTCGCCGCGGTTCGAGAGCTACCAGGACTACGCCGATGCCGTCGGCTTCATGGAGGCGACCGGCGCCATCGGCGACTACACGCACCTGTGGTGGGACGTGCGGCCGCATCCGCGCTTCGGCACCGTGGAGCTGCGCGTGATGGACGTGCAGACGCGGGTCGAGGACACGGTGGCGCTGGCCGCCTACGTGCAGTGCCTGGTCAAGCAGATCCTGGACGAGGTGGAGGCCGGGCGGCCGCCGGTGGCCTACAACCGGATGCTGCTGTCGGAGAACAAGTGGCTGGCGGCGCGCTACGGGCTGGACGCGCCGCTGATGGATCTCGCGGCCGGCAAACGCATCAAGATGGCGGCGCGCACGCTGGCCAGGCGGCGGCTGCGGGAGCTGCGTCCGATCGCCCGCGAGCTGGACTGCGGCCGTCAGCTGGCCCGGGTCGAGTGGATGATCGAGAACGGCACCGGCGCGCAGCGCCAGCTGCAGGTCTGGAACGCCAACCGCGACCTGCACGAGGTGGCCGAGGAGCTGGCGGACGCGACCGAGGCGGTCTAGGGGAGACTCGGGCTGGGGCGCGTCACGGCCAGCGTGAGCAGCCCCAGCAGCGCGGCGCCCGCGCCCAGCGCGAACACGGCGCCCGGCCCGACGGTCTGCCAGAGCACGCCGGCCACCAGGCTGGCGGTCACCGCCGCCGCGCCGGTTGCCAGCGTGAACGCGCCCTGCCCGGTGGCACGCAGCGCGGCCGGCGACAGGTCTGACACCAGCGCCTTGCTGACGCCGTCGGTGGCGGCGATATAGACGCCGTAGACCGCCATCAACGGCCACACCGCGGCGCCGGACCCGGCCAGCCCGAATCCGGCGTAGACGCCGGCGAAGACCACCAGCCCGACCGCCAGCACACGGCGCTTGCCGACACGGTCGGAGAGGTGGCCGAGCGGCCACGACAGGCCCGAGTAGAGCGTGTTGTAGAGCGCGTAGGACAGCACCACCGCCGTCACGCCCAGGCCCAGGTCCTTGGCGCGCAGCAGCAGGAACACGTCGGCCGAGTTGCCCAGGGAGAAGACCGTCCAGGCGATCGTGAACGTCCAGAACGGCCGGCCCAAGTCGGACAGCCTGTGGGGATCCGGCTGCGCGGTCGGCTCGTGCGGCGGGGCCGGGATGTCGCGGATCCGGCGCAGCACGAACATGCTCAGGATGGCGGGCACGATCGCCACGGCGATCACCTGGCGGAACGACAGCCCGGCCTCGAGCAGGACGAGGGCGATCAGCGGCCCGATCACGGCGCCCAGCGAGTCCATGAAGCGGTGGAATCCGAACACGAAGCCGGTCCGGGACGGGTCGCTGGAGTCGCGCAGCAGCGCGTCGCGGGGAGCGGTGCGGATCCCCTTGCCCGCGCGGTCGACCACGCGCGCGCCCATCACCCAGCCCCAGCCGGGCGCGAGCGCGACCAGCGGCTTGGCGACGTTCGACAGCGTGTAGCCGGTCCAGACGAACGGCATGCGCCGGCGGATGCGGTCGGAGCGACGGCCCATGGCCAGCCCCACCACCTGCGAGGCGGCGCCCGCGGCGCCCTCGACGGCGCCCACGGCCGAGGCGGGGGCGCCCAGCGTGATCGTCAGAAACAGCGGCAGAACGGGATAGAGCAACTCCGACGAGGCGTCGTTCAGGAGGCTCGTCCAACCCATCGCCCACACGTTTCTGGTGATGCCGAGTCTCACCGGCGGCAACTGTAGACTGCGCGCTCGTTTTCGGGTCGATCATCGAGGAGGGTCATGGATAAGCAGGAGGTGCTCGAGCGCTGCCGGCGCGACAACGTCGCCTTCGTGCGGCTGCAGTTCACGGAGCCGTACGGTGCCGTCAAGAACGTGTCGATCCCGGTCGAGGAGCTGGAGAAGGCGCTCGACAACGAGCTGATGTTCGACGGTTCGTCGATCCGCGGCTTCAAGCGGATCGAGCAGTCGGACATGTACTTCCTGCCCGACCCGGCCACCTACGCGCTGCTGCCGTGGCGCGGCAACGGCGACCGCAACACGGCGCGGCTGATCTGCGACGTGGCCGACCCCGACGGGCAGCCGTTCGCCGGTGACCCGCGGTCGAACCTGAAGCGGGTGCTGAAGCAGGCGGAGGACATGGGCTACACCATGCAGGTGGGCCCGGAGGCCGAGTTCTTCCTGTTTCGGCTGGACGGGGACGGCAACCCGACCGTCGACCCGCACGACGCCGCGACGTACTTCGACGTGGCGCCGATGGACAAGGGCGAGGACTGCCGCCGCGACATCGAGCTGACCCTGCAGCAGATGGATTTCCACCTCGAGGCGGCGCACCACGAGGTGGCGATCGGGCAGCACGAGATCGACTTCCGCCACGGCGACGCGCTCAGCACGGCCGACAACTTGATCACCTTCCGGATGGTCGTGAAGGTGATCGCGGCCCAGCACGGCATGCACGCGACGTTCATGGCCAAGCCGCTGCACGGCGAGAACGGCTCCGGCATGCACGTCAACCAGTCGCTGTCGCGCGGTGACGAGAACGCCTTCCTCGACGAGAGCGACGACCTCAAGCTCTCGACCGACGCCTACAGCTACATCGCCGGCATCCTCAAGCACCTGCCGGCGATCACGGCGGTGGCGAATCCCACCGTCAACTCCTACAAGCGGCTGCTGCCGGGGTACGAGGCGCCGGTCTACATCGCGTGGTCGCCCGGCAACAGGTCGGCCGCGATCCGGGTGCCGGCCAAGCGCGGGCGCTCGACGCGGATCGAGCTGCGCACGCCAGACCCGACGGCCAATCCGTACCTGGCGCTGGCCTGCATGCTGCAGGCCGGCCTGGACGGCATCACCAAGGGGCTGACGCCGCCGGAGCCGGTCAACCGCAACATCTATGACCTGACCGAGGAAGAGTCGGCGGAGCTGGGCATCAGCAGCCTGCCGCACGACCTGCCGGGAGCGCTGGACGCGCTCGAGCAGGATGCGGTGATGCGCCAGGCGCTGGGCGAGCACATCTTCAGCGAGTACCTGGCGCTGAAGCGGGCCGAGTGGGCCTCCTACAACGAGCAGGTGCACCGTTGGGAGATCGACCAGTACATGGATCGTTTCTGATCGAGCCGCGACCGGCTCGGCCGGACGACGTCGAGGCTGTGCTCGAGGTGATCCTCGCGCGCGACCTGGCCGACGTCGGGGAGCCGGACTTCACGCTGGACGACGTGCGCGACGAGTGGGCTGACCCGGAGGTCGACCTGGCGCGGGACAGCCTGGTGGTGGAGTCCGGCACCGGACTAGCCGCGTACGCCCTGTGCACGCCGCACGCGCAGGACGTGTACGTGCATCCCGAGTTCTGCGGCCTCGGCATCGGGGCGGCACTGCTGCCGTTGGTGGAGGCGCGCGCGCTCGAGCGAGGCCTACCCGGCCGCCAGTACATCGCGGACGGCAACGCCGCGGCGGCCGCCTTGCTGTCGGCCAACGGCTACGTCGTCACGCACCGCTACTGGCGGATGGTCTGCGACCTCGATCGCGATCCGGAGGCAGCCTGCCACCCGGAGGGTGTAACCATGCGGCCGTTCCGGCTGGGGGTGGACGACCGCGAGGTGCACGCGCTCGTTCAGGCGGCGTTCTCGGAGATCGAGGGCAACCTCGCGCATGCGTTCGACCCGTGGCAGGTGCGGTCGATCGAGAGCTCCAGCTTCGACCCGGCGTGGTGGTTCATCGCGGAGGCCGAGGGCAGGATCGTGGGCGTGTCGCTGTCGGAGGTGTGGGAGTCAGACGGCGTCGGCTGGGTCGGGCAGCTGGCCGTGGCGCCGGACTGGCGCGGCCGCGGGCTGGGACGCGCGCTGCTGCTGACCTCGATCCGCGCCTTCCGCGAGCGGGGCCTGCCGCGCGCCGCGCTCAGCGTGCACGGCGCCAACCTGCGGGCGGCGCGGCTGTACGAGTCGGCCGGCATGCGCCCGGCCTGGCGGCACGACCGCTTCGAGAAGAACGCCGACCGAGATGATTGATCGACATCTCTCGCGAGCCTGGCCGCGGCGACCGGTTTGAGGTCAACGACCGACCGGGTGGCTACGGGTGCGAACCGTCGTCTCGCCGTCCAGGACATCACGGAGATATCGATCAATCATCTAGCGGTAGATCTCGGTGACATCGTGCGAGTGGGTGGCGTCCTTGCGGGCGACGCCGGTGGCCAGCGCCGCCTCGGCGACGGCCTCGGCCACGTGCTCGACGACGGCCTTGTTGAACACGCTCGGGATCACGTACTCCTCGCTCAGCTCGTCCTCGCTGATCACCGAGGCGATGGCGCGGGCGGCGGCCATGTTCATCTCCTCGTTGATGGTGGTGGCGTGCGCGTTGAGGGCGCCGCGGAACATGCCGGGGAAGCAGAGCACGTTGTTGATCTGGTTGGGGTAGTCGGAGCGGCCGGTCGCGATCACGCGGACGTCGCCCTGGATCTCCTCAGGCGGCACCTCGGGGTCGGGGTTGGCCATGGCGAAGACGATCGCGTCGTCGGCCATCGTGCGGATCGCGTCGGCGCTGACGGCGCCGGGGCCGGACAGCCCCAGGAACACGTCGGCGCCGCGCAGGGCCTCCTCGGCGGAGCCGTCGAAGCAGCGCGGGTTGGTGTGCTTGGCGTACCACTTCTTGATGCCGACGAGGCCCTTCTTGCCCGTGTAGAGCGAGCCATCGCGGTCGCAGCCGACGATGTCTGTGACCCCGGCGCGGAGCAGCAGCTTGCTGACGGCGACGCCTGCGGCGCCGACTCCGACGAGCACCACCTTCAGCTCGTCCATGCGCTTCTGCACGAGCTTGGCGGAGTTGAGCAGGCCGGCCAGCACCACCACGGCCGTGCCGTGCTGGTCGTCGTGGAAGACGGGGATGTCGAGCTCCTGGCGCAGCCGGCCCTCGATCTCGAAGCAGCGCGGGGCGGCGATGTCCTCGAGGTTGATGCCGCCGAAGCCGGGCGCGATCGCCTTCACGATGGCGATGATCTCGTCGGTGTCCTTGGTGTTCAGGGCCAGCGGCCAGGCGTCGATGCCCGCGAACTCCTTGAACAACATGGCCTTGCCCTCCATCACGGGCATCGCCGCCTCCGGGCCGATGTCGCCGAGGCCGAGCACGGCGGTGCCGTCGGTGACGACGGCCACGGTGTTCTGCTTGATGGTGAGCGTGCGCGCCTTCTCGACGTCGGCGGCGATCGCCATGCAGACGCGAGCCACGCCGGGCGTGTAGGCCATCGAGAGGTCGTCGCGGGTCTTGATCGGCACCTTGTTGCTGACCTCGATCTTGCCGCCCAGGTGCATGAGGAAGGTGCGGTCGCTGACGTTCACCAGCGTCACGCCGGCCACGGCGCGCACCTCGTCGATGATGCGCTGCCCGTGCTCGCTATCCGACGCCGAAACGGTGATGTCGCGGACGGTGTGGTCCTTGGTCACGCGCACCAGGTCGATCGCGCCCATGTCACCCTCCGCCTCGGCCACCGCGGCGGCCACCAGCGCGAACGATCCCGCCTCGCTGGGAATCTCCAGGCGCATCGTCAGGCTGTAGCTGGCAGAGGGGTTGCGGGCCACGGGATTGGCAGCGTACCGAGTCGGGCAAATACCCCGTCGCGCAACGCCCGCGCCTGGCACCTCTGTTGCGGTCCAAACTACGATATTCGTAGAAAAGCACCCCGAATTCTACGAATATCGTAGCTGAGGGGCCGTTTTCCTATCGGAATTCGTGCAACACCGGTGCCAGGCGTGGGTGTTGCGCCGACGGCACAGGAGGTCCCGAGGCGGGCAGATAGCCGGTCGCGTAGGGCGTGGGTGTTGCACCCGCGCTCGCTGCCGGTGTCGGCTAGTCTCGCCCGCGATGCAGCTTCACCATGAGATCGCCGGCTCCGGCGACACGATCGTGCTGATCCACGCCGGCATCGCCGACAGCCGCATGTGGACGCCGCAGTGGCGGCGGTACGCCGAGGACTACCAGGTGGTGCGCTACGACATGCGTGGGTTCGGGCAGTCGCCGCTGCCGCCCGAGCCCTACCAGCACGCCCAGGACCTGCTCGACCTGCTCGACCGGCTCGAGATCGAACGGGCGGTGCTGATCGGGAACTCGCTGGGCGGTCGCGTCGCGCTGGAGGCGACGCTGGCGCGGCCGCAGCTGGTCACGGCGCTGGTGCTGGTCGGCCCGGGGCTGCCGAACGCCGGCTGGTCGGACGAGGTCGTGGCGTACGGCAGCGAGGAGGTGCGCCTGTTCATGGACGGCGAGCTGGACGCCGCCGCCGACCTGACCGTCCGCTTCTGGGTGGGCGGCGTCGGCCGGGAGCCCGAGGAGGTGGACGCCGACCTGCGGCGCCTCGTGTACGACATGCAGCTCCGCGCCTACCAGCACGCCCAGGAGGGCGGCGACGCAGCCGAGGAGCTGGAGCTGGTCGAGGACGTAGGCGGCCACGCCGACGAGGTGCCGGCGCCGACCCTGCTCGTCGTCGGCGACCACGACCAGCCCGACATCCTCCGCATCGCCGAGCGCCTCAGCCGCGAGATCCCCGGCGCCCGCCTCGAACACATCGCGGACGCCGCCCACGTGCCCAGCATGGAGCGCCCGGGTGAGTTCGACCGGATCGTGCTCGGCTTCCTGGCCGAGCAGCTCTGACCCCGCCCGGCCGACCACCCCGATCATCTACGCTTGACCTGTGGCGACCGCGAAGCAGACCAAGCCGTCTGATCTCGATCTCGACGACGCGCCCGCCAAGGCCTGCGACGTCTTCCTGGTAGACGGCAACGGCCTCGCCTACCGCGCCTTCCATGCCCTGCCCGAGGAGCTGCAGACCGCCGAGGGCCAGCCCACCAACGCGCTGCTGGGCATGGCCAACATGCTGATGCGGATGCTGGCCGACTACCGCCCCGCCTGCGTGGTCGTGGCCTGGGACGAGCGGCCCACCAAGCGGCTCGAGCTGGATCCCGAGTACAAGGCCCACCGCAAGCCGACCCCGCCGCTGCTCCAGGCCCAGCGCCCCTTCTTCGCGCCGCTGGTCGAGGCCTTCGGCTACCGCAACATCCGCGTCGAAGGGATGGAGGCCGACGACGTGATCGGCACGCTGTCCGCCATGGCCGAGCGCGAGGGCCACCGCGTCTGCGTCGTCTCGACCGATCGCGACGCGTTCCAGCTGGCCTCCGACAACGTCTGCATCATGATGACGCCGCGTGGCGTCTCCGACGTGGTCGTCTACACCCCGGAGCGGATCCGCCAGCGCTACGGCATCGACCCCGCTCAGATACCCGACTTCATCGGGCTCAAGGGCGACACCTCCGACAACATTCCCGGCGTGCCCGGCATCGGCGAGAAGACCGCCGCCGACCTGCTGGTGCAGTTCGGTAGCCTCGAGGGCATCTACGCCGGCCTCGACCAGGTGCCCGGCGAGAAGCGGCGCGAGTCGCTGCGCGACCACGTCGACGACGCGGTCAAGAGCAAGCAGCTCGCGACCATCGACCGAAACCTCGACATCGACGTCGACTTCGCCGCGCTGGTGGCCGACCCGCCCGACCGCTCCGGCATCAAGGACATGTTCCGGAAGCTCGAGTTCCGGGCCCTGCTGAAGCGGATCGATGAGCTGGACGAGGTGATCCCGGCCGCGCCCGGTGCTCCCGTGGAGCGGGCCGACATGTCCTGGCGGGAGGCGTCGCTGGCCGACCTGGCCGGCCTCCCGCACGAGCTGGCCATATCGGTGAGAGACGGCCGGGCCGCCGTCGCGTCCGGCTCGGGAGACGTGCTGGTCGTGCCCACCGGCGACGCCGGCGCGCTGGTCGACGCCCTCGCCGGCCACCGCGTGATCACCCACGGCGAGCACATCCCCGGCCTGCTTCCCGCCGGCGACACCCAGCTCGCCGCCTACCTGCTCGACCCCGGCCGCTCCGGCTACGAGATCGCCGACCTGGCCGAGGAGCAGGGCGTCGCCCCGGCCGTCCAGGCCGACCCCGAGACGGCGGCGCTGGTGGCCGCTGCCGGCACCGAGATCACCATCCACCCGGGCCTGGCCGATCGCATCGAGCAGCGCCAGATGACCGCGCTTTACACCGACATCGAGCTGCCGCTGGTGCCGGTGCTGGCCGAGATGGAGCGCTGCGGCGTGCAGATGGATGCCTACCGGATGGCCGAGATCGCCGCCAAGCTGCGCGATCAGGTCGACGAGCTCGAGCAGGAGGCATACGAGCTGGCCGGCGGCCCGTTCACGATCGGCTCGCCCAAGCAGCTGGGTGAGGTGCTGTTCGACCGCCTCGGCCTGCCCACCGACCGCAAGGGCAAGACCGGCTACTCGACCGACGCGCGCGTGCTGGCCAAGCTGCGGCCGATGCACCCGCTGATCGACGTGGTCGAGGCCTGGCGCGAGCAGTCCAAGCTCCTGAACACCTACCTGGAGCCGCTGCCCGGCCTGATCGGCGAGGACGGGCGCCTGCACACCACCTTCAGCCAGACCACGGCCGCCACCGGCCGGCTCAGCTCGATCCGGCCCAACCTCCAGAACATCCCGATACGTACCCCGCTCGGCCGCGAGATCCGCGGGGCGTTCGTGGCCTCGCCGGGCTCCTGCAGGCTGTCGGCCGACTACTCGCAGGTCGAGCTTCGCATCCTCGCCCACCGGTCCGGCGAGCCGGCCCTGCGCGAGACCTTCGAGCGCGGCGAGGACATCCACCGCGCCACCGCCGCCGAGGTGCTGGGCAAGCCCGCCGACGAGCTGACGTCGACCGAGCGCAACCGCGCCAAGGCCGTCAACTTCGGCATCATCTACGGGATCAGCTCCTTCGGCCTGTCCGAGCAGCTGTCGATCCCGCGCGAGGAGGCGCAGGCCTACATCGACGCCTACCTGGCCCGCTTCCCGCTGGTCAACGAGTTCATGCGCGGCGTGATCGAACGCGCCAAGGAGGAGGGCTACGTCACCACGCTGTTCGGGCGCCGCCGGCCGATCCCGGAGCTGCGCGCGTCCAACTACCAGACGCGCAGCCTGGGCGAGCGCCTGGCCGTGAACACGGTCATGCAGGGCAGCGCCGCCGACATCATCAAGGTGGCCATGATCGGGTGCCATCGGCGTATGCGCGAGAATGCGATGGGCTCGATGCTG
>Ga0105238_10001869_pt1 | contig 21115 bp, 14 predicted proteins | sample KBSC34metaG_FD_81526 | JGI IMG/M metagenome (GOLD analysis project Ga0105238, IMG submission 81526) | Corn rhizosphere microbial communities from Kellogg Biological Station, Michigan, USA - KBS C3-4 metaG | ecosystem: Host-associated > Plants > Roots > Rhizosphere > Soil | place: Michigan, USA...
CGCGACCGGGTGGCCGCCGACGTGGCGCGCCTGCAGAAGGAGAACCCGGAGGCGCCGCTCTCCGTACCGAACGACCTGGTGACGACGTCGGCCAGCGGCCTCGACCCCGAGATCTCGCCGGCCGCGGCCCTCTGGCAGGTGCCGCGCATCGCGCGCGCTCGACAAGTCGCGCCCGAGCGCATCCGCGAGGTCATCGAGGCGCGCATCGAGGGCCGTGACCTCGGTGTCCTCGGCGAGCCGCGCGTCAACGTCCTGGGCGTCAACCTGGCCCTGGACCAGCGGCTGGGCCGGCCAGTCCCGCCTGCCCCCGCCGCGCCGACGCAAGCAGCCGAGCGGTAGGCGCGGCTGTATGCTGCCGGTCGTGGCACGTCTCGCGGTCCTGGTCGTCGACGACGAGAAGAACATCCGGCACACGCTGCGCGTGTGTCTGGAGGCGATGGACGCCGATGTCACCGAGGCCAGCTCGGCGCAGGGTGCCCTCGAGTCGATCGGCCGCGGAGCCTTCGACGTCGTTTTCCTCGACCTGCGCCTCGGCACGCAGAGCGGTCTCGACGTGATCCCGCAGCTCCTGGCCGAGAACCCCAACGTCGTCATCATCGTGATCACGGCCTACGCCACCGTCGAGACCGCCGTCGAGGCGATCCGGCGCGGGGCCTGGGACTACTTGCCCAAGCCGTTCACGCCCGCGCAGATCCGCCACCTCATCGAGAAGGCCCGCGCCCAGCGCGCGATGTCGACCCAGATCGAGGACCTGCGGGCGCGCCTGGCGACGGAGGCCCCGGACGTGGACCTCGACTCGCATGCGCCGGCGATGCGCTCCGTCCTGGAGATCGTGCACCGCGCCGCCCCGGCCGACGCGTCGGTGCTGTTCCGGGGCGAGAGCGGCACCGGCAAGGGCGTCCTCGCGCGCGCGCTGCACGACGAGAGCAAGCGGCGCGGCCGCCCCTTCGTGACCATCAACTGCCCGACGTTGACGGAGGAGCTGCTGGCCAGTGAGCTGTTCGGTCACGCCAAGGGCGCGTTCACCGGCGCCGTGCGGGATCAGCCCGGGCGGGTGGAGACGGCCGAGGGCGGCACCCTCTTCCTCGACGAGATCGGGGACATGCCGGCGGGCCTGCAGGCCAAGCTGCTTCGCTTCCTGCAAGAGCGCCGCTTCGAGCGCCTAGGCGAGACCCGTACCCGTCAGGCCGACGTGCGCGTCGTCGCCGCCACCAACCGTGATCTCGACGCCGACGTGAAGAGCGGGCACTTCCGGCTGGACCTGCTCTACCGCCTCAACGTCGTGGAGGTGCGCGTGCCGGCCCTGCGCGAGCGGCCCGAGGACCTGTTGCCGCTGGCGCGTCGCTTCGTCTCGTTCTTCGCCCGCGCCATCGGCCGCCCGGTCCCCGAGCTGTCACCCGAGGCCGCGCGAGTCCTGGCCGAGTACGCCTGGCCTGGAAACGTGCGCGAGCTGCGCAACGCCATCGAGCGGGCCGTGATCCTCTGGCCGTCGGCGGTCCTCGAGCCGCCGGCCTTCCCCGAACGCGTCGCCGGCTCCCGCGATCGCGGGCCCATCCTGGGCGGCCCCTTCACCCTCGACGAGATCGAGCGGGCCCACATCTCGACCGTGGTCGCCCGCTCGAAGACGATGGAAGAAGCCGCCGCGGTGCTGGGCATCGACGACTCGACCCTCTGGCGCAAGCGCAAGCGCTACGAAGATCAGGACCTCGGCCGAGAAGACTAGATCCGCGCCCAGCCCGGGCACCACGTCTCTTCGACCTCATCAGGGGGTGTCGAGCTCATCAGGACTTCTGCCACGCATCAGTGACAGGTGACCGCACGTCGCGGCATCGATCGGAGGAACCGCGACGGAATCGCGACAATGTTGTCCGGATGCGCAGCGAGGCGGCTTTGGCCCGCCTCGCAAGGGGTCTAATCACCTTGGAAAGCCGGGCGGCCCGCGGGGGAAGGCTGGCATTGCGGTTGCTGTTGCCCTCCAGCTCCTGGAGGCTTCCCATGACGACGAGCTGCAGACTTGGGCAATTGACGGCGTTGGCGCTGGCGCTGGCTGCGGAGGGAGCCTGCATGAATTCCGTGCAGCCAGCGTCCGGACTCGGCAGCGGAGGGAGCTTCCCGGGGTCGGGCGGCTTTCCGGGCAGTGGCTCGGGCGGTTCTCTGGGGAACGGGTGCGCCGTCGACCAAGACAACGAGGGTTTCGGCTCCTCCTCCGGCGGCGCCATCGGCTTCGGCTCGGCCCCGCTGCAACTGGGGGCCACCGTCACGCAGGCCGATCCGCCTCCGGTGGTCAGCGGCGGCACCTTGCGCGTGCTGCACGATGGCCACACGGCGGTGGCCGCCGATCCCGATCGCGACCAGATCTCGATCGTCGATCTGACGGCGGGCAAGGTCTCCGCGACCATCGCGCTCATGAAAGGAGACGAGCCGGGGCGCGTCGTCGAGGACGGCGCCGGGCACGTCCATGTCTCCTTGCGCGGCGCCGGGGCCGTCCTGACGATCGACCCAGGCGCGGGGATGGTCCTCGGGCGACGGTCGGTTTGCTCCTCACCTCGGGGCCTCGCGTACGACGCAACACCGGATCTGCTCCACGTCGCCTGCGCGGGTGGCGAGCTGGTCTCACTACCGGCGGCGGGCGGCGCGGCCACGCGCACCGTGAAGCTGGACCGCGACCTGCGCGACGTCGTCGTCGACGGGGACCATCTCCTCGTCAGTCGCTTTCGATCCGCTCAGATCCTGACCGTCGATTCGGACGGCAAGGTGACGCAACGTTTGACCCCTGCGCCGTTGCGGTCGCCGGAGGTGCACTTCGGGCAGCTGTTCTCTGCCTCCGTGTCCTGGCGCATGGTGGAGATGCCAGGCGGCGGCGCCGCCGTGATGCATCAGCGCGGACTGGACGACCAGGTCGAGACACGGCCAGGCGGCTACGGGAACGCGAACCCGTGCGATTCCATCGTGCACTCCGCGGTCACCGTCGTGAAGGGGGGCGAGGCCCCTGAATCCACGCCCGCCATCGCCGGGATGGTGCTGCCGACTGACATGGCCATCTCACCCGATGGCAAGCGCGTGGCCATCATCGCCACCGGCAACGCCACCAATGCGCAGACGCCGGGCGGTGATCCCGAGCTGCCCCGGGTGTTCGTCACCGACCTGGACAGCCTGGTCGATCGCACCGTGGGCTGCCGCTCCGATGGAAGACACGGGCCGTGTCTGTCGTCGAAATCCTTCGGTGGCTCGGGCGGTAGGGTGGGGAGCGGTGGCGCGACGTTCTCTGGTTCTGGCGGCTCCGCCGGCACGGGCGGAACGACCGGCACGGGCGGAACGACCGGAACGGGCGGAACGACCGGAACGGGCGGTACCAGCGGCGACGCCTGTGACTCGACTCGACCCGCAGGCGGCGTGCCCGTCGTCAGCGGCGAGCCCACCGCGGTCGCCTTCGACGGCGCGGGTGCCGTGGTGGTGCAGACCCGCGAGCCGGCCGCCCTGTTCCTGGCCTCGGGCGCCAAGGTGAGCCTGTCGCCCCAGAGCCGGGCCGACACCGGCCACACGGTCTTCCACGGGAACGCCGGGGGCTTCGTCGCCTGCGCCTCCTGCCACCCGGAGGGCGGCGACGACGGTCGCGTCTGGATCTTCTCTTGCGAGGGAATGCGCCGAACCCAGTCTCTCGGTGCCCCGCTGGCGGGCACCGAACCGTTTCATTGGGGCGGCGACATGAAGACCTTTCCCAAGATCATGAGCAACGTCTTCGTCGGTCGTATGTCTGGGCCCAAGCTGACGCCCGAGCAGATCGACGCAACCTTCACCTGGATCGATCGTCGCCCGCGCCCAGCGGCGGCTCCGGCCAGTGACCCCGCCGCCGCGGAACGGGGACGCGTCCTGTTCCACGAGGACCCCAAGCTCGCCTGCGCGAGCTGTCATGCGGGGCCGAGCTTGACCAACAACATGAACACTGACGTGGGGACCGGTGGCCTCTTCCAGGTCCCCTCGCTGAGGGGCGTCGGCACCCGCCCTCCCTTCATGCACACCGGCTGCGCCAAGACGCTGGCTGATCGATTCAACCCGGTCTGCGGCGGCGGAGACAAACACGGGGTGACCTCGGGCCTCACGTCGTCGCAAATCGCCGATCTCGTGGCGTACATGGAGACCCTCTGACGGGGCACTGAGGCCCGACGAAATCAGCGTCGCAAATGGAGCTGCGGCGTTCCGGCATGGATGGTCGGCTCGTACCGCGTTCGCAACAACTCGGCCGCTCGAGCATCCAGAGAATAGGTCGGGCCGAGCAAGACGGCGTCGACATCGCCCATCAACGCCTCCTTCGCACCGCCCGGACCGACGGGAGCTTCGGGATGGGTGGGGACGCAGGTTTCCGGGGGCCGCAGATCGCAGGCGCTCACGGCGTCCACCGGATACACGCCGTCGGCGGTGAGACCCGCGATGCCCGTCCCCAGCGCCAGGACCCGAAGCGGCGGCCTCACCGGCGGCGGCGAGGCCGGCATCTCCGCCACGTGGTAGCCGCCGTGGACCTTGCCGGACAGGGGCTTCGTGAGGATGTCGAAGACGACGTCACCCTGGCAAAAGTCCAGGGGGTCGGACGGGTCCCAGACGAGGTGCGTGACGCCCACGGCGCGGTACCGATCGTAGGCCTCGCGCGGCGTCCGCATCAGATGGCCGTCGAGGAGTCCCTGATACCCCATCTTGTCGCTGATGACCTCGCGATCGAGGCCGAGGGTCACGTGCTCTTCGTGCAGCAGGACGACCGCCTGACGCGGGAGGGTCCGGGAGATGGCCCGCCGCTCCTGCGTCGACCTGACATTGATCAGGCCGGCCGCACCGCTTCGCGCCCGCTCGAGAGCCACGCTCGAAGAGCCCTGGAACATCAGGTCCCCGCCCCAGACCGCTTGCGCCAGCAGCAAAGGCACGAGAGCCAGGCGCGCCAGCCCGCCCATCCGCCAGATCCTGACGATGACGGCGGCGGTGACCGCTACCAGCAGGGGGGCGAAGATCTGTAGATTGCGATCCACCAGATAGGTCATCGCCCAGCACGAGATCGTGCCCGCCGCGATCGCCGCGGCCATGCGCAGGCGCTGGCCGCGCGGAAACAGCAACGACAGCGGCGCGAGCAGGGTGAACAGGAAACCGAAGTAAGGGCGGGCGCCGACGAACGAGTAGTGCGGAACGAAGGAGAAGGAAAAGAGCAGACCCAGGGCCCCCTGCAGGCGCGCCGCGAGGCCGTCCCCCCCTTTGAGGCCGGCAGGCGTCAGGACGTTCGAGACCAGATAGCCGGCGTCGCCGATCGTCGGCCGGCTGGCGGTGAACACCGACAACCCGAACGGATAGACAGGGTTGCGGTGGAAGACGATGTTCTCGATGAAGTAGGGCCCCGCCGCCGCCAGGAAGCCCCCCGTCAGCATCGCCAATCCGATCAGCATCGAACGCACGGCCGGCGTCCTGACGATCGGGTCGCCGTCGCTGCCGAGGCGCCGCAGCAGGGCGCGCGCGCAACGCACGACGACCAGGCCCCCGAGCGGTGCGATCACGTAGGCGCTCTGGTACTTGGTGACGAGGGCGCCCCCCGCCAGCGCCCCCGCCAGCGCGCACAGCCCGGGTGAGAACCGTTCGGTCCCGCGGGCGAACGCCAGAAAGAGCGGCAGCACGAAGAAGGCCGCGACGTGATCGGCGGCGCCGCCCAGGTTGCTGTCGTAGACGAAGATGGCCGAGAACAGGAAGAACACCACCCAGGTGGTCCGGCCCTCCAGCTCCGAAGCGTGGGTGAGCCAGCGCGCGGCCGCCACCACGGCGACGAGCGTCCAGATCAGCAGCACCAGCTCGGTGTGCATGACCATCAGCAACCGCATCGGGTGATCGAGCCCCGGCACGAGGAACACCCAGGTGTAAAGAACGCTGGCCAGGTGCGGGAAGTTCCTGGCCCACTCGGCTCGAGACGGCACAATCCGGCCCTCGCGAGCGAAGTCCTGGGCGATGGGGAGATGGGTCCAATGCGCGTCGTGGTTCAGAGACTCCGGATCGAGCAGGTTGAGATAGAGCAGCCCCAGGCAGATGACGCCGTAGCCGCCCACCACCAGATCGAGGATCGACAGCTGCCAGGGCGTCCCCAGCAGTGTGGCGAGCGGGCGCGGCGTGCGACTTCGACGGCGCCCGAAGCTCGCGGCGATCGAGAGCGCGGGCAGAGCCACGGCGACCGCCGGGACGAGCAGCCGCATGGCTCCGAGGATCCACAGGATCACGGCGAACCCGACCACGCCGACCGCCATTTCGAGCACGAGTCGTTCGAGCGGCGGAATCTCGGGGACGCCGCGCAGCGCTCGGTCGCCAATCAGGCCGCCGAGCGACAGCCCCGTCGCCACGAAGACCAGCTGCCAGAGCCAGATGAGGCCCAGCTTCCAGAACAGCCAGTCCCGAACGGCCGCGAATTGGTCGACGAAGCGGAGTAGACCCACCGTGGCGCCGAAACAGACGACCGCCACCACGACCTGCAGGAGCCCCGATCGCGAGGGCGGCTTCGACGCGGCCGCGTCGGGGGCGCTGAAAAGCTCGAGCTTCACGGTCGCGCGCGCCCTGCCGGTCTGCCCCGCCCGTCGTCGACGGCGGCCGCATCGATGTCTCGCCCCGTCAACGAGCACAGGATATCGCGGCGGGAGCGTCGGCGAAACGTCGCTCGGGGCCAAGCCGGCCGACCGTCAGCGACGTCGCACGCGGGCCTCAGAGCGGCGTGAGGATCTGAACCTCGCACGGGGCGGGTCGCCCTGGGTGTTCGCCACGACCAGGACCTCGCGCCCGGCGAGGACGCGGGAGTAGGCGCGCCAAAAGCGCGCGTACGTCCGAGTCGTCGATGGACGTGGCCACGACCTTTGAACGTGATTGTCGCCCGATCTTCCTTCTGCGTCATAGTCAGGGCTCGCACTGCCGGACGTGGACAGCGTCCCTGCCTCATCAGGATCGCTGACACGTCCCGGCGCACGCCTCGAATTTCTGAGATGCCCGCTCCCGTTCAATCCGCTTCGGGCTCCTGAGAATGCGGGCATGGCGGGTCTACCAGGGCGGCGCGAACTTTGCTGGGCAGAGGTTCCCGAGCGACCGTCACGACGTGGCTCCATCGACCCGATTTGCCCCCACGGAGGATCCATGCGCTCTCACCAGCCCCTCTCCCGTCCGCCCTTCCAGAAACTCCGAATCCTGTCGCTTCTCGCTGGTCTGCCGGCGCTCGCCACCTCGACCTTGTCGGGTTGCGACGACGGGCAGGCCGGCAACGACGACGTCCAGCAGGTGGCCGGAGACGTCGGCGCCCTCGGAGGGACCCCCGACACCGCCTCGACGATCGCGTTCGACACCTTCACGGACGACGTCGGCCAGCGAGCCTCCGCGGAGACTCGGACGCTGATTCGCAACACCCGCGGCTACCAGTCCTTCTTCGGGCATGCGCCGCCCGCCTCCGTGGACTTCTCGCGGGAGTGGGTGATGTTCTACGCCACCGGCGCCAAGCCGACGGGCGGCTACGAAGCGAGCTTCCTGACCGTGCTGCGCAGCGGCTCCCGGCTCATCGCTGTCACCCACCTGACTTCGCCCGGCTCGTCGTGCATCGTGACCCAGGCGATCACCACCCCCTACGTCCTCATCAAGTTCCCCGCCCAGCCCGGAGCGTCGGCGCAGTTCTACAGGAGTGACAGTGTCACGGACTGCGTCGCCAATCTCTGCGCCAAGGTGACCTGCCCGACCGGCAACGCGTGCGATCCGGCGACCGGCCAATGCCTACCGAGCGCCACGCCGGTGCGCTGCGGAGGGATCACGGGTGCCGGCTGCCCGGGTCAGGGCCGGTGCGCCGACGACCCGAGCGACAGCTGCGACCCGAAAGCGGGCGGCGCCGACTGCGGCGGGATCTGCCAATGCGTCCAGAGCCAGGCTTGCACGAAAGACGCGAAGTTCGACAGCTCGCCGTCGGTTTGCGCCTGCGTCCCGTCGAAGCCGGTGTGCGGTCCGGTGTGCGACATCTACTGCGAATACGGCAACGTGCTGGACGCCAACGGCTGCCCGACCTGCACCTGCAACCCGCCCCCCACCGACCTCTGCGCGACCGTGAAATGCGCGGCCGGGACGCACTGCGATTCCGGCAAGTGCGTCGCGGATCCAGTGACGTGCGGCGGCTTCGCCGGCATCGCGTGCCCGGGACAGGGCCAGTGCGCCGACGACCCGAGCGACAGCTGCGACCCGAAAGCGGGCGGCGCCGACTGCGGTGGCATCTGCAAGTGCGTCCAGAGCCAGGCTTGCACCAAGGACGCGAAGTTCGACGGCTCACCGTCGGTTTGCGCGTGCGTCCCGTCGAAGCCGGTGTGCGGTCCCGTCTGCGACATCTATTGCGAATACGGCAACGTCTTGGACGCCAACGGCTGCCCGACCTGCCGGTGCAACCCCGCCCCCGCGGACCTGTGCGCGACCGTGAAGTGCGCGGCGGGCACGCGTTGCGATTCGGGTAAGTGCGTCGCGGACAAGGTCTCGTGCGGCGGCATTGCCGGCAAGGCGTGCCCTGGCGGAGGGAAGTGCGTCGACGACCCGAGCGACAGCTGCGATCCCGCCCACGGCGGCGCCGATTGCGGCGGCATCTGCTCCTGCCTCGAGACCGCGCTCTGCGTGTCGACCCACAAGTTCGACAGCTCGCCGTCCGTATGCGCCTGCGTGCCGATCACGCCCTCCCCTTGCCCGAACGAGAAGTGCCCGGCGCCAGCCCCCGCCAGCCCGACGATGATCTGCTCGGACGGCTCCACGGCGGGTCCGACGTGCGCGCCGAACGCGAGCGGCATCTGTGCCTGGGCCGTGACCAAGTGCCCGACGCCCTAGGGCGGCCGCTCGTCGAGCGCGCGACACCCACCTCGTCCAGCCGCGCCCTCGACGAAGGCGCTCAATCGAGGACGCGGCGCCGCAGGGCCGCGGACAACCGCACGATGGCGGGCGCCAGAGTGACGACCACGGCCACTAGCGCCCAGCCGCCGATCACGTCCACGAACCAGTGCTGCCGCAGGTAGATGGTCGACGCCCAGATCGAGAGCACCAGCGGCAAATAGACGGCGAACCACAGGCCACGGCCCGGCAGCGTCCGGCGCCAGGCAAAGGCGTAAAACAGCGCCAGCCCCGAAAGGGCGGTGTGCAGCGAGGGAAAACAATCACGTTGCACGGCCTCGAGAGCGCCGAACACCTGCGACGCATCGCTGGCGAAGAAGCGCCCGCGCAGGACGGGGACGAGGTATCGATCGCGCAACCAGTAGCGGGGTCCGATCGCCGGGATGCTCACGTACGAGAGAAATCCGGCCAAGAAAACCAGCAACAGCGCGACCGACAACGTCCGAAAACGCGTCTCGTCCTCGCGCCGGTAGGCCACGAGCAGCAACGCCGCGGGCAAAAAGAAGTACAGGCCGTAAGAGATCACCATCCAGTCGGTCAACAGCGGCGTCACCACGTGCGCCTCTAGCCAAACCGTCGGCTGCACGCCGAAGATTCGATGGTCGAGCGCCATCAGGCTGTCGTCGAACGTGTCGTGCCGGATGAGATTGGTCAGGTCGTGCAGGTTTTCGTAGATCAGCGCGCACAACGAGAAGGGCAACCACTGGTGAAACGCCCGCGCGCCCTCGCTGGCGGCCGCCCTCAGCCCGCTGCGCTCGCCCCGCGCGATGGCGGGCAGGCGCGCGAAGAAAGCCATCGACGTCAGAGCCGCCAGGATGCCGAAGCTGGTGCGGATCGTGAAGTCGTGGGTCCCGTGCCAGTTCGCCGGCTGGTACACCGCGCGCAAAGCTGCCAGCATCAGAACGAACAGCAGCAGGAACACGTGCTCGGGGAGCACCACCCGCCACAGAAGCGCAAAGATGCGCGATGCGGGCGCCTGAGAGGGTGCGATGGCGGTCTCGTCCGGCAGGATGACCGGCGTCGGGGAAGAGGGCACTCGACCTTTTAACGCACGAGAGCCGGGTCCACGCCTCGATCGCGATCGGCGTTCGAGCTGCACCGCCCAGGTGAAGGTGCGTTGGCGGCCAGAGGGACGGCGACGCGCGAGGCGCGCGTGCGGAGGCCTCCCCGTTCGACATCAAAAAAAAAGTACGACGTAAGTCGTTGGAATTACCGGAATTTGTTACAAGGCGGGAACATTCTCGCGTCGATTGCGATTAACCCGCGATATAAGACGGGTTTTCGCCTCATGCGCCCCCTTCGCATCGGCATTGTGACGGAATGTTACTTCCCGAGCCTGGGGGGTATCCAAGAGCATGTGCGCCACCTGCGCAACCTCTTAGAGCGGCAGGGCGTCGAGGTGACGGTGCTGACGGGAAAGCCCAGTTCCTCGGGGGCGCTTGGTCCGGCCGACGCCGAACGGGCCGTGACCCGGGTGGGCCGCGCCCGAACATTCGGCGCCGGGGGGACCTTCACGCAAGCGACGTTCGGTCCCATCGCCGCCTACAACTTCTACCGGGCGCTCCGGCGTGGTCGCTTCGACGTGCTCAACATCCATGGTCCCTGCGACTTCGGATTGGCCTTCCTCGCTCTGTCGATGTTCCGCGGACCCAAGGTGTTGACGTTGCACTCCTGCTTCCCCGACTCGGCCTGGCGCCACCGGGTCGCGCCTTATTACCGCTGGGTCTTTCGGCAGGCGGCGGCGGTCATCGCCGTCTCGAAGGCGACCGCGCAATCGATGCTGCGCTACTCGGAGTTCCAGCCGACGATCATCCCGAACGGCATCGACGCCCCTTACTGGCGGGCGCGCACCGCCTCGCGCTATCAACGGCCCGGGGTGCGCAACGTCGTCTATCTGGGGCGCCTCGAGGATCGCAACGGTCCCGATGTCGCGATCGACGCATTCGCACGGATCGCGTCCTCGCACCACGATGTGCGGCTCCTGATCGCGGGGGACGGGCCCATTCGCCCCGCCCTTCAGGCGCGGGTCCCGGCGCACCTCCGGGATCGGGTCGAGTTCCTGGGTGCCGTCTACGATCAGCGCCCAGAGATCTTGGCGTCCTCGTCGCTCTTTCTCCTGCCGGCGCGCGCGGTGGGTTTCTCGATCATGGTGCTGGAGGCGTTCGCGGCCGGGCTGCCGGTGGTCGCGCTTCCCGCGCTAGGGACGGATCGCGCCGGGGACCACTGGTCCAACGTCATCATGGCCAAGGACAACAGCGCCGAGGCCTTCGCCGTGGCCATGAGCCAGACGTTGCAGCACGATCAATCGGATCGCATTGCACGGGGCCGGATCATCGCCGATGCCTTCGACTGGGACCGCATCGGCGGGCGCATCCTCGACATCTTTCACCGGGTGGCTCGTCCCCTGGAGCAGGAGCCCGGGCTTCGCCCGAAGATCGCCGCCTGATGGGCGCGCCGGCGCGATCCTGGCTTCGGCGGGCACTGGCCGCGCTGGCGATCGCGGCGGGCGTGGCCCTGATCGCAGCGCTTCCAGGGGTGGGCCGCGCCGGCAAGGCGGCGATCCTGACCGTGGCAGCGGCGATCGGAGTCCTCGCGGCCTTCCGTGAGCTCCCGGCCTTCGATCCACTCGGGCGCGTGCGGTGGCGACTACCGGGTCGGCCGGCGCGGAGGTGCGCCATCACGTTCGACGACGGACCCGGCCCGGACACGCCACGCCTCCTCGAAATCCTCGAGCGGTACCGCGTGAAGGCGACGTTCTTCGTTCTGGCTGCCAACGCCCGACGGCACCCGGCCGTGTTGAGGCGCATCGCCGAGCGCGGTCACACGGTCGGCATTCACGGCGTCACGCACCGGAAGGTCCATCGCGACAGCGAGGCCTCCGTGGCCGGCGAGCTGGGCGCAGCCGCGGGCGCCCTGGCGGAGCTCGGGGTGCAGCCAGCCCGCCTTTACCGCCCTCCCCACGGCCTCAAGAGCTCCGCCGTACTGCGGGCGGCCGGCAAGCTGGGCTACGAGGCCTGGGCCTGGAGCCGGGGCGTCTGGGACACGGACCGGCCCGCGCCCGAAATCCTGGTGAATCGCGCCACCCGGTTCGCGTGCTCGGGGATGGTGCTCCTGCTACACGACGGTCGAGGCGACGAGGAACGCCCAGACGTCGAGCCCATGCTGGCCGCCCTTCCGGGCATCCTCGAGCGCCTGCAGGCCGCTGGGTTCCAGTTCGCGACGTTGGATCGCGCCTGATGCGTGAACGCGGCGGCGCGCCAGCCGGTCCGAGAGGAAGCGAGCGGAGCCCCCTCTGGAAGACCGCCTTGCGCGGTCTTCCCCTGGTCTTGCTGGGTCTGGTCCTGTGGCGGGAGAGGCCGTGGAGCGTCCGGCTGGCCGCGGGCGCGCCCGCCACCGTCGCCGCCGCGATCGTGCTGAACCTGATGGTGTTCCTGCCGTTGAAGGCGGCCCGCTGGCGGGTGGCGCTCACCGATCCGCCTCCCTTTCGGCGGATCCTGGCCGCCACCCTGGAAGGGCTGCTGGCGAACGCGGCGATCGGGTTCGGCAGCGGAGACCTCGTACGGGCGGCTCGCCTTCGCTCCCCGGACGACGCAGCGGCGGCGCCCGCGCGCGAGGCGCCGACCGCCGCGCCGACGGTGGTCCGGGGGCCCGACATCGCAGGGACCGGCGGCGGGCGGCTCGGCGTCGACTACGCGTCGACGTGGGCGGAGCGCGGAGCGGAGGTGCTGGCTCTGGCCGTCCTCGTCTTCGTCACGGCGGTCGCCACCCACCTCGGCACGCTCGCGCTCGTGCTGTCGGGCGCGACGGCGGGGGCCTACGTCGTCGCGCTCGCCGCTGGCCCCCTCCTCGTCGCGCGCCTCGGGCGGTGGCCTCGAATCAAGCGAGCGTCCGAGGCGGGCCTGCAGGCCTCCACGCCCGGCCGGATCGCGGCCATGTCGGCGTTGTCGCTCCTCGGATGGGCGACCGAGCTCGGAATGCTGCTGCTCTTCCAGACGGCGTTCCATCTCGTGCCGAGCCTGCGCACCGCCGTCCTGACCTTGGTCGGCATCAACGCGGCCATCGTGATCCCGTCCGTGCCGGGGAACTTTGGCACCTTCGAGGCCGGCGCGAGCATGGCCCTGATCATGGGCGGAGCGCCGCGCGACGTGGCGGTCACCTACGCGCTCACCTACCACCTGAGCCACGTGGTCCCAGTGACGCTCATCGCGACGGCCGTGTACTTCGTAAGGTCCCACGGCCGGTATCGACCGGCCACCGCGCGGCCGTCGAGCGAGCCGTAGCGCCCGGCCCCTCGCCTGCCGGTGCTGGCGTGGCCGGCCCCTCCCGGCTCGAGCTCCAGCGCGGGTTACGGAGGCGTCCAGCGCTGGAACGCGTCGGTCCTTCGGAGAACGGGAACGGCGAGGGGTGTCGGCCCAGAGCGGGCCAGGAGGGCTCGGCTCCACGCCCCCGGCGTGTCGAGGTTCAGCGCGCCCGGCAGGAAAGGCGAGGGGAACGTCTTGATGTCCGCCGTCGCGACGAGGTACTCGACGAAGAGCTCGACGTTCTTCGTGACGTCGGTCGTGAACCCCTCGGGAACGTCGCCGTCCTTCTTGTCCTCGCTGCCTTTCTTCTTCGCAGGAGGAAAATAGACGTTGTGCTCGCGCACGGGCGCGCCAAGGACGATGTCGCGCTCCAACGTCGCGTGCGCCTCGACGCGGGTCAGGTACGGAACGTTCCTGTAAAGGACGTTCTTGTTCGCGGGCGGCGGCGCCTGTCCGAGCAGCAGGCGCAGCGTCGCGTCCTCGACGAACCGATAGATCCCCTCTTGGTCCGGGAGGACCTTCCCCGAGGAATCCCCTTTCCAGAGCTTGTCGAAGACCAGCAGAGGAACGTCGCTCGGATTGACGAGCCGCATGTGCACGGTGAGTGCGTCTTTGGAAAGGCTGAAGTTGGCCTGGAGGGCGGGAGAATTCACGTTCGATGCGGCCATGGTGCCCCCGGAAGGTGGAGAAGAGGATCGTCGATCGAGGGCCCGACCGAAACGAGAGTTACAGCCCGCCTGGCAGGAAAGGAGCAGGGCGGCCGAGCACACCGCCGTCCGCAAATAGAGACAACCCGGGATGAGCGCGAAGGCCACACCGTGCTCATGGGTTCGGGACCCAGGTCGAATCATGATCAGCTCTCTTCCACGGATAGCCTCGCTCTTGCAAGTACGTGGCCTCCGACGGACTGCCGCTGCTGATCGTGTTCTGCTCCTCCTGCGTCGTCCACCCGGGTTGCGGGTTGCCATCGTAGGTTCCGGTCTGGTCGTGCAGACCGTGGGTCATCTCATGGAAAAGGACCGCGTCGTTGGGCATGGGATTGCTTGGGTCCTTGCTGTTCTGCAGGTTCAGGTTGGGGTTGAATTCCAGGTTGACGTCGGTGCCTTTGCCTGTGCCGGACTTCTGCGGACCGAGCCCCAGCAGTCCTTTGATCGGCTTTCCCGATCCGTCGAAGACCGGCTTGCCCGCCGCGGTGGCGTCCTCGAACGACACGGGTCCGGCGAAGCTGTTGTCCCCCGTGTACTCCGTGACGTTCATCTTCTTCCCGGTCGCGTCGAGCGCTTTCAGAAGTGTGACCCCGGAGGGCACCGAGGCGACCGTTAACAAGCGTGTCGCGACCAGGGCCTGGAACTCTTCAGTGCCCTCGATGACGATCCCGTTGCCCAACTGAAGGTCGCCGTTGGAAAGCTTCTTGAAGGCCAGCCCAGCCGGGCCCGTGCTGGGGCCACCGATCAGCACGGTGCGCGTGGCCGTCAGCTTCGGATCGCCCAGGAAGACCCCGCAGGCGCCGATATCCCCGCTCGGCGCCCAGCGCGCCGCCGGTTTGCCGTTGATGAGCACCGTGGGCGACCCCATCACGACGGGCACCGGGACCCCAGGCGGCGGCGGGTGAGCAGGACCGGCGCTGGTCGCCCCCGAGCAGATGACGGTGCAGGTGACCTCGGCCGCCGGCATCCCCTCGATCATCACCGGGCCGCCCGCGGGCGGTGAAATCGGGGGACCAACCGTGCCGGACGGAACGAGCAGATCGTGCGTCGTCGGATCCCCCACCCTAGCCGCCGGAAAACCAGGCATCGGCCGACAGTATCAAGGCGCGAGGAAGTCTCAAGCCAACGGGATCACACCGCGCCGTACAGAGAGCAGGGCACAGCCCTGGCTTGGCTATGGCACCGTCGCCGGCCAGGACATGATTGCGATGGGCGCCCTCGCCACCAGCAACCCACGCGAGGCGAAGCCAACTGTGCGGTCCAGCGTGCGCAGGTAAGCCGCCGCGATCGCCGGCAGCGCGCGGAGGTGCCAGAGGGCTTCGGCGTTGGTCCACGCGGCGTCGCGGGCGGCAGTGACGCTCCAGATCGCGACGACGTCGTCGACACCGGCGAAGGCGCGGTTGAGCTGGCGTGCGAGGGGGTCGAGGTAGAGGTCCTTGACCTGTTTCTCCGTCGTGGCGAGCACGTCGTTGATTCGCTGATAGTCGGCGTGGGGCGCCCCGTCCGCGCGCAGCGGCAGGCCGAGCGCCGCGAACGTCTCGACCACCGCCACGGGCAGGTCGCGGTTGATGTGGGCGTTCATGCCGCTCAGGGCGAACTGGATGGGAGCGATGGCGGCGCTGGCGCGCGCCTCGAACAGCGGCCGCCAGGCCCGAGGGGTCTCGAAGGAACCGCCGTCGAAGGCCCGCAGCGCCGCGAAGTAGAAGTTGGCGAACGCGACGTCGAGCGCCGCCACGAAGTGCGGCGCCACGAAGGCGCCGCCCGTGATCCCCGCCAGCACGTTCCGCGTGACCGCCAAGTAGAGCTTGTTGAAACAGGAGACGCCGTCGGCGGCCGGCAAGACCGCGTCGATTTCGCTCAGATTCGCGATCACTTCCTCGACAGTCGACGCCGGAGCTCGAGCCAGCACCGCCGAAAGGCCGCTCGCTGCCATCACGCCTCCCCCCCTGGCCCTCAGCTCTTCTTGGCGTTCCAGTCGGCCAGCGCCTTCTTCACGTCGGCCTCGAAGAAGAAGCCAGGGCCCGCCTTCTGGCCGAGCTCGTAGGCCCGCTGAGCCAGCGGGTACGCCGCCTTGAGGTCACCCTTCGCCGCCAGCAGCTGGGCCTTGATCCAGGTGTTGAGCCACTCCTCTTTGAGCGCGAGCGACTGGTCGATCAGCTTCAAGCCGGCGTCGTAGTCCTTCTTCGACTCGAGCATGTAGCGGGCGGAGCTGGAATAGATCTGCCAGGCGTTCCCGGTCTCCTTGGCGATGTTGGCCAGGGCCTGCTCCGCCGTCTTGACCTTGATGGGCATCGACACGCGCAGCTTCTCCCACTCCAGATCGAGCGACGCCTTTTCGTCGGTGAAGTCCGAAAAGATGAAGGCCAGCCGCTCGCGCTGCGGCGCCGGCTTGGCGTGGACCTTCACCCGCACCAGATCCAGATCTTGTTTGTACTCGATGGCCGTGCCCGGCTGGTCGGGGTTCTTGTTCAGGATGACCGTCCATTCGCCGCTCTTGGCCGGGATCGTGAACAGCGCGTAGGTCCCGGCGGGGACCGGCTGGTCGACGAACGTCACGTCCTTGCTGAACGTGATCTTCGTGGCGCGGTTGGCGCCGGTGCGCCACATCTTGTCGAAGGGGACGAGCGCGCCCCAGATCTTGCGGCCCTTCACGGCCGGGCTGCTGTAGTCCACGGCGATCTGCGTGAGACCGACGTCCTGCGAGACCCTGGCGAAGGGGCTCGGCCGCGGCAGCTCGAGCTCGGCGTGCGCCGCGCCCGGCGCACAGAGCGCGAGCGCGCCCACGCCGAGGAGCGAGGCCAGAGAGAGGCGACGGAAGCTGCGCGAACGGGCCATCGGTAGGGTCATCGAAGTCATCGAACTCATCGAACTCATGGGGGCTCCTTGGACGTCGGACGTCATTCGGCCGTGAAGCGATAGATCATCTGGTGGGCATAGACCTGGCCGGGGTGCAGGACGGCTTGATCGCGCCAGGCGGGGACATTCACGGCATTGGGGAATCGCTGCGTTTCGAGGCACAGCCCCGTGTGCTGCTGGTAGGGCCGACCGCGCTTGCCAACCACGGTGCCGTTCAGGAAATTCCCGGTGTAGAGCTGCACGCCCGGCTGGTCGGCCTCCAGGGTCATGACCCGCCCCGACCGCGGATCCTTCACGCGGGCCACGAGGCGCAGCGCGCCCGGCGCTCCATCGACCACGAAGTTGTGGTCATACCCGACGGGATTTCCGCCCGTCGCCTTCAAGTCGCGGCCGACTGGCTTCGGCGCTCTGAAGTCGAACGGCGTCCCCTCGACCGCCCGGACCTCGCCGGTCGGCACCATCGGATCGCCGGGCGTGTAAGCGCTGGCCGGCAACGTCAGCTCGTGATCGAGGATGGTCCCCTCGCCCTCGCCGCCCAGGTTGAAGTAGCTGTGCTGGGCCATGTTGACCAGCGTGGTGGCGTCGGTGGTGGCCCGCATCGCGACGCGAAGCTGGTTGGCCGACTCGTCGAGCGTATACACCACCTCGGCATCGACGTTGCCGGGGTAGCCAGCGTCGCCGTCCGGCGAGCGCAGGCGCAGCCGGACCGCCGGACCCTCCGGTGCCTCCAGCGCCTCGGCCTGCCAGACGGCCTTGTCCCAGCCCTGGGGCCCGCCATGCAGATGGTGGGGTGGGTCGTTGGCGGCGAGGCGGTAATCTTTCCCCGCAATCGCGCATCTTCCGTCGCGGATCCGGTTCGCCACCCGCCCGACGATCACGCCGAAGAAGGGGTCGTTCTTCAAATAGCCGGCGAGGTCGTCGAAGCCGAGCACGATGTCGCCAATCGCCCCGTGGCGATCGGGAACGCGCAACGCCGTGATGGCGGCGCCGTAATTCATGACCGAGACGGAGGCGCCGCCCCTGTTGGTCAGCGTGTAAAGGTCGACGCCCTGGCCGTGGGCCGTTCCGAAAGGCGCCCTATGGATGGAAGCGGATCTGGGTGACGGGGGCATGGGCCTCGTTCGTATCGTGCAATCGGGCGGAAAGCCAGTGCCACGGGTCGGCGGCGGACGCCGGCGGCATCCACCACTGGCACGGGCGGCGTTCCTGCCGGATGATCGCTCCCGCGCCGGCGACCGCGCGGCCCGACGATGACGACCGCTGACATTCCCGACGAACCTGATGAGCGTCCCGCGCCGCGCCGGCGCCTGCGCACCTTCCTGCTCGCCACGGCCGGGACGACCGCCGTCGCGATCCTCGGGCTCGCCATCGGCGCCTGGATCTCGACCGATCATTTCCGCGCGTTTGGAGGCCGCCCCACCGGAGCGCGGCTCGACCGCATGCGGGCCTCGCCCCGCTACTCCGGCGGCAAATTCGTCAACCAGGAGCCGACCACGCTGATGGCGGGCTCGGCCTACGCGAAGGCCCTGCGCGAGTGGTTCTTCGGCAAACAGCTGCGGACGCCGATTTGCCCGCTGCCCATCGTGACCGGACCGGCGGCGCGCTTCTCCGCCCCGCCCGCGTCGGGCTTGCGGGTCACCTGGCTCGGTCACTCGACCACCCTCATCGAGCTCGACGGCGCCCGCCTGCTGACGGATCCCATCTGGAGCGAGCGGGCCTCCCCCTCGCGCTGGGTGGGCCCGAGCCGCTTTCATCCACCCCCCATCGCGCTCGATGACCTGCCGCCGCTCGACGCCGTCCTCATCTCTCACGAGCACTACGACCACCTGGACATGGCCACCATCCAGGCGCTGGCGGCGCGTACGAGCGTGTCCTTTCACGTGCCGCTCGGGATCGGCGCGCACCTCGAGGCGTGGGGCGTCCCGGCCGCCCGCATCGTCGAGCACGACTGGTGGCAGGACGCGACCGTGGCCGGCGGGGTCCGCGTCGTGTCGACGCCCGCGCGCCACTTCAACGGACGCGGAGTTCCCTGGCGCGAGGGCGCGCTGTGGACGTCGTGGTCGATCGTGGGCCCGCACCACCGCCTGTTCTTCAGCGGCGACACCGGTCTGACCGAAGCCTTGCGCGAGATCGGGCGGCGGCTGGGGCCGTTCGACGTGGCCTTGTTCGAGATCGGGCAGTACCACCCGAGCTGGGGGCAGATCCACCTCGGTCCGCAAGGCGCACTGGAGGCGTTCACGCGGCTCGGGGCCCGAACGCTGATCCCAATCCACTGGTCGACGTTCGTGCTCGCCTATCACGCCTGGTCGGAGCCCGCCGAGGCGTTGTTCGTCGAAGGCCAGCGGCGGGGGTTGTCGATCCTCACGCCCCGCCCCGGCGAGCCGGTCGAGCCGTCCGCCACCCCACCGACCGTCACGAGCCCCTGGTGGCGTTCCCACCCTCCCCTGACCGGGTCGTGTCCCCCTGCAGAAGGCAATCCTTAGGCGGCCAGGCGCCTTCTTTGTGGCAATTCCGTTGCGGTCCGGTCACAGTACGGTGACGGGGTCGCCTTCAATACGCCGCTATGTTCCGCCGCTGAAGTGGTCATAATGCAGCGGACATGAGCACGAGTGTCGTCGTTGACCCCGCCGCGTCGCCGGCGCAGGCGCCCGCAGCTGCGCAGGCGCCCGCATCCCCGTCCCCCCCGGCCCCCACGTCGATGCCTACGCCCGCGCCAGCGTCCACGCTCACGCCGCCCCGGCCCGGGCCCGAGCTCCCCGACCAGGCGCTCTTCGTCAATCGTGAGCTGTCCTGGTTGGCGTTCAACGAGCGCGTCCTCAACGAGGCGTTGAACCCCTCGTGGCCGCTGCTGGAGCGGGTGAAGTTCCTGGCCATCTACTGGTCCAACCTGGACGAGTTCTTCATGATCCGGGTCTCGGGCCTGCACGAGCAGCTCGAAGCCGCGCTCATCGACACCACGCCCGACGGTTTGAGCCCGCGCGAACAGCTCACGCGCATCGGCCAGATCGTCCGGCAGCAGAGCGAGATCGCCTCGAGCTTGCTGACGGCCGACCTGATGCCGTCACTGGCTGCGAAGCAGATTCACATTCGCGCGTGGAAGGATCTCTCCGCCGAAGAGCAGACCGCCGCGCGCGTGTATTTCCGGCGCTCCGTCTTCCCAGTCCTCACCCCGCTGGCGGTCGATCCCGGCCACCCCTTCCCCTTTCTCTCCAATCTGTCGCTGTCGCTGGCCGTCGAGGCCCGCGATCCCGAATCGAACGAGCGCCGCTTCGCCCGCGTGAAGGTGCCCGAGAGCCTGCCGCGCTTCGTCCCCTTCGCGAGCTTCATGCCGTCGACCGGCGCCCCCGCTCCGGAGGCCGCCGCCTCGACCGACCTGGTCCCCTCGAACTTCCTGCCCCTCGAGCAGCTGGTGGCGGCGAACCTCGACGACCTGTTCCCCGGGATGGCGATCGTCGGCTGCCACCCGTTTCGCGTCACGCGCGACATGGACATCGAAATCCTGGAGGACGAGGCCCACGATCTGCTGGCCACCGTCGACCAAGAGGTGCGCCGCCGGCGGTTCGGCGCCTGCGTGCGCCTGGAAGTCGACGCCCAGATCCCCGATGGGATCCGCCGCTTGCTCGTCGAGAAGCTGGAGCTGGCCGACGAGGACGTCTACACGTCGTCGACGCCGCTCGGCCTGAGCGCGCTGTGGTCCATCATCGGCCTGCCCCGCCCCGATCTGCGCGATCCGCCCCTCGTGGCACGGCAGCTCGAAGAGCTGACCGAGCCGAGCGACCCGTTCGCGGTGCTGCGGAAACGCGACCTGCTCCTGCACCATCCGTACGACTCGTTCACGGGGGTGCTCGACTTCCTGCGCCGCGCCGCCAGCGACCCTCACGTCCTCGCGATCAAGATGACCCTGTACCGGGCGGGACAGAACTCCGAGGTGGTCCGGGCGTTGATCGAGGCGGCGGAGAACGGCAAGCAGGTCACCATATCCATCGAGCTCAAGGCGCGCTTCGACGAGGCCAACAACATCGCCTGGGCGCGGGCCCTGGAGCGCGCCGGCGCGCACGTGTTCTTCGGCAACGCCGCGCTGAAGATCCACGCCAAGGTCATGCTGATCGTTCGCCACGAGAGCGACGGCGTGCGGCGGTACGTCCACCTGTCCACCGGCAACTACAACGCCGCGACCGCGCGCGTGTACACCGACGTGGGCCTGCTCACGGCGAATCCGGAGATCGGCGAGGACGCCTCCGAGCTCTTCAACGGGCTCTCCGGCTTCTCCAAGAAGTCGCGGTACCGGCGGCTGGCCGTGGCCCCCGTCGGGCTGGCCGAGGCCGTGCTCGCGCGCATCGACGAGCA
>Ga0105238_10001871_pt1 | contig 21109 bp, 20 predicted proteins | sample KBSC34metaG_FD_81526 | JGI IMG/M metagenome (GOLD analysis project Ga0105238, IMG submission 81526) | Corn rhizosphere microbial communities from Kellogg Biological Station, Michigan, USA - KBS C3-4 metaG | ecosystem: Host-associated > Plants > Roots > Rhizosphere > Soil | place: Michigan, USA...
AGGGGAAGCCCGCGTATATTGCGCATCGCTGGGCAAGCCTCGAAAATGCGGTTTCGTGGATCCGCGCCGCGGGAGGGACCGCGGTGCTCGCGCATCCGGGGCGCGGATCCACGAACCCGCATTTTCGAGGCTTGCCCAGCGATGCGCAATATACGCGGGCTTCCCCTGCCCCAGGTACTTGTCGAACGCGGCCTGGGTATCGCGCACCCGGCCGGTCGCGGCGAGGTGGCGGGCGAAGTGTGCGCGGCTCAGCTTCGCCTCGTTGTGCCCGGCGAGCGCGAGCGCCCCCTCGAGCGTCCCGGAAAGGCCCAGCGATTCCAGGGCTTGGGCGATCTTTCGGGCGCGGCCGTACCGGCCGTCGCGGATGGACGCGAGGCCGGCCACCAGCTCGGGCGCCTCCCGGTCCACGCCGAGGCCCACGATATGGAGCGTCGTGCCGCCCCAGCTCACCGAGATCTCGACGCCCGGGATGAACTCGATCTTCGCCGCGTGCGCGGCGCGCGCGGCCTCCGCGAGGCCGTCGGTCGTGTCATGGTCCGTGAGCGCGATCGCATCGACGCCGGTGCGGGCGGCGAGCTCGATCAGCTGGGTGGGCGACAGCAGGCCATCCGAGCAGGTCGAATGGTTGTGCAGGTCGTAATTTTTCAAGCGAAGCCCAGGGGAAAACATCCGAAATTATATCAAAATGAGGCCTTTAGCACCATGACCCGCCAGACCATCCAGTTCGGCGACGAGGGCCAGGCCGCCTCGCGCGAGATGCTGCGCCGCTACGATGCGCTCGTGGCCGGGCGGGCGTCCGCCATGGATGCGCAGGATGCGGCGGACCTCCGGCGCGAGCTCGCCACCCTGGAGAGCCTGGACCACCAGTACGGCGGGGCCGCGCCGATCGGGCTGGAGGGGGCGGAGGAGCTCGTGGCCTCGATCCTCCCGCGCCTCGCGCGGCTGGAGGACCCGGAGCTGGTGATCGCGGCCGCGGTATGGGCCATGCGGCACCGGGTCGGGATCGCCGCGGTGGAGCCCGCGGTGAACGCGCTCGCCGAGCGGTCGAACCGCGCCGCCGGCCGCCAGGAGCTCTCCGCCGTGGCAGGGCTCATGATCGCGCTGGCCGACCACGTGCGCGACCGGCTGGGCGCGGACCTCGAGCGGTCCAACCCGGAGCGGCCCTGGCGGGTGCTCCACGCGAACCTCGCCATCACCGCGATCCGCACCGAGGACCCGGCCCTCATCGAGGCGGCCTTCGACGCGCTGGACGCGGCGCTTCCGGACGAGAGGGGGGCGTTCTACGCCGAGGCGCTCGCCCTCGCGCTGGCCCCGGGCATCGCCCCGGAGGTGCGAAGCCGCATCGAGGAGCGCCACCGGCGCTGGTCCGCGCGCTAGGCGGTTGTCTGTCATAATTACCGGTTACTTGGCGGCGGGCCCGTACGCCCCCGCCCCCCTCTCGTGAAATTCCTCTTCGACTTCTTCCCGCTCATCCTTTTCTTCGCCGCGTTCAAGTTCGCGGACATCTTCGTGGCGACGGGCATCGCCATCGCGGCCACGCTCGCGCAGATCGGCTGGTCGCTCGTGCGCCGCCACCGGATCGCCGCGATGCAGTGGACGAGCCTCGCGGTGATCGTGGTCTTCGGGGGTGCCACGCTCGTGCTCCACGACGAGACCTTCATCAAGTGGAAGCCCACGGTGCTCTACTGGGCGGGCGGCGGCGCGCTCCTGGTGAGCCTCGCCTTCGGCCGGAACCTCGTGAAGTCGATCATGGGGGAGGACCTGGCGCTCCCGGAGCCCATCTGGTCGCGGCTCTGCATCGCGTGGGGGGTGTTCTTCCTCTTCGCCGGCGCCTTGAACCTCTTCGTCGCGTTCCGCTACTCCACCGACACGTGGGTGAACTTCAAGGTGTTCGGAAGCTTCGCCCTCATCATGGGCTTCGCGGTGCTGCAGGCGCTGTGGGTCTCGCGCTACGTGCCGGACGAGCCCGCCAAGCCCGCGGTCGCCGCGGCGAAGGCGAACGAGACGCCCAAGGCCTGACATGCTCTACGCGATCCTTTCCGAGGACAGCCCCGGCACGCTCGCGAAGCGGCTGGAAGCGCGCCCCGCGCACCTCGCGCGGCTCACGGCGCTGCGCGACGCCGGGCGCCTCGTGCTCGCCGGCCCGCACCCCGCGATCGACGCGGACGACCCGGGACCCGCGGGCTTCACGGGCTCGCTCGTCGTGGCGGAGTTCGCCTCGCGGGAAGCCGCGATCGCCTGGGCCGCGGAGGATCCGTACTGCGCCGCCGGGGTCTACGCCCGCGTGACGGTGAAGCCGTTCCGGAAGGCGCTCCCGTGACGGGCGCCATGCATCCGGTCGAGAAGGCGATCCGCGAGCGCCTGGCCGCGCTCTCCCCCGACCGGCTGGATTTGCGCGACGAAAGCGGGCAGCATGCCGGCCACGCGGGCTCCCGGCCCTCCGGCGGCACCCACTGGCAGCTCGCGATCGTCTCCGAGGCGTTCCGCGGCAAGAGCGCGGTCGCGCGGCATCGAATGGTCTATGAGGCGTTGGGCGACCTCATGGAACGGGACATCCACGCCCTGAAGATCGAGGCGTCCCCGCCCGAGCAGTCTTGATTCACTACCCGAGTTAAAGGAAATCTTCATGCACCGTACCCTCAGGAACGTCGCCGTCGCCCTCGTGGCCGGCACCCTCGCGATCGCCGCCGGCGCGCAGGACAAGGCCGAGAAAGCCGCCAAAGGCAAGGCGTCCGCTGCCGCTTCAGGATCGAGCAAGGTCGTCGTGAACGGCGTCACCATCCCGCAGTCGCGCTTCGAGGCGATGGAGAAGGAGCTGGCGGCGCAGGGCCACCCCGCGAGCCCCGAGCGCGAGCAGGCGATCAAGGAAGAGCTCGTGAGCCGCGAGGTCCTCGCGCAGGCGGCGCGGAAGCGCGGCCTCGACAAGGACCCGCAGGTCCAGGCGCAGATGGACATGGCGCGCCAGGCGGTCCTCGTGCGCGCGCTCCTCGACAACGAGCTCAAGGCCCACCCGGTGAGCGACGCGGACCTCGAGAAGCAGTACGAGCAGTTCAAGGCCTCGATGGGCACCAACGAGTACAAGGTCCGACACATCCTCGTGGACAGCGAGGCGGAGGCGAAGTCGATCATCGACCAGCTGAACAAGGGCGCGGACTTCGCGAAGCTCGCGAAGGAGAAGTCGAAGGACCCGGGCTCGAAGGACAACGGCGGCGACCTCGACTGGGGCCCCGCAGGCCGCTACGTGAAGCCGTTCGCGGACGCCGTGCAGGCGCTCCCCAAGGGCGGCACCACGAAGGAGCCGGTGAAGACCGACTTCGGCTACCACGTGATCCGCGTGGACGACGTGCGCCCGATGAAGGTGCCCTCGTTCGCCGAGATCAAGGAGCAGTTCCGCCAGCGCGCGCAGCAGCAGGAGATGCAGCGCTTCGTGGCGGACCTCCGCGCGAAGGCGAAGGTCGAGGACCGGTAACCCCGGCCGTCCTCCCGAAGGGCGGCCCCGCGGCCGCCCTTTTCGCTTCCATGCCCTCCGAGATGCGCCGCGCCGCCAGGGCGCTCGTCGAAAGCCGCGTCGAGACGTTCGCGCCGGAATCCGCGCCCGGGCCCGCGCGCGAGCGGCTCGAGCGCGCGCTCGCGCGCGTGGGTCCGCCGCGGGCGTTCGTGCTCGCGGGCCGCTGGTCCGAGCGCGAGGGCAAGCCTGTCTACGACGCGACTTTCGATCCCGCCCCCGGAACCCGGCGCTTCCTGAACGGCCTGTCGGCCGTGCTGGTGGGCCTCGTGGCGGCGAGCGCCTGGGCGCTCGCCTCCGAAGGCGCACCGGCCGCCGCGCGGTTCCTCCTGCCGCTCGCCGCGGGGCTCGGCATCGTCGCCATGCCGCTCGTGGTGATCGGGGTCGCCACGCGCCGCGAGGCCGAGGAGTCGCGGGTGCGCCGCGCGATCCGGGCGGCGCTCGAGGAGGAAGCGTGAGGCGCCTCGCGCTCGCGCTCGCCCTCGCGGCCCTGGGCCTCGCGTGCCGCGCGGCCGACAACCCGCTCGCGCGCTTCGCCACACTCTCGCCCCCGGATTGCGCGGGCGCATCCAACATCATCGCGGAGGATGCGGTCGCGCCCACGAACGTCACCTACGTCCGCGTCCAGCACATCGGCGATCCGGGGACCGCGGAGCTCGCGGGCGAGGTCGCGAACCCGGTCACCTGGGACGTGGGGCAGGTCTCCGGCTTCCATCCCGCGAATCCCGCGCTCTCGCAACGCGGCTATCGCGACGTGGGATTGCCCGACGGCGCCAGCGCGTTCCAGCTCGAATGCGGCGCCGCCGGCTTCCTCCTCAACAGCTGGCAGTTCTCGCACGCCTCCCCGCTCTCCGGCGAGGGGCCGAGCGCCAGCATCGCCCGCGACCTCTCCCCCGCGCCGCGCGCCTACCCCGGGCCGGGATGGACGCTGCGCATCGGCGGGAACGTGAGCGTCCCATGGGTGCTCGCGCAGGCGCCGCCGCTGGACGCCGGCACCGCGCAGGTGGGCTTCTTCTACTACGTGCAGGATGCCGTGAGCGGCGTGGCCTTCGCCCACCTCGTGGCCCTCTTCGACAACCGGCCCGCGGGCGTGGGCGGGAGCGGCGTCGAGAGCGTGGGCTCGGACGGCGTGACCGCGTTCGTGTCGAGCCCGCTCCTCGCGGCGGACGGCGCGGGCTCCCCCGTGCGCTACGTCCGTGCCGGCGTGGGCTCCGCGACGATGCAGATGGGCACGCCGTGGCCGGACCGGCGGGCGTTCCGGGCCGAGATCCCTTACGCGAGCTTCCGGGACATGCTGCTGCGCCTGAAGTCCGGGCCGCTCCCGCAGATCTCGGACCGCCCCGAGGACTACCGCGTGCTCCTCTTCGGCCTGCTGGGCGAGATATTCCCGGAGACCGGCGACGCGCACAACATCTCGCTGGGCGCGAGCGTCACGGACCTCGCGCTCACGCAGGAGCCGCCGCGGCGGATTCCCGGGCGTTGAGGCGGCGGCCCTAGCCCACCCAGCGGCGGGCGTTCCGGAACATGCGCATCCAGGGCGAATCCTCGCCCCATTCCCGCGGGTGCCACGAGAGCGCGATGGTGCGGAAAACGCGCTCTGCGTGCGGCATCATGATGGTGAAGCGCCCGTCGGGGGTGGTGACGCCCGTGACGCCGCCCGGGGAGCCGTTCGGGTTGTACGGATAGGCTTCCGTCGCCTTGCCCCGGTGGTCGATCCAGCGCACGGCGACGAGGTAGCGGCACGCGTCCCGGGTCTCGGCATCGCGGAAGACCGCGCGGCCCTCGCCGTGCGCGGTCGCGATCGGGATGCGGCTTCCCTCCATGCCCCGGAAGAAGATCGAGGGCGAGGGCTCGATCGCCACGAGGCCGGTGCGCGCCTCGTACTGCTCGGAGAGGTTCCGCTCGAAGTGCGGCCAGAGCTCGGCGCCGGGGATGATCTCCTTCAGGTTCGACATCATCTGGCAGCCGTTGCACGCGCCCAGCGCGAACGAGTCCGGCCGGTCGAAGAAGCGCTCGAACTCGTCGCGCGCCCGGCTGTTGAAGAGGATCGACTTGGCCCACCCCTCGCCCGCGCCCAGCACGTCGCCGTAGCTGAAGCCGCCGCACGCGGCGAAGCCCTTGAAGTCCGCGAGCGAGACGCGTCCCGCGATGACGTCGCTCATGTGCACGTCGACCGCCATGAAGCCCGCGCGATCGAAGGCCGCCGCCATCTCCATCTGCCCGTTCACGCCCTGCTCGCGCAGCACCGCGATGCCCGGGCGCGCGCCCTTTGCGATGAACGGCGCCGCGACGTCCTCGGCCGGGTCGAACGCAAGCTGCGCATGGAGGCCCGGGTCGCCCTCGTCCAGCAGGCGGCCGTGCTCCTGGTCCGCGCACGCGGGGTTGTCGCGCAGGCGCTGGATGTGGTGCGTGACCGTCGACCATGCCCGGTGGAGCTCCGAGCGCTTGCGCGCGAAGACGGGCTTCGCGTCCAGGACCACGCGGATCTCGCCTTCGCCGTTCGGGTGCCCGATCACGTGGGACCCGCGCGAGAGCCCCGCTTCGCGCAGCTCCGCGAGCACGGCTTCGCGATCCGGACGGCGCACCTGCAGGACCGCGCCCAGCTCCTCGTTGAAGAGAACGCCCAGGAGGCGGGCCTCGAGCGCTCCCGCGAGGAGCTTCGTCTCGCGCTCGTGGCCGTCCACGTCGAGCGTGCGCGGATCGAGCGCCAGGCCGTCGAGGTAGACCGTGACGCCCGTGCGCGCGGCGAACGCCATCTCGCAGAGCGTCGCGAAGAGGCCGCCGTCCGAGCGGTCGTGGTACGCGAGGATCTTTCCTGCGGCATTGAGCTTCTGGATCGCGGCGAAAAACGCCTGCAGCCTGGCCGGCTCGTCGCAGTCCGGCGCCGCGTCGCCCACCTGCGAATACACCTGCGCGAGGGCGGAGCCTCCCAAGCGGTTGCGGCCGTAGCCCAGGTCCACGAGGACGAGCTCGGTCTCGCCCGCGTCGCGGCGAAGCTCCGGCGTGAGCGTGCGCCGCGCGTCGGTCACCGGCGCGAAGGCCGAGACCACGAGCGAGAGCGGCGCGGTCACGCTCTTCTCCGTGCCGCTCGCGGGATCGCGCCACGTGGTGCGCATGGACATCGAGTCCTTGCCGACCGGGATGGAGAGGCCCAGCGCGGGGCAGAATTCCATGCCGACCGCGCGCACGGTGTCGTAGAGCGACGCGTCCTCTCCGGGGTGGCCCGCCGCGCACATCCAGTTCGCGGAGAGCTTCACGTCGCCCAGGTGCGCGATCGGGGCGGCCGCGATGTTCGTGACCGCCTCGCCCACGGCCATGCGGGCGGACGCGGGCCCGTCGATGAGCGCCACGGGCGTGCGCTCGCCGATCGCCATCGCCTCGCCCTGGTATGTCTTGTAGCCGAAGGTGGTCACCGCGCAATCGGCCACGGGGACTTGCCACGGGCCCACCATCTGGTCGCGCGCCGTGAGGCCGCCCACCGTGCGGTCGCCGATCGCGACGAGGAAGGTCTTGTCGCCCACCGAGGGAAGCCGCAGGACGCGCAGCGCCGCCTCCTCGAGCGCGATGCCGTCCAGCCGCAGCGGCGCCGGCGCGCGGGGCAGGCGCTCGACCTCCCGCAGCATGCGCGGAGGCTTCCCGAGGAGCACCTCGAGCGGCATGTCGACGGGGCGGTCGGCGAAGAGCGGGTCCTCGACCACGAGCGCGCCGTCCGCGCGCGCCTCGCCCACGACCGCGAACGGGCAGCGCTCGCGCTCGCAGAGGCGCCGGAACTCCGCGAGGCGCTCGGGCGCGATCGCGAGCACGTAGCGCTCCTGCGCCTCGTTCGACCAGATCTGCATCGGGCTCATGCCCGGCTCCTCGATCGGGACCTTGCGCAGGTCGAAGGCCGCGCCCACGCCGCCGGAATGGGCGAGCTCGGGGAGCGCGTTCGAAAGCCCGCCCGCGCCCACGTCGTGGATCGAGAGGATGGGATTGCGCTCGCCCATCTGCCAGCAGCCGTCGATCACCTCCTGGCACCGGCGCTCCATCTCGGCGTTCGCGCGCTGCACGGAGTCGAAGTCGAGCGCCTCGGTGTTGGTGCCCGAGGCCATGGACGAGGCCGCGCCGCCGCCCAGCCCGATGAGGAAGCCCGGCCCCCCCAGCTGGATGAAGAGCGCGCCCGCCGCGAGCGGCTTCTTCTGCGTGTGCTCCGCGGCGATGTTGCCGAGGCCGCCCGCCAGCATGATCGGCTTGTGGTATCCGCGCACCTCGCCCGCGTGCGCGAGCTCGAAGCTGCGGAAATATCCCGCGAGGTTCGGACGGCCGAACTCGTTGTTGTAGGCCGCGCCCCCGATGGGGCCGTCGATCATGATGGAGAGGGCGGAAGCGATGCGCCCCGGGCGCCCGTACGGCGCCTCCCACGGCTCGAGCGCGCCCGGGATCTCCAGGTTCGAGACGGAGAAGCCCGTGAGCCCGGCCTTGGGCTTCCCGCCCGTGCCGGTCGCGCCCTCGTCGCGGATCTCGCCTCCCGCGCCCGTTCCCGCCCCCGGATGCGGCGCGATGGCGGTCGGGTGGTTGTGCGTCTCCACCTTCATGAGGATGTGCGTCGTGCCCAGCCGATGGCCCCACGTGCCGGAGCCGTCCGGGTAGAAGCGCTCGACCTCGGCGCCCTTCATCACGGCGGAATTGTCCGAGTAGGCGACGATCGTCCCGCGCGGGCTCTGCCGGTGGGTGTTCCGGATCATCGCGAAGAGCGAATGGTCCTGCGGCTTCCCGTCGATCGTCCACGACGCGTTGAAGATCTTGTGGCGGCAGTGCTCCGAGTTCGCCTGCGCGAACATCATGAGCTCGACGTCCGTGGGGTCGCGCCCGAGCCGCGCGAAGCTCTCCGCGAGGTAGTCGATCTCGTCCTCCGCGAGGGCCAAGCCCATCTGCGCGTTCGCGCGGGCGATCGCCTGCCGGGCCCCGGCGGCGAGCGGGACGGTCGCGAGGCGGCGCGGCGCCGCATGCTCGAAGAGGCGCGCCGCTTCCTCGAAGGAGCCCACGACGGCCTCGATCATGCGGTCGTGCACCGCGCGGGCGACGAGCTCGCGCGCCTCCGCGGCGAGGGGGAGGCCGTCCCGCGTCTCGACGTAGTACGCCGTGCCGCGCTCGATCCGCGCGACCTTCGCGAGCCCGCAGTTCCGCGCGATATCCGTCGCCTTGGACGACCACGGGGACTCGGTGCCGAAGCGGGGGATCGCGAGGAGGAGCGCGCCGCGCGGCTCGGCCCGGGGCGCCGTCCCGTAGGTGAGCAGCCGCTCGAGGACGCGCGACTCGCCCGGCGCGAGCGGCCCGGAGAGGGCGGCGAAATGGACGAAGCGGGTATCGAGGCGCAGCGCCGCGGCCGTCCCGGCCGGCAGGGACGCGAGGAGCTTCTCGACGCGGAAGGGAGAAAGCGCAACCGCGCCCGGCAGCGTGAGGACCTGCTGCAGCGGCGCATCTTGCGGATTCATGGGCCGAATTATACCGAACCTCGCCGCCGCTCTTCGGTTAGGATGACGCCTGCCCGCCCCAGGGTCCTGGAGGAATGACCGTGATCCGTGCCCACCGCCTGCTCGCCGCCTTGGTCCTCGTCGCGGGAGTCTCCGCCGCGCTTCCCGCCGCCGCGCTCGACTACCCCACGCGCCCCGTCCACTTCATCGTGCCCTACCCGCCCGGCGGCACCACCGACGTCCTCGCGCGGATCATCGCGCAGTGGCTCTCGGAGAAGCTGGGCCAGCAGTTCATCGTCGAGAACAAGCCGGGCGGCGGCAACAACATCGGCACGGACTACGTGGCGAAGGCCGCGCCGGACGGCTACACGATGCTCCTCGTGAATCCCGCGAATGGCATCAACGCGACCCTCTACCGGAACCTTCCCTTCAATTTCATCCGCGACATCGCGCCGGTGGCGGGCCTCGTCCGCACGCCGAACGTGATGGAGGTGACGCCCTCGCTTCCGGTGAAGACCGTGGCGGAGTTCATCGCGTACTGCAAGGCGAACCCGGGGAAGATCAACATGGCGTCCTCGGGGAGCGGCACCTCGGTGCACCTCTCCGGCGAGCTCTTCAAGTCGATGACCGGCTGCCAGATGCTGCACGTGCCGTACAAGGGCGCGGGCCCGGCCCTGACCGACCTCATCGCGGGCCAGGTGCACGTGATCTTCGACAACCTGCCCTCGTCCTCGCCCTTCATCAAGTCGGGACGGCTGCGCGCGCTCGCGGTGACGTCGGCCCAGCGCGACCCGTCGCTGCCGGACGTGCCGACCGTGGGCGAGACGGTCCCCGGCTACGAGGCGACCGCTTGGTTCGGCCTGGGGATGCCGAAGGGCACGCCGCGCGAGGCGATCGAGAAGGTGAACGCGGAGGTGAACCGCGCGCTCGCGGACCCGAAGATGCGCGAGCGGCTGGCGGAGCTGGGCGGCACGCCGCTCGCCGGGACGCCCGAGGACTTCGGAAACGTGATCCGCTCCGAGACGGAGAAGTGGTCGAAGGTCGTGATCTCCTCCGGCGCCAAGGTCGACTGAGTCAGTCCCGCCGGCGTTCCTCGCGGACGAGGCTGAAGACGGGAAGCGTCAGGTCCCAGACGATGGCGGCCAGGCGCAGGCCCGCGATGCACGCCATCGCCGCGAGCGCCGCCGCGGTGCGGTCGATCGAGGCCTGCAGGAGCAGGTAGACGGCCGCGCCCGCGATCGAGGCGGTCGCGTAGAGCTGCCCCTTCCGCAGGATCATCGGGATCTCCGCGCAGAGCACGTCGCGGAGCGCCCCGCCCGCGACCCCGGTGAGGGCCCCCATCAGCACGACCACGATGCCGGCAAGGCCGCGCGCCTCCGCGATCTGCGCGCCGCTCACGGTGAAGAACGCGAGCCCCAGCGCGTCGGCGATCCCCAGCATGCGCTCCGGCGGGCGGAAGCGCCGCGACCACGCCACGGTGAGGAGCGCCGCGGCGACGATCACGTAGAGGTACGCGGGGCGCGCGATCCAGAACACCGGATGGCGGTCGAGCAGCAGGTCGCGCGCGGTGCCGCCGCCGATCGCGGTGGCGCTCGCGATCACCACCACCCCGACGAGATCCAGGCGCTTGCGGCCCGCGGCGAGCGCGCCGCTCACCGCGTAGACGGCTACGCCCGCGAAGTCGAGGAAGTCCGGGATCACCTCGCCAGGAGCTGCCAGGCGATCGCCGCCTGCGCGAAGAAGCCCACCGTGAAGCCCAGCGTGCGCAGCCACGGGACCGCGAACGTGTAGGCGAGGACGTGGACCACCCGGCCCCAGAAGTACGCCATCGCGGCGCCGGCCACGACCCCGTTGCTCACGTTGACATCCGCCGCGACCAGCACGAGCGCGGCGAATACGACGAGGTTCTCGACGGCGTTCGCGTGCGCCTTCTTCATGCGCACGGCCCAGGGCGACTGCGGCTTGGGCGACGCGGGATAGCCCACGGTATCGGGAATGCCCCAGGTCGCGAAACGGTCGAGCACGTACGGGACCCAGAGAAGGCCCGTGAGGATCGTGGCGTACACCAGGTAGAGCAGCTCCGTCTTCATCGTCGCCTCCTTGGTCGGGGAACGTGCCGTATGTCGCGAGCTTGCCTATTTCCTTTCGGTCATGCCGAGCTGGCTCATGAGGAAGGCGTCCGAATCGGCGCTCTCCTCGATCCGCTTCTCGAGGCCCGTCCCGATCCCATGCCCCGTATCCGCGCTCACCCGCAGGAGCACCGGCCGGCCCGACGAGGTCGCGGCCTGCAGGCGCGCCGCCATCTTGCGCGAGTTGTACGGGTCCACGCGCCCGTCGTGCTCGCCCGTGGTGAGGAGCACCGCCGGATACGCGGTCCCGTCCTTCACGTGGTGGTACGGCGAGTAGGCGTAGAGCGCCTTCAGCTGCTCCGGGTCCTTCGTGCTTCCGAACTCGGTCACGTTGAAGGCTCCGTTGGGCGTCAGCTCCACGCGCAGCATGTCGTAGATCCCGACGTGGCTCACCACGGCGCGGAAGAGGTCGGGCCGCTGGACGAGGATCGCGCCCATGAGGAGCCCGCCGTTGCTCCCGCCCAGCGCCGCGAGCTTCGCCGGCGTCGTGTAGTGCCGGGCGACGAGGTGCTCGGCGCTCGCGATCATGTCGTCGAAGACGTTCTGCTTGTGCGTGAGGTTGCCCGCCTTGTGCCACGCCTCGCCGAACTCGCCCCCGCCGCGCAGGTTGGCGACCGCGAAGATGCCGCCGTGGTCGAGCCACACGGGGTTGGATACCGAGAACCGCGGCCGCTCGTTCAGGCCGTACCCGCCGTAGCCGTAGAGGAGGACGGGGTTCGAGCCGTCCCGCTTCGTCCCCTTCTTCATGAGGATGTTCACGGGCACGCGAGTCCCGTCCTTCGAGGTCGCCATCTCCCGCACGACCTCGGCGTCGTCGAAGCGCACCTTCGACTCGCCCGCGAGCGGCGTCTTCTCGAGGCGGCCGGTCTTCGCCACGTAGCGATACCACGCGGGCGCCGTCACGTAGCTCTGGCTCCCCACGAGGATGTCGTCGCCGCCCAGCCGCTCGCCCACGCCCACCGTCGAGACGGGCTCCGTGGGAACGGTGCCCAGCGGCTTTCCGGAGAGGTCGAAGACCCGGAGCTCCGAGGGCCCGCCCACCATGTAGCCCACGTACAGGCGCGACTTCGTCGCGTCGACACCCTCGATCGTGGCCTCGCCCTCCGCCACGACGACTTTCGCGGCGTCGAGGCGCGGGTCCGCCATCGGCATCATGAGGATCTTCCCGCGCGGCGCGTCCTTGAGCGACAACGCATAGAGCCGGCCGTCGAAGCCCAGCTCCATCGCGCGCACCTTGTCCGCGTCCTCGGCCACGCGCGTCCACCTGCCCGCGGGATCGCGCAGGTAGAACGCGAACTCGCCGCCGTCGCCGTTCGCGACCGTCGCGAGGAGATAGCGGCCGTCGCGCGTCGCGTGGAGCACCGTCTCCGCGATGCGCGGAAACTCCTTGCCGATGACGTACCGGTCGGTGGCGGGCGGCGTGCCCAGCTTGTGGAAGTAGACCTGCTGGTAGAAGTTGCGATCCTCGGGCGGCCGCTCGTCGCCCTGCGGGTAGCGCGTGTAGTAGAAGCCCGTCGCCTTCGCGTCCCACTCGACGCTCCCGCCGCCCGTCGGATACTGGACGCGCGGCACCACGTCGGGGAGGCGCTTGCCCGTCGCGACCTCGTACACGTAGGCCGGCCCCTGCTCGCTCCCCTTCTCCGAGAGCGCGACCGCCACGTAGCGGCCGTCGAGCGAGGGCGTGTAGAAATCGATCGCCGTCGTGCCCTTGGCATCGATCGCGTTCGGGTCGACGATCACGCGCTCGCTCGCGACGTCGCCCGCGGATTTCATGACCACCAGCATCGGCTGGTTCTTCGGCGGCTGGCGCTTCATCGCGAAGAACGCGTGGCGCTGCCGGAAGCGGTAGTAGCGCACCGGCTCCGCGGCGAAGAGCTCGCGGAAGCGCTCCGCCAGCTCCGCCCGCACGGGGAGCGCGTCGAGCACGCTTCGCGTGAGCTTCGTCTGCGCCGCGCTCCACGCCTTCACCTCCGGATCGTCGCCGTTCTCCAGCCAGCGATAATCGTCGGTGACGGTGATGTTCCCGTAGGTATCGGTGACGGGCTTCTTGGGCGTGGGCGGATACGCGAGCGGTGCCTGGGCACGCGCGCCCGCGCACGCGAGGAGGAAGGCGGCGGCGAGCGCGGCGGCGTGCTTCGGCATGGAAAGCCTCATGGGCGGATGTAGGACCAGCCTTGCTGCTGGCGCTTCATGATCTCCACCACGCCCGCGGGCACGTACGAGATGCCCGAGGTCATGTCCGCCTTGGTGAGCTTCTGGGCGTGCATGGTGTTCTCGCACGCCACGACCTTCACGCCGGAAAGGGTCGCCTCGTCGATGCGCTGCGCCACGGCCGAGCCGTTCTTCAGCATCCCGATGCCCGGGCCGTAGGCGACGATCTCGATCTCGACGTTCTTCGCACCCAGGTCGGACTGGATGTTGCGCGCATTGTTGAGCGCCAGGTTCCATTTGGCGGGCTCGGCATCGCTCACCTGCATCACGATGCGGTTCGGGCTGGCCGCCGTCGCGGCGGCGGGCGCGGAATGTTCGAGGGACGCGCAGCCCGTCGAGAGCAGGAGCGCGCAGGCCGCGCCGATCGATGCCAAGAGTTTCCGGGTCGCCATGGGGATTCTCCTCGAGAAGGGGTCGATAGCCGAGCGCCGCAGTCTAACCGGAACGGGCGCCCTTCGCAGGCGGCCCTCGGCTGCCGTACAGTATGGGTTCGCCTTCACCGGCCTTTCACCGACTGGGGGGCCTGTACTTGGAAGATTTCGCCGACCGAGCGACGTTCCTTTTCACGGACATCGAGGGCAGCACCCGGCTCTGGGAGGAGGAGCCGGAGCGCATGCGCGAGGCGATGGCGCGCCACGACGCGTTGGCCCGCGAGGCGGTGGTCGAGCACGGCGGCCAGGTGGTCAAGATGACGGGCGACGGCCTCCATGCCGTCTTCGGCGATGCGGTCGATGCCCTCCACGCGAGCGTGCGGCTCCAGGCCGGGCTGGCGGAGCTCGAGCGGGCATGCGGGATTCCCATCCGCGCCCGCTGCGGCATGCACGCGGGCGCCTTCGAGCGCCGCGACGGCGACTACTTCGGGACGGCGGTGAACCGCGCGGCGCGGATCATGAGCGCGGCGCACGGCGGCCAGGTGCTCCTTTCGCAGGCGGTGGGGGACCTCGTGGGCCGGCGGCTGCCGGAAGGCATCGGCCTTCGCGACCTGGGCACCGCGCGGCTGCGCGACCTCGCCCGCGCCGAGCGCCTCTACCAGGTGGTGGCCCCGCTCCTGCGCACCGACTTCCCGCCCCTGCGCTCGCTCGAGGGCACGCCCAACAACCTCCCGAACTCCCTCAGCTCCTTCGTGGGCCGGGCGCGGGAGCTCTCCGAGGTGCGCGCGCTGCTCCGGGACACCCGCCTCCTCACGGTGACCGGCATGGGCGGGATCGGCAAGACGCGCCTCGCGCTCCACGCGGCCGCCGAGGAGATGGACGGCTATCCGGACGGCGTCTGGCTGGTGGAGCTCGCGTCCCTGCACGACGCGCGGCGCGTGGCGCAATCCGCCGCGTCGGCGATGGGCGTGAAGGAGGAGCCGGGGCGGCCGGTGCTGGAGGCGCTCGAGCGGCACGTGCGGGGGCGCCGGATGCTCCTCGTGCTGGACAACTGCGAGCACCTGCTCGAGACGAGCGCGGAGCTCGCGCACAAGCTCCTCAGCGCCGGCGCGGGCCTGCGCATCCTCGCGACCAGCCGCGAGCCGCTGCGCGTGGCGGGCGAGGTCGCCTACGGCATCGGGGGGATGGGGCTGCCGCCGTCCGACGACAGCGCGGGCCCGGCGATCGCCGCGTCCGAAGCCGTCGGCCTCTTCCTCGACCGCGCGTCAGCCGCGCGGCCCGGATTCGCGATCACCGCGAAGACGGCGCCCGCCGTCGCGGCCATCTGCCGCGCGGTCGACGGCATCCCGCTCGCGCTCGAGCTCGCGGCCGCGCGCGTGCGCTCCATGCCGGTGGAAGACATCGCCGCGCGCGTCCTGGAGGGCACGCAGCTCCTAGCCTCGCGCGACCCGACGGCGCTACCCCGTCAACGCACCGTCCGTGCGCTCATCGACTGGAGCCACGACCTCCTCTCGGAGGGAGAACGTGCGGTGTTCCGGCAGGCTTCCGTATTCGAGTCTGGTTTCACCATCGAAGCGGTGGAAGCGGTGTGCGGCGGGCGGCCGCAGGACACCGTGATCGACGTCGTGGGCCAGCTCGTCGAGAAGTCGCTGCTGGTGCTCGAGGAGGGCGCCGGGCGCTACCGCATGCTGGAGACCGTGCGCCAATACGCGCTCGAGCGGCTGGATGCCTCGCCGGAGCGCGAGGAAGTGCGCCGCCGCCATTTCGGCTTCTACCTCTCGCTCGCGGAGCACGCCCGGACCCACGTGACCGGTCCCGAGCGCGGCCACTGGCTCTCGATCCTCGATGCGGAGCGGGAGAACGTGCTCGCCGCGCACGCCTGGAGCCAGCGCGCCGCCGTGGAGCCCGAGTCGGTGCTGCGCCTCGCGAGCGGCATGAAGCAATATTGGATCAGCCGCGGGCTCCTCGAGCTCGGGCAACGCGTCACGCAGCAAGCGCTCGACCGTGCGGGGACCGCGGCTCCGGACGAAGCCCGCTGCCGCGCCCTTTTCGATGCGGGGCAACTGCGCTACTTCGCAGGCAGATACGACGAGGCGCGACGGTTCCTCGAGCCGAGCCTCGACATCGCCCGTTCGCTCGGGAGCCCGCAAAAGATCTGCCGGATCCTGCAGCCGCTCGGCATGGCGGCGCTCGGCGAGGGCGATCGCGAGATGGCGCGGCGGTGCCTCACCGAGGCCCTCGACATCGCGCGGTCGTGCGACGACCCCCGCGACGTGGCCACCGCGGCGAACGCGCTGGGCCAGCTCTACCGGCTCGAAGCTTCGCTCGACGATGCGGCCGCCCTTTTCGAGGAGAAGCTGCGGATCTCGCGCGAGCTCGGCGATCGGGAAATGGTCGCCGTCACCCTGCTCAACATGGCGATGGTATCGGCGGATCGCGATGGCGGAGCCCACGCGCGCGGCGCAGTCGCCGAGGCGCTGGAGGCGGCGCAACAACTGGGATCGCAAGCCCTGGTGAAAAGCGTGCTGGAGGTGACGGCCGGGCTCGCCGCCGCGGCGCGGGACGACGCATCGGCGGCCCGGTTCCATGGCGCCGCCGAGGCGCAGGCGAGGAAGACGGGACTGCGGCAGGATCCGGCGGACGCCGCGTTCCTCGGACCCCTCATGGCAGCGGCGCGGGAGCGCACCGGTGCCGGACTCTTCGCGCGCCTCGAGTCGGAGGGAGGCGCGGTCGCGTCCTCACAGGTCATTTCCGAAGCGCGCGCATGGCTGCTGCGCGCCTCCGGGCGTTCCGCTATAGATCGTTGACGTCCGTCGGATCGAGCGTGGGGCAGGCCGTGCCGTCCTGCACGACGTTCACGACGTAGTGGTAGATGCCCTTCGTGCCGGTGTTCTGGAACACGTAGGACTGGCTGCCCCCCTGTACTTTCGTGAAGACGCCCGCGGCACCCGGCTCGAACACGATCCCGTTTCCGCTCGCGAACGCGGCACCCGGACCGTTCAGCTTCCAGACGACCGTGAAGGGGCCATGCCCCCCGCCGATGACGAGGGTGTAGGGATTGGCGGTCACGAGGCAATTCGCGTCCACGGTCACCGTGACGTCGCAGCTCTGCAGATGGCAATAGCTCGCCAGGCGCTTCGCGGGCGGCTGGATTTGCATCGGATGCCGGCCGCCTCCGACCCCTTCGGGCATCAGGGCGCAAGCGGAAAGCAACGGCGCGGCGAGCAGCAGGCGAAGGGCGTTCTTGGTCATTTTTCCTCCCGGGATGATGGCGCGAACGTCGCAAAGATACTCCTAACGCCAGCGGAGGATCACTCGAATCTTCCGCAAGGTCCCGGCGTCCGCCATCCCCGGGAGAAGCAGCACCGTCCGGTCCATCCGCCCCCCCTCCGGCCGCCAGCGGACGATCGTGAGCCAGGGCGCCACGAACGAGCCGTCGCGAAGCTCCCCGCGCAGCCATTCGCCGTCCCGGGCCTGGAGCGCGACCTCGCCCGACGCCCGCACGGCGAGCGCCCGCGGGGCCACGCCGCCCCAGCGGGAGGTGAGGCGACGCGCGGCGGCGAGCGCCAGGCAAGTGACCGCCGCCCCGGCGAGGACCCGCGCCGGGAGCGGTCCGGGGCTGAAACCCACCACCGCCAGGGTCGCCGCGGCGAGGCCCGCCGGAAGCCCGAGCGCCGCGCCGCTATACTGGAAGCGGCAAATCACGGCCGGTCCCCTCGCCCCCATGTCCACCTGGTTCTCCTTTCTCGCGAGCCGCGGCGCTCGCCTCGACGCGGGCGGCGTGGCGGATTTCGGCGATCCGACGTCCGAGCTCGCGGCCGCGCGCGACCACGCGGTGCTGGTCGACCTCTCCCATAACGCGCTCCTCGACGTGACGGGCGACGACGCGGTGGCCTTCCTCCACGGGCAGCTCACGAACGACGTCCAGTCGCTCCCCCCGGGCGCGGCGCAGTGGACCGGCTGGTGCTCGCCCAAGGGGCGGCTCCTCGCGACGTTTCTCCTCCTGCGGGGCGCGGAAGGCTGCCGGCTCCTGCTGCCCGCGGAGATCGCGCCCGCCATCGCCAAGCGCCTGGGCATGTTCGTGCTGCGCTCGAAGGTGAAGATCGGCGATGCGAGCGCCTCGGTCGCGCGGCTCGCCTTCGCGGGGAAGACCGCGGGCGTGATCGTCGCGCGCCACTGGGGCTTCACGCCGGATGCGATGCGCTCGGTCGAGAAGGACGGCGCCACGTGCATCGCGCTCGACGCCGAGCGCTTCGTGATCCTGGTCCCGATGGACCGCGCGCCCGCCCTCTGGGAAAAGCTCGCGGAGAACGCGACCCCCGCCGGGCCCGACGCGTGGAGCTGGTCTCTCGCCCACGCGGGCATTCCGGTGATCGGGGCGGCGACCCAGGACGCGTTCGTCCCGCAGATGGCGAACTTCGACCTGGTGGGCGGCGTGAGCTTCAGGAAGGGCTGCTACCCGGGCCAGGAGATCGTGGCGCGGACGCACTACCGTGGGATCCTCAAGCGCCGCATGGCGCTGGCCCACCTGGCGGGCGAGGCGCGCCCGCTCCCGGGCCAGAGCGTCTACAGCGGCGCCTTCGGCGACCAGGCGGCCGGGGCCATCGTGAACGTGGCCGCCGCGCCGGGAGGCGGCTTCGACCTCCTCGTCGTGGCCCAGATCGAGAGCCTCGACCAGGGAGACCTCCGCTGGAACGCGCCGGACGGCCCGCCGCTCGAGGTGCGCGAGCGCCCGTACGCCAAGGCGTCCGGCGAGCCCGTCACACCGGCCTGACGGGGTGGACGCGAAGCGCACGGGCCCGGTCGCGGCCCTCGTGGCCATGGTCCTGATCTGGGGCTACTCGTGGGTGCTCATGAAGATCGGCCTGCGCTACGCGCACCCGTTCGACTTCGCGGCGCTGCGCGTGGGCATCGCGGCCGTGCTGCTCTTCGCGATCCTCGCGCTCCAGCGGCGCGGCTTCGCGCTCGCGCGCTACCGCATGGCGGTGCTCCTCGGCACGCTCCAGGTCGCGCTCTTCGTGGCGCTCTCGCACTTCGCGCTCCTCTACGCGGGCCCGGGCAAGACCTCGGTGCTCGTGTTCACGATGCCGTTCTGGATGATCGTCTTCGCGCACTTCATCCTGCACGAGCGCATGCGCGGCGCCCAGTGGATCGCGGTGATCTTCGCCTTCGCGGGCCTCATCCTCATCGTGGCGCCCTGGCGGCTCACGAGCCTGGGCGGGAGCCTCCTCGCGGTGGCCGCGGGGGCGGTGTGGGCGATCTCCGCCGTGCTCTCGAAGAAGTGGCCCACGCCCGGCGCCGACCCGCTCGTCTTCACCGCCTGGCAGCTCCTCGTGGGCACGGCCTGGCTCGCCGCGCTCGCGTGGGCGTATCCCCATGCGCCGGTGCGCTGGACGGTCGAGTTCTCGGTCGCGCTGGGATTCTCGGCGGTCTTCGCGACCGCGATCGGCTGGTGGCTCTGGACCTACGTGCTCGCCAACACGAGCGCCGGGATCGCCGGGCTCAACTCGCTCGGCATCCCGGTGATCGCGGTGCTGGGCTCGGCGATCCAGCTGGGCGAGCGCCCGCCGCCCATGGAGCTCGCGGGCATGATCGCGATCGGCATCGCCCTCGCCGTGCTGGGCTTCCTCGGCTTGCGCCGTTCGGGCGCACGCGTTGCCCCGCGGACGAGCCCCGTCAGCGCTTCCCCGCGCGCATCGCGACCACGATGAGGATCGTGAGGACGACCACCAGCGCCGCCAGCGCGGGAATCCGCCAGTCGCGGAAGAACGAGAACGAGGCGGCGGCCTGCCGCTGGGCGGGGCCGAACGCGAGCGCGTCGGTGTCGTTCGGGAGCGGCCCGATCGTCTCCACCTTCCCGGTGCGCGGGTCGATCGTGATGAGGTCCGCCCGCGAGGTCCCGCCGAAGTTCGTGTTGACCGCGTAGAGCACGCCGGCGGGCGAATAGGCGAGGCCGTTGATGAGGTCCGGGAAAGGCGCGCCCTCGAGCCGCGGCCCCGTGGTGATGCTTCCCGTGACGAGGTCGACCAGGTCGAGCGTGCCCCCGCCGCCCGTCGCGGCGATGAGCGCGCGCCCGCCGCCGATCAACGCGAGGCCGCCCTTCGCCGCGCCCTGCCGGAGCGGCTTTCCGCGCGGGGTCGCGGCCCCCGTGGCGAGGTCCACCGTCCCCAGCTGCCCCTTGTCCGCGAGCCAGATGTAGAGCGTCCCGTCCGCGTCGAAGGCGATGTCCGATCCCGCGGAGCCCAGCCTTCCCACGAGCGTCACGTTGCCCGTGGCCGGGTCCACCCGCACGAGCGATTGCGGGATCGCCTTGGAGGTGGGGGCCGTGATGCCGTAGAACTCGCCCGTCACGGGATGGATGGCGAGGCCGTCCAGGCCGATCGGCGTCTCGCCGGCGTGGAGCGAGGTGAGGAGCGTGAGCGTCGCGGTCGCGGTGTCGACCACGTAGATGTTGCCCTCCACGCCTGAATATCCCGGGTCCGAATAGGTCCGGACGCTCACCGCGTAGAGCGTCTGCGCGGCCGCGGCGGTGGAGAGGAGCGCCCCGGCGAGGACGATCGCGGCCGCGCGCCTCACCGCGCCGCCTCCTTCTTCGACGGCGCGCGGAAGCGCTCGACTCCCGCCGCGATCTCGCGCCGCGCCTCCTCCGGCGTGCCCCAGCCCTCGACCTTCACCCACTTGCCCGGCTCGAGGTCCTTGTAGTGCGCGAAGAAGTGCGCGATCTGCGAGAGCGTCAGCTCCGGCAGGTCGCGCGCGGACTGCACGTGGCGGTAGAGCGGCGTCAGCTTCTCGATGGGGACGGTGAGGAGCTTCGTGTCGCGCCCCGCCTCGTCCGCCATCTTGAGGAGCCCGATCGGCCGGGAGCGCACGACCACGCCGGGGACCAGCGCGAAGGGCGTGATCACGAGCGCGTCCACCGGGTCGCCGTCCTCCGAGAGCGTCTGCGGCACGTAGCCGTAGTTGCACGGATAGTGCATCGAGGTGGACACGAAGCGGTCCACGAAGAGCGCTCCCGTCTCCTTGTCGACCTCGTACTTGATGGGGTCCGAGTGCATCGGGATCTCGATGATCACGTTCACGTCGGCGGCGAGATCGCGCCCGGCATCCACCCGGTCGAGGCTCATGGTTCTTCCTTCAAAACAGGCACTCGCAGCGGAAATTTGGTAAATTGGTGCAGGTCTCGAGTGCATTATCCATGAACCGGAGCCTGCCCCTCATCCTCACGCTGGACCAGCACGGTGTGCCCCACCGCTGGGTCACGTGGCAACAGGCGGTCTGGTACTACGCCAAGGAACGCGTGGCGTGGGAGCTGGGCCGCGAGGCGTTCACGATCTGGGGCGGCCGCTCGCACCGCACCGGCGAGCGCTCGAGCATCACCGCGAACTCGATCATCGCGATCCGCGGCAAGGCGCTCGCGATCAAGGGCTTCAACCAGGTCCC
>Ga0105238_10001874_pt1 | contig 21090 bp, 30 predicted proteins | sample KBSC34metaG_FD_81526 | JGI IMG/M metagenome (GOLD analysis project Ga0105238, IMG submission 81526) | Corn rhizosphere microbial communities from Kellogg Biological Station, Michigan, USA - KBS C3-4 metaG | ecosystem: Host-associated > Plants > Roots > Rhizosphere > Soil | place: Michigan, USA...
ACCGTGTCATTCGGTGTGTCGGTGAGCAATGCGCCGGCCTGCGCGCCTTGCGAAAATGCCCCGCCTGGCAGTCGGCTCAACAGTACTGCGCCGGTTACCTCACCGGCGAACTTCCCGAGCCCTCCGCTCTGATACGGCGATTGGTCGCGGCTCTGCTGTTGCGTATCACGCGCGGCCTGTACGCTTGGCGCCATACCGAGAGGTGCGCCAAGCTTGTTGATCGCATCACCCGCCTGGAGGTTGCCGTTACCTTCAAGGGCTGCTCCCGCATACGAAGCACCCGCAAGGCCCATCTTGATCAACGCAGATGGATCAGCAAGCATCGAAAGGTCTAAATTGCCCGTTGCGGCCTCTCGTGCAGAGGGAATAGTTTTATTTATGCCCTGCGTGAGCCAGTCAGCCGCGTTGTTCCACGGCTTCTCAAAGCCCTCGGCAAAGCCCTGCGATTGCGATACCGGGCGCTGATCCGGTGCTTTCGGCAGCAGATTACCATGGGCATCGGTCTGATAGCCAGCGCTGATGAAATTGCTATATCCTGGTTCGTTCGGTCCAGGCAGGCGTCCGCCTTCAACCTGAACCGTACTAGGAGCTAAGTCACCCGCCGCCTCCGGGTGAACGCGCAAGACTTCAGCCTGAATGTCGGCATCCGTAGCATCGTCTGGAGCCTCGATATCATACGTCTTACCGTTCGGGGTAGTGACGGAAAGCTTGCGGGCCATTATTTGCGCTCCGTGATCTTCCAGCCGGCTTTCGGCTGCGGACGCGGTGCGTTGGACTTCTTCTCATCGACGGTATAGGTGCGCGCCACATTGTCCGGGTTGACGCCCGCCGACTGCGCATAGCCACGATACTGAGTGGCGACGTTGTTGTAATTGTCGCGCATGACCGAATAATTGCGATAGGCTGTGTTGACCATATCCTGCCGCTGATTGGCGTTCAGGCGGGTTCCTTTTAGCATCTGGTTGTAATAATTCTTCATGCGGTCAGGCACACCGGTAGCGTTTTGGGCGGTCGCGAACTCACCTTCGCGAACAACCGATTGGGGGTCGAGCGCCTTCATGAAAGAGTATACCGACGAAATATCGTCAGATGCCGTCGCATTTGGATTGAGGGCCGTTTTCCGCAGCGCATAGTACTGATTGCGGGCCGTCACGAAAGATTTCACGTCCTGGCGCTGCTCAAACTCCTTGCGGTAGTCCGTCTCGGCTTTGCGGTTGCTCTGGACATTGCGGGAGGTTGGCGTGCTTGGGTCAGCCGGGCCACCCTTGATCGGCTCAAGCGTGTGGCCATCGGCCGTATACTGATACCCGGCAGGTGCGTTTTGTGGGCGCGGCCCTGCGATCGGGACGAAGCTACCATTCGTCGCAGTCGACTGAGGTGTTTGCGGCGCGCCACCAATGCCAGTCTCACCGTGAACGATAGTGTCACGCACTTGCGACCACGGCTTACCCTGAAGGCTGGCGGCTTCTTGCGGAGACAGCGACGCCCAGACCTTATTGAGCGGCGTCCCGCTACGCTGCGCATCATTGTAGATCGCTTCGCCTAGCCGGTCCTGAACCTCAGGTGTGAACGTTTGCTGCTCCCAATCGGCGCCAAGCACTTGAGGGGCGATCCTGCGAAGAGTCTCGCCCGTGATCTGGTAAGCTCCAGCCGCGCTTGAGCCGATCAAGCCACGGTTGTCTCTGCCAACGCCGGCTTTCTTACTGTTGGGGATCAAGACGTTGCGGCCGAAGTCGTACACGTCCCCCAGCGTCATGCTGGTGAGCGGAGCAGGCGGCTTGCCATAGGCACCGTTGCCGAGAACAACGTCATAGGGGTTGCCCCCAGGCCCAGACGAAGTTCCGGGAGTGCCACCGCCGAGCGGCGTCATCGATCCGGTTGGGGCACTCGCGCTAGGCGGATACACCCAGCCGCCACGCGCCGAATCCCACACCGGCTTTTGCGGCGTAATGTCCTTCGTGTTCTCGGCGATCAGCGGGCGCGGCCCACCGCCCATCGGGGTGGCGCCGAACACCTGCGCACCATCGGCTACCGTAAGGGCCTGTTGCGACTTGTAATACGTCTCCAGCGCGTCTTTCGTGGTCGATGCCGCCGCGATATAGCCCTTGAGCCCATTGTTGCTTAGATTGCTGCGGGCCTGCGCGAGCTCATCTGGCGTAAAGCCCTTTGCCGCCAATGATGGCAGTGCGGCGTCGAATGCAGCCAACCTATCCGGCCCCTCCGGGAGGGCGGAAAGATTGGCTGCCACAGAGGCAATTGTATCAGCGTGATCGGCCACGATCTTGCGTTGGTTTTCCTGAAGGCCACTGACAAACTTGAGTGCATCCATGTCACCATTGGCGAACGCGGTATCCTGCGCCCCGCTGAAATCCCCTGCACGCGCCTGCGTCAGGATTTGCGGGCGCTGCTGATCGGCCGTGCGCTGCCGGTTGAAGTTGTACTGATTCTGTGCCAACCCCTGCTTCTGCGCCGCGATCTGGCCCATTTGCTGGAGGCTTTGCAGATAGTCGTACGGGCCGCCCTGCGGCTGGCCTAGACCCCATTCGACGGCCATTTACTGCCCTCCGAAATAGCCGATGGGCTGCATCGGGTTGAATGCTCCATATCCTGGCATTTGTCCGCTGATCGGCGCTCCGCCGCCCGCTCCGCCAAAGCTTGTCGCCATGCTCGACCCGATGTTCGTCAGGTTCTTTAGGGCATTCTGCCACCCCGCACCTGAGATAAGCGCCGCGTTCGATTGGGCGTCAGCCGCATTCTGCAAAGCGGCATTATTGGCGCCGGTCGTCTGCGTCGAAACCCCTGCGACATTCCCGATCGCACTGTTGCCCGTCTGAATGAGGTTGTTGAGGTTGGACATGTAAATGCCCTGCGTCTGGTTGGCGAGCGACTGGCCCCTGTTCTGGAGCGCCTTCAGCGTCGCGCCGCTATCACCCATGCCGCGCGCATACGCGTTCGCATTGACGGCGGCATTGCCGGTCTTAAGCAGATCGTTATAGCTGATCGAGCCGCGCCAGGTGTCCAGCGCTTTTTGCGAAGCCGCTGCGTCGCCCAACCCGAGCAACCCACCATAAACGCTTCCCGCCGCGTTGCCGCGATCGATGGTCGGCTGTTCCATGCCGATGATCTGCTGACGATTGGCGTTGTTGGCGGCGATCTGCTGCTGAGCAACGGACTGTTGGGCCTTGGCCGCCTTGCTGGCCGCCCCCGACGAAATGGCGCCTCCGATGATGGAGCCGCCGGCCGCAATGCCCGCCGCGATGGCTACAGGTGGCACTAGAAGTCCTCCGTCACGAAATACTGCACGTCACCAGCCGCCGCATCCGTACCGAAACCAGCCGATTTCAGGCCCATTCGGCGGATAAAGCATATGGCGGCACGATTGTAGATTGATGGACGCCCCCATACCAAACGAGCGCCTTGTTCGCGCATATGTGCCAACATCTCGCGGGCCGACGCCATGCACGACGCACCCCTTGCCGACTTGGGCGCCATAATATGGCATTCGTACACGCCGGGCGCGCTCCACTGGAAAATGGAGCAGAAGCCCTTGTCGTCCATCAGACAGATATTCTGCTTGTTATCCAGGCAATCCGAGAAATCGAGATCGTGCAGTGGGTACATCATGCCCACGAACATCAATTGCCTGACCGTCGCTTCGTTCGCGATTGCGTTGATCATGTTGGCATCATGCACTCGCTCGATCATGCGCCGGACAGCTTCTTGATCGCGCCAGCGCCTGGCGGAAGCACTGGATCGCCGTCGATCGGCGCCCCCGCTGCTAGTGGCGTTGTCGTGGACCCGACAACATGCCTGTCCCCGGTCTGCGCGGCAATCGTCGGGTCCGTCGTGCTCTGATAGGTTACGGACCCCCCTGACCGGCTCGGCTGGTCGTAATAGACATAATAGGTCGTATCGTAGGCCAGGCCCGTCAGAGAGCCGCCAGAGACGCTTACCGACGTGCCATCCCCATAAACCCGCGTGTGGGCAGAGATCGTGATAGTTGCGTCCGTGCCGGCGTCCGTGGCCGTCAGCGTTAGGCCAGAAACATAACTGTTAGCCAGCGAAGTGGCCGCTGTGTTCGTTGCCGTCGCCGCATTCGCATTGTCTGCCGCCGCCTGCGCGGCGGCCGTGGCGGCATCTAATTCTACCAAAGCGTCCTGTATCTCGGGAAGTGCGGCAATCGCGTTGATGGCCACCACGATTTGCCCGAGGGCATCGTTTAAGGTGCTCAATGTGGCGTTCGTGAAGCGGCCATCTTTATCAACCGCCGGATCGCGCTGCGAGAATGTTGGGATGCGGACGAAATCTGCCATCAGGCCCAGCCCGAATTAACGACCATGCCAAACAGGCTAATCTTCTCAGGCGAGATGCAGCTTATTTCCAGCGTCCGATAAGGTTGATCTGGTTGGCCAAGTCTCCAGAGTTGCGCTACATCGAACGGCGCACGAGTTGCAATCTCATCGTAATAATCCAGGTAGTCGTCCTGCCCGTCTTTCCAGCGCAACCGAATGATCGTGTCACTCGAACACCCGACGCCGATCGACACGCTATCGTTGCGAGGAGGTTTGGCGTTGATCCCAACCGTCGCGGTCACGATGCGCTCGATCAGCGTCCCGTCATCGGTCGCGTTCTCAGGGTCTACCTTATAGATTTTCCCGTCTACTGATGAACCGGCCAGGATAACCCCGTCATGCTGGATGCCAACATGTGGGCGCCAGACGGACTCCTGATAGGTTGAGAACTCCGACCACGATTGCGTCAGAGCGTCATAGGAAAAAGTACCTTGTCCTGGAATACGCAGCACATAGAAATCATGGCCATCGACTGCAAATGTCCAAGCAGAACAATCGCCCGTAGCGCGACGAATGCGATCCGAAAGCGCGGGGTTGCTAATGACCTGAGGAACGGCAGATGCCCGACACACTTCATACTGATCGGTCACCCATACTAGAGTGTTGTCGAACCTGACAGCGGTATCGCGATAGAGGCAGCCCTTCTCATAACCACGCCCGGTCGCGCGCTGGAATGGGGCATCCGCGTCCCCCGTAGGCTGCCACACCTCTCCGCTTTCAGTACCGAGAATGACGAACTCATCCCCCAGCCGCACGATTGCCTCTGCCCCGTCCGGCAGGCTTTCGGCTGTGGCGAAGTTCAGCGGGTCAATTGTCGCCTCACCAGGAACTACCCAGTAGAAACGACCATTCGGGAGCAGCACTAGGCAATAACCGTTGAGCTGGTCGATGTCCTGCACCGTTCCGTCATCCGGAGCATCATCAGGCAACGCGATCGTAGCCAGAACCGTATCGTAGGCGTAGAGCGCGCCACCGCCAGCAATGAACAGACTGAAAGGCGTTGCCACCATCGGCGTAATGCCTACCCCGGCAATCGCCCCAACGGGGGAACTTCCGTTGTATAGCAGGCCACCGCCAACCGTGAATGTCTCGCTTGTCGAATCCCGGAAGTTAATTCCCCGGATGCTTTCGGGAAGCGTGTTATATACCGTCAGACCGGGGCGCTGGATACGAAGCGTCTTGTCAGGGCTGATCCCCGTAGCATCCTGCTCAAGAATAAGATTAACAAGACGCACCTCGGGAACGAATCCCGAGGCTCTTTGATAGGCGCCTATTCCCAAGGGTACGATTGGCATCAGGTAACTACCCCCAAACGTTCGTACATGTAGCGCTTGACCACCTGAATGGTCGGCCCAGCATCGAGTTGGGAGCCGCCGTGGGCATAGCCAAGGCGCCTCTGGCTGAATCCAGTTGAGTTACCAAGTAGGGTGAGATTGCCATTGGGGAAGGCGGTCGGCGTCACCGTTGAGGTCGTTTTCGAGTTCTTACTGCGCAAATAGATGGCTTTGGTATTCGATCCACGTTGCGACATCACCAGGAAAGCGGCTGATCCGACAGACACTGAAAGGCTGGTGCTGTCAGCCAGCAGCGTGCTTGCATTATTACTGGTCGATTGCGCCGACAGGGTGAGGGCGGCTGTCGTCGCTGTCGTGCCGAGATCGCTGCTAGGGGCCGTGACATTCGCTGTCGGAACGATGCATAGCTGGATGCTTGTCGTGGTCATTCGCTTTGTGACGGATGTAGAAGGGTTGAATGCCGCAGTCAGCTTGGCGCTCGCGGTGCTGGTGAAGCCGAGATATGGCGTATACGTCACGCTCGCCGCCGTATCGGTCAATGACGTGCCGGAGTTCACGCTTTCGAACACGTTTTTGCGCGCCACCGCCTCAACCGGCTCGCCGAGCAGATAGGCGAAATCGCCCTTGAGCCACCATCCTACCCGCTTGATCCCACGGAAATAATTGGTGACGATCTGCCGATCAACATTGCTATATGACGCACCCCCAATATAGGCAGCAGCGTCAGTATCTTCTACGAATGGCGTGGTGACAATCCCGTTGCCCCCCCAGCCAAAGGTGCGCAAATTACCGCCTGTTGAGAAATCGAGATCATCGATAGCGCGCTCGCAGAAGGCGAACCGGAAGTTGCTCGGCGCACCCTCGACGCGGGCCACGCCATCCAGGGGATGGACGGGGGTCGTCGCCATGATCAGCTCAGCAGCGGACCAAGACCCGCCGGCCGGGCGCGTGGTTCGATAGATATTCCCGCCTCTGACGAAGGCCGCCTGGGTTTCCATATCGTTCACGGCACCGACAAGCGATGGATACAGGACTTCGACGCCTCCGCCGGGAAGTGGGCCGATCGCCGGGGTCGAATAGCGATACGGCGCGGCGCCGAGGTTCGTCGGGCCTTCAAGAAGAGCGCCCGAGGTGCTGTAGCGCGCATAATAGAAGATCAGGCCGCTCGCGCCGCCCTGGTAGAGACAGTGGATTCCCTCGGCGTCGATGAAGATCGATGGGGTATTGCTTTCCTCGATCCCAGCCGTGGTCTGGTCGACTAGCCTAAACGAGGCATCGGCCACGGAGCGGAGAAGTGGGAAGCCGGCACCGCTTACCGACACGGTTCCGGCGAGATTGCGGAAGGTGTCGGTGGTGGTGTCATAGACGCCCATATAGAGGTCGAGCCGGATGCTGTCGGCCGCGTTGGCGCGGCACCAGGGGATATAGATCAGATTGCCTTGCGCGACGAGCGTACCGGCATAGGTGCGCGAATCGTTCTCCATATCGATGACCGTCACCTTGGCATTCCAGGAGACGGCGCCGGTCGAGGCGTTGATGCTCGATGATTTATACAGCACGAGCGGGTAGGTATTGCCGCCCGGCGACTCCCGCATGAACAGATATTGGGTGTTCCCGACGTGCACGGGATGCGGGTAGGTCATGCCGGTGCCCACGGCGCCCTGAGCAGACCATGTGGCGCCGCCGTCGATCGAGATGCTGTGCTTCATCGGCAGGCTGTGCGCGCCACCGTACGAGTGCAAGAACCCATATTGGTCTTTGCAGAGAACGCCGACGCCGTGCTGGTCGGCGGTACCGACGACATTGCTGTCATCGGTCATGATCACGTTGCCGACTGATGCCACACCAGCGGTCAGGTCGTAGGAGAAGAACGTATTCTCCTTCAGCACCGTCCCGCCGTTGTAATTGTATCGCTGGATCACACCGAGGACGCGGTTGGTCGGCGCGTCATAGACCCATGCCGGGCCGGAATTGGCGCCGTACCAGAGCCCGGCGGAAGCGCCGCCATCATCGAGATAGGATATAAGCGGAATGGAGGCGGCGCCCTGCTGAGCCGCCGTCATCAGAATGTCCTGAAAGCGCATCTTAGGTGAAGTTACCGAACGCGACCACCGCAACGTTCGCGCCCGTCGTTACTTTCCAGCCGCCGGCATTGACGCTGACCGCGCCAAAGGGGACCGTGATCGGTTTCAGATCCCCCAGAGTGCCAGTCGTGAACGTGTAGATGACGGTAGTTCCGTCTTTGACCGTGCAGGTTCCTGCCCCCGTTGTGGCGGGCTGGATAATGATATGGCTTAGATAATCGCCAACGGCTCCCACCGCGCCAAGCACCTGGTCGGTCGCTGATGCCGCGACAGTCTCATACTCAGTTGCCCCGCTAATGACGCTCATAGGCGCACTGGCCGTGCCCACTACGGCGCCCGTGCTGTCAACCGCGTAAACCGCACGGGCGTTGGTGAAGCGATCAATATCGACCATTACATATACACTCCAACAGCCTCGCGCCTGGGCGCAGACGGGTTATTGATCATGGCCGTTGTGTAGCGGCCTGCTTGGCGTAACGTCGTCGGCCCGATCTCAGCACCGAATGTGTCCGCCAGCTCCATCGCCAGCACGGCGGAAAGCCCTTCAGGATCAGTCACCGATCGCGGAGCCTCGGTATCCATCTGGAGCATTTCGACATGCACCCACTGGCGCAGCGTGCCGTCGTAGACGTAGCTCGCAACCTGCCCTCCGATCGTGTCCTTGATCTGCACGACAGAGCCGTCACGTGGCGGTCGGTTGGCGTAATCGGTGCCGTTCTGCACCACAGCAGGCCACAGCGCCCCATAGGGAAGCGGATTGCAATATGCCGGCACGACCTCGGGTAACGTCACCGTCACAACCGTTTCATCGCGAATGATCCGGCTATTCTCGCAAGCCGTAATGTCGGCCTCCGCGATCACATCGCGGAGGCGACCAAATGCGCCGGAAGCGATCCAGGAGAGGTACAACCCCTGGAGAGCCGCCAGCGCATCGGTAGCATCTGCCTGCCTTGGGTCGCGTCCGCCACCAAGTCTACCCAGCTTGCGCAGGGCGCCATTAATGACGTGTCGACAGGACGCCATTAGTCCTACTTCGCAGCTTCGGTAGCAAGGCGAGCACGCAGCGTTTCGAGCGAGGGGTTGCCCTGCATCGATACGCCATAGTCGTCACGGAGTCGGCGCTTGATCGCGCCCTTCTCCGTGCCTTCGTCTGGGTCGACCGGTGCGCCCTCATCGGCCTCCACGGGCTCGGCCTTGCTATCAGCCGAGAACATAGGGTTGTCCGAAAGGCGCTTGAACACGTCCTTGTTCGCAACCGGCGTCGGATGCCCCTTGACGAACGTAATGCCGTCCTGGGTCACCGACTGCGCTTCGGGATCACTGTCCCCGATCCACGTCAGTTTGGTCATCACGCCGGCTCCTCGATATAACCCCACAGTTCGGCAACAATCGTTCCGGTCGTAGCGCCGGTGGCCGGGGCCGTCGTAACCTTTGCCGTAATGGTGAGCGGCGCGGAGATATTGTTGTAGTAATCCACCCCCGTGGCCGCCATCGTCGTTGATACGCCGCCAGCCTGACCAATGGTCAGAGCGGTGAAATATCGATCATCATCCCCGGCATCACCCAACGCGAGAACGATCGTCGGCGTGCCGTTGGTATCGAGATCAGTCGCCTTGACGAAGCCCCCGACCACCCGGAAACGTGGGTGAATTTTGAACATGTCGATCGTGTCGTTAAGAGCTAGCGCGGCGGTAAGCGTGAACTCGCCTCGCTCGACCTTGATGCTACGGCCGCCCATACCAGGCCCGGAGACGGGGTAGCGCGGCGTGCTCATCTGAGTTGATTTGTATGCGGTCACTTTCCTGTCTCCTTAACCAATCGGAACGGCGGCGGTGAACACCTCGACCGTGCCGTAGTTGACGCCCTGAAAGCTGGTCTTTTTCTGACCGCGCAGTTCCTCGATCGCGACGCCGGGGCGGAACTTGTAATCCCGGTCCATGTCGCTACGCGGCGTCGGGTCTTGGCCCCATGCAATCGACAGCGCCCCGGCGCCGCACAGGAACGAACGGCCCACGTTGACGCCAGCCGCGCCGGCACCGATCAACGGCGTTAGTTCGGGAATCTCGCGCAGGATAACACCGTCATAGATACGGTCTCCGCCCTGGAAAATCGGATTGCTGTCAACCCCACGCTCGCGCGCATCCTTGTCAGCCGCCATGATGGTCGGGTCGCGGCTGGCGTTCAGGAAGTCGTCAGACCCCATAAACATCACGTACCATTCCCGACCAGCGGTAGCGTCCGACTGATAGGGGTTGATAGCCATACCGTTCGTAGCGTTGGTGGTCTGTTTGGCCAGACTCTTGGCCATCTGGATCACCGTTGCCGACATCTTGTCATTGGTGCCGTCCACGTTGCCCAGCGACGTTGCCCAGTTGAGCGACGACGTGTTGGCGTAGAGATTGCCGAACAGCATCCGGTCGACGTTATTCGTCAGGAAGGTGTTGCGCTGGCCAGCCGTCGCTGCTTCGTAAAGCACCGCCGTATCCGCCAGAGGGTTACCGTCCGTGTCGAGCGTGCCGGGGATGATGATCGACTTGAGCACGTTGATGATCGCCGTGCGGAGCTGGACCTTGCTCCATGTCCGCAAACGCTCGCGCGCCGCATTCAGGAGGTCGATCTCTGTCTTGAAGCTGGTCGACTTGGGGACGACGACACCGTTGCGAATCCAGTTGATCCGCACCTGATCGCCGAAATCGAGCATCTCCTCCTCATTGCCCTCAAGCACTTCGGCGCCCTGGACGCCTCGGCCGGAAAGTTCGAGAATGAGAGGAACGATGATGGAGGAACCCGCCTGCGTCGAAAGATCACGCAGGACACGAATGATCGCGGATTCACCGCGACCCATATAGGGCATGAACCCCGACGTGCGAACGTAGCTCGTCAGGTAATCACGCTTCCAGACCGTCAATTCGTTGACGCTGGCAAGCTGGACTTCGGCCATTTCTCTACCTCACTGGGTAAAGACGGAATCCACTGCCGCTAGGGGGCCTGTCGCAACGTCGCGAATATCGCTCGGAGATGATCCTTGCGTCGCGAGGCTCCGTGGCACCTTCACAGACGGAACCGCCGGTTTAGGTTGAGCCACAGGCAAAATGTCCGTGGCCGCTACGGGAGCGCCAACGGCTGCATATCCTCGCTTGGCGGCTTCTCGGGCGAACCAGTCGTCCAGCTTCGAAACATCGCCAATATCGGTCAGCAGCGCGTCACGCTTGTGCTGCTGGACGATCCAATCGATAGGGTTTCGCTGCTGCATGTAGGACATTGCGAAAGCCGGATCGGCTGCTGCGCGGGCGCCTGCCCACTCCACTGCCTTTTCGACCGTCTCAGCCCCATGCTGCTGCCTCGCAAACATGTCGCTCATTGCGAAACGTTCTTGCGTTAACCGCTCCTCGACCATTTTGGTCTGGTGCGCGGCGTACCCATCCGGATCATCGAAAGGATTGGGGACTTCCGGTGCCTGCTGTTGTTCGCGAAGTCGCGCCAGCTCTGCTTCCAGGGCCTTGCGTTTGTCGCGTTCGTCCATCATTGCCGCGATCGGGATATACCCGGCCTCCGGCTTTTCCGGTGCTACAACAGGTTCGGCGAGCGGCTCTTCTACCGGCTCGATCGGCTCCGTAACTGGAGCTTCTTCTGCCGGCTGCTCGATCGGCTGTTCAACGGGCTCCGACACTTCCGTGCCAACGTCTGCGAACAACTCTTCGGACTCTTCCGCCATCCTTTACCCTTCCTCGCCCGTATCGTGGGCAACAACGACACGCCCGATGCGGCGGCCACCCTATTTTGTCGGGACAGGGAACCCGTACCGCCCGAAGCTCCGGCGGCGAGATCGCTATTCAGGCATAGCGACGGGGTATATTGTCCGAACTACTGTAGAGGGCGGTCAAGCAGCGGTTTCATCGCCCGGGTGATAAAGGGCGTGGAGCGCCGATACCTCGTTGTCGACCTGCTGGCCTTGCGCCTTGGCCGTGATCAGCGCAGTGTCAGCATTGGTCTTTTCAATGCTGGCCATTGCGGTTGCTTCACCGATCTGTTGCGCCCGTTCCTGTGCCGCTTGGGCGGCCTGTTGAGCTTGCGCCTGCTGCTGCTGCACCTGATCGCGGAATGCCTTGAGGCGCTCAAGTACACGCGTCTTGTCGGGCAGCGGGCTCATCTCAATGAGCAGTTCGAATTGCGGCGAGAACACGTCAACGCCCTTCTGCACCAGCCCCATCAGGGCTTCGAACACTTCCTGCTCAAGCGCAACGCTATCGGGTGAGGTGCCGATGATGATGTCCATGTCCATCTCAGCGATGGCGTTCTGCGTACCGACTTGCTGTTCGCCCACAGCCATCGATCCGTCTGGCTGCTGCACTAAAGCCGGCGCCATCTGGGGAATATTGATTTGCAGGAATGACGGCGCGCGGGGGTCATCCGTAACCCTGACATACATCGGTTCTGTCCAGAATTGCTGCGCCGTCAGCCACATTTGCTCGTAAATGCGCTCTTCAAAATCCTCCAAGCGCCCAAACCCACGACCGAACTGCGTCAGCCCCGCTTGCTGCGCAACCTGGCGAGCGCGACCACTGGCGGCGCTGCCTTCTCGTAAATCCTGAGCTAACGCCACTGGCACCATGCGTGATAGGCTGTCCTTTGCTTCCGCAAGCATGGCAAGATTACCTGATGCCATGTCGCTGGTCGGCACCGCTGCCCAGCCGGTCGGAACCACGCCGTCTGCGCGAGCCATTTCCTGACGGACCGACTCAGCATCAACCGGTGGCGCGGTGATATCGGTATTCTGCACCTGCCGAGCGTTCAAAAGGTGCAGGCCACGCGATCGGCGAGCATTCACCTCATCCTGCATCGGTCGCATGTTGCGGATTGGGCCATAGCGGTTGTTCTGGCGGTCGACCTTGAACGACTGCGCCTCGATCGGGCACCGGGTTTCACCCGTGCCCACCTTCACGTAGGGCGATTTGCTGTGCTCCAGCCAGCCAGCGCCGCAAAATACGCAACGTAGCCACTCGCCTGCATGCTGGTAATACATTTCGACCACCAGCACGCGATTGCGACGCTTATCGACCCAGCGGATGCCGTCGGTCGGGCGATCGTCCCATGTGTTGTCTATTGCGTTGTCGTGAACGGTGCAGAGGTCGCCCAGCTTCGCGGCGCGCTCGTATCCCTTGCGTACCTCATCCTCGTACATCCACTTCGCGATGCCTTTGTATTTCGCATCGCTGAAGTCTGCCTTCCGGCTCTTGGGGTCGTAGAAGAACGTTTCCCATCGGATTTGCTCAACCCGAATGGTCTTGCCGTCCCACTCGCAGATAGCGGCAGTCAATCCCTGCTTGAGATAGTCCTCTGCGCATTCCAATTTGGTCTGCTGCCAGCGGGCGACATCTGCGGCATAGCGCAACGTCTTGGTGCAGATGTCTGCCGCGCCTTGGTCCTGAGGATTACGCGGAAAGCCCCGAGGGTCGACCTTTGCTCCCTCGATCACCCCAAGAATGCCGTCGATTGCTGGCGCTATGCGGTTGTCGAATATTGCCGGCTGCCTGCGCATTTCGAGGATACGACGCACTTCGCTATTTAGCTGTGCTGGACCGTCGTAATAGTCTTGGTCTGTCTGCTGCTCCTTGCGCGCCTTATCGGTCACATCGCGCGATTCATCGAACATCTTGCGCAGCGCATCTTCGTCGGGCGGGCCTAACTCATCATCGTTGGCGCCCTGCCCCACTGGCGTAATGCTATGCCCTTCGTCGCCCGGAACCTGTCCATGCGGAACCACGGCGTGCGGGAGGCGAAGCGGGGCGTCTGCGACTTCGATCACAACGACGCCCCAAGCTTACGGCAGACCTCAGCTTGGCTGTCCGCTGTGGCCGTGATCGAATGGCCAGGCACTTCGAGAACACCCCGATATTCGTCGCTATGCCGGTAAAGGCTCACCTTTGCGCCTCCGCTGGCGGTCGCTGTCAGATAGGGAGCAGGCATCTTCATGAGCGGCTTTCAGGCATAGAACACCGCCATTATCCTACGACCAGACAGTTCCAGAAATATCTGGTTGCCGTTTGCGGTAACGATCAGTCGGGGTGTGCTTGTCGGCAGGCTTGGCTTTAACGATCGCCGGATGCATCTCATCAAGTGCGCGTCCTATCTTCGAACACGCGTCTACCTCGTCATCGTATTTGCCGGCAGGGAAGCGCAGCAGTTCGTCAAGGACCGCATCGCCCTCTGGTGTGTCTGGCAGATAGACGCGCCCCGTTGCCGCCCTGGACTGGAAGCCTCTGGCGCTGGTTGGCTTGTCACTTATCGATGGCAATGGCTCCATGCGAACCATGGCGTTTCGCTCACGCATGCGACGCTGGAGCGCGGGCTCGATCGCTCGATAGATCGGGCCCGCCTCTCCGAACCATGCCAGCGGCTTGTGAAGCTCTACAAGGTCGCAATGCCGCTCGATCCATACATCTGACGTGGTTTGCCCGCGCCATCGATCGATCAGGTACAGATCGCCCTGTGGATCGACGCCCCAGATATGATGGACGGTGTAATCCCCGCTGCCATCCTTGGTCGCGTAGTCGCTAGTCCCGTACTTGTGGACCAACGGGAGATGCGACCAGCGCTTGAACCAATCGCGTTGAAAGTATGTGCCTTCATCCGGCGATGGCTTTTGCTGGTACAAGCTCGACCATGTGCGCGGGTTGGTCTTGAACGGCGCCCAATGCTCATGGTTGAACCACTCGGGCCACAGCGTCTCACCGATCGCTCGGCCTAACGGATCATCCTCACGATCGGCAATCGCTGGCAGACAGATGACATACCAACGCCGGCCATCCCGACCGTTGAACCACCCGCTCTCGCCCGCCCAGTTCTCAGGAAGAATGCGGCCGGCTGGGTCGTCTTGGTGCCAGCGCGTAAGGATCATGATCTGCGGTGCCCCAGGGATGAGGCGAGAGCAAAAGTCATCCTGATAAGCCTCCCACGTCTTTTCGCGGATAGTCTCGCTCTCTGCCGCCTCACGACCACGGATTGGATCGTCCAGGACGCCTAGCGCAGCCCGGTTACCGGTCAGGCCTGACAGGATGCCGCCAGCCATATACTCGCTGCCGTTATCGAGCATCCACTCATCGGCGGCGGCCTTATCTGGGTCTAGAGATCGCCCCGTGCATTCGTAGAACGATGGAGATTTGATCAACTGCCGTGCGCGCCTGCCCTGCTTGGCGGCGATGTTGCTGGCATAGCTGGCCACGATCACATGCCGGCGGGGCTTGAGCGCCATAAAGCGCGGAACGAACACCACGTCGACGTATGTTGACTTTGCGGAGCCAGGAGGCATCAACACCATGAGGTTCGGGATACTACCATCCTCGATCCCGTCCAGCTTGTCACAGAGCAGCTTGTGGTGCGCCGCCATCCTCGCTACCTTGAGCGTTGAGTATCGCTCTTCCTCTTCATCATCGCTGATGGGTACAGTGGGGATATCGACCATGCACGCAAAGTCGGCGGTGTGCCGGCGCGTCAGTTCAAACTTGGCCTGGCGCACATGGTCTGCGGTGAGGCGTATCACGAGTTCGCGGCTATCTCGCGCAAGGTGGCTTCCGATAGGTTGCGCATCACGATCTCATGACTTACCGGCGGTAGATCTGGATCACCTCCTATCGGTTGAGACGCCTTGCCATAGGCGCGGTCTAACAATTCCTTGATCGCAGCAACTCGGGTAGCTTCGCTCTCAGCTCCAGTTGCGAGACGCGCCAGTTCAGCCATCGCCTTCCCAGTGTGCTTCTGGGCGAGGGCCTTGATCTCAGCCGTAGATTTGTTGGGCGAGCCCTTCGGTCTAGCCATTGCGAAGTCCTGTCGTATTTTTGAATATTTTACTCTGGCTGTGCATCTTGTGCCTCGGCTTCGGCGATCTGCCGCTTGAGCGCTTCAATGCGATCCTTGTACCCCGGGCCCATGCGCTCGGAGGCGACGAGCCTGCGCTTCAGTTCGGTAAGGCGTTCATCGTTTGCCATCACCACTCCAATGCGAAGGACTTGAGGTCGAGACTTCGGGCCATGTCGTCTATGCCGAAGTCGTCCATGTCCTCGATTTTCTCCTGCGATTCCCAACGTCTCCGAATGCGCTTCTTGACCGCGATCGGTATCTTTTTGGGCATAGTCGGGCGATTGTACCTCGCTCCGATAGTTGCACGCCAACGCTCGATTGTGGCGCCGCCAACGTTGTAGCGCTTGCGGAGCTTCAGGTTGCCTTCGATCGATGCATACATCGCGAAGTCATCAGGGACCGAGAGCGTTGGTTTGGGCATCTCTACCTCTCTCGATATGCCAGGGTGTAGGGATGGGTCATGCGGACCGCTTCCGGCGAATGACCAGCGTCTTGTCCGGCATCCGGCGAATGACGTTGCGGGCAATCGCGATGTCGATCCAGCGCTGTGGAACGTTTCCGATTTCGTCTGATGTAGGCAGCGCCGCTATCCACGCTTCGAAATCGCGCTGATCGTTATCAGAGGGCGAAGGCAGTGCAGTGTAGCGGTTCGCTTGGCGCCTCATCGCGACGCGCTCCTCTGCCTCAGCCATGATGGCAGGCACGATTTTCGCTGGATGGTCTGCCTTGCGCATAGCGGCCTGGGCGGCGTCGCACAGGATATCTGGCGGAAGATGCCCGATAGCCATGTATGCGGCGTCGAACCACGTATCGCGGTCTTCGAGGCTCATGCCGACCGGTGCGCACAGATGCAGGCACGGGGTAACTGCTTGGATGAATTCAGGCAGCGAAGCAGGTCTGAGATCAGCCGGCAAATTGGGAGTTGTGGCGGGCAAGGAATCGTTGCGCTGCGTCAACTGTTGTTCCGTGGCCGCTGGCACTAGCCCCCCGATGTCCTGCCACGCTGTTGGTTCGCCGTTGTCCATTTTGGTATCCGTCTTCAGGTTTGTTGATCGATCCCCAGCCCTTCGCTGCGGCGTGTTCGACCAGACGGCCGGGCGGCCAGTCCGCATCGGTCAGGTTTTCGAGATCGCGCAGAACCCCGGCGTAGGCGGTTTCGCTGTTCGCCAGCTTCTTGCGGCGACGGTTGCCCATGAAGTCCCGCCAGTGGTCGGGATTAACCCCTTCCGGGCATGGCCAAGCGGCGCTTCGCGTGCGCGTCTCGTGTGTGTGTACGAGCGGGGTGGGATTAATTTTTGGGGTCTGGGGGCTTTTATCAAGGGAGGGGAGACGGTCACGTTCGTCACGTTCCGTCACGTCCTGTCCCGTGATGTCACGTGACCGAGCCTTGCGTTCACGCTCATTCTTGCGGCGCTCAGCTAGGATGGTCCGCTCTGCTTCGGCTTTACCAAGCTCCATCGCCACCTCCGCCACCAAGGCGGCAGGCGTGCCCGCTTCGATCAGACGTGCGAGCAGGTCGGCGCTCACTTATTGAGCCTCCCCATGGCGTGATAGATCGTCGTATGGTGGCGATTGAGGGCCTTGCTGATGCGGTGGCCAGTCCACCCCTTGTCTGCTAGGCGAGCCATGACGCACCAGCGGGCCATGCAGACGCGACGCTTTCTGCTGATGCCGATGATATCGATCGGACGGACCTCGAACGTCTCGGCAACCTCGCTAATGATCGATTGAAGGCTCATGCCCCCTCCCCCGCCAAGCTCCAGATCTCGACCTCGCATTCCGAAACGGTGCGGTCGCGATCAATGCGGAGGGTATTGATCCACTGATCACCAACGATGATGCCGGCGCTAACCAGCGCATCGCAGCAGGCCTTCTCGCGGTTAGCGATGTCGCCCTGGTGGTTGAGGTTGAGGCGGATGTGGACGCCGTAGGGCTTCTCGAGTTGGGGTAGCGCGGCGTAGCGGCCGAGTGCGTCAGCCGCCCGCTTCTTCCATGCCTTGTAAGCAGGCGCGGGAAAGCGCTTGAACGTTCGCTTGTCGGTGACGAACAGGTTGTTCGCGCTCGGAGGCATAGGGAGCGAGATGATCACCCCTGCCCCCACATGGTTGCCTTTGAGTTCCAGACGGACAAGCTGGGATGCTTGGTGTTGACCGGAACGGGTTGCAGGCGGTCGATCGTCACCCGGCCGGGCGTGAAGTGCACGACGCAGGGAACCGGGGTGCCAAGGACTTTAATCTCGGCTTTCATGCCCGCGCCCTCCCCTTCAAGGCAGCAGCGCGGCGCGCCAGGTATTGTCGATGCTCGTAGCTGGAGAGGGTTTGCTGAACCAACTCGTCCAAGCGCTTCATGGCCTTGCGTTGGCGATAGGAGGCTATGAGATGAGAGATCATGCGGACACCTCCGAGGCTCTCAGCCTAGCTTCCACCAAGCGCGCGTAGCCTTGAATATCGTGCCAATTATCGATGTAGGCGGGGTCACCGTTGAGGATGCGCGCGATCTTGTCGGAGATCACGGTCAGCGCCTGCTGCATGTCGGGCGCAAGATATTCCCAGCCAGTTTCGATCACGTCCGTCCCGCGCATCACGGTTTGGATCGACTGCGCAATGACGGCATGCTTATCGAATGACCCGTATCGCGCGCCTCGTTCTGCCAAAGTGCTTTCAACGCTCATGCCGACGCCCTCCCCCGGTAGCTGTCGATCGCCTCGCCAGCTTCGATCAGCGTCCGCTTCATGCGGGCGATCTCCATGTCGTCGATCACACCGTCTTCCAGCGCGATCGAGACTTCGACCATCATCTTGGCGAGACGGGTTTGCAGCGATTGGTCGGTCACCGCTTCTGTAGCGAGCGGCGAGAGCTTCATGCCGATCAGCTTGAACACGTCGCTGGCAAAGCGGCCATTCCAACGCTCGCAGCCGCGCAGGAAGGCAACTAGGCCCATCTCCGCATAGCCGGTGCGATACGCCTTGCCAGCGTCCAGGCCCTTGCCGAGAAACTGGCCCAGCTCCTTGTCGGTCAGGTTGTCCTGATCCTTGATCGAGCTCAGGCTAGCCGCGAGGGTGTCAATCAGTTTTGAACCCGAAACGGTTTTGAAATTACGGGAGATACCCGAATTGGACATGGCTATTGCCCTCCCTCATGGAAGACGCCCAACCGACGATTGATCCTATCCCGTTGAGCGCGGTGGTAGCGCGCGTTCTGGCGGGCATCGGCAAGCTCGATGAAACCGTAGAGGCCGCCACAAATGACCGCCATGCCGACGATACCGATCACGAGACTCCAGAAATCGATGTTGTCGGTCACGCGAGTGCCTCCATTGCCTTTGAACCAAGCTTTATGACTGAGCGGCAGGTGTGCAGTGGGGCAGCCACGCCAAACACGACTTGCGTGGGCGTCTCGGCGAACACCGCCTCTGGACGAATGGTAACCAGCCGGAACCCGAGCGCGTCCAAACGCCTAAGTTCAGACGGCGAAAACCAGTCCTTTAACTGTGCGATCGACCTGAAAGCGCAACCAGAGTGAAGCGCTGGGTCGACCAAGTTATGAGCCTCGAAAAAGCCCATCCCCAATTCATTCCACCAAGCGGGTGGATGGCGTGGGTTGGTTTTGTCACGCCAGCGCGCGGAAAATCCGGGGCGGTATGGTCCCCTGCCCTCGGCATCCTGCACACGGAACAGCAATTCCGGGACGTCGACGCAAAGACCGGCGGGGTGTTGGAAAGGGGGTGGGGACACCCCGCCGGGAGTTTCCGCCGGTGCTGCCGGGCTGCCGTTATGGGTCATGCGATTGCAGCCAGGGCGGCAGCGACAGGAACAATCAGATGAGGTTGCTCAGTTGTCGGACCGTAGCCGCGCATCATCGCGTCGGTGACGTGGCCTTTCGTGGCAGCGCCAAGTTCCTTCTCTCGCCCCGCAAGAGAAGGCAAAAGGTCCCCGAAAATGCAGCGAACCAAGTCACCAGCCGTGTTATTGGCGGGTTCTCGCCCGTTCAGATATTCACGGATGCGCGGCTTGATGACTGCATTGATGTAAGCTTGATCGACGGCGACTTGCTTCACAAGCCTGCCGGCGTCCGCTTCACCGCGCAGATAATCAGCAAGTGCTTCCGTTGGGCGAAACCACTCCCCCTGCACCTTGTCAGCGGCGAACCTCTGCTTGATTTCGTATTCGACATCAGACCCAATCAACGCGACGATGCGAAGCGGCCAAGGCAGGCCAGTGCGCAGTGTGGCGAAGCGGGATTTGACGTTTTTGGTGCGGCCGAATTTGACCAATGCATCAGGCCCGTCCATCTGGAACACGTAGGTGATGCTCATGCTGCCTCCGCGAATTTGCGCAGCAGCGCGATCTCATCATCCGAGGCCTGTTCGACCGGACCGATCTTAACGCCTGTCTTGTCGAAAACCTTAAGGGCAGTCGAAAGCGTGGGCGGCCGGGCCGAGGTAAGAACTTGGCTGGCGTATGGGACGCTCCATCCCATTGCGCTCGCCAGGTCGGTGGGCCGTATAGGGTGTTTTGGGGCTGTCTGCGTTTGCATGGGCAACAGCGTTAGCATGATTGCTATTTAATGCAAAGTGCCAATTTGCAATCTTGCAACGTCTCCCGCATTAGCATTCCTGCTATCTGGCAGGATATGAACGGGCTCGAATCGGACACGGCTTTCGTCAAGGATATCTGTCGATGGGCGAAGAAGGCGCCTAGCGCCCTTGCGAAGGCGGCGGGGTTGACGCCCACCACATTGTTGCGGCCATTTAACGGCACCGCCACGACGCGGCTTAGTCAGCCGACGTTTGAGAAACTTGAGGCTAAATATCCGACGTACCCCGGATGGAAGCGCCAGTTTCCCGACCAGACAAACATGCACGGCGACCGCCCTGACCCTAACGAGCGCCCCGATGATGTCGTTTACGTGCGCCAGGTCGATATAAGCTACGCCATGGGAGAGCCGGCGAATCTGGAGGAGTACCCTTCAGTTGACCTAATCCCGTTCAATGTCGGGTTCATCAAGGCGCTCACCCACACAAATACCGAAAACCTGTTCATTGCCACTGGCCATGGCGAGAGCATGGAAGGAACCTTGCTCAGAAGTGATCTATTGATGATCGACCGTAGCCAGCGCGAGATAAAGCAGTCCGAACTAATTTGGGCGTTGGTCTATGCGGGCGGTGGCATGGTGAAGCGTGTCCGCAAGGTTCGAGAGGGCGGCGTCGATAAGTTGCTACTGCTATCCGACAACCCTGTGGTTCCTCCCCAGTTGGCAGACCCCGAGGACGTGTATGTTATCGGCAAGCTTGTCTGGGTCGGGCGGCGCATGTGACGCGACAACTTTTTTAGCAAGAATGCAAAAAAGAGTTTGCATCATGTAGCAATGATGCTAACACCCCCTTCAACACGATCAGAGTGTTGGAGGAACGAAGATGGATCGCCCCGAAACTATTAGCCTGCTCCGGATGGGCCACGACGAGATCGTGACCCTGCGCCGCCGGATTGCCGCGATGGAGCCC